>Ga0081455_10004810_pt1 | contig 14998 bp, 10 predicted proteins | sample TabmetS3T2R1_FD_70207 | JGI IMG/M metagenome (GOLD analysis project Ga0081455, IMG submission 70207) | Tabebuia heterophylla rhizosphere microbial communities from the University of Puerto Rico - S3T2R1 | ecosystem: Host-associated > Plants > Roots > Rhizosphere ... | reverse complement strand
CGCGGGAAGCCCTTGTCGAAGACCACGTCACGCCCAGGCTTGTCGATCGCGTCGGCGGGATAAGTCACGGCGCTTTCGCGCTCGACACGCTCCCACGGAATATTGTCAAGAGAAGGCATCAACGACGCCATCTCGGTATAAATCTCACCGGGGTGCTTATAATTCCAGTCCAGCCCGATCCGTCGTGCGATTTCCTGGGTGATCCACCAGTCAGACTTGGCATCGCCGGGCAGCGGCAGGGCCTGACGGCCCATCTGCACCTGGCGGTTGGTATTCGTGACAGTGCCGTCTTTCTCGGGCCATGCGGAGGCCGGCAGAAACACATCGGCATAGACAGCTGTCTCGGTGAGAAACAGGTCCTGCACCACCAGGTGCTCGAGGTGCGCGAGCGCCTCGCGCGCGTGATTCAGATCGGGGTCCGACATCGCGGGATTTTCGCCGAGGATGTACATGCCTTTGATCACGTCGGCATGGACAGCATCCATGATCTCGACGACCGTGAGACCCTTTTTCGGATCAAGCTTCGCGTTCCAAACATTTTCGACCTGGGCGCGGATTTCGGCATTTTCGACCGACCGATAGTCCGGGAAGAACATCGGGATCAGGCCAGCATCGGAAGCTCCCTGCACGTTGTTCTGCCCGCGCAGCGGATGCAGGCCGGTGCCCGGGCGACCGATCTGGCCGGTAATAAGCGAAAGCGCGATCAGGCACCGGGCGTTGTCGGTGCCGTGCGTGTGCTGCGAGACGCCCATGCCCCAGAAAATGATGGCGCTCTCAGCGCGCGCGTAAGTGCGCGCCACTTCGCGCAAGGTGTCGGCGGGAATGCCACAGATCGGCGCCATTTCCTCCGGCGTGAAATCCTTGATGGTCTCGGAGAACGGGCCGAAGCCTTCCACATAAGTCTGGATGTATTGCTGGTCGTACAGTTTTTCGGTGACGATAACGTTGAGCATGGCGTTAAGCATCGCCACGTCGGTCCCGTTCTTGAACTGCATCATGCGCCAGGCGTGGCGTTTCAAGGCCTGTCCGCGCGGATCCATCACAATGAGCTTGGCGCCACGCTTGGCCGCCTGCTTGAAATAGGTGGCGGCAACGGGATGGTTTTCGGTGGGATTTGCACCGATGACGATGATGACGTCGGAGTTCTTCACCTCGTTGAAGGTTGCCGATACCGCTCCCGAGCCGACGCCTTCAAGCAAGGCCGCCACCGAGGAAGCATGGCAAAGCCGCGTGCAGTGGTCGACGTTGTTGGTGCCGAACCCGGCGCGCACCAGCTTCTGGAATACATAAGCTTCTTCGTTCGAGCACTTGGCGGAGCCGAAGCCTGCCAGCGCCTTCGGACCATCGCGGTCGCGGATCTTCTTGAGGCCGGCAGCCGACTTGTCGAGCGCTTCTTCCCAGGTCGCCTCGCGGAAATGCGTCCACGGATTCATCGGATCGATGAATTCGTGCGGCACCTTGGGCACGCCCTCCTTGCGGATCATCGGCTTGGTGAGCCGTTGCGGATTGTGCACGTAGTCGAACCCAAACCGGCCTTTAACGCACAGCCGATTCTCGTTCGCCGGCCCGTTCTTCCCGGTAACGTACAGCAGCTTGTCGTTCTTGATGTGATAGGTCAGTTGGCAGCCGACGCCGCAATAAGGACATACGCTGTCGACCTGCCGATCAGGAAATTCCGTGCGCACGTTCTTGTCGTCGACCAGCGTCGCCGGCATCAGTGCGCCGGTCGGACAGGCCTGCACGCATTCGCCACATGCCACGCAAGTCGAGGCGCCCATCGGATCGTCGAAGTCGAATACAATCTTCTCTCCGTGACCGCGGCCGGCCATGCCGATCACGTCGTTGACCTGCACTTCCCGACAGGCGCGGACGCAAAGATTGCACTGGATGCAGGCGTCCAGATTGACCGCCATCGCCGGATGGCTGCGGTCGGGAGCAGGCTTGCCGTGCGCGGGAAAACGGCTGGTGCCGATATTCATGCGGTCGGCCCACGCCCAGAATTTCGATTGCGGATCGTGTGCGACGGTCTTGCGATCAGGCTGGTCGGCGATGAGGAGTTCGAAGACCATCTGGCGCGCGGTCTTGGCGCGGTCGGACGTCGCCTTGACCTTCATGCCCTCGGTCGGCTTGCGGATGCAGCTCGCCGCCAGCACGCGCTCGCCTTCGATCTCGACCATGCAGGCGCGGCAGTTTCCGTCGGCGCGGTAGCCGGGCTCGGGCGTGTAGCAGAGATGGGGGATGTCGCTACCGAGACGCTGGGCGACCTGCCAGATCGTCTCGCCATCGAGCGCCTCGACCTCTTTGCCGTCGAGGAGGAATTTCACCGATTTGGACTTGCCGTTGCCCACAGTCATCTTCGAGCCTTTCGCCGTCACCAGCTTCCCAGCGGTTTCGACAATTCATCCGGAAAGTATTTTATCACGCACAACAGGGGATTTGGTGCTGCCTGGCCGAGACCGCAGATCGAAGCATCCCGCATGGCGGTCGAAAGCTCTTCCAGAAGCTTCACGTCCCATGGACCCTTGGCCATCAGCTTGGCGGCTTTCTCGGTCCCCGCGCGGCACGGCGTGCACTGGCCGCAACTTTCATCCTCGAAAAACTTCATCAGATTCAACGCCGCAGCCTTTATGTCGTCCTTGTCAGAAAGGATCACAACCGCGTGGGAGCCTACGAAACAGCCATATTTCTCAAGGGTTCCGAAATCGAGCGGAATATCGGCCATCGACGCCGGCAGAATGCCGCCGGATGGGCCGCCGGGCAGATAGGCATTGAAGACGTGACCATCCTGCATGCCGCCGCAGAACTCGTCGATCAGTTCACGCATCGTGATGCCGGCGGGCGCCAGCTTGACCCCAGGGTCCTTCACGCGGCCTGACACCGAGAAACTGCGGAAGCCTTTGCGCTCATGGCGGCCTTGCGAAGTCGCCCACTCAGCGCCCTTTTCAACAATGTCGCGGATCCAGAACATGGTCTCCACGTTCTGCTCCAGCGTCGGGCGGCCAAACAATCCGACCTGCGCGACGTAGGGCGGCCGGTGCCGCGGAAGCCCGCGCTTGCCTTCAATCGACTCAATCATCGCGGACTCCTCGCCACAGATGTAAGCGCCAGCGCCGCGCCGCAAATGTAATTTGGTGTGCGGAGAAAGACCCGCGTTCTCCACCTTCTCGATTTCCTCCAACAGCATCAGACGAAGCTCTGGATATTCGTCGCGGATATAGATGTACGTCTCGCGTGCCTCGACAACCCAAGCTGCGATCAGCATGCCTTCGAGAAAACGATGCGGGTCGCGCTCGAGGTAGTAGCGATCCTTAAACGTACCGGGCTCGCCCTCGTCGGCATTCACGGCGAACATTCGCGGTGCCGGCTCCGCGCGCACGAGCGCCCACTTGCGGCCGGTTGGGAAGCCCGCGCCACCGAGACCGCGCAGTCCCGCATCGCTCACGATCTTGATCAGTTCGTCACGCGTACGTTTCTCGGTCAGGCAGGCTTTCAACAAGCCGTAGCCCCCTGCGTTTTGATAAGCGGAGAAATCAACACCAGGCTTCCAGGCATGCGCGTGTTGTTTCGTTTTCGCCGCCGTGGCCACCGAATCGGGCGTTGCATTGAATGTTTGAACGTGGCCCACGGCGCACACCGGCGCGCGATCGCAGGCACCCATGCATGGCGCGCGCACCACGCGAACACCGCGTCCGAGTTTGCGCGGAAGCTCCTTCAGCAACCGCTCGGCACCGGCCATCGCGCAGGACAGTGAATCGCAAACGCGCACCGTCACCGGCGGCGGCGGCAATTCGTCTTCCTTCACGACATCGAAATGCGCATAGAAGGTCGCGACCTCATACACTTCCGTCAGCGCCATCTTCATCTCGGCGGCGAGCGCGGCAAGGTGCGCAGCGGAAATATAACCGTAATGATCCTGGATCAGATGGAGATGCTCGATCAGGAGATCGCGCCGGCGTGGCCGGTCGGTGAGAAGCGCGCGCACTTCCACCAGTGCCTGCGGATCGACCTGACGGCCCTTCGGGGTTCGCAGCGGGCGGCGACGGCCACCCCGGGGAGCAACCTGACCCGTCTGTGCCCCTTGAGTTGTGGCGCTCATCTCTGAATTCTTCCTCCCTCGACAGAAACGCGTCTGAATCGAGGTATGCAAGCCCCCGAGTCAAATCAGGTGATAGAAATTATCTATTAATATCCCGACACTGGTTGTATTTTCCGATCATGCGGCTTAGGTGCCCTCAGTGCAATAACCTCCGATCGAGGCCCAGTATTGCTCGAGAAACTTGAATTTCTGCTGGCTCTGGCCCGTGAGAAGCACTTTGGACGGGCTGCCGAAGTCTGCGGCGTGACGCAGCCGACCTTGTCGGCCGGGATCAAGCAGCTGGAGGATGCCTTCGGGGTCCTCCTGGTCAATCGCGGGTCCCGATTCCAGGGCTTTACCGCAGAAGGCGAGCGCGTGCTCGACTGGGCGCGGCGCATCGTCGGCGACGCCCGCGCCATGCGCCAGGAGGTGCACGCCCTCAAGCACGGCCTCGCGGGGAGGTTGCGGTTAGCAGCAATTCCCACCGCCTTGGCCATGGTTGAGACACTGACCACGCCGTTTCGCGCGCGTCATCCCGAGGTGCAGTTCACAATCCTGTCGCGTACCTCGATCGAGATCCTCACGCATCTGGAAAATCTCGAAATCGATGCCGGCCTGACCTACCTCGACAACGAACCACTCGGCCGTGTGACGGCGATCCCGCTCTATCGGGAGCGATACCGATTGCTGGTTGCCGCCGATGCGCCCCTCGGTGATCGACAGACGGTCACATGGACCGAAGTCGCCCAGGTTCCTCTATGCCTCCTGACACCGGATATGCAGAACCGCCGCATCATCGAACGGCTCCTGCGCGACACTGGTATCGACCCACATATAACGCTCGAATCGGACTCGATGATTCTTCTTTACTCGCACGTGCGCACCGGGCGTTGGGCCAGCGTCATGCCCGCACGACTCGCCGTTTCGCTCGGGCTTACGGACGTCTTGCGTTCGATTCCGATCGTGGAGCCAGAGGCGACGCACACCATCGGACTTGTGGCGCCCGCACGCGAGCCAATGACGACTTTGACCGCCGCACTCGTCGCCGAAGCCAGGCGGGTCGGTCCCCTCTTGTCCGATTGACTTAGATCAGTTGATCTCAGCGCGGCTTTTGCGCCTTCCGGGCGGCATTCGCTTCTCAAATATCAGCCAAGAGGCGCAATCGACGGTGACGGAATAACGACAACATCGTCGTCGGTCGCACCTGCTGGCTGCGGTGCGTCCTTGTTCTTTTCGTCCGCTTCCGCGCGAAGGCTCATGCGGCGCTCGTAGAAATCGACGATACTCCGTGCGGTTTCCTGGCTGAGTTTCTTGTATCGCTCGAAGGACCTGTTCATGTCCTCCGTGTTGAGACCGCGGTTGGCAACGTACATCAGCAGCAACTCGCGCGCCGTCGTCCAGGAGCAGCCGGCCGCCTTGGCCAGAAGCAGCACCATATCCTCGCCCTCGTCGAGCAGGGCCCGTTCGACCAGATCAACCGAGAAAACCCCCAGCCTCGCCAGCGCAACCGCTGTCTTTTCGAAATCCTGCGCATGGGCCGGCCCATGCACGCTGGCTTCCGTGATCGGGCGTACGTTGAATCGTCGCTTGGCCTCTCGCACGGCCACCGCATGCGCGCGCGACGTTTTGCGAACCTCGCGCTGTATCGCCGTGGCAACGTCATCGACCGTATCGCGAATGGCGGCAGCCGCCTGCGGATTGGCCGCCTCAAGGCGCGTCGCTGATGCGGATTCCAACAGCTTGATGAAGTATTGGCGCGGGAGATCGCTGCGTTCTCCGAGAGCCAAGGTCAGCTTTCTGTCGTATCGGGCCCGATTCGTCAGCTTGCCGTAGCCCGCAAGAGAAAAACGGGCCCCTTTGTTTCTGACCACTCTGGACTACGCGCTCATTGCCGCGATCGACCAGAACGTCGGTGACCGCTTCGCTCAACTTCAAGCGTTGAGCGATCGCAAAAAGATGATCCTGGCTTTTCGTCGTTGCGTTTTCGACGAGGTCGTCGTCGTTCAATTGCTGCGAACGGACAAGCACGGGTCCGGCCACTTTGATCGCATCGTCAAATGCGAACGAACGGACGAGCTTCGGCGGAGCGCTGTGCATGCCGGCCATGCGCTCGGCAAGCTTTGCACGTGCCTTCACCTCGATATCGGCGCAAAGCCGGCGCAGCACATCGTCGAAGAGTGCAATCTGTTCGTGCGAATAGTTGCGGGAACCGGCCGCAAAAAGATCGGTGATGCGATCGATAATTCTAAGCCGGTGCCGGGTGCTGGCTGTCGCAAGCGGGCTGACAAGCTCATCGAGCACAGACCGGCTCTGCGCGAGAGCATTGGCCGTTTCGGAGTTCGTACTGACTGGCATAGAGTAACTGCTGAACCGGTGAGAAATTGACGAGCGGGTAGCACGCTACCGGAAAGTTCCGAAAAGTCGCTGTATGCCGACCATCCAAAAAAACAAAAAATTTTAGGAAATTTGCGCGCAAACGGCGAAGGGCCCGCCTTCGGCAAGCCTTTCGCTTCGCGCGAGCAAGCGGATCTAGAACAGGCCGACGATCTGGCCTTGCGCGTTGACGTCGATCGAGTCGGCGGCAGGCACCTTTGGAAGGCCCGGCATGGTCATGATCTCGCCGCAGATCGCCACAACGAACTCAGCGCCGGCAGAGAGACGCACTTCACGCACATTGATCGTGTGATCGGCTGGCGCTCCCTTGGCGTCGGGATTGGTCGAGAACGAATATTGGGTCTTGGCAACGCAAATCGGCAATTTGCCATAGCCCATTTCTTCCCAGCTCTTGAGCTGGTCCTTGACTGACTTGTCGGCCGTCACATTTTTCGCGCGATAAATTTCGCGCGCGATCGTTTCGATCTTCTCGAATAGAGGCGTCTCGTCGGGATAGAGAAACCGAAGCCTGGCCTTGCCGTCGTCGATCACTCTCACCACGGCCTTTGCCACATCGGCGGCGCCCGCGCCGCCCATCGCCCAATGATCGGCCATCAAGGCTTCCACGCCGAGGCCGCGGCATTTCTCTTTCACCAAGGCGATCTCGGCCTCGGTGTCGGCGGAGAAGCGGTTGATCGAAACCACCGCCGGGAGGCCGAATTTCTTCACATTTTCGACGTGGCGCTGGAGGTTGGCCATGCCCGCTTCGAGCGCCTTCAGGTTTTCGGACTTGAGGTCCTCTTTCTTGACGCCGCCATGCATCTTGAGAGCGCGGATGGTGGCCACTAGCACTACGGCATCGGGAGCGAGGCCGGTCTTGCGGCACTTGATGTCGATGAACTTCTCGCCGCCAAGGTCAGCGCCGAAGCCAGCTTCGGTCACCACATAGTCGGCGAGCTTGAGCGCAGTGGTCGTGGCAACGACCGAATTGCAGCCATGCGCGATGTTGGCGAACGGACCGCCATGGATGAACGCCGGCGTGCCTTCCAGCGTCTGCACCAGGTTAGGCGCGATGGCTTCCTTGAGCAGCGCGGCCATTGCACCATGCGCTTTCAGGTCGCGCGCACGCACCGGTTTGCGGTCCCGTGTGTAGGCGACGATGATGTTGCCGAGGCGCTCCTTCAGATCGTCGAGATCCTTGGCTAGACAGAAGATTGCCATCACCTCGGAGGCGACGGTGATGTCGAACCCGGCTTCGCGCGGATAACCGTTGGCCACGCCGCCGAGAGAGCAGACGATCTCGCGCAGCGCGCGGTCGTTCATGTCTAGGACCCGACGCCAGGCCACACGGCGCGAGTCGATGCCGAGCGCATTGCCCCAGTAAATATGGTTGTCGATCAGGGCGGAAAGGAGATTGTGCGCCGAGGTGATCGCGTGGAAGTCGCCGGTGAAGTGCAGGTTGATGTCTTCCATCGGCACCACCTGCGCGTAACCGCCGCCGGCGGCGCCGCCCTTCATGCCAAATGACGGGCCCAGGCTTGGCTCGCGCAGACACAGCATCGCTTTCTTGCCGATGTGATTGAGCGCGTCCGTCAGTCCGACGGTGGTCGTAGTCTTGCCCTCTCCTGCCGGCGTCGGCGAGATCGCGGAGACCAGAATGAGCTTGCCGTTCTTCCTGCCCTGCAGCGACTTCACGTAGTCCATCGACACCTTGGCCTTGTAGTGGCCGTAGGGCTCGAGATTTTCCGGAGCGATACCGAGTTTTTCCTTTGCGATGTCGAGGATCGGTCGTTTCTTCGCGGCCTGCGAAATTTCGATGTCAGACTTCGGACTTTGATGCTGCGAGGCGGGCATGACGAGGGGTTCCGTTACGAAATTGACGATCAGCCGAGCCGCGCCCCGGCGGCGAGCTTGGCGGTGGAGATGAATTCGGAGGCGTCGATTTTCTTGCCTCCTTCGGGCTGAACCCGGGTGACTTTGAAGCGCCCGTCGGCGCAAACCACGGTAAATCCGTCGGCATCGACCGCGACGACTTCCCCGAGCTTGCCGGCGATTCCCTTCGGAGCCCTGGCGGGCAATGGTTTCGCGTCGAAAATTTTCAAGGTCTTGCCGTCGAGGGTGGTCCACGCCCCTGGCGCAGGATTGCAGCCGCGGATCAGGCGATCGATTTGCTCCCAAGGCTTGCCCCAGTCGATCCTGGCGTTGCCCGGACCGCAGCGGCCTTCATACGTTGCCTTCGACTCGTCCTGCTTGATGCGCGGCGCTTTGCCGGCCTTCACGAGGTCGACGGACTCCATCATCGCCTCGACGCCCATCGGAAAGAGACGATCGAAATAGACCGTGCCGAGCGTGTCGGTGTTGGAAATCGGCGTCTTCTTCTGGACAAGGATGTCCCCGGTATCGAGCCCATTGTCTGGCCAGAAAATCGACAAACCGGTTTCTTTCTCGCCCTTGATGATCGGCCAGTTGATCGCGCTCGCGCCACGGTACGCCGGCAGCAGCGACGGGTGATACTGGATCGAACCGTGAGTAGGAATGTTGAGAAAGTCCTCGGGCACAAACAGCGTGACGAAGGCCATGACCTGAAGATCAGGCTTCAGCGCCTTGAATTCTTCCCATATTTTCGGGTCCTTGTAGGACGCGGGCTGATAGACCGGGAGCTTGGCCGCGATGGCAGCTTCCTTGAGCGGATCAGCCTTGGCGCCCTCCTTTTCTGGCGCGACATAGACGGCGATCACGTTTTCGCCGCGCTTGAGCAGCGCCTCCAGCACAGCCTTGCCGAAGGCCTGCTGGCCATGAACCACGATACGCATTTAGCCCTCCCGAACCGGTCGAAACCTACGCCGCCACAGCCTTTTCTTTTTCCGGTGCGGTAAGAGCGCCGGACGCCTTGATCTCCTCTATTTCCTTGGCGCTGTAGCCAAGCACTTTGGAAAGGATCTCATCGGTATGTTCGCCCAAGAGCGGCGAACGCTTCACCTCGGTGATCGAGTCCGACATTTTCACCGGATTGCCCACCGTGAGGTACTTGCCGCGGGTCGGGTGATCGACTTCAACGACTGTGCCGGTTTCTCGCAGCGACGGTTCCTCGGCGATCTCCTTCATCGACAGGATCGGTCCGACGGGAATGTCGACCTTGTTGCAGATTTCCATCACCTCGAACTTCGTCTTGGTCATAGTCCACTGCTCGATCGTCGCGAAAATGTGCCTGAGCCGGGGCAGCCGGGCCGGCGGCGTCGCATAATCGGGATCCGTCTTCCATTCCGGCTTGCCGATCAGGTCGCAGATCTGGCCCCAGACCGGCGCCTGCGTAATGAAATAAATGTAAGCATCGGGATCCGTCTCCCAGCCCTTGCATTTGAGGATCCATCCCGGCTGTCCGCCACCCGAGTCGTTGCCCGCGCGTGGAACGGCTTGTCCGAACGGAATGCCTTCGCCGTACTGGCTGTATTCGGTTAGTGGTCCGTGCTTGAGACGCTGTTGATCGCGCAATTTCACGCGCGCGAGATTGAGCACGCCATCCTGCATGGCACAAAGGACCCTCTGCCCGCGCCCTGTGCGCGTGCGCTGGTAGAGCGCGGCACAAATGCCGAATGCCAGATGAAGGCCCGTACCGGAGTCGCCGATTTGCGCGCCGGTTACGAGCGGCGGTCCTTCGCGGAATCCGGTCGTTGAGGCAGAACCGCCCGCGCATTGGGCGACGTTCTCGTAAACCTTGCAATCCTCGTAGGGGCCGGGCCCGAAGCCCTTCACCGAGGCAACGATCATGCGCGGGTTGAGCTTGTGGATGTGCTCCCAGGTGAGGCCCATGCGATCGAGCGCTCCAGGCGCAAAATTTTCGACCAGCACGTCGCAATGCTTGATCAGCCGTTCAAGAATCTCCTTGCCCTTGCGATTCTTGGAATCGATCGTGATCGAACGCTTGTTGCCGTTGAGCATGGTGAAGTAGAGGCTGTCGGCACCCTTCACGTCGCGTAATTGGCCGCGCGTGATATCGCCGACGCCGGGCCGCTCGACCTTGATGCAGTCGGCGCCCATATAGGCGAGCAGCTGCGTGCATGTCGGCCCGCTCTGTACGTGCGTGAAATCGAGGATCTTCACGCCCTCGAGTGCCTTGCCAGCCTGCCCGTAAGGCTTGGACGAAGGCTTCGGCAGACCATTCGAGGCGGCCTTGGCCGGCTTTTTCGACCTAAGCTTCACAACCTTTTTGGAAGCCGCTCTGGATTTGACCTTTGTCTTTTTGATTTTCTTCTTTGCCATGTTCGTTCCCCTTATTTCTTTTTCAGCACGCTTTGTGGATTGAGATTCCCGATGCGGCCACTCTCGCTCCCGGCCGCCGGATCGATGACTGCGTTGATGAGCGTCGGCTTGCCGGAGTCCATCGCAGCATTGACGGCGCGCTTCAGCTCGTCGGGCGTCGTGGCATTGGCGCCGACACCGCCAAACGCCTCGATCATCCTGTCGTAGCGCGAACCTTTGACAAAGACAGTGGTGGCAGGGTCCGTACCGGCCGTATTGCTGTCAGTCCCGCGATAGATGCCATCATTGTTGAAGATGACGACGCAGACCGGCAGCCTGTAGCGACAGACCGTCTCGATCTCCATGCCGGAGAAGCCAAACGCGCTGTCGCCCTCGACCGCGAGCACCGGCTTGCCGGTTTCGATCGCTGCGCCGATCGCATAGCCCATGCCGATGCCCATGACGCCCCACGTCCCGACGTCGAGGCGCTTGCGCGGCTTGTACATGTCGATGATGCCGCGCGCGAGATCGAGCGTGTTGGCGCCTTCGTTGACCAGGATGGCATCCGGCCGCTCCTTGACGATGGTGCGGAGCACGCCGAGAGCACCGTGATAGTCCATCGGCGAATTGTTGTTCATCAAGCGCGGCGCCATTTTCGCGATGTTCTCTTCGCGCTTCTTGGAGACGGTACTCGTCCAGTCGGCCGGCGGCGCCGGCCATTTCGAGCCCATCCCTTCGAGCAATGCCGTCACGCATGAGCCGATATCGCCGACCACAGGCGCGGCGATCTCGACATTCGAATCCATCTCCTTTGGCTCGATATCGATCTGGATGAATTTCTTGGGCGCATCACCCCAGGTTTTTCCCTTGCCGTGCGACAGCAGCCAGTTGAGGCGGGCGCCGATCAACATCACGACGTCAGAGTCTTTCAGGACGGTCGAGCGCGCCGCGCCGGCGCATTGTGGATGCGTATCGGGCAGGAGGCCTTTGCCCATGCTCATTGGCAGAAACGGCGCGCCGCTCTTCTCGACGAACGCGCGTATCTCATCGTCGGCTTGCGCGTAGGCCGCACCCTTGCCGAGGATGATCAGTGGCCGCTTTGCGCTTTTCAGGACATCGAGCGCGCGTTTGACCGCTTCCGGAGCTGGAATTTGGGCCGGCGCGGGATCGACCACCTTTACGAGAGACTTCTTTCCGGCCTCGGCATTCATCACCTGACCGAACAGCTTGGCCGGCAAATCCAGATAGACGCCGCCCGGACGTCCGGAAACAGCTGCGCGGATCGCGCGCGCAAGCCCGATGCCGATGTCCTGCGCATGGAGCACGCGGAAGGCCGCCTTGCAAAGGGGCTTGGCGATCGCGAGCTGGTCCATCTCTTCGTAGTCGCCCTGCTGCAGGTCGACGATCTCACGCTCGGAGGAGCCCGACACAAGGATCATGGGGAAGCAATTGGTGGTGGCGTGGGCGAGCGCAGTCAAACCGTTAAGAAACCCCGGAGCCGAAACGGTAAGACAAATGCCCGGCTTCTTGGTGAGGAAGCCGGCGATCGACGCTGCATAGCCCGCGTTCTGTTCATGGCGAAAGGAAATGACGCGAATTCCGGAAGCTTGTGCCATGCGGCCGAAGTCGGTGACCGGAATGCCAGGCACACCGTAAATCGTGTTCAGGCCGTTGAGCTTGAGGGCATCGATGATGAGGTGAAAGCCGTCGGTGAGATTTTGCTCTGCTTCCGGCGTCGTCGCTTCGTGTTTTTCCTTCACTGCAGCTTCTGCCATGGGAGTCCTCCCGATCACTCAGTTTGTTGCTTCGCGCGTCACCGCGCGCATTGGATAGATTTCACACTTGAAACCGACACTGGCTTTCATCGCCGGATCGCCGGCCGCAAAGGCGCGCGCACCGGCTTCGTCGGATGCGCTTATAACGCCCATTCCATAGGGTCCTTGCGGATCAAGGACCGGGCCGAACACCAGAACATCTCCCTTGTCTTGCCGTCCTTTCCAGTAAAGGAAATGCTCCTGCATCATCGCCTTTTCTGCGTCATTCATGTCATTCGCGAACGTCGGCCGCGGCGCTATCAGCTTGAGAAAGAAATGCGGCATGTCAGTCGAGATAGTCGGCATAGCGCCTCACATGCTCGGCCAGACCGAGCGCGTGATCGCGCACGAGTTCTTCCGCGCGGTCTGTTGCGCGCGCTTCCAGGGCTTCAATGATATTCATGTGGTCGCGGATTGATCGATCGGCACGGTCTTTTTCGCCGATCGTCTTGCGCCGGATCATGCGCATGTGCGTGAAGAGGTTTTCGGCGAGATCGATCAGCACATCGTTGCGGCTGAGCCGGATGATTGTCTGATGGAATTCGATGTTCACGTCGGAGTATTCGTCGAGATGCGCTCGCAGCTTGCCGTTCTCAAACGTCGTAAACATCTTGCGCAAGCCGGCAATTTCCTCATCGGTCGCAGTCTGGGTAATCAGCCGCGCTGCCATGCTCTCGAGCGCTGCCCAGGCGGTGATCATCTCGATCACCTCGCGTTTGGTCTTTCGCACGACATAAATGCCGCGGCGCGGCACCGAGCGAACGAAGCCTTCGCTCTCGAGTTGCGCCATCGCTTCCCGGACTGGCGTGCGACTGATGCCGAACTCATGCGCGAGCTTGCGCTCGTCCAGGCGGATATCATCCCGGCTGCGATAGATATCCATCGCTACGATCGCGGTTTTTAGCGCGGTATAAGCCTGGTGCTTGAAGCTTGGCGCGGCGTCGATCGGTTCGAGCGTGGGGTGGGACGGAAGAGGCTTTCTGGCGGCGCCTCCACGGCTGGACACACTCACGCGACTGGCACTGCGGGCTCGGTTACTCATGGCTGGTATACAATATGCCAGAACCGTGCGGACAGGCAACCGCCGCTGCCTTGCCGAAGAACAAAAGCCGCCCGCAGGGTTATCCCACGGGCGGCTTTGCGCATTTCCAGCTTCTTGAAATGAACTTCGCGCGCATGGGTTTGAGCACTGCGAGCGCCATGATTGCAGCCACGATGTTCAGGACGGCTGCAGCGTAAAAAACGGCGTGCCAGCTCCCGGTCGCCGATGTCAGCACATTTGCCAGTGGAACGAGCAGCGATGCGGTGCCTTTCGACGTATAGAGCATCCCATAATTCGTGGTGGCGTACTTGTTCCCATAGAGGTCTAGAGGTCGGTGCAGGTCGCCGGAAACAACGAATAAATTTCGCCCCACGCGAAGAACACCACGCCCGACAGGATCACGAACAAGACCGGATTGTTGGCGAAATACAGCAATGCGTAGATGCCTATGCCTTCCAGCATGAAGGCCACGAACATCGTGTTCTCACGGCCGATCTGGTCCGAGACCCAGCCAAAGAACGGCCGGCAGATACCGTTGAGCACCCGGTCGATGGTCAACGCAAACGTGAGGGCTGGAAGCGTCAGGCCGACCAGCGATACCGGAATGTTTGCAATCTTGTAGTCGTTGGCGATGGGCGCAAGCTGCGCAATCGCCATCAGACCGCCGGCGCCAACGGCGACGAACATCACGTACATCACATAGAACGGCGGCGTCTTGAGCACTTCCTGCCATTCATAGTCGCGACGTGATTGCTGCACGGCCTGGCTCGGCGGGACTTCACCGGGCTCCGGCGCGCGCAACATCAGTCCCACCAGAACAACCACGAGGCCCTGCACGAGACCAAACCAGAGGAAGGCTGCCTGGTAACCGCTCGATGCGATCATATTGGCAATCGGAATGACGGTCAGCGCGGAGCCGGCGCCGAATCCCGCAGCCGTCAGACCGGCGGCAAGGCCGCGCCGATCGGGGAACCACTTGAGCGCATTGCCGACCGACCCGCCGTAGATCACGCCGGCACCGATCCCTCCAATGGCGGCGCCCAGGTAAAGCAGAGGGAGAGAATCCGCGACCGAATTGATCACCCACGCAATCGCAACCAGTACGCCCGAGCCGCTAATCATTGCACGCGGACCAAACCTGTCGATCAGATAGCCCTCGATCGGCACCAGCCAGGTTTCCGTAAGAACAAAGATGGTGAAGGCGACCTGAATCGCGGCGCGGCCCCAATGATATTTTTGATCGATCGGACCGACAAACAACGTCCAACCGTATTGCAGGTTGGCGATCATCACCATGCAGATGATACCGAAGATCAGCTGGCCCCAGCGCGTGCCTTCGGACGCACGCGCTCTTTCAGCAGAACCTGCTGCAATTGCCATTACTTCCTCCCCAATTCGGATGAGATTTTTTTAGTGCGCGCTTTTAAGGTGAATTGGGGCGGCGAATGCGTAAAA
>Ga0081455_10004809_pt1 | contig 15003 bp, 11 predicted proteins | sample TabmetS3T2R1_FD_70207 | JGI IMG/M metagenome (GOLD analysis project Ga0081455, IMG submission 70207) | Tabebuia heterophylla rhizosphere microbial communities from the University of Puerto Rico - S3T2R1 | ecosystem: Host-associated > Plants > Roots > Rhizosphere ... | reverse complement strand
GCGCCGCATCTTGGCGGCCCGTGCTATCGCTGCCTTTTTCCCGAGCCACCACCGCCCGAGTCTGTTCCGAACTGCGCGCAAGCCGGCGTGCTGGGTGTTTTACCAGGGATTATCGGAATGCTGCAGGCGATTGAGACATTGAAACTAATTTTGGGCATCGGCACGCCACTCATTGGACGCCTTCTCCATTTCGATGCGCTCAAGGTGAAATTTCGAGAACTGAATCTGCGGCGCGATCCACAATGCCCGGTCTGTGGCGAAAATCCGACCATCTTCTCACCCATTGACTACGAACAATTTTGCGGAGTGCGCGACAACGCAGTGGTACCGGAAATTTCACCGCAGGAGCTCAAGCGAAGAATGGATGCAGGCGAGCCATTCGAGTTAATTGATGTACGCGAACCATTCGAATTCGAAATTGCGCAGATTGAAGGCGCAAAATTGATTCCCTTGGGAGAAATTGCCGATCGACTGGACGAGTTTGAGCGCCAGCAGCCAATCATACTTCATTGTCACAGTGGGATGCGTAGCGCTCAGGCAGTTCGCCTGCTACAGCAGCATGGGTTCGCCAAAGTTTACAATCTCGAAGGCGGGATCGACGCTTGGTCGGACCAAGTTGATCCCAATGTGCCCAAGTACTAAGAGAAACTTCGCTTACCACAGGGAATTCAAACGGGCTGTTGCCGCGAAATTTATTTAAGTGCGGCATCCAATTGATCCGCACTTGGCACTCCATGCCATTGAGCGATTAATTGGCCTTTTCGGCCAAATACAAAAACGGAAAAATCAGTCGATCCTTCCGCCCCGCCAAGCTGCGACGCCATCGATCCATCGAAATCGGTCGCAACGAAAATGTCTTTCCGTGCATCCCGTGCAATCTTCTTTACGTCATATCGGGCTTGAAGCCGTTTTGCTTCTTCGTTTACGCGGTGTCGAATGAACGATGTAGCAATTTTTCGCCCAACCACAGTATGTTTTCTAGTAAAACGAACAATCGTGATCATTCTGTAATCCGGGTTTCCCAGGCAACGTTCCGGAACGCGATCCCCTACGATGCGCGCCTTTTCTCGTTCGGCAGGAGTGGTCAGCACCACAACGGTTACATGTCCACCTGCTGTGGAATGTTTATTTCCATCAATGTCGACAAAATCTAGCGAATAGCTTTGTCCGACCGAGAGTTCTCCCTGCAGGCGCGGGGGAAAAAGCAAAATCAACACTCCGATAACGAAAAAGAATTGAAGTGCGCGTGGGGTCACAGGTAAGCAGATTGGCGACAATGTCGTGCTCTGACAAGATTCGATCTGGATGCTCGATTTCTCTATTGTCACGCATGACGCGTGGGACGTGTATTTGGCTATCGATCCTTTTTATCCTGAGCCTGGCCGGCTGTGACCGCATGGGCGTCTCGCGTCGTGCCCAGCTGGTGCAGGACGCTGACACGAAGTCGGCACAGGGAGACTTTGCGCGCGCCATCAACTTGTATGAAGCCGCGCTCGATGACAGTCCGCGTTGCGCTGAAGTCCATTACAAGTTGGCGCTTCTTTATGACGACAAGCTAAACGATCCGGTGAGCGCTCTTCATCATTTCAGACGTTATCTCGCATTGAGTCCGGATGGCGCTCATGCCACTGACGTCAAAAACTCGATCAAACATGATGAGATCGCCGCGTTAACGGCGTTGTCTGGCGATTCCGTCATCACTCGATCGGAGGCAGCCCGTTTGCGAAATGAAAACCTTAATCTGCACAAGGAACTTGAAGCCCGCGCTGCGCCGGCACGTGGTTTGACGGACAAATCGCAGGAAAGCGACGGCAGCCCCAAAAAAAATGTCTCTAAAAAAGGGGATCGAAGCTACGTCGTACAATCAGGCGATACGCTTTTCTCTATTTCACGAAAATTTTATAAGTCGCCCAAGCGCTGGAAAGACATCCTGGAAGCGAACAGGAAGAATATCCACGATCCCAAAAAGCTCACGGTGGGTCAGAGCCTGGTGATTCCGTAGGTCCGAGTAATTTGGGACCGTGGCGGAAAATCTAGAATTTCACCTGAAAGGCCACCGCCCCGCCAAGATTGGCCACTTGATAGTCGAAAACACTCTGGTTGGACTGGCTCGCCGCCAAGGTGCTCACGGCGCTCACGGTCAAGTATTTGTTCACACGATAATTTGCGGTCAGCGCAAGAATCTCGCTGATGTCGTCCCGGCCTCCTTCATAATACTGGCGCACCACCAGGGTGCCGACTGCGTTAACGAAAAAAGAACGCGTGAGAACGGCCGAGTAGCCAACATAGACGGCATAATCGCTTCGCTGCGCAGAGATCGCATTGATGTTTGGCGGCTGTCCAGATTCGTCGGCCGCGAGGCTGATATCCAAGTCGGCGCCAAGAGTGAGTGTTTGAGCGCGGCCAAATTGAAACGGAATCGACGCGTCTATTATGATCGCGTGATTTTGAAAGAAAGCTGCAAAGCTGTTTTTCTCAGTCAACCGGTTGTAATCGTACTCAAGGCGCAACAGTAGATTATGCCACTGCGGCACGAGGTACCTCAGGCCGACTTCAACGTCGAAACTTCCAAAATTGAAGTTGTCGAATCGATCGTAATAAAACAGCTGCTCCCGGACATCGATCAGCCCATACAAGTTATTGGTGATTCGCGGCTCGTAAAAGGCCGCTGCTGCCGGTGCAACGACAAAATCGCTTTGCTCCCCGCTTCGCGTAAGGGCAACATTTGAGGTCCAGTAAAACGGTGCGCCGGCGGAAATCGTGAATGGGTGATACTCGTCGGTGCGTTTTAGGATTTGTTGTTCTCCGAGATCAGCGTCGCCCGGTGCGGCGGCGACGTTCCCACCTTCGGCACCGGTTGGAGGAACAGTAGAAGGAAAAGCTGACGGAGCCTGCTCGCGCGTCAGCTGGGCCTGGTTCGCCGTCTGGGCCCGACCCTCATTTGCTGCAATAAAAAGGAGCACGCACAAGGTCGTGACAAACCGGCATGAGTAAGGGTCAAGACGAAGTCTCACGGGCGCCACCAGTTGCTGTCCGGTTCGTCCCTGATGCCGTTAAACGTTTGAGCCATATCAATGAGCAGGTTAAAACGCCAGGTCCGCGATATTAGAAGGCGCGCGTTCCGGAACCAAGACGATTATTAATCACCGCGCGACCGCGCATCTGCCTAATATCCGCCACGTCGCGGTCTACTTTCGTCATGCGAGCGACATTGAGACGATCAGCGTGGCCCGGATTGCTGCGGTTGTGACGTGGAACCCTCAGCTTTCCACCCGGGCCGGGAACGGCGCCGTCAAGCAGAGATAGCAGCTGCCCGCTATCTTTGACATTAATTATCCTCCTGGTCGTCTTTTCGTTCGTGGGATTCCGGGGCGCCGCTTGAGGATCAAACGGCGGGGCGTCCGAAAGTGGGCGCGGTCGGTTTGCGCCCGCGCCGGCAAACGTTCCGGTAGTCGAACCATTACCACCGAAGCCCGTATAATTAGGGTGATTTGTAAAAACATCAGCGGGAGATTCGCCGCCTATCGTCACCACAACATTGTTGAAAATCGTAACCGAATCCGCGGCGAGGATCTTCTTGCTGTTCCCACCGAGGGTGACGTTAGAAACAAAGTTGAGCTGGCCATTACTCCCCGGTGCATAAAGTTTCAGCGTTTCATCAGCTGAGAGGGTGCCACCGCCGACAATAAGTGAGCCGTTTGGCCCGAACACGCCGGCTTTCAGCACGTCTGCGTGAACGCTGGCATTGTTAAATGCAATTGTTCCCGCGCCATCGATGTAGCTGAGGAAAGTGCCACCAACGTTGTAATTACCACCGAAAACATTAATCGCGCTGCCTGCTGCGTCATCGCTGCCGTAAATCGCAAGCGTGGCGTCGTGAGCAACGTTGGCGTTGCCTGTAACATTCATTTGGATAAGGGCGCCACCACCGATGACACCTTCGCGGTTATCGATCGTAGCAGACAAAGAATTCGCGCTGACATTTCCCGCCGCAACGCTGATGGCCGTATCTGTGTCCATTGTCCCGCCGTTGTTTTGAATCTCGAATATGGCGTCGCCGTGAGCGGTTATGTTGCCGGATACGTCCAAACTGACGAGGCCTCCAGTCCCGATCTCGCCGCCATTATTTAAAAGAGTCAGGCTGAGGTTGTTCGTTTCGAGGTTTCCGCCGACGCCGGCGAAAATGTTGGCTCCATCAACGACGTGATTGATGTTGTTGTTAACCAACAGCGTGGTATCGCCGCCGGAATCGGTAGTCAGATTGTTTCCGACGCTCAGCAAAAGATTCGCACCGGAGTTAACTGTTTGCTGAACTGGAGTAATTATCTCCAGATCGACTCCGCCGGAGTTGGCATCATTGTGTGTCGTCAGGTTCTGCGCGACGAAGAGCTGAAGATTTTCGCCGCTCTCCTGCGGCGCCTGCACTCCAAGCTCGACTCCAGCGAACAAATCGCCCGCAGTCAAGTTGCCGCCAATGCTAACAAGGATATTGGCGCCACTTCCTGATTGGGCGGTCGCCGATGTTACCAATGCAAGCGAGCCGCCAACGCTGAGATTTCCGCCATCTGCGTTAGTCAGGAGCTGGATATTGCCTCCATCCGTTAGGTTGCTGATGTCGGTCGCGATTGCGAGGTCGCCGCCGACCTGCCAATTACCGCCGTAAAGGAAGATGTCGAGACCCGAGGTAATTCCCCCGTTTCGTCGAATAATGGTCATGTCGTTTGCGACGTTGATAGCCTGTGAGGCAACTATGGCTACACCTCCGCTAGAATTGAATGCCGTTTCATCAGAAATGAGATCGCTACAATTCAGGTTCTGATGGGCGAGTAGACCAATCGTGGGGGCATGGAGGGCGCCGTCGCCGCTAATCGAAACGTTTTGCCCGTTGACGGACAGAACCTCTGCGGTGATGCTCGACGCCAGTGATATGTCGCGCCCGGCAAGTAGGTAAGCTTGCTCTGTTGTGATGTTCGACGTCAGCGACATGTCGCGCTCGGCGAACAGGTTGACCTGACTCGTTGTGCTAATGTCGGAGCCGAGGGTCAAATCGCTGTTGGAACCGCGAGCATAAATCGTCAGGTCATGGAGTCCGGAGAACGAAATATCGGGTCCTAGGGTGATTGGACCATTTTGCGTTGCCAGTAACAGACCGCGGATACCGTCGAAGCGCAGGTCGGCCCCGCCACCCGCGGAAGTAATCCCATTAACAGCGATCAACGCCAGATTGATTTCACCATTTGTGGTATCGATGGTTGGATTACCATTTAACTGGAGGGCAGTGAACTTGAATGCTGCCCCCGAGTTGTCCCCGATTAGGTCATCGAAGCCACTTGCGGTGTCAAAAGCCGATGTCGATCCAAAGGCCCACGCGGAGAAAGCGCCGTCAATTGACCGTCCCCGATAAATTTTACCCAAATCGGTTACGCCGTTCGTGGTGATCGAAGGGTCAGTGCTGATAACTGTGTCGCTCGTTATCACATAAGGGTTCGGGGAAGTAATCGTGCCTGGTGTACCGAACTTAGTTGGTGTTCCTGACGGGGATGGCGTGGGCGTGGGTGGCGTTGGCGTTGGCGGCGGCGTTGGCGGTGGGGGTGTGGGCGGCGGAGGCGTCGGAGGCGGTGGCGTAGGGGGCGGTGGCGTAGGCGGTGGCGGACTTGGATTCGACGTCGTGTTTCTAACTAAAAGAACCGGGTTCGCGTTGGCGTTTTGATCGGTCGTGCCGATCACATCTACGAGGTTTTTGGCAAGAGGCTGGGTGGTTGTCCCCAATAGCTGCGCCGCGAGCTGCAGATTCACCACGTCCATGATCAACGGCAGATTTTCCAGAGGCGGAAAATCCTGAATCAAACGCGACGTTTGCATCACGAGTTTCACATCAAACTTCTGTGGTTTTGTCATCCGACGATCTGCCGTCATCATCATCATTTCGCCGCCGTGCACGGTCACAGCGCGTTCAGGATGACCGTTGGGAAAAAACGTACCGATTCCCTCCAGGACCATGAATTTTGTAGGCGGGCCCGTTGAGACAAGAGCGGTCCCTCCCGTTACTGCTGCGGTCACGGCCGAAGTGCTAACCTTCACTGCCGGTGCTTTGGGTGGAACCTGCAAGAGAACTGCGCCACTGGTCAGATCAAGCTCACGCGCTCCCTGCTTGAAACTGAAAATTGTGTTCGCGCCGAGTCGCGTCAGCGTTAGATCGGTGAAGGTCAATTCCGCGCGCGATTCCACGCCTGTGCGAACACCCATCTGCTGCGTCACTGTATCATTCACGGCGGCCGGACGCGGTGCGCCCTGAGCTTCCAGTAATCGGACGTCCTGGACTACCTGTGATACGCGCGCTTGTTGCGGTTGGTCCGCGTAAGCAAACGGCACCGCGGCAACGAGAGAAAGCAGGACCATTAGCCTGCCTGAAGAGATCTGCACAAAAGTCTTTTTCATATGGAGGGTCACTACGGTAAGGTCGGAGCCGCGTTAGGACTCAGGCTTTGCAATCGATGCGGCGTCGCCAATGCCGCACTTTTGTGATCGGCTGTGTCGGGTTGCCCCTGATCGGTAACTGACACTTGTGTGCCACCCCCAAAAATAACCAGATTTGTGTCGACCAGGTTCTTGGTCGATTTCTCGTGTTGCTGCTTCTGGCTCTCTGCGGCGATAGACTTCACACTGCGCAGCGGAGGAAAATCCGTAATAAAACGGCTGGTCTTTGTGAAACGTTGAATATCGAAATCTACAGGATCGCTGAGGGCAGACTCCGGGTTGCCGAAAACCATTTGCCCGGGAGATACAAGAACTGAATCTCCAAGGTGGCCGGGACGATAAATTCGCGCGGTGCCTTCCAGCACCAAAAATTTGTAAAAACCAGGACGGTACTCAATCATGACGGTAGTGCCTGCAACGGCGGCCGCCACAGCGCCTGCGTGAATTGTCGCCCCACTTGCTTCTTTTGGAGCCTGAACCAGCATCGCGCCCTCCCCCAAATTCAAACCGCGCGTCCCATGCGTGAAATCAAATGCAGTATGGGCCGCGAGGCGCACCACAGTCTCGTCGGCAAAAGCCATCTCGCCGCGCGATTCGTTACCGGTTCGAACAATAGTTTGCTCACGTACGATGTCGTTTACCGAAGCACGCCGCGCAATCTGCTTGGAACTCGCTAATTGGACCTGATTTTTCACGCGCGTGATCCGCGCTTCGTTACTCGATGCGGCATCCAACCGACTGGGAAACAACGTCGCAAACGACGCGATGACCGTTGTGAATACAAAGAGGCAAAGCTGCCGGTTCATGCATTTTTGGTCGAAAGACCTAATCCCGGCGGGCTTTTTGGCGCCTAAACCTCGTTAGGTCAAGGATTTTTTACACCCCTACAGAAAGATATCCGGAAAGCGCGGGGCAAAGTTTCTCAAAAACTTTGGAATTCTTTCTTCGTCTTTAAAAAACGGCACCGCGGGGGCTGGGATGCTCCGTTACGGAGTATCGAAGTGCCAACATTCTTACACAAAGAGCGGACGATGGATCATCAGTCTTCGCTGAAATTTGAGATGCCCAGCAACTCGCGCTGCCACGGAACCAGCAACGTCGCCATTCGAGAGGAATCTGCGGCGATCGCTTCGAGCGTGCTTCGAGGCGCAATAAACGAAGGCTCAAGTCCTAATTCCTCGGCAGATTTGTTGCGCCGGCGTTGCAGTTCTTCGGCGCGCTGGACTGTCTCATGACTCGGTCGGGTTCCAAAGCGGCGCCGCAGGACTGGCCACTCTGATTCAGGCGCGCGCAAAGCAGTTTGCGCTGCCTCCCGGAATGCCTGACGGCGACGGGAGGAAAAATGTCTATAATCGGGAACACTTCCCGAAGCGAATTTTACTGCGGCCTTCAAGAGTTCCTCGTTACGCAAAACATGAAACGGAGGGCGATCTGCCTTTTCTGCTTCTTTCTCGCGCCAATGCCAAAGCGCGCGAAGCACCGCAGCCGGCCGACCACGAATTAAGCCAGATCCGCGAATACGCCAAAGTTCATCGTGGTCGCGCGGCCGCGCGATGGACGCCTGCTCGGTGGCACGCTGGCAGGACTGCCGGAGCCACCGCAGACGCTCACAGCGAACCAACTCGGCTTCCAATTTTTCAGCAAGACGCAACAAATAATGAACATCATTAATCGCGTATTCCGCCATGCGCACCGGCAGAGGCCGTTGTGCCCAATTCGCCTTTTGCGAACCTTTAAGCAGTGTGAGACCAAAATAGCGTTTTACCAGTGCGGCCAGGCTGAATTCACGAATGCCAAGGAGACGAGCTGCGATCAGTGTGTCGAAGATTTTGCCAGGCGCCAGATTCAAACCGCGACGCAACATTCGCAGATCATAATCGGCCCCATGCAAGACGATTTCCTTTGCTTCCAGTCGCCAACGCAATGCCTCCAGATCGATATCGGCCAGCGGATCGACGATATAATCGTAAACAGCCCGCGCGGGTTCATCACCCGAAGTAGCATTTGAACCGGCATCAGCAGCGCCAGAGACGGCATCGAATGCCGGAATGCTGATTTGAAGCAAACAAAGTTTTTCCCGATACGAATGCAGACTATCGGCTTCGGTATCGACTGCGACGCGGTCGGCAGATTCGATTTGCTCAATTAGATTTGCGAGCCGCGCAGCGTCTGTAATCACGTTTCGCGTCAGCGCAATCCGCTCAAGAGCAATTCAGCGTTGGTTTTCGTCGCATGCAAGTTGTCGATCAGCTTTTCCATCGCTTCGAGCGGCGGAAGGCCTGCCATTGTTTTTCGCAGCATCAACACGCGTTCCCATTCATCTGGATGATATAACAGCTCCTCACGCCGGGTCGCTGAGAGCATCGGGTGGATAGCCGGATAGAGCCGTTTTTCCTGCAGAGCTCGGTCAAGATGCAATTCCATATTGCCGGTGCCCTTGAATTCTTCGAAAATCAATTCATCCATCCGACTGCCGGTTTCTGTCAACGCGGTGGCGAGCACAGTCAGGCTGCCACCTTCTTCCACATTGCGCGCCGAACCGAAGAACTTCTTTGGCTTAATCAAAGCTTTCGCCTCTACGCCGCCCGACATGATTCGTCCCCTGCCCGACTGCAAATTGTTATACCCGCGCGACAAGCGGGTAATACTGTCGAGTAGAAGCACCACATCTTGTTTCATTTCCACCAGACGTTTGGCCCGTTCCATGACCATCTCAGCCACTTGCACGTGTCGCTGCACGCTTTCGTCAAAGTTGGAATGATAAATCTGGCAGTCGACTTCTCGCTCCAAGTCCGTGACCTCCTCCGGGCGCTCATCTACCAAAAGCAGTATCAGAACCACGTCGGGATGATTAACCCGAATCGCTTTGGCGATTTCCTTTAAAAGGATCGTCTTGCCCACTCGCGGCGGCGCGACGATCAGCCCTCGCTGGCCGCGTCCCAGCGGTGCCAGCAAATCCACTGCGCGTGCAGTAACGGAATTTGTCTTTGGATTTTCCAAAATGATCCTGCCCTGCGGGAACTGAGGCGTTAGCTTTTCAAAGTCTGTCGGCCCCGTCCATTCTTCGGTCGTCTGGTCCTCTATCCGTGTGATTTTCTCGAGATTCAGAAACTTCCCACGCTGGCCGGGCAATTGCACCACCCCTGAAATTTTTTGGCCGGGTCGCAAACAGTATTGCTCGATAAGTGCACGAGCGACGCAGACATCCTCAGGGACAGGTAAAAAGTTCAACTCGGGCCAGCGCAACATGGCGAACGAATCGCCTACCTGGTCGAGGAAACCCTCAGCGGTTACCGTAGCGCCGCTGGTCAATGCCGCCCGGAGAATGTCGAGTATATGTTGATGACGCGAGCGGGCGGGATGCAGATAGACATCCAAATCCTGCGCCAAGGTTTCGAGCTTTTCACTCGGAGACCCTTGAAGCTCGTTTAGGTCCAGTGCTAGATCCGTTCTTAACCTGCGCGCTTCGTTGGAGCGCGTCTCTATTGACGGAGTTGTTTCAGGCGACCTTTGACTGTGTCCAGCCGATTCGCCCGCTTCCAAAGTCTCTGTCTGCGAGCTCGAGCCCTTTAACTTTTCTTCCATGATTGCTCTTGCCAAAGCGCGACAACTTTCTTCGCTTGCTCCATGAGAGCGTTACACCCGCCGTTATTCCACACGACGTAGTCCGCACGCTTGATTTTCTCCTGCAGATGCATCTGTGAGTTAATCACTTGTTTGGCTTCGGAATTTTTCAGAGATTTTCGCTGCGCCAACCGCTTTAACTGCACTTTTGGCGAACATGCGACCACAACGACTCGCTCGCACAATGTTTCTCCACCGGTTTCATAAAGAAGGGGAATGTCAGCAAAGAAAAAGTCGGGAGAATTACGATGCTTTTTCGCCTCCGCCATCCATTGGCGACGAATCCGAGGGTGAAGAATTTGTTCAAGCGCGCGCCTTTTCGTCGCGTCTACAAACACTATCGCCCTAAGTTTGGTTCGATTCAAGTCCCCGTCTGGCGAAAAGATGTCACTGCCAAATCGGCCGAGGATGTCCTCTTTCACATCGGGAAGTTCGACCAGTGACCGTGCTGCCTGGTCGGCATCAAAAAATTTCGCTGACGGCATAAGCTGGCGCAGGCAGTCACAAAAGGTGCTCTTGCCGGTCGAGATTCCGCCCGTGATTCCGATCGCAGGCATGGGGGTAACTGTCACCGCGGAGTGATGCCCTCGGCAAGATCAACGTGAAAAGTTTGCTTCATCTTCGTTATGCCGAAAGTTAACTCCGCTGTGTAATCTCCGGCTGGGAGAAGACGCTTGGGATCGTCGCCGCCGTATTCAGCGATTAAGTCTTTTGACGGTCGCAAATCCCAGTTCAATCGCGTAAAGCCCAGTGTGCCTGGCGCTTTCAGATTCGCCACTGGCTGTCCCGTCGATTTGGTCACGGCGATTTTGATCTCGTCGCCGGTAAACTCACGCACCCAAACCGTGAACAGCGCCCCCTCGGGCGGATTCTGCCCGCGATAAATTCCCTTGCCATTCGAATCGACAAATCCAGGCTGAAGATAAGCGCCGGTAATCGAGCGCACGCTGAACAATTGAGCCGGCTTGGACGCAATCTCGGGCGTGAATTCGCGAAATGGAATCGTATCGTCAAGGATGGCAATGCTGCGGCCGTGCGTTGCGATCACGAGGTCGGACGTGCGCGGATGTATCTGGATATCGTCCACGCGAACCGAAGGGACATCGCCAATGCGCACCCAATGCGCGCCCTGATCAAACGAGGCAAACACTCCGAAATGCGTTCCTGCGTAAAGCAATTTTGAATTGACCGGATCCTCGCGGACCACCTCCACGGGATCGCTCTCTGGAAGATCGCCTGTGACAGATTGCCATGTTTTTCCCAGATCCGCGGTACGCAGAATTAACGGACGATCATCACCCGACCGATAGCCATTGATCGCAACGTAGGCCACATTCGCATCGACATTGGATGGCTCAATTCGCACGATCCATTTTCCGTGCGCGGGCTCTGGCAAATTGCTGGTCAATTCTGTCCATTTGCCGCCGTCATTCTCTGTGATCCAAAGCCGCCCGTCGTCCGTCCCCGCCCACAAAAGCCCAGGCCGCTTCGGCGACTCGGCAAGCGAAAAGACAACCCCGTAATTTTCCGCGCCACTTCCAGTGGCGTTTGTTTTAGTCGGATCGTTGTAGGTAAGGTCGGGACTGATCACGGAATATTTTTCCATGCGATCGGTGAGCTTGAAGACGCAGTTGCCACCCAGATAGATCACGCCCGGTTTATGCCGGCTCATGATCATCGGCGAGTTCCAATGGAAACGATAGCGCGGCTGACCCTCGGCCGGCTCGGGACGCAAACGGCGTATCTCGCCATTTCGCAAATTGATCCGATGGACTTCGCCCTGCTGACTTTCCGCATAAAAAGTATCCCGATCGGTTGGATCAAATAGGACGTAAAATCCGTCGCCACCGGCCAGTGCGGTCCAGTCGGAGTTGCGAATTCCTTCCTTACTCTGGACTCCGCTCGGTCCCACCCAGTTTTCGTTGTCCTGAAGGCCGCCGGCAATTCGGAAATCCGGTTTCGTGTCGTCGAGCGATATTCGATAATATTCGCCAGAAGGAATTTTGTTCAGATGATCCCAGTTTTTCCCGCCGGCGAAACTTTGGTACACACCGCCATCAGTTCCGAGCAGCAAACGCTGGCAAACTGACGGTTTAGGGGGCTTATTTTTGTCTTCTGGTTTGGGTGGTTTCGGGGGTGGCGTTGTGCCGGCTTGAATCGCGAGCGCGTGACAATCCGGATGAACTTTCTCGCTTAGATCTTCGCGAAAATTCTTGCCGCCATCATCAGACACCAGCAACGCGAAACCCAGAATATAAACGCGCTGATCATTTGCGGGATCAATGCGAATCTGACTGAAGTAAAATGGACGCGGATCCACAGCGCTCATGCGCGTCCATTTTTCCCCTCCGTCATCCGACCGAAAAACGCCACCGGTCTTGCTGCGCAGATCATCGAGCCTGCCAAATCCTCCTTCGTAGCTTTGCACTACTGCCATGACGGTCCTCGGGTTTGTTGCGCTGATCGCCAGACCGATGCGACCCGTCTGCCCCGGCAAACCGCCGCCAAGCTTTTTCCAAGTCGTGCCACCGTCAGTGCTCTTGAAAATTCCCCCGACATCTTCGCCGTCAGTCACGCTAAGACCGGAAGTGAAACTCCACGGTGTGCGTTGTCGCGCATAAAGGGCGGCATAAACTGTCTCCGCATTCACTGGATCGATCATCACGTCACCGCATCCGGTGCGCGCGTCGTTCGGAGCGGACGCTTTCAAAACCAGTTTCCATGTCTTGCCCGCGTCAGTGGTCTTAAACAATCCGCGTTCGCCGCCATCCGCCCACAGGTTGCCCATCGCAGCGACGTAAGCGACGTCCGGTTTTTTGGGGTCGACCACGATCCGCGCAATGGTGCGGCTTTTCTTCAGGCCAACGTTTTGCCAGGTCCCGCCACCGTCGGTCGATCGGTAAACACCGTCACCCCAGTCAGACGAATTGCGGTCATTCGCTTCGCCAGTTCCCACCCAAACAACATCGGAATCGGAGGGAGCAACGGCAACAGCCCCGATGGAGAGCATTGGTTCCTTGTCGAAGATCGGTTCAAAGCTGACGCCGTTGTCGTTGGTTTTGAAAACACCGCCATGTCCCAAAGCGACATAAAAAATAAACGGATTCCGCGGATCAATCGCGATGTCCGAGACGCGACCTCCCATCACCGCCGGTCCGATGGAACGCGCTTTTAGATTCTTGAAGAGAACGTCGGTCAGTTGAGGCGGAGTCGGCGACGGATTTGGTGTCGCAGTAGAAGACAAGACTGACTCTGGGGACGATGATGGCACCGGCGAGGTACTGGCGATCGGCGTACTACCTGAGGGTGTATGCTCTTGAGCCGCCAGGATTGAAATCGACAAAATCCAGGCGAACAACGCATAAAAAAGTCCAGATCGAGTAGTAGTCATAGGCTGCAAACTCTAGTCAAGGTGTGCATCGTCGCCAGCGGCGGCTCCAGATTACCGGCAGCGGTTTGCGATGCGCGGAATCGCTGCAAGGTTGTAACTCTGGCAACTCTTCTAAATTTCTTATGACACAGCAAGTTTTGGCAGGAAAAGTCGGTCTGGTATTCGGCGTGGCAAACAAGCGCAGCATTGCGTGGGCGATCGCAAAAGCGTGGGCTACAGCAGGTGCACGTTTGATCTTCAATTATCAAGGCGAACGACTGAAGGAAAACGTCGAAGAATTGGTCGGTGAGTTCGGAGAGAACACTCCCCTGTTCCCCTGTGACGTTTCCAGTGACAATGAAATTAAATCATTTTTCGAAAGCGTGCGCAAAGAAACCGATCGGGTCGATTTGATGCTTCACTCCCTCGCGTTCGCACCTCGCGAGGCGTTGGAAGGCGATTTTGTGAGCACCACTCGCGAAGCGTTTTGTGTAGCGCAGGACGTTAGCGCATATTCGCTGGTCGCGCTTGCGCGCGAAGCGGCACCTTTGATGACCAATGGCGGCAGCATCGTTGCGATGACGTATTACGGCTCTGAGAAAGTCGTGCCGCACTACAACGTAATGGGCGTAGCCAAGGCCAGCCTCGAAGCGAGCACACGTTATCTCGCTTACGATCTCGGCCCAAAAAAAATTCGCGTAAACTGCATTTCTGCCGGACCGGTTCAAACGCTGGCCGCGCGCGGCATCAGTGGATTCACGTCGATGTTAAAACATTACCAGGACCGCGCGCCTTTGAAACGCAGTTGCGATCCGACCGAGTTAGGCGCCACCGGAGTCTTCCTTGCCAGCGATGGAGCCGCGGCAATCACCGGCCAGGTCCTCTATGTCGATGGCGGGTACCAGATAATGGGAATGTGATTCTTCATCCTGCTCCTGCTCTCACTCATGCTCCTGCTCGTGCTCGTAGTCGAACCCTGGTCCAACGAGCACGATTACGATCACGAGCATGAAAAGCATTGAAATATGATTGCGCGAATCTGGCGTGGCTGGACAAAACCAGCTGACGCGAAGGCATACGAAAACATGCTGCGCGATCAAATTTTCCCGAGCATTGCTGCGCGAAACATCAAAGGCTATCACGGCGCTGAGTTATTCATCCGCGAAGATGAGAATGAAACCGAATTCGTTACGCTGCTTCGATTTGATTCAATGGATGCGGTGAAAGAATTCGCCGGCTCCGATGAGACCAAGCCAGTGATTTTCCCGGGAGTCGAAATACTTCTCACTCGCATGGAACCCGCTCGACACTATCGCGTTGCCATCTGACAGAATTGCAGGGCCGTTTCGCCACGTTAGTCCGCATGCAACTCGCCTCGAAACTTCGGGAATTTTTGGGCAACGAAATCGTTGCAGACGACCGTGAAACCATCGCAACTCACAGCGGCGACAAGTGGTTTGCAGTGCACGAACCGGATGTTGTCGTTTTTGCAAGGTCGACAAATGACGTCAGCAAACTCGTTCAATTTGCGT
>Ga0081455_10004807_pt1 | contig 15005 bp, 9 predicted proteins | sample TabmetS3T2R1_FD_70207 | JGI IMG/M metagenome (GOLD analysis project Ga0081455, IMG submission 70207) | Tabebuia heterophylla rhizosphere microbial communities from the University of Puerto Rico - S3T2R1 | ecosystem: Host-associated > Plants > Roots > Rhizosphere ... | reverse complement strand
ATCCGATTTAGCCCGAGGATCAAGAGCTTTGGTGCTCATCCGCTAATACTTTGAGATTCCAACGGCTCGCATTTGACCGTAAGAAGCTCACGAAAGGTCCAGACGTGATCCGTCAAGCCTGCTGCCATCGCTGGCGTGCACTGCCGCCAGCGGGGACGAATCGCGCCGTGGCGTGTGCGCTCTTGCTGTGGCAGTGGCCGTCGCAGGCTCATATGCGGCCTCGCCACATTGTAGAAGGCCTGGAAGAAGACCACCCGCTGCCGCAGGCGCTCGCGGTCTTTACAGAAGCTAGACGACTTGCGCCCCAACGGTGCCAAGGCTTGACGCAAGGTCAGGTTCACGCGTTCGACCAAGGCCGTGCTGAGCGTGAGGCCCAGGTGCGTCAGGCGTGCGGCGCCAAGCACAACGCGAGTGCTGAGCGTCAGCCGTTTGCCGTGCTGCTTCTGTTTGACCAATGGCCCGTAGCTCAGCGCTGGATGTGGCTCACAGACGGGCTTGCGTGGGCGGCCCCGCTTGCCAGTGCGCGCAAACGTCGTGATGACGTGGAAGGCCGCGATAAGCGCCGCCAGATAGCACGTGAAGCCGTCGCTGAAGAACGCCGGGATTCCAGCCACCCGTGCCTGGGTGACGGCGACAACCTCCTTCGCGGTCTCAAAGGTGCACGGTCCCACAATGGCCGCGATCATCAAGCGAAACTCGGGGGCAAAGCTGATCCAGACCCATTGCCGCCCATCCTCGCCGTCGGGCAAACTTTCCCCTGCCGCGTCCGTCTCACCTGCGTGCTTGCGCGTGATGAAGTTCCACATCTCATCGAGCTGCACTTGGGTGACAGGCAGGTTGCGCAGCAGGTGTTGATTGACCGCTTCGGCCTGCGAGGCCGCACGCCGGAGCCATGCCAACACGGTCTCTTCGGTCACCCCGAGGACAAAGCCAAGGCCTGCGAGCTCAACGCGGACCAGGAGCATCTTGAGGGCCATGATGACCTTTTCTTCCGCGGTGCGGAGATCGAAAAAGACCGTCTCGCGGGTCTCAGCAAAGTGCGTCGCACACGTAGGGCAGCGAAAAATGCGTCGCTTCCCGCTTTGGGTGAGATAGGTGGCGAGAGCGCTCACGTTGCTCTGCTGCATTCGTCTATAATGAGTACACTCGGGATTGGGACACGATTGTCCCCCATCTTTGGGTTTCCGCATAGGTCAATCCTCCGGGTGAGTGCGATGTGGCAATCTCACTATATCCGGTAGATTGGCCTTTTGCTATTTTCAACGTACTAACGGGTGAGCACCCTTAACCAACAGAGTCAAAAAATCCCCTTGCACGGCCACTATCCCTTGAACCTAGGGCATACTTGTCCGACACCCCTGATTCCAGCAGGCGAGCAGATACGGCTTGTAGGGATCAAGCACACTTGGGGGTCGTGCCCGGACCGGATAACTGTCGGCCCGGACATACTGCGGAAACCTCGTCAACACATCCTGGACGCATTTGCGGAATTAAGCCGACTCTCTCGAGGCAGCATGTAATACCAAATCCGAGGAATAGCTGTGCACCTCATCAAACCTAGCCAAGACATCCTTTCCACCAGTGCGGAAATCCCCGACTGTATTCCGCACCAGAGCTGTCTCGCGACGAGCGCGCAGAAACGTTGCCGGACTGCTTACCACGGATGTGGTGGCGCTCTGGCTTCCCGCCCCGCCCTACGCCACACTAGGCGCTCTCCAGTTCCCCACAACTTCGGAACGCCATCGCCCCTCGAAGCGCTGAGGGTAGGAGCTAGGCGCGCCTCGCCTCCTCGGCCGCTTTGGGAGCCGCCGACCAGAGTGTCCTGCAAGGGGAGAGACGCGCTGATGGACGCCATGCCCGCTTTTGACCAACTCCAACTCCGCTTTGTCGATCACATCCAGTGGCGCTATGAGGTGATTCGGCCCTTAGTCCTCTTTGAGGACCGGACCGCCACCCAGCGGGCCGCAGAAACCCACACGCATCCGGAAACAGTATGTAAACTGGCACGGCGTTTTGAGCACCAGGGCATGCTCGGGCTCTTTCCTGAGCACACGGAGGTCACCCGAGCCCGCCCAGGCCCACCCATCCCTGCCATCGTGGTGGAAGAACTCACGCGCCTCAAAGCGCTCTACCAGGGCTTCGGGTATCGCGAACTGGCCCGCATCCTGCATTACACCTGCAACGAGCACATTGATGACAAGACCGTGAAAAAGCTCTGGCACCAGATCCCGCTACCGATCCAAGGGGAATTACCCTTCGGGCTTTCTCCCTGTCAGCCAGACCGCTCCCAGACGCGCCGCCAGGTGCTTCACCTCTACGCCCAAGGCTGGAGTAAGGGCAGTATCAGTGCGTTTTTACACGTCTCCCGGCCCACCGTCACCCTGTGGATCCGCCGGTTTGAAGCAGAACATTGGAGCGGCCTAGCGGACAAGAGCCGTGCGCCGACTGCCCCTGTCCGCAAGGTCTGGCTCCCCCTCATGATTGAGGTATATCACTTGCAAAAACGCCATCCCGATGCGGGCCGTTTCCGGCTCTGGAGTTTGCTGGACCGCGAGGATATCTCCGTCCGTACCGTTGGACGGGTGATGGCGCTCAACAAGCAGGTGTATCAGGATATCCCCCATGTCGCTCGCCAACGGCAGAAGAAGCCTCCGCACCCCCATCCGTATAAAGCCTCGTACCCGCACCAATACTGGTTCATTGACGGCCGGCAGATGGATTTTGCCCTGGACGGTGTCAAATGGTGGAGCTTCATGCTGTTCGACGGCTACTCGCGTGCCATGCTCGCCGGCGCCGTGGCCCCCTTCGAAGCCAGTTGGGTCACCCTGATGGTCCTCTATACCGCGTGCCTGCGCTATGGTACGCCTGACTACTTGATTTCCGACTCCGGCGGGGCCTTCACCTCGCATGAAGTCCAAGCCGTTCTGAAGCGGTTGCAGATCGCACCCAATCCGATCGTGAGTACCCAGGGGGAGAGCTACAAAAATCTCATGGAAACCCACTTCAATGTGCAGCGGCGCTTGTATGATTACCAATTTTCCTTAACGCAGACGCCCGCCGAGTTGGAACAAGCCCATCAGGCGTTTCTGCAGATCTACAACACGACGGCCCATGAGGGCTTGCTCAAAGAAGGCTTCCAGCCCCCCGTGCCGCTGCAGGTGCTCGGCGAGGCCAAAGGACGGCTCTATACCCTGGAGGATCTCTCTCGGCGATTTTCCCGCGCGGTATTTCCCCGCACGACGAATCAGTATGGGTGTGTCACGCTCCATAGTTACCATTGCTACGTGGAAGCCGGTTTACCACAGACCCGGGTCCTCTTGTGGGTCTATGGAGAGCAATTACGCGCGGTCTTGGATCATGTGGTCCTCGCGGCGTATCAATGTCGCGACGATTGGCGCACGCAGAAAGTCATCGACATTCGTGATGGAGTATTTTACCCGACGCGTTTTGCCTCGCTTCAGGGCGCCCTCATTCCGGTGACGCCCCACGCCTCCTTGGTCCTGTATCGCCCCAAAGCCCCCGGGCGTCGAGGGCACCGGTCCGTGCCCACACCGCACCTGTGGCTCTTCGAACTTATCCACACGGCATAGGGTAACCTCCCACTGGTGCGGAATACAGTCGGGGATTTCCGCACTGGTGGAAAGGATGTCTTGGCCAGGTTGGACCTCATCACGGCACCTTCGCAGTCTACCATGTGCTTTAGATGAGTGTGCACAAGTATTCAAGAGAACTGGTATAACTTTCCAGATTAAGCAGCGGGACTTTTGCCAGATTCTTTGGCGGGATCACGAGCCTCAAGGGAGCACATTGGGTATCTGAGGAGACTGCCGAGAAAGATTTTTTCTCGGCAAAGAAGAACAAGCGGGCCTACGATACTACAAGGGTTTATCTACGCTAGTACGGAAGCCTCAGCGTTCATTTTCGGCAAAGTTGACCTTCGAAGGCTTGCCATACACTGCCAGGCGAGACCGCCACATAATGTGAAGAAATCCCCACCGCTGAATGTAAAAAGTTACAGGCCAGGCCTGCCTGGAGGAACACCATGGCCTGATGGCCAGTCGCTTGTACTCAGCACCATACTGCCCGCGGGCTGACCGCCCCCCGCTGTACCAGCCCAGCCACCGCGCCGCCGTGGCAAACGGCCCAAAGACCGCCAAGGCACCTCCCCATGCCTGCAGCTCCCCACGCGCCCGCTGCTGGGGCTGCGCCCCCAGCCACCTCATCGAAGGGCGCCACCTGTGAGAACGCACAGCCTTGGGGACACCAGCCGGCCCGGCGTTGCCACTGGATCGGCCCAAACAGGCTGGTTAGTTTGCGTATTCCACGGATGTCTGCCACTCAGTCCACGTGAAGCCTGGCTCTTGGCCACTTTATGTGATATCTAGAAGGTTGGCTCCAGCCTGCCACACGGCAGTCGTACGTATCATGTCGGAAGCAGCCCCCGCTGCCGCCGCAGTCCGATGCCGGCTCGACCGTACATCTGGCGTTTCAACATTTTGAGACGATTGATCTGGCCTTCAACGGGTCCGGGGCTCCACATCAGAGGGACACCTGCTTTGACGGCCTCATCATCCGCCCGTAGGCCATTGGCCAAACTCTTGAATGCCTGGAGACCACTGGCTGTGGCACGGTCGAGCCAGGTCTCAAGCTGGTCTGGTTGCCGCTGACGCACGAGCGCGGCAAAATCCTGCGTCAACGCGATAGCCTCGGCGATTGCACCCTCTTGAGCTTGGAGCCGAGCGCGGGGTTGCTTTGCGTCATCGTTGAGCTTGTCCTCACGCCGCATGATCAGCCAGGGCGCTCGACTCGGTGTCAGCGGCTTGTCGACTGCAACGATCTTCGCTGGCGATCCCGGCTTTCGGCGTCTGGTGAGACGTCCTTGAGGCGGCCGCAAGCGGCTGCCAGAGGCCGCCACGATACTGTACTGACCCGGCAACCCCTGCGCTTGCATCTCGTGATACAGCTCCTTGGCGCTGCGATACCCTGTATGCCAACGCTCGAGCAGGTAGGCTTTGTAGGGATCGAGGCTCGAAGGGGGCTGCCGCCGTGGCGGACGTTCGGGAAAGGTCGAGGCCTCCAGGTACTTTTTGATTGTCCGATGGTGGCGTCCCCTAGGGGTGGAGATGGCTTTCATCGTCCACCCTGGCTGAGGGAACGCACGCGCCTGTGCATATTCCGCCACCCGTTTGGCTCGATGGTGTGCAATCTGCGGTTGGGCTTTGGTCATCGCCACGGGTCGTTCGGGGGGAACCATCACCGAGTCGGCATCTTGTGTAGGTGGCTCATGGTGCGGCAGGTGATTGCGCTGGTCAATCTCGCGATGATGCGCCCGGAAGACCTCTTGAAGGGCCGCCGCCACAGTCTTGAGGAGGTGCAAGCGGTCGGCGCCCTGGGTGGCAGCGGGAGCTCCTTGCCGAATGCCGGCGGCAGAGGCTGCGGCTCGGTCCCGAGCCACGATCTTGACATCGGGATGGGCTTGGAGCCACGTGGCCACGGTCTCAGCCGCTCGATCCTCGAGTACGTCGATGGGACAACCCTGTTCAAGAGCGACAATGATGGTGCCGTAGCGATGGCCTTTGCGCCACGCCCAATCCTCCAGTCCGATGATTTCAGGTGCTGGCCCCTCGGGCGGAGACACGCTGCGCACACGCCGAAGGAGGGTGTTACGACCCCCTGGTCGCCCAGGGCGAGACAAGTGGCGAGCACCGGCCGCGCCACCGAGGGCCAAACCCGTGTTGGCTTGAGTCGTAGCCAATCTCGTCGTCGTGCGCGCATACGGCGGCGCCACTCTCGGGAGCCGTGCGGCAAAGGTCTTTCGACGACACGTGCAGGGACAACAACGGAAGCGACGAACGATGAAACGCAACTCGATGGGCGCCGTCGCCCATGGTAAGTCGGCAAGAGTGCGCGGGTCGTGCCCATGGATGCGATGGGTCGGTTGGCGGCAATCGGGACAGGTAGAGTTGGCGGAGAGCATGGCCGCTACCAGGATGAAACGGGGCGCATCGATGATCAGGGACTGAAATGTGATACGGTCATCGGGTGGCAGCCAAGGCGCACAGAGATCATCTAACGTGCTCATGGGTGTTCTCCCGGAGACAGAGGGACTCAACGCAATCGATGTGTTTGAGAACACCAAGATTTTAATTGAGTTGGAGAAGTAGCCTCCTCAATGCAAGAGATCGGAGGGTGACCTATCTCCCCGACATCACATAAAGTGGCCAAGAGCCAGCTTTGCCGTGGAATCGGTGGCAGCTTTGGCGTGGAATACGCATTAGTTGACGCGGGGCAAAACCCTTGCTCCGCAACGAAGCCCTACAGACCGGGCAGGGAGGCCAAGAGGGCGGCTGGCGAGCCCGCTCGGCGAGCCCGGCTTCAATGAGGGACACCACGGGGACACGGGCGACCTGCCCCGTGGCCAGGATCAAGGCGGTGAGGGACGGGGGGTTTTCCATCACACGCAGCAGAAATTGCAAAGACGGATCATCATCACGTATGCTGTCGTGCAGGCATAGTATCGGGCACGGGTCTCCTTTGGAATCCTTGGCTGAGGATGCCAAAAGCGTACCGCGTTTTCGCTGCTATGCCAGCCCTCCCCCAACCGAGAGCTGCGCCCGATGCAAGCTGATCGGGCAAGGAGATCGTAATACGCACGGCAGTAGTATGTCGTGCGCTCTATGTATTATCAAACGCACCACTCGGCATTTGCGGGTGCTCCTGCGGCGGTGGCTGACATTGGGCGAACCATTCTTTAAGCAGGCCGTCCTTATATCGCTCAATCTGAAACTCTGGACTCAGCCCAATATTGGGCTTGATCTGAGCCTGCGCCTCCCGATGGAGGCGCGCGATATCTTCCTCGTTGAGCTGTGCTACAAACAGTTCAAATTGTAACTCTCGCTCTCGCTCCTTTAAACGACGGAGGGTAGCAAGTTCCTCTTCGAGTTGCTGATTTCTTGCTTCCTGAGCCCGTACTTTTCGGCTTTTGTAGCCTTCGGGTGGATTAATATAGCCTGCGCGTAATTGCGCAAATAAGAAACCATGAGGATTTTGGATGGGTTTACCCTTCCCGTCCTTCGCCGCACTCACGCAGGCGTTTGCCATATCGAGAAAGTTCTGCAGCTCTTCGCTGGTCTCAAATTGGTCGAGGTACGGCAACAAGGAGCGAGGGCTCAGATCTTCGAAAACAGCTTCGAGGACAATTCCCTGTAGTAGTAGTTTTTTACTACTACTACAAGAGATTGGGTGATCCATTGGGTGATCCATTGGGTGATCCATTGGGTGATCCATTGGGTGATCCATTGGGTGATCCATTGGGTGATTTTTTTCTATTTGGGCAGCCTCCGGTTCTTCCGGCGCTTCAAGGAATTCTGTGAAGACTAGCGTCTGCTGCGTAATCTGTTGGAGTTTTCTTAAGAGCCTGTTTTTGTTGCCTTGCAGAAGAATCTTTTGGGGGAGCGTGGTAGCAGTGAACCCTATCCGTCCTCCACAATTACGTCGTCCGTCATAGCGTATAAGTCCTTCTTGACGCAGCTTTTTCAGACAACTTTTGAGGGTATACTCGGAGATATGGGTTTCCCTCGCGATCTGCGGTAGGCTTGTCACCTTCCCGTTAATTTCTTTGAGGCAGAAATACAGCATCGCCTGGTTTTCAGTCAGTAGGACACCCGCGTCTGCCGATGAGGGGTTTAGAAGCTGTAGTTGTATCGGTGATCCATCAGGTGATCCATCAGATGAATCATTAGGTGATCCATCAGGTGATCCATCAGATGAATCATTAGGTGATCCATCAGGTGATCCATCAGATGAATCATTAGGTGATCCATCAGGTGAATCAGGTGATCCATCAGATGAATCATTAGGTGATCCATTAGGTGAGGTAGAAGGCGTGAAAATTTGTGGATTTATATCGATAAGTTTAGCCTTTTCAAGGCTTTGATTCTCTTTTATACCCTCTGTTTCATCTGATGGACATTGGGTGATCGATTGGGTGATCGATTGGGTGATCGATTGGGTGATTTCATCGCTTGCGAGAGGTGCATCCCCCTGCATGGTGGTAGGCTGTGTATCATTGTCGGAAGTAATCCCCCGTATCTTCTGAGCTACTTCCTGGAGCCGGTCATCACTGAAGGCGCCGTAACTTTCAATGAGCTTCAGGCGTCGCCTTTCGCGAGGCCTTGTCTCATTGCGTTTGGTTTCAGGCTCTCCTGTGGACATGCGCGTAACCCCTTCCTCTAGGGTTCTTCATGGCCGTCCAGAGAAAAAATCTCGAGCAACTCTTTTGCCAGGGCTCTATACGCTTTGGCTCCAAGAGTGGTTGGATCGTAGCGAATAATGGTTTTTCGCTCATTTTCAGCGCGCTGGAAAGCCGCGTTGACGGGAATCATGGTCTTGAAAATCTGGTCTGTCGGGAAATGTTTGTTGAGCTGATCAATACTGACCCGGGTCATGGCTGTCCTGCGATCAACTTGATTAATTAACAGACGCAAGAACCGCAGGTCCGCATTGCCATTGGCACGGATATCGTTGATGAGATCGACGGCTTTCAGCAGACCTTCGACAGAGAACGCTGAGCCGGCCCAGATTGGCACGATGACGAAGTCTGACGCATGCAGAGCACTGACGACGAAAAACCCCATGTTCGGTGGGCAGTCAAGGAGAGCAAAATCATAGTGGAGCTGCGCATAGTCTCGAATGCGTCGCCGGATAATTTCAAAGCTATCTGGGAGTGTTTTCAACAGTGGGGGTTCGAGAGCACTCGTGTCGTTCGTATTCGGAAGACAGAAGAGTTTTTCGTACTCTGTCGGGTAGATGCACTGTCCGATGTTCATCTCAGGTTCAGTGAACACCTCATAGAGCGTATCGCCTCCAGGGTCTCTCGAGCACAAAATACTCGTCGCATTACACTGGGAATCCATATCGATAACGAGAACGCGCTGGCCCCGGCGCGTTAGGGCATGGGCAAGGTTGACGGCTACGGTGGTTTTCCCAACGCCTCCCTTGTTGTTCACGATTGAGATAATGTTGCCCACGCGATGCCCTCCTATGCAGTATCTAAACTAATATACGCCTGCATATTATGTTGCAAGTACTTCTAAGTCAAGAGGAAAAGTATGTAGATGGGCTGTACATGGGGTGGAAGTAATATGCATTTATGTAGGGGGGAGAAATCCCAAGTGACTATTCCACCTCTAAGGACGTATGCTTCTCTCACACGTGCCCATCATACCTCTTAATTTTGTCCCAGGCGACCGCACCATTCTCTCATTTTGAGAGACAACGTGGATAGAGCTATGGATAGGGTATACAGCCATCCTCAGCATTTGCACTTGCGGTGCGTCACGCGCCCAGCCCTGTGGGGGTTGATTGCCTGGTACACAACTTGCATACGTACAGACATGCCGCGAAGTTCTCTCGTGTTCCGCAACAGTAGGATAGCAGTCTTCACTTCACGATGGAGTATGACAGCCTCCATACAACAAGCTATAGGGAGCCGTAGCTATGCGAGTTTGGCCGGGAAATTCGTATCCGCTCGGAGCCACATGGGATGGCAAAGGTGTGAATTTTGCTCTGTTCTCCGAGCATGCTACGGGGGTGGCATTGTGCTTATTCGACACTGTGGACGCTGACAAGGAGACGCACCGTATTCCCTTGACCGAACACACCGACCGGGTCTGGCACGCTTATCTGCCGGAGGTGTTACCCGGTCAACTCTATGGCTATCGCATCCATGGTCCTTACACCCCTGAGCAGGGACACCGCTTCAATCCGAATAAGCTTGTGCTCGACCCCTACGCCAGATCGATCGGTCGTGACGTGTGCTGGGCTGATGAACTCTTTGGCTACCGCGTGGGCGACCCCGAGGCCGATCTGTCCTGCGACGAGCGTGACAATGCGGCATATGCTCCCCTGGCTGTAGTCACTGATCCGGCTTTTACCTGGGGAGATGATCGCCCACCGCGTACACCATGGCACAAGACCCTTATCTACGAGCTGCACGTTAAAGGCTTCACCCAGTTACACTCGGATGTCCCGGAAAGGCTGCGTGGTACATACGCTGGGCTGGGGTCAGAGGCTGCCATCCAGCACCTGATCCGCCTTGGTATTACGGCGGTCGAGCTCCTGCCAGTACACCACTTTCTCAATGATCGTCACCTGGCTGAAGGCGGTCTCACCAATTACTGGGGCTACAACACGCTGTCGTACTTTGCGCCTGAGAGCCGCTATGCCGCGCCGCATCTGCCACAAGACGCTGTCCAGCAGTTCAAAATGATGGTTGCCGCGCTCCATGCTGCTGGCATCGAAGTGATCCTGGACGTGGTCTACAACCACACAGCCGAAGGCAACCAGATGGGCCCGACGCTGTCACTGCGCGGCATCGACAACGCCGCATATTACAAGCTGTCACCAGAAGATCCTCGTTATTACATGGACTACACTGGTTGTGGCAATTCGCTCAACATGCGCCATCCGCGTGTGCTCCAGCTCATTATGGACAGTCTACGTTACTGGGCCACCGAGATGCACGTTGATGGCTTCCGCTTTGACCTCGCGAGCACGTTAGCCCGAGAACTCTATGAAGTCGACCAGCTTGGGGCCTTTTTTGACATCATCCACCAGGACCCTGTCTTGTCCCAGCTCAAGCTCATTGCTGAACCATGGGACTTGGGAGTCGGGGGATATCAGGTGGGCAATTTTCCGGTACTCTGGAGTGAATGGAACGGCAAATACCGCGATGTTGTCCGGCGCTTCTGGAAAGGCGATGGAGGACTCTTGTCAGAATTTGCCACGCGTCTGAGCGGGAGCAGCGACCTGTACCAGAGCGATGGGCGCATGCCTTACGCCAGCATCAATTTCGTTACCTGCCACGACGGCTTCACGCTGCACGACCTGGTCAGTTATAACGAGAAACACAACGAAGCGAATGGCGAAGATAATCAAGATGGGGCCAATGACAACAATAGTTGGAACTGTGGGGTCGAAGGTCCTACCGACGATCCTGCCATTCGGGCCCTGCGTTGGCAACAAATGCGCAACTTCATGACCACTCTACTGCTGTCCCAAGGTGTGCCTATGCTCCTCGCTGGTGACGAGATCTGCCATAGTCAGCAGGGCAATAACAATACCTATTGCCAGGATAACGAGCTGACCTGGCTCAACTGGGAGCTCACCGAGGAGCAGCAGGCGTGGTATGAATTCGTGCGCTCGCTGATCCATCTCCGGCGCACTCAGCCCGTGTTTCAGCGCCGCAAATTCTTCCAGGGCCGGGCCATTCATGGCGAGGGCATCCAGGACCTCTTGTGGTTCGAGCCCTCAGGCCAGGAGATGACCGAAGAAGCCTGGAATACCGGGTATGCGCGTTGTCTTGGGGTGCGATTGGCCGGTGATCTCATCGGGGAAGTGGACGAGCGCGGTGAGGACATTGTAGGCGATACCATGCTGTTGCTGCTCAATGCTCATCATGAAGCCATTCCTTTTACATTACCGGCGACGTGGGAGGGGGAACTGTGGGAACGCTTGCTCGATACCGCTGACCCCCAGGGCATGCCTCTAGTGTGCACCGGTGGACAGCAGTACAAGCTGCAGGGACGCGCTATGGCCGTACTACGGATCATGGCGCAGCAGGAAGAAGCGCCGCAGCCATTGGCAGCTGCCACTGTAGGGGCAACCTAAACTGTTTGCTTTTTTGCTGACTGTACAGGAGAGCTAGCCCAGCTGACGCGCCAGGGTCGTGCAACATTTCTCAGCCAGTTCCCAAACCTGGCACAAGCTGATATGCAGGTGCGTCTGCCCGATCCCGCTGACTCTGAGACCTTTGTAAGCTCGAAGCTCGATCTGTCCGAACGGCAGCACCATGCAGAAATATACGCTCTGCACCACGACCTCTTGCGGTTACGGCGGATAGACCCGGGGTTTCGGTCGCAGCGCCCTGGCGGTATGGATGGCGCAGTGCTAGGGCCAGAATCGTTTGTGCTATGCTTCTTTGGGGCGCATAGTGACGATCGCTTGCTGGTGGTGAATCTCGGGAGCGACTTGCATCTGGCTCCGGCTCCAGAACCGTTGCTGGCTCCACCCGAGGGTATGGACTGGACGATCCTGTGGTCCAGTGAGGACCCACGCTACGGAGGGGATGGCGTGATACCGCTGGAGGACGAAGACAACTGGCATTTGCCAGGTCACACTGCGACCGTGCTGCGACCCCATACCCGCCAAGGCCAAGAGGGGTAGTCGTCGTGGCGGAGGAAAGAGTTATGTCGGACCCTAGACCCGACTTCCTGGCAGCACTACAACGGGCATTGATAGCCGCGCAATACTTCCCTGAGTCGACGTATCGTGTACAATTTCACGCTGGGTTCACATTCCGAGATGCCCTGCATATAGTGCCATACTTGCACGACCTGGGCATCACCCACCTCTATGCGTCACCACTCTTACAAGCCCGACCCGGCAGTACGCATGGCTATGATATTACGAATCATCAGACCTTTAATCCCGAGCTGGGCACTGCTGATGACTACGAGGCGCTGTGCCAAGTGCTCCAGAGCCATGGAATGGGCCAGGTGCTCGATATTGTGCCCAACCACATGGGTGTGGTTGGGAACGAAAACCAGTGGTGGCGCGATGTGCTCGAAAACGGTCTGGCTTCGCCCTACGCTGGCTTCTTCGACATTGCCTGGTATGACTCGTCACGTGTGGAGATGCATGAACGTCTGTTGCTCCCGATCTTGGGAAAGGCCTACGGCGAGGCCCTGGAGTCCCAGGAGATCCAGCTCCGGTATGCCTCCGGGGCCTTTACTATACACTACTTTGACCACTGTTGGCCGGTGGCGCCCCAGAGCTATGCCCTCATTCTGGAGCAGCGGCGTGATGCACTCACTACTTTCCTGGGTGAGGCCCCAGAGCCACTGGCAGAGTACGACAGCATTCTCACTGCCATTCGCAACCTGCCGCTGCGCAGCGAGACTGATCCAGCGAGGGTGGCTGAGAGCCAACGTGAAAAGGAAGTCATCAAGCGGCGCCTGGCAGCGCTCACCGAGGCGAACCCATCGGTGCGTGCCTTTCTGGAGGACACAGTAGCGCTCTTTAACGGCACGCCGGGCCAGCCTGAGAGTTTTGATCTGTTGGACACACTGTTGCGGGCCCAGGTCTATCGTCTCTGTCACTGGCGTGTGGCCTCGGAAGAGATCAACTACCGGCGTTTCTTCGATGTCAACGAGTTGGCCGCGTTGAGTATGGAAAACCCCGAAGTGTTTACCGCCACCCACGGGCTGATCTTGCGCTTGCTGAGCGAGGGCAAGGTACACGGGGTACGCATCGATCATCCTGATGGGCTCTACGATCCGCAGCAGTATTTCCAGCGCCTCCAGCAGCACTACGTCCTCCACCTGGCACATCGGCTCCGTGAGACCGATGCGAAGTTCCAGGAGTTCTGTGAGGAGGAGATCACCACGCTCCTCGGCACCACGCTGGCTCAGGCTAGCAATACAGCGGAGGGCGTCCTGTATCGGCCACTCTACATTGTGGTCGAAAAAATTCTTGGCGCGTACGAAACACTCCGGGAGGACTGGCCGGTCTATGGTACGAGCGGCTATGACTTCCTCAACTTGCTCAACGGTCTCTTTGTTGATGCAGAGCAGCGACGCACCTGGACACGTCTCTACCGCGATTGGACCCAAGACCCGCATCCCTTTGCCGAGGTCGTCTATGACGCTAAATATCTCATCATGCAGATGTCACTCTCCAGTGAAGTGTATACTCTGGCGCACCGCCTCGACCGCCTGGCACAGCAGCACCGCGGCTCGCGGGATTTGACATTCAACAGCCTGCGACGAGCGTTGCAGCAGATCATTGCGTGTTTCCCAGTGTATCGCTCCTATATCAGCAGCGATGCTTTACACCCAGACGACCAGCGCTATGTCCAACAGGCGGTGTCCCAGGCGCAGCGCCGTAATCCCACTGTGAGCCACGAGCTGTTTGCGTTTGTGCGGGATAAGCTGCTACTCCAATATCATGCCTCGGCGAGCGCGGACGAGCAGGCAGAGCAGCGTCGTTTTGTCGGCAAGTTTCAGCAGGTGACTGCCCCGATCATGGCAAAGGGCCTTGAGGATACGGCCCTGTATGTCTACAACCGTCTACTTTCTTTGAACGAAGTGGGTGGCGATGCGGACCGCTTTGGCGTCTCCCCAGAGGAAGTGCATCGCACCTTCCGGGAACGTCAAGCGAAATGGCCTTGGGCCTTCTCAGCCCTGTCGACACACGATACCAAGCGCAGTGAGGATGTGCGGGCACGGCTCAATGTCTTGTCGGAACTTCCGCACGAGTGGCAGGCTAGCCTGCAACGCTGGAGCGACCTCAACGCTCAGTACCGTTGCGACCTCGATGACGCACCCGTTCCCGATGCGAACGAAGAGTATCTGTTCTACCAGACCTTGCTGGGGGCCTGGCCGCTCGATCCCTACTCGCCTGAGGAATACACCACATTTGTCGAACGCATCCAGGCCTATATGTTAAAGGTCCTGCGTGAAGCCAAGGTGCATACCAGCTGGATCAATCCTAACCCGGCATACGAGGAGGCGGTACAGCGCTATATAGCCCGGGTCCTCGATACCCAGACGCAGGGCGCATTTCTAGATGATTTTCTCATTTTCCAGCGGCGTCTCAGCCACTATGGCCTATTCAACTCGCTGGCTCAAAGCCTGCTGAAAATCACTGCCCCTGGCGTACCCGATACCTATCAGGGCACGGAACTGTGGGATTGGAGTTTAGTTGACCCTGACAATCGTCGTGCCGTTGACTATAAGTGCCGGTATGACATGCTACGGACGTTGCGGGAGCGTCTTGCAGCGGCTGGGGAGGACCGGCGTGCCCTGGTCCAAGAGCTGCTCGCCCATAAGGAAGACGGGCGCCTTAAGCTCTACGTCACGACACTGGCTCTCAACTGCCGCCGCATGCATCCTGGGTTGTTCTCCTTGGGGAGCTACATCCCAGCACAGGGACGCGGAACCAAG
>Ga0081455_10004805_pt1 | contig 15008 bp, 11 predicted proteins | sample TabmetS3T2R1_FD_70207 | JGI IMG/M metagenome (GOLD analysis project Ga0081455, IMG submission 70207) | Tabebuia heterophylla rhizosphere microbial communities from the University of Puerto Rico - S3T2R1 | ecosystem: Host-associated > Plants > Roots > Rhizosphere ... | reverse complement strand
ACGAACCGGTCACGATCGACATCTGGGGCGCGTGGACGGGTCGCGAGCTCCGGCAGTTCAACCAGATCTTCGAGGCGTTCTCGGAGAAGTACCCCTGGATCACCGTGAAGAGCACCGGGGGCGTCGGCGATCAGAAGATCATCGCCGCGATCAACAGCGGCAGCCCGCCCGACGTCGTCCTGTCGTTCACCCTGGACAGCGTCGGACAGTTCTGCGCGTCGGGCGCCTGGCAGGACCTCAACCCGTACATCGAGCAGAGCGGGTTCGATGTCGGGCAGTTCCCGTCCGCGGTCGAGGCGTACACGTCGTTCGCCGACAGCCGCTGCGCGTTCCCATTCCTGACGGATGCGTACGGTCTGTACTACAACACCGATATGTTCGAGCAGGCGGGCATCTCGGAGCCGCCGAAAACCCTCGATGAGCTCGAGACGGATGCGAAGAAGCTCACCGTGTTCGCCGACGACGGGTCGATCGAACGCGCGGGCTTCGTGCCGTGGCTCGGCTACTACGAGATGAGCGTGCCGAACCTCGCGAACGTGTTCGGAGCGGAGTGGTATAGCGAGGACGGGCAGACCTCGGCCGTGGACACCGATCCGGCGTGGCAGGCGATGTTCGAGTGGCAGAAGGACTTCATCGCCAACGTCTACGGCGACGGTGACTTCCAGACCGGCGCGGACAAGCTGCAACGGTTCGTGGCCGGGGCCGGGGACGAGTTCTCGACCGCGCAGGACTTCGAGACCGGTCGTGTGGCGATGAACCTCGACGGCGAATGGCGCACGGCCTTCATCGCCGACGAGAATCCCGACCTGCCGTACGCGACGGCGCCGTTCCCGCTGCCCGACGACCAGGCCGACCAGTACGGCCGAGGCCAGATCGGCGGCACGATCATCGGCATCCCGCGTGGATCGGCGCACGAGGCCGAGGCGTGGCTGCTCGTGTCGTGGATGGCGACGGACACGGACACGCTGGTCTACATGGCGAACAACGTCCGGAACGTGCCGACGACGTTCGACTCACTCGAGTCGTCGGACCTGGACGTCACGCCGCAGTTCCAGACGTTCCTCGACATCTTCGCGAACGAGAACTCGCACTACAAAGAGCCCTCGGCGATCGGCGCCGCGGACCAGAACATCGTGCAGGCGTTCGCGGAGAAATGGGAGGCGGGCAAGGACAGCGATCTCCAGGGCGGCCTGCAGCAGTCCGCCCAACAGATCAACGACCAACTCGCTCAAGCGAACCTGTAGAGGGAGGGGCGACACCGAGAGATGGCGGCGATCACAGCCAGCGCGCCGTCGGCTGCACCGTTCGCCGAGGCCGCCGCGGTTCCGCGGCGGCCTCGGCGACGCAACGTGCGATACGGCCTCACCGTGCTGCTGTTCATGTCGCCATGGATCGTCGGGTTCCTGTTCCTGATCCTGTATCCGATGGTGTCCAGCCTGTACTTCTCGTTCACGAAGTACAGCCTGCTCGAGGCGCCGAAGTGGATCGGGTTCCAGAACTACGTGTTGATGTTCACGCGCGATCCGCTGTTCTGGCAGGCGTTCCGGAACACGATCTGGATCATCGCCGTCGGCGTGCCGCTGCGGATCGTCTTCGGGATCTTCACCGCCTGGCTCCTGACGCTGCCGCGGTCGGGTTCGCGCACCTACCGGACGCTCTACTTCCTTCCGTCGATGGCGACGCCGGCAGCGGCTGCCTTGGCGTTCGTGCTGGTCTTCAACCCCGCGTTCGGGCCCGTGAATCAGATCCTGCGCGGGATCGGCGTCCAGGATCCCCCGCTCTGGTTCTACGGGCCGAACTCGTCGAAATGGGGCTTGGTCCTGCTGGGGCTGTGGGGCGTCGGCGACGCGATGATCATCTTCTTGGCCGGGCTCCTCGACGTGCCGCGACAGCTCTACGAGGCGGCGGACATCGAGGGCGCGAACGGCCGGCAGAAGTTCCGATTCGTGACCCTGCCGATGCTCTCGCCGGTGATCTTCTTCTCGACCGTGATCGGCGTGATCTACGGGTTCCAGCTGTTCACGCAGGCGTACGCGGCGAGCCTGGCGACGTCGGGGAGCTCGGTGTCGGATGCGGCGGCGAACCTCGGCTCGCCCCAGGGATCGATGCTGTTCTACTCGATCTACCTGTACCAACAGGGGTTCCAGGACTTCCGGATGGGCTACGCCTCCGCGTTGGCCTGGGTCCTGTTCATCATCACGATGATCTGCACCCTGTTGATCATCCGCGGTTCGCGGCGGTGGGTGCATTACCAGGGAGGTGGGTTCAAGTAGCCGTCGCCCAGCAGCCGCAGGTCCAACGCGTGACCCAAGGGATCGCGATCTCCAGCGCCGCGCAGATCGAGCGCCGGCCGGTCCCGCCGAGCGTGCACCGCAAGCGGTTCCTGCTCACGATCGCGCGCCATGCCGGCTTGATCGCGGTGGCTGCCATCTTCATCGCGCCCCTGATCTTCGTCGTGCTGACGTCGCTGATGACGAACGAGCAGGCCGTGACGCCGTCGTTCTGGCCTCGTCCGTTCCAGTGGAGCAACTTCGCCGAGGTGTTCCACCGGATCCCGTTCCTGAGGTATACGTGGAACACGGCGCAGATCGCGCTCCTGTCGACGCTCGGTGTGGTGTTGTCGTGCGTGCCGGTCGCCTACGCGCTGGCGCGGATGCGGTGGCGGGGTCGTCAGATCTCGTTCATCGTGGTGTTGTCGACGATCATGCTGCCGATCCAGGTCACGATCGTGCCGCTCTACGTGATCTGGGTGCGTCTGGGACAGATCGGGCACATGACCCCGCTGATCCTGCCCAGTTTCCTTGGTGATGCGTTCTCCATCTTCCTGCTCCGCCAGTTCTTCTTGACGATCCCCGAGGAGCTCTCCGACGCCGCGCGCGTCGACGGTGCGACCGAGTTCCAGATCATGACGCGGGTGATCGTGCCGCTCGCCAAGCCGGCGATCGCGGCGGTGGCGTTGTTCAACTTCCTCTACAACTGGAACGACCTGTTCGCCCCGCTGCTGTTCCTCGGCGAGAACCAGAAGCTCTGGACGCTGTCGCTGGCGCTGACCGAGTTCCAGCAACGCCACGGGACGGAGTGGAACCTGACGATGGCCGCGTCGCTCATGATCCTCATCCCCGTGATCATCTTGTTCTTCCTCGCCCAACGCGCGTTCGTCGAGGGCGTCACCCTGACCGGGGTCAAGGGATAGCCGTGCTCGACCCGACATGAGGGAACCGCGTTCGTGAGGGTCGCGCTGTTCGGGTGCGGCTGGATCCAGGACTTCCACGCTCGAGGCGTGGTGGCACACGGCGACGAGCTCGTGGCGGTCGCGAACCATCGCGAGGAGTCCGCGCGCGTGTTCGCCGAGCGCTACGGGATCGCCCGGGTGACGACCGACTGGGAGGCGCTGGCGGCCCACCCCGACGTGGACGCCGCGATCGTCGCGACGCCGAACGCCCTGCACGCACCCCAGTCGATCGCGCTGCTCGAGGCCGGCACGCACGTCATGGTGGAGAAGCCGATGGCGACGAGCGTCGCCGAGTGCGACGCGATGATCGCCGCCGCGAACCGGAGCGGCGCCCGCCTGATGGTCGCGCACTGCTGGCGGTTCCGCGACGAGGTGATCGCGGTGCGCGACCGGATCGCCGCCGGCGAGCTCGGTGAGATCGTCAAGACGCGCGGGTACGGGGTGCACACCGAGTGGGGGCCATCGGGCTGGTTCACCGACCCCGCGCTCGCCGGCGGCGGGGCCCTGCCCGACATGGGCGTGCACGCGATCGATACCGCGCGTTTCCTGCTCGGCGACCCCGACGCTTCCCGGGTGTGCGCCACGATCGGCACCCGCTACGGGGACTACGCGGTTGACGACGACGCGATCCTGCTCATCTCGTGGTCGCAGGGCACGAACTCGGTGGTCGAATCGGGATGGTGGCATCGGCACACCGAGGGCATGGAGGCCGACACGGAGGTGTACGGCACCGCAGGCTACTCGCGGATCTTCCCCCGAGAGGAGCCGACCGAGGGATACGAGCATTGCACGCAGCCGATGTACTCGGCACAGGTGGCCGAGTTCCTCCACGCGATCGCCCAGGGGCGCCAGCCTCGGCCGAGCGGTGAGGACGGACGGGTCGTGATCCAGGTCGTCGAGGACGCCTACCGGTCGGCCGGGTTCACGGTCGGCTGATCTTCGGAAGCGCCAGCGGCCGTCATGGCGGCCGGCTCTGGGGTCGGGGTGGATTCGTTCGCGACCACGAGCAACCTCGCCCCGAACACCTTGGCGAAGCGATCGGCGACCCCCCTCGGATGCCATCCGGCGGGCACCGGCGCCACGACCTCGAACCCACCGCGCATCCAGTTGCACGACAGCGGCGCCGGCACGCCCGGCGGGATCCTGCGGTTCAGCTCGTCGGCCAGGGCGAGGGCCGTCGCCGCGCGCAGCACGGGGGTCCGGTCGCCGGCCGGCACCAGCCGACCGTAGGGCCCGAGGCTGGTGTCGTCATCGGCCTGACGAAGGATCGCGGTGAGGATCCCGAGGTCGCGATGGGAGAACGCGCCGAGGTCGGCGGCCGTCACGATCATCGCGGCATGCTCGAAGCGCTCGTAGTAATCGATCGCGCGTCCGATATCGAGCAGCGCCGCCGCATGTCCCAGCATCTCCCGTACGGACCCTGGGCCGTCGGGGTCGACGGCGTCGAGGATCTCGGCCGCGAGCGTCGCGCGGCGCTCGGCCTGCATGGGGTTCCACGTCGCGAACCGGGCGGCCAGCGTGGCCACGGAGATCCGGCGGACCCACTCGGGACCCGGGACGCCGCCCAGCCCGGTGGCCAGGGCGAGTCCCTCGCGGAGCCCTCGGCTCGAGACCGTGATGTGCGTGGCCCCGACGTGGCGCGCGATCGCCTGGATCACGATCGCACCGCCGACGATCGTGTCGGCCCGGTCGGGGTTGAGTCCCGGCATGGAGGCCCGCCGCTTCATCGACCGGCCCGCGAGGTCGGCGATCAGGTGGTCCAGGCGCTTGTCGAGCAGCCGGTACCCATGCAGCAGCGGCAGCGGGTAGTCCGTGCGCTTCACGTCGATCTTCGCCAGGTTCCGGACGGTTCCTCCGATGCCCACGAGCTCCCCGTCGAGGTCGAGCTCGGTCACGCCGGCATCGTCGAGCGCTCCACGGGCAGCCTTCCGCACGGCCCGCAGTTCTTCGTCAAGGGGTGGATCGCTCGCGAGGTACCGGTCGCTCATCCGCAGCGAACCGATCGGCATCGACCACGATCGCAGGAGACGGCGCTCGCGGAACGCGGAGACCTCCGCGCTCCCACCGCCGACGTCGAACGTGAGTCCGTGCTCGACGGGCAGATCGTGCACCGCGCCGTAGAACCCGAGGAGCGCCTCGTGCTCTCCGTCGATCGTCTGCAACGGCACGCCCATCCGGTTCGCGCGGTCGAGCAGCTCGGGGCCGTCGGACGCGTCGCGCACGGCCGACGTGGCGACCGCGATCATGCGCTCGGCGCCGGCTCCGCGCGCGACCGCAAGGAAGTCGCGGAGCGCCTCCACCGTTCGTTCGATCGCGTCCGATCCAAGGGCGTCGTCGTCGCGGAGGTTCCTCGCGAGCCGCAGCGGAGCTCGGGCATCCTCGATCACGTCGAGGTGCTCGCCTTCGCGCAAGCGGAACACGATCATCCGGCCAGAGTTCGAGCCGATGTCGACGACCGCGAACGGCCGCTCGTCTGCAGTCGGGTCCAGCGCGGCGTTCACTCCGCCGCCGGCACGTCGATCGTCCGGCGTCGCGCCCGAGAGCGCTCGCTCCGCTCCCAGTCACGCACGAGTTCCGCGAGCTTGACGACGATCGCGGCGCCGCCCGCCACCTCGATCAGCCGTCCGATCGGGGAGCGACGGAGTCCGGGGATCCGCATGACCATCGGCACCGACACGATCAGGCCGGTCGCAACGATGGCGCGGAACCGCCGTCCCGTGGGCGAATCCAGGAACTCGAGCAGCTCGTCGAGGGTCAGCTCGGCGCGTTCGGCGATCTCCCGGAGCTGGCCGACCATCGGCATCACGACAGGCGGATCGAGCCGTCGTCGGCGACCGTCCAACCTGGGTTGTGGGCGACCTCCCACGGGTGACCGTCGGGATCGACGAAGACGCCCGAGTAGCCTCCCCAGAACGTTTCCGCCGGCTCACGAGGGATCGTCGCTCCGGCGGCGCGGGCCTGCTCCATCACATCGTCGACCTCGGCGGGGGAGCGCACGTTGTGGGCCAGCGTGACACCGCCCCATCCGCCCGGGTCACTGACGCCGCTGTCTTCGGCCAGGCTCGAGCGGCTCCACAGGGCGAGGACGGACCCACCGGCCTGGAAGAACACCACGTCGTCCGCGGGCGCGTCGCCGGAACTCCAACCGAGCGCTTCGTAGAACGTGCGGGCCCGCGCAAGGTCGGACACGCCCAGGGTGATCAGGCTCACGCGCTGTTCCATCCTCGCTCCCTCAGGTCTCGTCCACGTCGTCGAGCTCGGCCGCCTCGTAGCGAGAGGCGGTCCTGAGGAACTCGCGAACCGAGCGAGCGATCGTCGGCATCCGTTCGAGTGTAGCGAGACTCGATGTGTCTCCGACCCCCCTACCGTGTCACGCGCCGGCGCGTTCCTCGGCCATCGAGAGGAGCCCGTCGAACCCGCGGGCCATGTACTTCGCACTCATCCGGAACACGAGCCGGCTCACACCGGGTGTCCTCATGACCCGGGGGGCACCGTCGAGCCGGATCAGGTCCTCCCGATAGGTCACTCGGCACCCGTCCGCGACCGGAGCGATCTCGTAGCGATGGACGGCCGTGAGGAGCCAGGGCGGGCTGCCGGGCTTGCCGTCGCGTCGCCCTTCGGTCACGAACTCGAACACCCGGGGACGCGTCGCCTCGGTGACCACCGAGCGATCCGACCACCGGGCGACCTTGCCGTCTGATCCGGTCGTACGGAACTCCGTCCCGATCCCCGCAGGCCCCGGTTGGGCTCCGAGGGTCAGCAACCGCGTGGTCTCGGACTGACGCTCTCCCGCCCACGCCAGGTGCGACCGGAGGTCCGCCAGCAAGTCGTAGACGACCTCGGGGGATGCCGCGCACCGTTTCTCGAATCGAAGCACCGGGTTGCGCCATGCCGTCCGGGGTCCATCCTCGTTCACGTTCGTCCTCGACATCGACCTCGCCTCCCTCACGTCGATGCGAGGAGCGTGCCAGGGCAGCGCCGAAGAAGGATGGGGAGAAGTACTGATTCCCGGACCCATCCGCGTCCGCTTCACCGAGCCGGGGTCTCGGCGGTGATGTACCGCTGGGCGAACGCGGCGGCCTCGGCTCGGTTGCGGAGGTGGAGCTTCGCGTACACGTTGCCGACGTGGGTGGCGACCGTCTTCGAGCTGATGTAGAGGCGGGCGGCGATCTCCGCGTTCGTCAGTCCGTCACCCAGCAGGCGCAGGACCTCCACCTCTCGCTTGCTCAGCTCCCCCACGAGCTTCGGCCCGGTCCGCCCGGCCACGCCCCGAGCTCGCAAGAACGCGGCGACCCGATCCGCATCGAGCGTCGCGCCGAGCTCATCGAACGTGCGGAGGGCCTGGCGGGCCTCCTCGACCGCGGTATCGACGTCCGTCGCAGCCAACGCTCGGGCGAGCGCGAAATGGACGCGGCCCGCGGCATGCGGCATCCGAAGCCGGACGAACATGCCCAGGCTGCGGTCCAGATGTTCACGGGCACCCATGGGATCCTCCTCGGCGGCCCGGACCGAGCCGAGAGCGAGGTGGGCTTCGCCGATCGCCCGCGGGTTCCCTGACCGATCTGCGATCGTCGCGATGATCGCCGCCGACTCGGCCGCAGCGAGCGGGTCGGGCTGTTCAAGTTGGACCTCGACGAGCTGCGCCAGCAGCGGCACAGCGACCAAGCTGTCTCGGCCGATCTCGTTCAGGCGGCGATGGAGACGAGCCGCGGCCAGCGCGGTCTGCCCGCGAGCACGGTACAAGGCCACCATGGCCTGCCCAGCCTCGGGAAGATCCTCGTACCCACGCAGCAGCGCTTCGGCCTCCTCCAGTCGCCCCTGGGACACGCGGAACGTGGCCAGTCGCGTCGCAGGGTGGACGCAGCGAGCCTTCTGTCCGCTCCGTTCGAGCTGTCCGAGCGTGCGGGTGAGCCATCGCTCACCTTCGTTCCGCTCACCGGATGCCAACAGGACCTCCGCGCAACAGGTCCCGCAGAACGTGAGGAGATCCGGATGACCCGTTCGCTCCATGAACGCCATGACCACACCGGTCCACTGTTCGAATCGGCTGGCGTCGAGGGTGATCTCCGCGGCGAGGTTCGCCGCACAGTAGAGATCGCCGATCGTTCGAAGGTCCGCCGACTCGCCGGCCGTGGCGGCCGCCATGCCTTCGTCGAACCTGGTCATGCCCGCCTCGATGCGTCCGAGGGCGATCTCGGCGAGTCCTGCCTTCCCCAGCGCGGCCAGCTCGAGGTCCGCGGCTCTGTTCCGCCGTCCGATCGTCAGTGCTCGCTCGGCGTGCTCGAGCGCGGCGGTCGGATCGATCGCGCGCTCCGACGCGACGAGCTCGATCCGTCCCCACTCGATCGAGTCGGGGACCTCGCCGAGGACGTCGGCGGCGCGCGCCAGCCACCCGTTCGCGAGAACGTCGTTCCCGAGCCCGGAGGCATGCTCCCGGGCGAGCTGGATCGCCACGTGCGCAGCTCGTTCGTCGAGGCCCTCACGGCGGTAGGCCGTGTAGGCCCGTTCCCACGCCTCGATCGCCCCGTGGATGTCGGACAGCCACCAGCACGCGCGGGCAAGGCCGTCGAGCGAGGTGGGCGCCTCCGCGGCCCCGAGCTCGGCCTCGAACGCTGCTCGGGCCGCGTCCCACTCGGCGTTCGCGAGCGCATGCCAGCCGGCGGATGCGGTCGGGGTGTCTCCTGCACCGGCCATGCACCCGATCATGGCATCGAGGGATGCGATCGGCGAGGGCTCGCGCGATGCTCCGCGGGTATGCGGGCTCGACGTCGCCGGACGGACGGCTAGCCCTCGTCCAGTCCCGACATCCGCCGCTCGAGGCTGCGCCGCTCTGCCTCGTCATGGACGAGCGCCAACGCACGGACATACGCCTCGCGCGCCTCGGCGGTGCGGCCGAGCCGGCGCAGCAGCTCGGCACGCGTCGCGTGCAGGTAGTGGTAGTCGTCCAGAGGAAGCCCGTCCGCGATCTCGAGGCCGGCCTCGGCGCCATCGGCTTCCGCGACCGCGACGGCCCGGTTCAGCGCGACGACCGGAGAATCGGTGTGTCGCGCCAGCTCGCCGTAGAGCGCGGCGATCTGGGGCCAGTCATGGGTCTCGTCGGCGTGCAGGGACGCGATCGCGGCCTGCAGCACGTACGGGCCGCGGCCGAGGAGCGCCAGCGCGCGATCGAGCGTCGCGCGACCCTCGGCGATCTCCTCGGCGTCGAGGAGAGACGGGTCCTGGTCGGCGAGGAGCACGATGTCCTCGCCGAGGAACCGTGCCGCACGCCGAGCGTCGAGGAGCAGCATCAGCGCCAGGAGCCCCTGCACCTCCGGCTCGTCGGGCATCAGCTCGGCGAGGGCGTGCCCGAGCCGGATGGCCTCGGCGGCGAGGCCGCCGTGGGTCGGCGGCGCCGAATAGCCCTGGTTGAAGATCAGGTACACGACGGCGAGCACGGCCTCGAGCCGGTCGGGCAGCAGATGGTCGGGCGGAACGCGGAACGGGATCCCGGCGGCCTTGATCTTCCGCTTGGCCCGGACCAGTCGCTGCGCCATCGTCGGTTCGGGCACGAGGAATGCCCGGGCGATCTCCAGGGTCGTCAGGCCACCCAGGGTTCGCAACGTCAGCGCGACCTGCGCCTCCGTGGCGAGCGCCGGATGGCAGCAGGTGAAGATCATCTCGAGTCGCTCATCGGGGAACGTCGTTGCTTCCACGTCATCCTTCGTTCGTTCAGAGGCCTCGAGGAGTCGCGTCTTCGCGGCGAGCGTGTGGTCGCGGCGGATCCGGTTCAGCGCGCGGTTGCGACCGGTCGTGAACAGCCACGCGCGCGCATCGGTCGGGGTGCCGTCCCGTGGCCATCGCTCGGCGGCGATCGCGAACGATTCCTGCGCGGCTTCCTCGGCGAGATCGAAGTCGCCGAGGAAGCCGATCAGGGCCGCGAGGACGTATCCCCAATGTTCGCGGAAGGCGTCCTCCAGGGGTGCTACCACTGCACGGTCGGGCGCACCTCGATCGCACCGCCCAGGCGAGCCGCCGGGATCTTGGATGCGAGCTCGATCGCTGCGTCGAGGTCGTCGGCCTCGAACAGCAGGTAGCCGCCGACCGCCTCCTTGATCTCGACGAAGGGTCCGTCGGTGGTCAAGGTCTTCCCGTCCTCCACCCGCACCGTGGTGGCGGTGGTCGGATCGTCCAGGCCCATGCCGGGGGTCACCCCCGGGGTCTGGTTGATCGCCTGGTAGTCGGCGTAGACCGCCTTCTGCTCGTCCTCCGAGAGCGTCGCCCATGCTTCGGGGTCCCGCGGCGTCGGCGACGTCCCCTGGTGGATCAGCAACAGGTACTGCATGGCTCCCTCCTTCCGGGATGGTCACCCATGAGACACACGGGAACCCCCGGATTCGACACCCCGTAGCAGGAGTTTCCCTCAAGGCGTCCGTGACGGCTCGCGGACACGGCCCGATCGCCGCAGGGACTACCCTTCGTGGTCATGCGAACGTGTCCGCGCTGCGGTGAGGAGAACCCGGAGCACGCCCGGTTCTGCCTGCGGTGCGGGGAGGCGCTGGGGGAGCCCGAGGAGCGTCGGAAGGAGCGGAAGTTCGCCACCGCCCTGTTCGCGGACCTCGTGGGCTCGACCGCCTTGGCCGAACGCGAAGATCCCGAGGTGGTGCAGTCCGTCGTTGGACGCGCGTTCGATCGCCTGGCCGAAGAGGTGGAGCGCTACGAGGGAGTGCTCGAGAAGTTCATGGGCGACGCCCTCTTGGCGGTCTTCGGCGTGCCGCGTGCGCACGAGGACGACGCCGAGCGCGCCGTCCGGGCGGCGCTCGAGATGCAAGCGGTCCTGTCCGAGCTGAACCGAGCGTTCGTCGCCGAGGGACGGCCTGCCCTCGAGATGCGGATCGGCGTCGAGTCCGGGGAGGTGCTGGTCGACCAAGAGCGTGTCGCCGGCCCACGGGACCGGATGCTGACCGGCGACGCGGTGAACGTGGCATCTCGCCTGGAAGGGGCGGCGGAGCCGGGACGGGTCGTGGTCGGACCGAGCGCGTTCGCCGCCACGAAGGAGATCGTCGAATACCGAGAGCTCCCGGCACTCGAGCTCAAGGGAAAGGCCGAGCGGGTCCCCGCGTGGGAGGCGCTGCGGATCCGCGCGAAGCAGCGAGGAGAGCGGCCACAGCTCGGGATGGAGGCGAAGCTCGTCGGGCGTGACGAGGAGCTCGCCGTGCTGAAGGAGACGTTCCGCCGGGTGCAGGGCGAGGGTCGGCCCGCCCTCGTCACGGTCGTGGGCCCCGCTGGGGTCGGGAAGACGCGCCTCGTTCGCGAGCTGGAGCGGTACGTGGAGGGTTTGCCGGAGTTCGTGTACTGGCGTCGGGGCCGGTGCCTCGCGTACGGCAACACCTCGTACTCAGCGTTTGCGGACGCCGTGAAGGCGCAGTGCGAGATCCTCGAAGACGACGCCAGCGACGTCGCGATGAAGAAGACCGAGCAGGCGGTGCGCGAGCTGTTCGGCGATACACAGGTCGCACCGCAGATCGAGGCGCTCGTCGGCGCCGGCGAACCCGGGTCGTTCAGCCGCGAGGATCTGTTCGAGGCATGGCGCCGGTTCCTCGAGCGGATGGCCGCGCGCTACCCGCTCGCGCTCGTGCTCGAGGACATCCAATGGGCGGACGAGGGGCTCCTCGATTTCATCGAGCATGTGGCCGACTGGGCGCAGGGGCGGATCCTGTTGGTCGCCCTCGCGCGACCAGAGCTCTTCGACTCGCGGCCGGCGTGGGGCGGCGGCAAACGCAACGCCGCGTCGATCTACCTCGAGCCACTCTCGGCGGAGGAGAGCGCCGCCATGTTGGACGATCTCCTGGCCGGAGGGTTGACGCCGGCGCTTCGGGATGCGATCGCCGAGCGGAGCGAGGGCAATCCGCTCTACGTCGAGGAGATCGTTCGGATGCTGATCGACGATGGCGTCCTGCGGGCGGGCGATGCGGCACGGTGGGAGGTCGCCAAGCCGATCGGCGCGGTCGAGCTTCCGCGTTCGATCCAGGGCCTCGTGGCGACCAGATTGGACGCGTTGCCCGAGGACGAGAAGGCGCTCCTCCAGGATGCGTCGGTCGTCGGTCGGGTCTTCTGGTCGGGCGCCGTCGCGTCGCTCGCCGGTCAGCCGGTCGACGAGATCCGAGATGCGCTCGGCCGCTTGCGTGTGAAGGAGCTGATCCTGCCGAACGACCCACCGAGCTTCTCGGGTGAGCAGGAGTTCACGTTCCGCCATGCTCTGCTCAGGGACGGCGCCTACGACTCGCTGCCGAAGTCGCTCCGTGCGCGGAAGCACGGCCAGGTCGCCGCATGGGCGCAGGAGCGGGCCGGCGACCGAGCCGACGACATCGCCGAGCTGATCGCGACGCACTTCCAGGAGTCGGTCCGGTACTTCGACGAGCTCGGTGATGCGTCGCATCAACGTTCGATCGCCGAGCGAGATGCGTACCGATGGGCGAGGGCGGCGGGCGACCGCGCGTGGGCGCTCTGGCTCGCGTCGGACGCGATCGATTGGTATCGGCAGGCGATGCGCCTCGCGGAGGAGATCGAGACCCCGGTCGCCGAGCGCGCTCGCCTCGCCTTGGACCTGATCGACGTCAGCTGGGGCGTGCGACCTTCCGAGGAGGCGGAGCAGGCGTGCCGCACCGCGATCGAGCTGTGCGAGGCTGCGGGTGACGAGCGGGGCGCCGGCGCTGCGGAGTCATCGCTCACGATGATCCTGTTCCAACAGGGGCGCGACGAGGAAGCGCTGGATGCCGGAACGCGGGCGATCGCGCGGCTCGAGCGTCTCGGTGAGACGCCGGAACTCGCAGATGCGCTCCGATCCTTGGGTCAATTCCACTGGCGGCGCGGGAACTCCGCCGAGGCCGACGCGTACCTGCGGCGGGCGGTCGACGTCGCAGGCCGGGTCGATGCCCCCGCCGTGCGCGCGGCCGCGATGCAGGACCTCGCGATCGAGCTGGCGCAGACCGGGCACACGGACGAGGCGATGGCTACGATCGCCGACGCGTTCGAGGCCGCGAAAAAGGTGGGCGAGCGGGTGAACCTGCAGCGCGCCTACAACAACTACGCCTCGCTGCTCATCTACTTCGGATCGGATCTGCGTGAAGCGCGCAAGGTCGTCCTCGAAGGGCTCGAGATCGCCGAGAAGGGCCGCGGGGAAGGCTGGTTGGCGTGGATCAGCAACACGGCCTCCGAGATCTCGCTGAACATGGGATCGCTCGAGGAGGCGGAACAAGGCATCCGCGCAGCGATCGAGCACGCTGAGGCAGGCGGCGATCAACCGCTGATCGGGCTGTCATCGGGGATCCTGAGCTGGGTCCTGCTCTGGCGGGGTCAGCTCGATGAAGCTCAGGAGGCTCTGAGACGAGCGCGTGACGTCTTGCGCGAGATGCCCGAACCGCAGGGAGAGATCTTCATCGAGCGGGTCGACGGTGAGCTTGCGCTCCTGTCTGGTCGAGACGACGAGGCGCTGGAACGATTCCGACGGGGTACGGCACTCGCCGAGGAGTACTCGGCGGATATAGACCCACGGGTCGCGCTGGAGCTGATCCGGCTGCTGCTGCGCCGCGAGGATCGTGACGGGGCAGCGAAGGCGCGGGCGATCCTCGGGCGCGGGCGCTCGCCCTTCACGCAGGCATGTCTGGAGATCGCCGACGGCCTACTCGCCGGCGATCCGACCGAGGCCGTCCGGCATCTCGCCTCGGCGGTCGAAGGCCTGGATGCTCTCGGGACGAGGATCGACCTGGGGCGGGCGCTCATCGATCTCGGCCGTGCGCAGCGCGGTGCCGGCCAAGACCCAGGGCCGTCCTTCGAGCGCGCGCGCGACATCCTCTTCGAGTGCGACGCGCAGCTGTACGTCCCGGAGGCCGAGGCCGAGCTCGGCTCCTGAGGCGTCGGATCAGGGGCGCCTCGCGACCGTGAGCAGCCCGATGGCCTCGCGGACCCCCCGCAGCTCGGCCGGCCCGATCGCCGTGAACGCCACGTCGTCGGTGACCGTCGCGTCCACGACCTCCTGGCTCACCAGTACCTCCCCCGGTGCGGCGCGCTCCGTGATCCTCGCCGCGATGTTGACCGTACGGCCGAAGTAGTCGCCGCCTTGGAACACGACGGGACCGGCGTGGATGCCGGCGTGAGCCGGCGGCATCCCGGCGTTCGGGATGTCTTCGAGCAGCTGCAGCGCGGCCGCCACGGCGGGTCCGGGGTCACGGAAGTGCAGCATCACCCCGTCCCCCAGCCATTTCACGACCTTGCCACCGTGGGGCTCGCACGCTCGCTGGACCAATCGGGACAAACGCTCTGCCAGGTCGGCGGCGGCCTCGTCCCCGCGTTCCTCGGTCAAACGCGTGAAGCCGCTGATGTCGACGAAGCAGATCGCGGGCGGGCGCGTGACCCTGTTGCGCAGACCCTCGCGCTCCAGCACGTTCTCGATGTCCACGACGAAGTTCGCGTTCCACGCGTGGTCCTGATGCGCGTGGTAGATCGCGAGTAGCGCCTCCTCCAGGAGGCTCGTCATCTCCTCGCCTCGGTGCGCTGCGTCCTCCAACATCTCCGCCTCGCTCATCCCGGACGCGAGCCGAGGCGTCTCGATCTCCGTGCGCCACCATTGCGTCTCCGTCTCGGCGATCCGCCGAAGGCTCTCCCCGTACACGCGGAGCCATCGCTCGATCACGCCACGATCGAATCCGCTCGCCAGCTGCAACGCGATGACGGGCACGACTCGAAGTTCGTCCTCCCGCGCGACATCGTCGGCTTGCGGACGGGCGAACCCCATCGCCTC
>Ga0081455_10004804_pt1 | contig 15008 bp, 12 predicted proteins | sample TabmetS3T2R1_FD_70207 | JGI IMG/M metagenome (GOLD analysis project Ga0081455, IMG submission 70207) | Tabebuia heterophylla rhizosphere microbial communities from the University of Puerto Rico - S3T2R1 | ecosystem: Host-associated > Plants > Roots > Rhizosphere ... | reverse complement strand
CCGCGGGCCGGGCCAGCAGGCAGTCCGGGTCGTTCACCCACCACCGCCCGTGCTGCCAGCGCCGGGCCGCGCCGGTCCCGATGGCCGAGCGCACCGCCGGCTTGCTCAGGTTGCCCCCGGCCGGCTCGTACAGCGGACCGGTGTCGGGGCTGATCCGCATCGCGTCGACCAGCCCGATGCTCGGCAGCAGCGGCGCCCCGCAGCCCAGCAGGTACGCGTCGCCGACCACGTCGCGGATCAATGACAGCCCGGACCGGTACGCCGCGAGGGGATCGGGGTCGCCGGCGCGCGCCCCGTCGAGCGCCCCCGCGTACAGGAAGTCGATCTTGAAGAAGTCGAACCCGGCCGAGCGCAGCTGGCCGAAAACCTCGCTGAGGTAGGCCCGTACGCCCGGGTGCGTGAGGTCCAGCCCGTACACGTCCTGCTGCCAGTTGTGCCCGGCCCACACCGGCTCGCCCACGCCGCCGACGAGCCAGTCCGGGTGGTCGGCCACCAGTGCCGAGCGGGCCCCGGCCAGGAACGGCGCGACCCAGATCCCGGCCCGCCGCCCGGAGCCGCGGATCCGCTCGGCGATGCCGCGCAGCGAGGCGAACCGGTCCGAGAGCACCAGCCAGTCGCCGAGCTCCGCCTCGTACCCGTCGTCGAGCTGCACCACGTCCACCGGCAGGTCCTGGTCGGCGATGGCGTCGATGTTCTCCACCATGTCGGCCTCGGTGACGGCGGTGAAGTAGTCGTACCAGGAGCACCAGATGGTCGGCGCGGGACGGATCGGCCCGGGCGCGGCCACGCTGGACGCCCACGCTCCGAGCGCCCCCTCCAGCCCACCGCCGGCGGGGTGGGAGGTGACGGTCACCGGCCCGTTGGCGTGTACCCGCACGGCCGTACCGGCGACAACGGCCCGGACGGTCGGCACCGCGGTGGTGGGGGAGGCGGCGGCCACCACGACCACCTCGCCGCCCCCGCCGGGGTCGACCGCGAGCAGCCCCTCGCCCTGGAACGCGTCTTCCGGCGCGGGTAACCGGGTGCCGGGCCCGTCCATCCGCGCGGTCCCGGCGTCGGGCGGCCGCTGCGGCCGCTCGCCGGCACCGTACGGGCCGGTGAGCGACCAGGACTGCCAGCCGTGCTCGTACACCCGCGCCGCCGGGCCGACCGCGACGGTGGCGACGGTCTCGAATTGATCCATCTGCGCGCTCAACCTTTGTTCGACCCGAGCGTCAACCCGGCCACGAACTGGCGTTGCAGCACCAGGTAGATGACCAGCACCGGGATCGCGGTCAGCATCGCCCCGGCCGCGATCAGGTTGTCATTCGTGCTGTACGTGCCGTACAGGTTGTTGATCCCGGTGGTGATCGGCAGCCGGTCGCCGGACTGGATGAACAGCAGGGCCCAGAAGAAGTCGTTGTAGACCCAGATGAACTCCAGCGTCGCCAGCGCCGCCAGTGCCGGCCGGCACAGCGGCAGCACGACCTGCCAGTACTGCCGGAAGACCCCGGCCCCGTCGACCAGCGCGGCCTCGGTCAGCTCCCACGGCAGCGCCTTCATGTAGTTGGACAGGACGAAGGTGCAGAAGCCGACCTGGAACGCGACGTGCACCGCGATCACGCCGTAGTAGGTGTTCAGCAGCGAGCCGGAGTCGCTGACGCTGTACGGCAGCGAGAAGTGCTTGTACAGCTCGAACAGCGGCGCGGCCAGGATCTGCTGCGGCAGCAGGTTGCCGGCGGTGAACAGGATCAGCAGCGAGATGTTGAACCGCCACCGGAACCGGGACAGCGCGAACGCGACCATCGAGGCCAGGGTGATCGTGATGAGCACGGCCGGGATGGTGATGATCGCGGAGTTGGCGAAGTAGTGGGAGAACCCGCCCTGCTTCCAGGCCGCGCTGTAGTTCCCGAAGTTGAGCGGGCCGCCGACCGACAGGTAGCCGTGCTCCTGGGTGGCCGATTCCGGCCGCAGCGAGGTGTAGAAGGTCCACAGCAACGGGACCAGCCACAGCACCGCGGTCGCGGTCAGGAAGGTGTAGCTGGCGATCCGCCCGCGCCGGCCGAGTTTCAGCCCGGCCGTGCTGGCCCGCTGCGCCAGGCCCGGCAGTACCGGTTCGCCGACCCGTTCCGGCGGGGCCGTGATGGTCATCGGTCCTCCTTGCGGAACGCCTGGTTCAGGTAGGCGACGATGGGCACCAGCGAGACCACCAGCAGTACGGTCGCGATCGCCGCGCCCACCCCGATCCGGGTCCCCTCACCGACCAGGTTCTGCACCACCAGCGCCGAGAGCAGTTCGAGGCCGTTGGTGCCGCGGTTGATGACGTAGACGATGTCGAATGCCCGCAGCGCCTCGATCACGGTGATGACGCCAACCACGATGTTGATCGGCCGCATCGCCGGGAAGATCACCCGGAAGAACGTCTGCCGGGCGCTCGCCCCGTCCAGGGCGGCCGCCTCCCGCAGGACCGGGTCGATGCCCTTCAGGCCGGCCAGGTAGAGGATCATGATGTAGCCGGCGTGCTTCCACGACGCGGCCACCAGCGCGGCCCACAGGTTCAGCCGCGAATCGCCGAACCAGTCGATCTCCCGCGGCGTACCGGCGGTGCCCAGCAGGCTGTTCAGCAGGCCGGCGTCCGGGCTGTAGATCAGGTGCCAGACGATCCCGACCAGGGCGAGGGACAGCATGACCGGGACGAAGAAGATGCTCTGGTAGACGCGGGCGCCGCGCAGGTTGGTGTCCAGCAGTACGGCCAGCAACAGCCCGAGCGGCGTGGCGACGATACCCAGGAACAGCAGCCAGATCACGTTGTGCTGCACCGCCGGCCAGAACGGCGGGTATTCGGTGGTGATGAAGTGGTAGTTGCGGGTGCCGACGAAGTCGACGCCGCCGGCCTGGGTGAGGTCGAGCCGGGCGTTGGTGAAGCCGAGCACGACCGAGACCAGCGCCGGACCCCACACCATGACCAGCTCGATCAGGGTGGGGATGCCCACCATCAGGCCGAGGACGATCCGGTCGCGGGTGGTGGTCCGGCGCAACCGACCGCGCCGCGGCGGGCGAACCTTTCCCGCCGCGGCCGTGGAGATGGTCGCCATCGGCTCAGCCGTAGAGCTGCTTGGCCTGGGCTTCCAGGGAGTTGCAGACCGAGTCCACGTCCTGGTCCTTGATGAACTGCTGGAACGCCGGGATGGCCGCGTTGTTGGCGAAGGCCGGGTCGGCGTCGCGGTCCAGGAACTGGGAGATCGACTTGGCGCTGCCGATCAGCTCGGCCGCCTTCTTCTGCAGCGCGTTGTACTTCGCGGTGCTGGCGTCCTTCGCGGCGGCCACGTCGTTGGAGTCGGTGGCCAGGTAGGTGTCCTCGGCCTTGCCGGTGGCCAGGTACTCCATGAGCTTGCGGGCCGCGCTGTTCTGGCCGCCCTTCTTGGTGAGCATGAACCCGTCGATGGGCGCCTCGATGGAGTCCTGCCCGTAGTTGGAGTCCACCTCCGGGAAGGGGAAGAAGTCGATGTCGGTGTCGCCGGCGGCCCACTGCTGCCCGACGAAGGAGCCCAGCACGTACATGCCGGCCTTCTTGTCGACCACCGTCTTGGCGGCCTCCTCCCAGGTGCGGCCGAGGGAGCCGGCGGCGTGGTAGGGCAGCAGGCCCTTCCAGGTGTCGAAGACCTTCTTGACCTTGGCGTCGGACCAGCTCTGCTTGTGCGCCATCAGGTCGACGTGGAACTGGTAGCCGTTCAGCCGCATGTTCAGGTAGTCGAAGGTGCCCATCGCCGGCCAGCCGTCCTTGTCACCGAAGGCGATGGGGGTGAGGTTGTCCTTCTGCATCTGCTTGCACAGCGCGATCCACTCGTCGTACGTCTTCGGCGGCTGGTAACCCTTCGCCTGCCAGACCGAGGGCCGGTAGAAGACCGCCCACGGGTAGTTGTAGAGCGGCACGAAGTACTGGTGGCCGTCGTCGGCGGTGGAGGCCTGCTTGAACGCGTCGGAGAAGTTGGCGCCCGCCTTGGACCACACGTCGTCGATCTGCGCGCACAGGCCCTGGTTGGCGTACGCCTTCATGCGGAACCCGGCGAACCAGGTGAACACGTCGTCCGGGCTGCCCTTGAGGTAGCTGTTGATGTTGTTCTGGAAGTCCTGGTGCGGGATGGTGTTGACCTTCACTTCGACGCCGGCGGCCGACTTGGCCGAGCCCATCAACGCCGCCATGGCCGCCTTCGGCACCTCGTCGGAGGCGTTGGACCCGAGCGTGGCCGTGGTGCTGCCGCCGCTGGAGCTGTTGTTGGTGTTGCTGGCGCCGGTGCAGGCGGCCAGCAGGGGGCTCGCGGCAACGCCGGCCGCCCCGAACGCGAAGGTACGCAGGACCGTCCGGCGGGAGATGCCGGAGGTGGGCAGGTGTAACGACGGCTCGAACGACGGTGCGGGCATAGCGCGCCTCCTGGTCGTGCGAATCCCGACGGGATCCAACATGATGGCGCACACTCCACCAGGATCGCGCGGGCGCGTCAATCCACCGCTCGTCGCAGTTTGGCAACGCCGCTGTCACCCATTGGCCGCCTGGCCAGGGATTCTGGCGCGCCAAGCGACCCGCCTTTGGACCCGAGATGTCCGCCGGATGAACCGGTTCATGTGCGATTCTGGTGACTTGGGGTCGTCGGGACGCACACCCGCGGTCCCAGCCGGGCGGGCCGGGACCGCGGCGTGGGGCGGTGCGTTTACGGGTTGGCCTCGGCGGTCGGCAGGACGACCCGGATGTTGCTGGCGTAGGTGGTGCTCAGCCCGTTGCTGGGCCGCAGCGCCGGGCTGTCGGTGGACAGCAGCTCCAGCCGCGGCCGGTGACCGGCGGCGAAGGTGTACGCGTTGCCGTTCAGCTCGAAGGCGATGGTGCCGGACTGCCCGGCGCCGATCCGGTACGTACCGCGGTCGACGAGCAGCTGCGTGCCGTCCGGCGCCACGTCCCACAGCCGCGCGTCCAGCTGCCCGTCCGCGCCCAGGTGCAGCACCGAGGCGGTCACCGCCGGCATCCCGGCCAGCGTGGCCGGCCGGGTCCGCGCCGGCCCGGTGACCACGATGCTGTTCGGCTGCGGCACCGCGCTCACCCGCCGGCAGGTGTCGGTGGACTGCAACGCCTGCGAGAACAGCCCGCTGAACCGGCTGGGGTCGCCGCCCAGGATGCCGGCGAGGTCGGCCAGGCTCAGCTGACCGGTCAGCAGCCCGGTCAGCACGCTGGACAGCGCGCCCGGCAGGATGCCGAGCACCGGATCCTGGTCGGCCTGGCCGAGGAGGTTCAGCCCGCTGGAGGTGGTGGCCTGCACCGCGCCGCTGCCGAAGCTGAGCGTGCCCGGGTGCGCCGCGGTCCACGACGGCGCGGCGATGGCCGGCGCGATCGGCCCGGTGGCGGGGCACGTCTTCGGCGTCAGCGCCACCGACCGCGGTGCCGGCGCGCTGCCGACGCCGCGCAGCGTCGCGTCGAAGAAGGCCGCGCCCGCGTCGACCAGCCGGGCCACGGTCTGGTCGCGGTTGCCGGCCGGCGGGTGGCCGCTGTCGGCCAGTTGCAGCGAGACCTCCGCGGCCGGGCTCGCGGCCAGCGCCTGGTTGTACAGCGCCAGGCCCTGCTGGGCCGAGAACAGGTCGTCGGTCCAGCCGTTCTCGATCAGCATCGGCGCCGGTACGCCCGGGATGCGGGTGGTGCCCTTGTGCTCGGCCGCCCGGATCAGCCCGTCGATGGCCGCGCCGGTGTACGGCTCACCGGCGAGCGTGGCGCCGAACCAGGCGGTCAGGTCGGCATCCGGGTCCGCCCCGACCGGCGCGATCTGGCCGAACAGGGCGGTGATGAGGTACAGGAAGCTCACGTAGGACAGCTTCGGTACGCCGACCGGCGCCACCGCGGACCGGTAGCTGGGCGGGACGGCCTGGCTCTCCCGGCCGTTGGGCACCAGCGAGGTGGCCAGGTTCGCCCAGCCCCACCGCGGGTACGCGGCGCGCAGGCGCAGCGGCGTACCGGCCGGGCTCCGCCAGGGTGCGAAACTCCCGTCCGGCAGCTCGACCCGGTCCCGCAGGAAGGCCAGCTGCGCGGAGGTGCCGCCGCCGTAGGAGATCCCGGTGGCGCCGAGCGCGGCCGGGTCGGCGATGCCCTCGTCCACCAGGACCCCGAGCAGGTGCTGCACGTCGCGCGCCTCGAACCGGGCGTCGTCGATGTGCACCCAGCCGCGCGCGCAGCCGGCGCTGTCCCGGCTCTGCGCGCCGCAGGAGTTGCCGAAGCCGCGCGCGGTCGGCGTCACCACGGCGTACCCGCGCTTGGCGTAGAAGTTGGTGTTGTAGTGGAAGCTCAGCGCCTGGCTGCCCTCCGGCGTGCTGTCCAGGAACGCGTGCTTGTCCTGGCCGAGCCCGTGCAGCATGACGACGGTGGGGAACGGGCCGGTGCCGGTGGCCGGCAGCGTCACGTCCACATCCAGCGGCGTGCCGTCGAAGGAGGCGACCCGCTGGTCCAGGCTCGCCGTGGGGCAGAACCGCACGCCGTCCTGCGCCGCGCACGCGTGCCCGAACGGGGTGCCGGCCGCCCGCGCCGGGGTGGCGCTCGCGGCGACCAGCCCGGTGGCCGCGACGGCGGTGGCGGCGGCGATGCCCAGGGCGCGGGTCCTCATCGGCGGGTCCTCCCTCGGCGCTGCGGGTGGTGACCTCAGCGTGACCGCGGACCGCCCGCGATGTCCTCGGCGCGGGGCTACGAAGTTGGGTCCGGGTAACTGGACCCGGGCTCCGTCACGCCGGTACGGGCCAGCGCGAAGGCCATCCGCAGCACGTACGCGTCGGCGCTGCGCCGCGGGTCCCGGCCGGTCAGCGCGATGACCTTCTCCAGCCGGTACCGCAGGGTGTTGACGTGCACCGGGATGCTGCGCGCCGCGGCGTCGGGCGAGCCGTCGTGGGCGAGCAGCGCGTCGACGGTCCGCACCAGCCCGCGCCCGGCCGCGGCCAGCGGGGTGTAGCAGCGGGCCACCAGCTCGCGCGCGGCCTGCCGGTCCCCGCACAGCACCCGCTCGGGCAGCAGGTCGTCGACGTCGAGCACGCCTGGCGGACCCAGCCGGGCCGGCGCCGCCCGCAACCCGGACAGCACCGCCGCCACCGCCGGCCCGGCCGCGACCACGCTGCCGGCGACACCGCTCACCACGACCGCACCGCCGGCTTGGCCCAGGTCGTCGAGGAGGGCGGCAGCGTCAGCCGGTACGACCAGCAGCACCGCCGTGCCGTGCCGGGCCGCGCAGGTGGGCACGCCGTGCCGGTCGGCGACCCGGACCGCCTCGTACAGTGCCAGGTCGGGTGAGCCGGGCGGGGCGATCCCGATCAGCCGCACCGGCAGGTCGAGGGGGAGCAGGCCGCTGGCGCGCTCGGCGATCTCCTCCGGGTCGCCCACCACCAGGGCGCCGATGAGCAGCGCCTGCCGCTGCGCGCCGGCCCGCCCGCGGTTCTCCGCCGCCTTGGCGTACACGGCCGCGGCGGCGAAGGCGACCTCCCGGCCGTAGCGCTCCAGGTCCCCGCGCAGCAGCGCCGCGGACGTACCGTCCATGACGTCGTCGATGGCGCTGAGCACGACATCGACGGTGAGCCGGATCAACTCGACCACCTGGTCCAGCGTGATCTGCCCGGTGATCCCGAACGGGGCGGTGCCGAAGATGCCCTGCAGCGACGGCGGCCGCGGCGCGGCGATGTCGTCCACCATCGTGGTGAGCTCGGTGGTCACCACCGCCCGGACCCAGGACCGGGTACGCGCCGGCAGCCGGGGGAACCAGGGCACCGCGCGGAAGGCGTCCACGGCGGCGTCGGACAGCGGGCCGACGCAGCGCCGCAGGCTCTCGTACGCGGCGGCATGCCTGGCCAGTTCCCAGGTGTCCGTGGCGTCGGGGTCACTCATGCACGCTCCGCCGGGTGGTTGCCCCCGTGCCTAGCACGGCGGCCGGAGCTCCGCAATGAGCCGGGCTCAGATCCGCTCGGCGGTGGCGGTGATGGCGCCGACAGGCCGACCACCGGCGTTTTCACCGATAGCCGCACGGGGGCGTGGCGCCGAAAATGAGGGTTACTCACCGGTAATAGATCTACTCCTACCGGTTCAGCACGTTCGACAGGAGACCCCCGTGTCCACTCATGCCATCCGCCTGCGCCACGGCTGGCGTACGGTCACGATCGCCGCCGGGTCGGCCGCCATCGCCGCGGCCGGCTTCGTCGCGACCGTACCGTCCTCGGCCGCCGACAACCCCTTCCAGCGCGGCCCGGACCCCACCCTCGCCAGCATCCAGGCGACCACCGGCCCGTTCGCGGTGTCCACCACGACGGTGGCCCGCAACGCCACCGGCGGCGGCTTCGGCGGCGGGACCATCTACTTCCCGACCGACACCAGCCAGGGCACCTTCGGTGCCGTGGTCATCGCGCCCGGCTTCACCGAGCGGCAGAACGCGATCTCCTGGCTCGGCCCGCGGCTGGCCTCCCAGGGCTTCGTCATCTTCACCATCGACACCAACTCCACCTTCGACCAGCCGACCGCCCGGTCCACCGAGATGCTCGCCGCGCTGGACTTCCTGACCCAGCAGAGCTCGGTACGCACCCGGGTCGACGCCAACCGGCTCGGCGTCTCCGGCCACTCCATGGGCGGCGGGGGCACCCTGGAGGCATCGCGTACGCGGCCCAGCCTGAAGGCCGCCGTGCCGATGGCGCCGTGGGACCAGACCAAGAACTTCTCCGCCGACACCGTGCCGACGCTGATCGTGGCCGCCCAGAACGACAACGTCGCGCCGGTGAACCAGCACGCGCGGCCGTTCTACAACAGCCTGTCCACGGCCCAGCCGAAGATGTACCTGGAGCTGGCCGGGGCGAGCCACAACACCGTCAACTCGCCGAACGTCACCCAGGCGCAGTACGAGATCGCGTGGCTCAAGCGGTTCATCGACAACGACACCCGCTTCACGCAGTTCCTGTGCCCGACGCCGAGCACCAGCTCGACGATCTCCTCGGTCCAGAACACCTGCCCGTTCTGACCCCTAGCAAGTACACCAAGCACCACTGACAGGCAGCACCGCCCGGCGGCGGCCACGCTCCTCCGTGGCCGCCGCTGTGCTGTCTCAGCTGAAAATGCCGTGGCCGGGGGTGAGCACGCGCCGCGGGTCGTAGCGCTGCTTCGCTTTGGCGAAGGCCGGCCAGTCGGGGCCGTAGTGGGCGCGCCAGTCGGCCTGGCTGAGGTGCACCGAGCCGATCGGGTACCGCTTGCCGCCGGCGGCCACCGCCAGGTCGTACACGGCCCGGTTGCCCGCCAGCATCCGCTCGACCACCTCGGGCGCCGGCGGTACGGCCGTGCGTAGCAGGCTGAACAGGAACGCGACCGGCTCGCGCGGCACCTGGACGAAGGGCCGGCGCAGCGGCGCGGTGGCGAACGGGTACAGCAGGACCGGCCCCTGCCCGGTGTCGGCCAGGGTGAGGTCGGCCAGCACCGACTCGACCACGGCGCGGGTGCGGCTGGCCGGCAGGAAGACGTCCAGCCACGGGTGCGGCAGGTCCCAGGCGCCGATCTGCTTGAGGAACGCCACGGTCGGCGCCAGCCGGTCCACCCAGTCCAGGTAGTCGTAGTCGGTGACGACGGTACGGGCCGGGTCGAAGCGCAGCCCGGCCGGCGGAGCCTCGCCGGGCCGCGGGTCGTAGCTGGCGGCGTCCACGAAGAACTCCCAGCCGCTGTCGTCGGCCCGCCGCGCCACCTGCCCCTCCAGCGAGCTGAACCGCCGGGTCGCCAGCAGCAGCCGCTGGTCGTGCAGGTAGTCGCCGAGGTCGCGGTAGAACAACTGGTACCCGCGGGCGCTGGCCGGCGCCGGCACCAGCGCGACCGTGGCCCGCACGACGATGGCGAACTGGCCGAGCCCGCCGAGGACCGCCTCGAACAGCGCGGCGTCGTGGCGCGCCGAGCAGCGCCGCAGCTCGCCGGTGCCGGTCACCACCTCCAGCTCCAGCGCGGTGTCCACCTGGAAGCCGTACCGCTGCGTGGTGCCGCCGATCCCGGCGCCGGACAGCGTGCCGCCGACCGACAGCTCGATGTAGTCGGTGAAGACCGGCGGCGTACGCCCGTGCGCCGCCGCCGCGGTGGCCAGCTCGTGCCAGCGCACCCCGGCGTCCACCACCGCCGAGTGCCGGCCGATGTGGTGGATGGTGGCCAGCGTGCCGGAGTCGATGACGACCCCGCCGGCCACCTGCGCCTGGCCGAAGGTGGCGTGCCCCTGGCCGCGCATCGCGACCTGGATGCCGTACCGGTTGGCGAAGCGGACCATCGCCACCACGTCGCCGACCGAGCCGGGCCGCAGCACCGCGACCGGCCTCCGGTGCACCGTGTGCCCGAAGTCGTCGGCCGCCGCGGCCAGCGACCCCGGGTCGGAGACCAGCGTCCCGTCCAGGTCCGGCACCGCCACGGCGTTCCTGGTACGCCCGGAGGTGAGCCAGCCGCGGCCCACCCGGTCGAAGGCCACGACGGCCGCGCCCGCGAGCACGCTGCGGCGGTCGGCAACCGACATGCACACACACTAACCGGACGGTCACAGATGGTGAATAACGCACGCGTGATGGGACGCGGGCGGGGTAGGCGGGAAGGTGAAATGTCCCTCTCACCCCTTGTGAGGTATCCGTGACCAGAGCGATCGTCCGAGGCGGCGTGCTGGCCTGCGCCGGGCTGGCCGTCCTCGCCGTCAGCGCGCCCGCGCGGGCCGACGTCGGCCAGCCGTACTGTCCCGGCCCGCCGCTGGGCACCTTCACCGGCACCACGGTGGACGAGAACGGCGTGCACACCGACCACTTCGTGACCATCGGGTGGCCGCTGGGCGGCATCCGGACCTGGAGCCGCAGCTGCTGAACCCCGCTCAGGCGGCGATGGGCGTGCGGCGGGTCGGGAGCAGCCGCCACAGCCGGCCGGCGAGCACGGTGCCGGCGGCCCAGAGCAGGTACGTGAGCGGGGTCCACGCGCCGCCCACGTGGCTGCCCTGGCCGCCGGCGAAGGTGTAGGTGACCGGGGACTGGAGGTAGGCGATGCCGGGCCAGGTGAAGGTACCGGTGGCGTGCGGGTCGGCGGCGGCGATCCCGTCGCCGTAGGCCGACATGGCCCCGGTGAGCACGTAGTTGACCAGCAGCGGCACGGTGGCGCAGAACAGCCCCGCCGCGTTCCAGGAGTGCCGCGGCCCGTCGCCGTACTCGGCGGTCAGGTACTCCGCGGCCAGCCGGTGGCTGCTGCCCAGCCGGCGCAGCGCCTCGCGGGTGCCGACGTCGTGGGCGGCGGAGACCAGGTTGTCGCGCACCTCCCGGCGCTTGGCGATCCGGGAGGCCCGGGGCAGGCCGTAGAGCCGTTGGTCCAGCGCCCAGACCAGGCGCTCGATGCGCAGCCGGTCGAGCACGGTGATCGCGTGCGGCATGGTCCTCATCCTCGCTTCGGGTGGGCGGGCGCGTCCGGCAGCGCGCGGGTGAGCACGGCCTCGACGATCGCGGTGTGCCGGGTCCAGGTGGCGGTGCCGTCCGCCAGCGCCTGGTAGCCGGCCGGCGTGGGCCGGTAGTACTTGCGGGCCGGGCCGCTGCTGGAGGACACCAGCCGGGCCGAGACCCGACCCTCCCGCTCCAGCCGGGACAGCGCCGGGTAGACGGTCCCCTCGAGTACGTCGGGCAGCCCGGCGGCCTGCAACCGCTGCACCACCTCGTACCCGTACGACTCCTGCTCGGCCAGCAGGTGCATCAGGAGCAGCGGGAGCACCCCCTTCAGTAACTGCGGATCGTGCGGCATGGGGCTATGTTGTGCCCAGTACTTGGTAAAGTCAAGTAGTGGTCGTACGGCCGGATGGCGGGCAGTTCGGGACCATCGACCCTGGGGTGCGGGGCCACCGCGGAGCGATGCTGCTCCGGGAGGTGAGTCGGATGGGACCTGTCGCCGTGGTGGACGTACGCGGTCACGAGTTGCGGATAGCGCGCAGCGCCGGCATGGCGCCGTCGCACCACAACTCGCAGCCCTGGTCGCTGGCGGTCGCCGCCGACCGGGTCGAGGTCTGGGTCGAACCGGACCGCCGGCCCGGCGTCAGCGACCCGGACGGCCGGCAGGCGCTGATCGGCGTCGGCGCGGCGCTGTACGCGATCCGGCTGGAGCTGGGCGAGCTGGGCTACGCCACGCGCGTCGAGCCGTTCCCCGACCCCGCCCGGCCCGAGCTCGTCGCCCAGGTCGCGGTGGCCGCCGGCGACCCGCCCGCGCCGCTGGAGCACCGGCTGTGGCAGCAGCTGCCGCGGCGCCGGACCGTACGGACCCGGATGCGCTCGGAGGTGGACCAGGCCACCCGCCGGGCGCTGGCCCTGCACGTGGCGGTCGAGGGCTGCGGCCTGCGCTGGATCGAGGCCGCCGAGGACCGGCGGGCGCTGGCCGCGCTGGTGGCGCTGGCCGAGCGCGAGCAGCAGCAGGACCCGCGGGTGCTCGGCGAGCTGGCCCAGTGGACCGCCGCGGAGGCGCTGGAGTCCGGGGTGGGCGTCCCGGCGTACGCGCTGGGTCCGGTGGGCGAGGCCCTGCACGCGGCCGAGTTCCCGTTGCGCGACTTCCGCGGCGGCGGGCGGCAGCCGGACCTGAGCGTGCTGCGCCCCGAACCCGACCCCGCCGTGGCCGTCCTGATCACCGCCGAGGACCAGCCGCTGGACCGGTTGCAGGCCGGCCAGGCGCTGATGCGGCTGCTGCTGGCCGCCACCGCCGAGGGCCTGGCCGCCTCCTACCTGAACCAGCCGCTGGAGCAGCCCGGGCTGCGCCACCAGGTGCGCTCGGACCTGGCGCTGCCCGGGACGCCGCAGCTGGTGCTGCGGCTGGGCCGCCCGGCCGGGGTGTGGCCGCCCGCGCCGCCGCGCCGCCCACCCGCCGAGCTGATCCGCGACTGAGCTGCTTCAGCTCACCTGGATCCGCCAGGTCAGGCTGGTGCCGGCTGTGTAGATCTGCCTCAGCTCACCTGGATGCGCCAGGTCAGGCTGGTGCCGGCGGTGCTGGTGTCCACCGACAGCGTGCCGGCGTGCCGCTCGGCCCGCTCGGCCAGGTTCGCCAGCCCGCTGCGCCGGGTCTGCCCCGGGTCGATGCCGACCCCGTCGTCGGTCACCACCAGGATCACCGCCCGGGTGGACGGCTCGGCGGTGACCGCGATCCGTACGGTCCCGGCGTGGGCGTGCCGGGCGGTGTTGGACAGCGCCTCCCGCAGCGTCGCGATCAGGTCCGCGGTGGACTGCGGGTCCAGCATCGTGTCGATCGGCCCGGCGAAGCGTACGTGCGGCTCGAAGCCGAGCGGGTCGCGCGCGTCCTGCGCCGCGGCCAGGATCTGCGACCGCGGGCTGCTGCTGTCCTGCGCCGGCTCGCTGTGCAGCTCGAAGATGGTCCGGCGGACATCGGCGATCGTCTCGTCCAGGTCGGTGACGAATCCGCGCAGCCGCTCGGCCACCTCCGGCCGGGTCGTCAGCCGGGTGGTGCCCTGCAACCCCAGCCCGATCGCGAACAGCCGCTGGATGACCAGGTCGTGCAGGTCGCGGGCGATCCGGTCGCGGTCCTCGAAGACCAGCAGCCGGTCCCGGTCGGCCTGCGCGCGGGCGAACTCCACCGCCAGCGCGGCGTGCCCGGCGAAGGTCGACACCAGCCGCATCTCGGCCGCGGCGAACGGCACGGCGCCCGCCGCCCGGGCCACCGTCAGTACGCCCAGGGTGTGCTCCCCGGCGGTCAGCGGCACCAGGATCGCCGGCCCGAGCTCCTTGCGCAGCACGGCCGCCGTCGCGCCATCGGCTTCGGCGTCCTGCTCGGCGGCCATGTCCGCGACCAGCTCGGGCTGGCCGGAGGTGTGCACGCGGCCGGCGAGCGAGCCGGCGACCGGGACGGTCAGGCCGGTGAGCCGGTCGGCGGCGTGGCCGGCGGCGACCTCGATGACCAGCCGGTCGGCGTCGTTGCCGGCCAGCGACACCGTGACCAGGTGCGCGTCGGCGATCGCGCCGGCCCGGTCGGCGACCAGTTGCAGCGTCTGCCGGAGGTCACCGCCGGACAGCAGCCGCGCGGTGATCTCGGTGGAGGCCTCCAGCCACTGCTCGCGGCGGCGGGTCTGCTCGAACAGCCGCGCGTTCTCCACCGCGACCGCCGCGGCGGCGGCCAGCGCGACCAGGATGTCCTGGTCCTCGGCGGTGAAGTCGGCACCGTCGGACTTCTCGGTCAGGTACAGGTTGCCGAACACCTCGCCGCGCACCTGGATCGGCACGCCCAGGAAGGAGTGCATGGCCGGGTGGTTCGGCGGGAACCCGTACGAGGCCGGGTGCTCGGCCAGGTCGTGCAGCCGGATCGGGTGCGGCTGCCCGATCAGCAGCCCGAGGATGCCCTTGCCGGTGGGCAGGTCGCCGATCCTCGCCCGTACCTCGTCCTCGATGCCGTAGTAGATGAACTCGGCCAGCCTGCTGCGGTCCGGACCGATCACCCCGAGCGCGGCGTACCGCGCGCCGACCAGCTCGGCGGCCGAGCGCACGATGCGGCGCAGCACCTCGGGCAGCGACAGGTTGGCGGCCACCGACACCACCGCGTCCAGTAGCCGGTGCAGCCGCGACTCGGCCGCGATCACGCTGTTGGCCCGCTCGACCAGCTCCTCCAGCAGCGCCTGCAACCGCAGCCGGCCCAGATCCGGGATGACCGGCTGGCCCGAGGCCCCCGGGTCGGCTTCCAGACCGCTCATCACGCACACTCCCGGACGCGATCAACACCGTGCGCGGCCGAGGGTAACCGCCGGGCGACCGGCGCGTCAGCCGGCCGCGACGCTGAGCGCGCCGGTCGGGTGGTGGGTGAACCGCTCCACCCGGTCCAGCCCGGCCAGGTCGGCCTCGCGGTGGGTGATCAGCAGGACCGTACGCCCGGCGGTGGCGGCGACCAGGTCGCGGGTGAGCGCCGCGGCGGTCGGCTCGTCCAGGTGCGCGGTCGGCTCGTCGAGCAGCAGGATCGGCGCGCCGGCCAGCAGCGCCCGGGCCAGCGCCAGCCGCTGCCGCTCCCC
>Ga0081455_10003217_pt1 | contig 15011 bp, 12 predicted proteins | sample TabmetS3T2R1_FD_70207 | JGI IMG/M metagenome (GOLD analysis project Ga0081455, IMG submission 70207) | Tabebuia heterophylla rhizosphere microbial communities from the University of Puerto Rico - S3T2R1 | ecosystem: Host-associated > Plants > Roots > Rhizosphere ... | reverse complement strand
TTCCAGTTTTGTGTATAAGAGCAACTTTAGCACAATTATTATACCAACTATAGGCACTACTGTCATAGGTATGGTATTAAAAGCCCCACTTCTTTCGACATCGATAAAAAATATTATGATATACGCAAGAAAAGCACCTAAACATGCAGGTAATAAAAACCCTCGCAATAGAAGTTTGAGCTCATAAGAAGTAACAAGTAAAATCTTTGATGATGCAGTGTTAAGATCCTGCATTGTGTAAAGAAGATATAGTAATATTGTTATATTAAGTCTTTCTTGGGTTATCGATTATCTCAAATTCTAGTATTTGCATTTGGATACTCGATGTTTGAATCTACATATGTCAGTCATTGAGGTAAGCTGAAACGTTTGCTTTTGATAGGTCATTACCAGTATCTAATGCGTGGCAAAACTATGTTTAGAGGATGAAAAACCCTTAGGCGTAAAATCGGTTTTTTCTTTTTGCAAAGCTCCGATTCTGTCCCATAACAAAAGAAAGGCCGCAAGCATTAACCCTGCAATATATTGGGTAGCAAGATTTACCTTCTAGATTCATTTCGATTTTCAGCTTCATATCGCCGAACCCATTGCGTGAAGAATATAGCTCCAAGCAGGGAATTCGTCTATGGTAATGGGGATCAGATTAACCCACCACACTAAATAAGATATCTTTATAGTGAATTCAAATAATTTAACTATAATGTCTGCATCTTCAGCTTTTACTTCCATCCAACCTGATGATCTAATTAAGGCAGAAATAGTACACATGATACTTAAGGGAAAGACAGAAGAAGCATTGCGAAGCTTAAGCAAATTCTACAATACTAAAACCCCTGAAATTGTAGTTGGTACTATTAAAGGAAAACGTAGATCGGTTTATGCTGTCTATGTTCAAAAAGAAAGCAAGATTTATGCAATCAACTCTGATATTTTCTGCAATCCTTTCGTAGTCTTGCACGAGTTTTACCATCATATAAGAACAAGAAGAGGTGTCCATAGAGGATCAGAGAAGCATGCTAATATGTATGCGAGGCACTTTATTGATGCCTACAAGAAGGCGGTTAGACAAAAGCATATGATACCGTAACAGAATAGGAGTTCTAGGAGCGAGTTTACTCATCTAATATCGGGTAGGACTATATGTGCAAGCGTGTTGTAATATCATCGGACCGGTGATCTTCACTTTAGTGCAATTACCTCGATTTTTCAAAGATGCAATCCTTGCTAGCAATGATTAATAGACCGATATGATTGAGTTCATGGAAAAGAGTTACGACATGAGATGCGAGAACCCTATCATGAATCAGATCCTCGATGCATACAAACCAATGTGGTCGCTAAATCATGCCATTTCTCTAATGGGGTGGGACTTTGAGACTTACATGCCTAGGAGAGGCACGGAAGAAAGAGGAGTGGCCGATTCTCAACTTCACATCCTGCATAAGGATCTCTTGCTAAACAATGAATTTATTGGACTTGTTGAATCGGCGAAGAAACTGGAGAGCCTAAGCGATGTAGAGAAGGGCATTGTACGAGTACTCAACAGGGAAATAACCAAGCAGATCAAGATTCCCAAGGAGTTAACTGAAGCAGAATCTTTGGAAAAAATAAGGGGCAACATGGCATGGAGGGAAGCAAGAGAAAAATCTGACTTCATGATGTATGCACCTCACTTGAAGAAAATGATAGAAATAAAGAAGCAAATCGCCGAGAAGATAGGTTATGAAAAGCATCCATATGACGCTCTTTTGGATACGTTCGAAGAAGAGCTTACAGTAGACGAGTTGGATAGAATATTCGGTGCATTGACTCCGCGTATCCAGATGATTCTGAAAAAACTCATAGATTCAGGGAGCCCGTTTTGCAAAGAGAGCAATCTTGGAAAATCAGAGTATGATACCCAAAAAGTTGATGAGCTCAATCATAATATTTTGACTCTCCTGCAATACGACACGAAACGTTTCAGAATGGATGTATCTACTCATCCCTTCACCGAGGCTATGGGTCTCAACGACGTCAGAATAACTACTCGGTATGAAGGGACTGATTTCAAAAAGACGATATCTAGCACTATTCATGAAGCTGGTCACGCGCTGTATGATCTGCAATGCGATCAGTCGTTGTCTGTTACTCCTCTTGAAGGAGGGTCTTCGCTTGCGCTCCATGAATCTCAGTCAAGGTTTTGGGAAAATATTGTGGGCAGAAGCCTGCCTTTTGTTCAATTGATATCTCCCTTGATTAGAAAGCAAGTAAGTTTCGCCAACCAAGCAACAGATGACCAGTTGTACCTTTATTTCAATAATGTCAAGGCTGATTATATACGAGTTGACGCCGATGAGGTTACTTATAATCTCCACATAGCAATAAGATATGAAATAGAGAAAAAAATATTTGGAGATGAGCTCAGCATCTCTGAGATTCCTGAGTTCTGGAACTATAGAATGGAGCAGCTGCTTGGAGTGAGGCCAGCTAAGGATTCACAGGGAGTGCTCCAAGATACACATTGGAGCAGTGGCCTCTTTGGCTATTTCCCAACTTACACCTTGGGAAACTTGGTTTCAGCGATCATTGCTTCAAAAATGCGCAAAGATCTGGATGGCTACGAGGGAGACATCAAGAGGGGTAATTTCAAACCTATCAGAGAATGGTTAAGATTAAAAATACACCAGCATGGATCCGTCTATGCCCCCAAGGTGCTTCTAAATAATACCTTCAATGAAGGCTACAACCCTGATTACTTTATTGCCTACATTGAGACTAAATACCTTGGGTCCTGAACCTAAGATATTTTGATTAAAGCGCTATTCGAATTTCTATTATTACTATTTTTTGATTTCCTTTGCTAGAAGTGGAGTACTTTGCAGTCAATCTTAAACCTTAGTCGAGTTGCAGATTACGTTCGAAAATCTAATCCTTCATGGGATACAGCCCCGATGAACATGATGTTTCCACGCTCGTATGGATTTATACTTCTGGATAGTTTAATACTACATTGTGTCAATTTGGATTCGACTTACGAAAAAACCATACAAGCAATACAGGAGATAAACACTAGATTCTATAACGCCTTTGAGAGCTTATCATTAGAAAATATGGAAGTAGTTTGGAAACATAGTGACGACATAGTCTGTATCCATCCCGGTTGGGATTTATTCACTGGATGGATGGCTGTAAGAGAAAGCTGGATGACAATATTTCAAAATACAGTGAGAATTAAATTTATTATTACTAATGCAAAGATAAGAGTATTTGATAATGTAATAGCAGTAGTTGTTTGTCTAGAAAATATTCAGAGTAATGTAAATCAAAGTAAGAGTAGAGTCGGAGTGGTTTCTACAAATATTTTTGAAAGACAATTCACCGTAGACGAATATAATAGTGAGCATAATGAGAAATGGCTGATGATACATCATCATGGTTCTCCAGTATCAAATTACATTCTGCCTAATGTTTCGATATAACTAAATAGCAATATTTTTTATTAATAGTCATAAATAAAGGGCTTGAATCCTGCGTACTTTTTTTTAGGAGTAATTATTACAATAGTGATAGGAAACTCCTTTATTGTTTTTGCCGAGCCAGACAGTAAAGTAATCTTTTCCAATTGGATATTGATAATAAATTCGCTCATTGCCGTAGGACTTTCTGCAATGGTTCTTATCAAGAATAAAGATAGGAAGGAGGCGGAAGGAACTAGGGCTAATATTCTTCTGGCACTTGGTCTGGTTTTCTGGTTTATTGCAAATATAATATGGGCATATTACGAATTAGTGCTGGACATAGTATCACCGGTACCTTCGCTAGCAGATTTGTTTCTACTTTCCGCATATGGGTTTCTAATATATCGATTAACAATAGTATACAGGAAGATCGGTCGTTCTACCAATAAAAAATTTCTGTTATCAATAATCATTGGTACGGGCTTATTTTTGATATACATCTTAAACTTGACACTTGAAAATACAGAAACATCAAATTTCAGGGGTCTTATGCTCTTTCTCGTCACCATAGCCTACCCAATCTTAAATTCGGTTTTAACTGTTCTTGCGTTGATAATTCTTCTCGGCATAAAGAGTGAAAGGCACCGCTTTATTCCATGGATATGCGAACTAGTTGGACTACTAGCAATTGTTATTGGAGATAGTTGGTTTGCAATTATTGTTCTTACGACATTTGTTGAACAACTATGGGTGTCTGCGTTGTTATTGTCTGCACATTATTTGTTAATTGCAGGCGGTCTCATGTGGTATCTTAGATACTCTATCAAATGGCATTCAAAAACTTTGGTTTCCAAGATTGTAACAAAGGTTAGAAATGGACTTTCCAGAAAAGTTCTCATTTATTCAATTACTTTGACTACTTTTCTAATCTTTACAGGTTTTTACTTTACAAATGCTTTCAGTGGTGAGAACAAAGATTTCATTACGAATTCTAATTTTCTACCCTCTAACAACGAAAGTGGAAAAAAGGACTTTGTAATTGGTGCTATTATACCATATACAGGTTCTTTATCCTCTCTTGGTAAATCGGTCAAAATAGCCTTAGAGGATGCTGAAAATGAAGTAAACAAACACTTTGAAGAGATGAACTCGTCTTCGCACTTTAGGATATTGATGGCCGATTCAAAGACGAGTCCTGAGGGAAGTATAGTAGCAATAAAAAGATTACATGAAAATGGTGCAAATATTATTGTAGGACCGGCAACGAGTACTGCAGTTTCAGCTGTTAGAGAATATGCAAATGATAATGATATTATTCTTCTTAGCTATTCTAGCACCTCACCATTACTTTCTATTGAAGGAGATAACCTTTTCCGATTAGTTCCTGATGACACTTATCAAGGAAAGATAATTGCGCAAAGGATGATTAACGATGGCGTAAAGACCATTGTTCCTTTATGGAGAGGTGATATTTATGGAAACGAACTCTATAAATCAACTAAATCTAATTTTGAAAAACTAGGAGGCAGAGTAGAAGAAGGCATTAAATATCAACCGTATACAGGAAAATTTGCCACGAGTTTACACCGCATAAATTTCATAATGTGGAATGAGGATTTAGAAAAATTAAGCAAAATTGTATCTGACGCTGTAAGGAAATATGGTGTAAAATCCGTGGCTGTATATGCAATATCTTTTGATGAAATTACACCCATTTTAATTCAATCGCCACTTTATGAAAATTTGGAAAAAGTAAGATGGTATGGCAGTGATAGTATTGCACAAAATCATCATATAATGAAAAATATTGATTCAGCAATGTTTGCAATGAAAACAAATTTTTCTAATCCGCTTTATTCGTTAAGTAGTGAAACAGAGAAATCTCATGCACTTGAAGAAGAACTGGAAAGAAAATTACATGAAGTGGGTTCAATAACATATCCTGCAATTGCCTATGATTCCTATTGGATAGCTGCACTAAGTCTTGATAAAAATAGTACGGTTAACACTGGCGAAGACATCTTTACTAAACCGTTTAAAGAACTGGTTGTTGAAACTGTGGAATCATTTGAGGGGATGTCAGGTCATATAAAACTAAATAAAGCAGGCGATCGTGTTGGGGGAAATTATGATTTTTGGACTATTGGTAAAGTTAATGATTCTCAAAATTATGAGTGGAAGAAAGAAGATAACTCAAGGTAGAAAAAGGCGAACGGATTCAGTCCAAGAATCTAGGAAATGAGTATGATAAAGCATCCAGTCATGTTCAGTGCTTATGCTTGTACCTTATCAAAAGATTCAACGGTATAATACTTAGCCAAAAATATTGAGCAATATCTAGATCAACGAATGATAAAGCTATTGAAATACCAAATATTATAGGTATGGAAAGAAGGTAAAACATTGTACCCCTAATAAATAATGGATGCATGTCTTTGTCTACAAATTGATGATCTTTTGTGGCGTACCACCATATTGCTGCAAGCAAGGAACTTGCCATTATCACAACCATAGAATAGATAATGTATGGTATCTGATAAGATTCGTAGTTTATAACCAGTGATGTGCTCAGTGACAGTAAAGTAATAAGTAATAAAAATAACAGGTTGAGATAAACCATTGAAATATGCGAACCTATAATGTGATTAAATACCTGATGATATGATATCCAGAAGATTGCAACAACTGCAAAGCTTATAAGATAATTTTCAAACTGAGGATAAATGCCATATAATTTTTCCAATAGCTCTGATTCGGTAAGATCTAGCGGTAAATCTGGTATGTTAATTGATAGGGCCATAAGAGTTATTGCAAAGGCAAAAACTGCATCGCTAAATGATATTACATGTTCTAACTTTATATGAGGAGTAAATACGCTAGGTGTCGTAATCCTATCAGTTCCTTATTGTTTTGGTTTAACACCTGTTATTGCTACTATTATCACTTGTCGAAAAAACATTAGAAAGAATCATCTACTTCTTATGTCAACCTGAAAAATAATCATAACGGAATTTGGGTTATCACTTTTTAGTCAGCGACGTTAATGAAATACGTTTCTTGACCGATCAGTAAAACCATAGAATGGTTCAACAAATATTAGTACAAGGGCATTGACTGCCTACTTGGGCATTACGTTTCTATAGATGTATTTCAATCAATTAATTAAGCCCCCGTTGTGTTAACTAATAGCGAATATTTGCCTTACGAAAGTGACGACGAGGATGAATATGGAAATTATTCGGATATTGTGGGGTCTCCATCCTATCGCTACCTTAAGAAGCGATTCAAGGTCAGACGGCTAGTTTGTCGAGTGTGTAATCTAAAATTTAGCACACGTCAAGAAACCCAAGCTCATATTAGGCGAGAACATAGAAAAATCCAGACTGAGAAATAACCAATATGATATTTCGAGATCTGCGCCTGGCCGCGGTATTTTTTTAGGATCATCTTTTGTACAATTCACAACCGGTCATTTTCTTGCGGAGTCCATTGGTTTGTTATTTAAATTGGTGGTGCTATACAACCTGGGCCCTAGGTTCGGATTGGAAATGAAGTCAGACTCACTTTAAAGGAAAAAAGAAAATGAACCAGAATGAAAATGGTCATTTCAAATAATCAGGCTTCTTAGGCCTTCAGAACGAATCACTGGCGAGTTATAAACTGAACATCCTCAGACTATTTGTACTACTTTTCTAGTATGATAAACAGGGCTATTTGAAATTTCAACATGAGTATCAAGTATCCAATAAAATTCGGAATGTTTTGCGTTGTAACTTCTCTTCACGTTTTTAGGAATTTGTATTCCAAATACAATCGTATCCATGTCTTTGTTTTTATCGTATCTGATTTCCTCCATAATATTTTTGGATGTTATTCTTGAATGACGCCATTTCGAATATTCTACACTATATAACTGGATTATGGCCTTCCTCACTCTTCGTATAGCAACATTTTCGATCTTCAATCGTCCCTGAATGATCTCTCCTGATGAGAATTTTGGTATATCACTCGTACTATCTTTCGCTTCAAGCTCGAGCTGCAAAGGCAGCTTATCCTCTTTTTTCTCCTCTTCGTGTTCTAAGTATAAACTGTCTTCGAATGTATAGGTCATACTTGGATTTTTAACCTCAAATGCCAATACATATTTGTCTCTGTTCCATCGACCCATCTCTGTCTGGACTTCCACGTCATACGCGATGCGAGCATATTTTCCACGATACGATTCCAACGCGTTACCTGGTATGGCAAAATGAAATGGTATTGCAGTAGAGCCCTCGGAAACCTCTATTTTGTCACCGGTATAAGAAAAGGATGTAGTCGACTTTATGAATGGAGATAAATCCTCGAAGAAAAATACGTCGTACTTTTCCTTCTCCCTACCTCTCCCCAGACCCCCAACAATGCCACGTTTGTTGCTCCCGGTTTCTTCTAGATACCTTTCTTTCCCGGAAGCAAAAAACTTGAACTTTTGCACCTTGAGACGACTATCTGCTCTGATAAGAAGAGTTCCTTTCGCTGTTTCACCGGCATCGTATGTATTTTTTTCTAGCCAGATCCTCAGGTCCAAGGGTATTTCTAACAGTACATGGGGCTACTGAAAAAGAGTTTGGTCTATTGGACGAAAAGTCAGTCTTTTTTAATAGGCTATGGAGCCAATAACGACAACCTAACTTCTTTTTTGCTCTCTGTGCCAACTCTATGCTATTTTTTCTAGCACGTTAAAGTAAAGCTGCAAAAAACCTAATAGATCCATCGATAGTCATGGGAAAGCAAAAGGTAAGGTAAGGTGTGAATTTTGACAAATCGTCAGACATTAATTTGCTGCAATAACGATTACAAGCTTATTCTTGCTAACTGCCAATTTGCACCGGCAAACGAACCTGGAAACAAGTAGATCCTGGTTCTGAGGAGACACTGATTTCTCCCTTATGTGTCTCTGTTACTATTCTATAGGTTATACTCAACCCAAGTCCAGTACCTTTTCCTAGGCCTTTGGTTGTAAAGAATGGTTCGAAAAGGCGTTGCTGTAGATCTTTTGGAATACCTGGGCCGTCATCGGTTATTTCGACAATTATGTAATTATTATTTTCCTTTCTAGTGCGTATTATAATGCGTCCATGATTACCTATCGAATCTATGGCATTATCGATTATATTCGTCCAAACTTGATTGAGCTCGCTACCATAGGCACTGATATGTGGAAGGCTTTGATCGTACTCTCGTTTTATTGTAATCCCTGATTCATCGAGCTTATGACGGAGCATGGTTAATGTACTCTCTATCCCCCTGTGTATGTCAATTTCTTGAATAGGAGCCTGATCCATATATGAATAGGTCTTTACTGCACCGATTAGGTCACTTATATTAGCAGTACTATTCTTAATGCCATAAAGTAACTCGTTTACTCTTATTGAAGCAGTAGTCCAACTCAATATATCTTTGAGCAAGGAGTTTTGATCTCCGAGGTTATTAGGTTTAGCATTATCATGAGCATTAGTCCCTGGAGATAATGCTTTTCCGGATTTCATATTTGTGTTTGGATTGGGTTGGGAGATAAAGATATTTTCGGAGATATCATCAAGCTTGTCAGTATTAAATCCTGCACTGACCAAGCTAGGAGCTAACATCCATCCTTCATTTATTCTGTGGGACTCGAGCCAGCTGGCTATTTGATCCTCCTGCTCACTCTGAAGTAGTGGATCGTTACTAGCATAGATATCTTTATTCAGGTTGTTCTTTGCTATATTATTTTTAAGTCGAAAAATATAAGACCATTGTGCGTCAGTTATGTGATAATTTTGATTTAGTTTCTGAGACAGAAGCTCTGTTTCTTCAACCGAATCAGATAGTTGTGTAACCGCGCGGCTGGCAGCTGCTGCAGGGTTATTCAGCTCATGAGCGAGACCGGCAGCCAGGCTGCCGAGCGCTATTAGCTTTTGATTTTGCTGTAAAACGGTTTCAAACGTCTGCAGACGTTGTGCCATCGCTCGTAGAATTTCTCTGGTTAGAGAAGGACATTCATATAACATCTTCCAAAATGCATCCCTGCTCCATGTCAAGATGCGACTCTTCTTCATGGCATAGGCACTACATTTATGTTCTGACCAATCTAGTATGATCGGAAGCTCCCCAAAATGATCGCCAGGTTTAAAAGTGGAAAGGGTTGTCTCTTTTGCGCTGTCCTTCATTACCACGTTGACTTCGCCGTCAAGTAATGCATAGAAAGTATCGAACTGTCCTTCAGAGACAATTTTGGCTCCCGCCTCGAATTCTATCTCTTTTCCTTTATCAATACACTTTATCTCATCATCACTTAAATGTGAAAATAGTGGTATCCTGCGGAGAGAAAAATTAGGGTCACGTGTATTCGTAGAGGCATTATTATCATTATCAGGATCACGGCTCTTATTTTGATTGTCATGATTTGTGATCAGATCCATTTGCTTTATACCCTCGTTGTGTACTGATGTATCAGCTGGTTAATCATGGGACTTGAAGGGACCCCTTTAGTAGAGTCAAGGTGTTCCGTCTCTAACAACAAATATGTCTTGTATAGCAACTTAAAATATATTAGTAGGTGGTCTAATAACCAACTTTTAACGAATGCATCGACCTCTTGTATTAAATTTAAACCGATCATGGTAAATCCGCTGGCGCGCCGTTGTGTTATTCTAGCCAACCACTTTGTATAAGGTCCCGATTAATATAAAGGGTCCGACCTCCAGAAACAATATGATTCCACTGATATAGTATTGGTAGGATCGAAGGCTCAACCTTCAATTACTTTTTACTTTTGATTTTACATAGTTTGAACTTAATTTAAGGCATACGTGTCGTTGCTCTGGCGTGAAGGAAGGGGAAATTGACATGCTCAAGAGTAAAGGTCTCCAAGTATACCTAAAAGATTTTTCAGAACCAAGTTAATGTCATAGTAAGCATATCGGCCATAATTGACCCAAGATCATGCTATTATCTAACTGGTCACACTATAATCTTGATGAAATGGGAAATAGTTTAGCTAGAAAACTTAATGGATTTGAACACCTAATGGGATCCCTATGAAGCCTGCCTTGATGATCGTGGATGATGATCCCCAGGTATTGCGAGCAGTTGAGATTGATCTACGCCAAAAATATGGTGATCGATTCAGGGTTCTGAAAGCAAACTCCGGCACTATCGCTCTAGAAATATTAACGAAATTGAAACTGCGAAATGAGCCGCCAGCATTATTCCTAGTAGACCAAAGAATGCCGCATATGACGGGTGTAGAATTCCTTGAAAAGGCTATGGAAATTTATCCAGATACAAAACGTGTTCTCCTTACAGCTTATGCCGATACTGACGCAGCCATCAGATCGATTAACAAGGCAAAGGTTGATTATTATCTAATGAAGCCGTGGGATCCTCCAGAAGAGAACCTATATCCCGTGCTAAGTGATCTACTTGAGGATTGGTTGGCTTCATTCAGACCACCATTTGAAGGTATTCGTGTCATCGGCCTGAGATGGTCACCGAAGTCACACGAAACTAGAAATTTCCTAGCCCGCAATGGCATTCCATTTCAATGGCTGGACGCGGAGTCAGACAAGGAGGCAACTAAATTGGTCAACCTTGCAGTCACTTCTTCCCCGAACACCGCTGATGCGACTGGATCACAACACTTACCGATAGTTCTATTTACGGATGGCTCTCATCTTTCAGAGCCAACAAATTCTCAAATTGCTGAGAAGATTGGGCTAAAGTCACATGCTCAAATGCCTTTCTACGATCTAATAATAGTAGGTGCCGGTCCTGCTGGTCTTGCAGCGGCAGTCTACGGTGCATCAGAGGGACTGCATACATTATTGATCGAGAGAGAAGCTCCTGGTGGTCAAGCAGGTATGAGCGCAAATATCGAGAATTACTTGGGTTTTCCCACCGGTCTGACAGGAGCAAATCTCGCAAGGCGAGCTGTTGCCCAGGCTACTAGATTTGGTGCTGAGATTCTCACTCCTCGGGAAGCCATTAGTGTACGTGTAGAAGATCCTTATCGGTTTGTCAAACTAAATGATGAAAACGAGATAAGTTGCCATACACTTTTGATTACGACTGGAGTCTCGTATCGTAAGTTAGACGTTCCCGAAATAGATAGGCTTACTGGAGCCGGAGTTTATTATGGTGCATCTATGACTCAAGCCCTCACTTATCACGATGAAGATGTTTACCTGGTCGGTGGCGCTAACTCTGCCGGGCAAGCTGCAATAAACTTTTCAAGATATGCAAGGACTGTAACCATGTTAGTTCGGGGTGACTCTCTTTCTAAAACCATGTCACAATACTTGGTGGATCAGATATCTGAAAGCAAGAATATTCGAGTGTGGCTAAACTCGAGTGTAGCAGAGCTAAAAGGTGAAAATAGGCTTGAAGCAATCGTCGTAAAAGACACTCTCAAAGACGAGTATCAGACCCTGTCTACAGGCGGTCTCTTTATTTTTATTGGTGCACAGCCACGTACAGATTGGTTGTCAGATGTAGTGGCAACAGATACAAATGGCTTTATCCTGACAGGGCCCAACTTGGCAACGATGAGAAATGATGAACATAACGACAATCGTCCTAAAGGCTGGAAACTTGATCGTGAACCTTTTCTGCTTGAAACCAGTGTCCCCGGAATATTTGCTGCCGGAGATGTACGTTACGGATCAATAAAACGGGTGGCATCCGGAGTGGGCGAGGGTTCGATTGTTGTCCAGTTCGTCCATCAATACCTCAAGCGAGTATGAGGTGATCCAAAAGGGAGAGCCAAAGCTAAATAGAATTCTCTGTCAGCCACTCAAGTCAGGGTAGATGTTCTCGCCGCTCTTTTTTCGCTTATATATAACTTGAATTAAGTACTTTGTTTGATTCTCTGGTGCTTTTGCAAGCGGATGAAAAAGTACTTTTTACTATCCTACTCTTTTCATCTTTGAGCCGCAATTAGGACACGAAATTTCCTTATGTTCTTTTCCACAGCCCATACAGTAGTATTTTATAGGACTATATCCGCCATAGGGTGAAGAAGCAGATGGTGACAAGGATCTGAAGAATTCTTTCATATTCCTAACACCAGCCCTCCTTAACATTCTTCTTGTTCTAATAAAATTTAGGAATAAGAAGGCACCAAGTGCACCAATAAGCGAAATAGGAAAAGGTAGAACTAATGCCATAGCAACACCAATCGCAATGTATACGCCCATCCATTTTAGTTGGTAGAAAAGATATTGTTTATTATCATTAAATGGAGAACTCATTAGTTAGCTAAATCACCATAATTTATTCGCAAGAATAACTATTAAGTCATTTGTGTACTTTCTAATACTATGTGTTGTCAATGTTCCTATATTGCATAATAATGTTAAAGTAAACGCAACTTCTTTATAAGGTATGAAGAGTTTCAGGTGTGCTTATTGTGACAGGACGTTTGAACTCTCTGACAATGCGATTCCACACAAGTATGCAAAAAACGGCGAACCTGTGTGTGAGCGATGTATTTTGGAAATGGAGTGATGGCAACTTAATGAAGAGGGAACGAGGATGGGATGGTGCTATATGGGAATGGTTGCAACGATACTCCAAGCTGTTCGGGCTATTACATTGCAGTAATTTTCTCTAATACAGTTCATCGTTTTTAGTTTCGGGTTTTGAATATCCTTTGTAGCTCCAGAATAATTACAATCTTTATTAGGTAATGTACGGTACGTTAATAGTTCCCCAGTTGAGGTTTGGTCTTCTTTTAGAGTATTTTTGTTCTCGGTGTGGTAACATACTGAAAGAGAAGACAACATTACAAGTGCAAAATCATCAAATAAAAGAGGAATGTCCATCGTGTGGAGCTTTACTTATCGATACTTTACAGAATAGAAGGGTTGAACCAGATGGGGTGGGAGTTAGCGCTCAATCTGCTTCTCATAATCTATCTATAGAATTTCAAACAGCATATCAACGATTAAGTACCAAACTAGGTTTTGACATAAAAAGAATTGATTCACTTCTAAATCTAGATACTCATGACAGTGTCTGTATTATTGGTGATCAAAGGTATACCCAACTTTTGATTGATAGACTGTGCGTACATACTTTACTGCCTAGAAAGTATGGAGGTATAGGACAAGACTATTCAAAGATTATTGTTATTGACGCAGGGAATTGTACAGATGTATACCAATATGTGGACTTCTGTCGACAATATGGGTTAGAAATTGACAAAGTACTACGAAATGTAGTCGTAAGCAGGGTATTTACAATCTATCAACTAGCTTATCTAATCACTCATGACCTCCCAAAAATTGTTGAAAAATTTTCAACAGGCAATAAGGTAATCGTAATAGTAGTTTATGGTTTACTTCATCTGTTTTCATCTGATCCACATATTGACAGAACAGATGCAAAAAATCTCATAAAGGAAATATCAAGTTCACTAAGGAAACTAACAAAAGATTGGTTTGTGATAGTATCGTTTACTCACTCCAATAGACAATATACGAAGCCGCTTATCACAGTATTTGACAAGCGTATTAAAATTACAAATGCTATTGACAACAGTATTGTTATGCAAATTGACATCAATAGTCACAACCATGTTCTAAAAAGAAAGGGCATCAATTACGATAGATCAATAGGACTAAGCAATCGCGAGCTACTATTAGTGCCAACCCTGTAATTCAAGTCAGATACAGTCATCCGCCCACCAGCTATCTTCTTCTACTTGTATGCTTCTTCCATTTCTCACTGAACACGATAGATTACCCCATATTAAAAAGCAATTCTTAACAAGGGTACATAGAAACAAAAACAGTAGGTTTTGGTTACCGGACATCCGGGATTGCACTCCACCAATCGTGCAGGACCCTACGTTCGTATGTGGTCTTAATGGTTTTACACCATTCCATCTAATAAGGCTAAAGTTTAACGGTACTCCTATCCTCCCCTCTCCCTACTGATTTACATCACCATCGCTTATATCGCTGGCAGCAGTTGAGCTAGTTCCAGATACCTACTTGACTTGACTTGACAAAAGATCCCCCGAGTCTGGAGTCTGCAGAGTGGACTCTACTGAGCTGGTTACGCCTTGAGTCCACCTGCGACTATTCTCGTTAATTTGTCAGATTCACCGGACTAAGAATCAGGTTTGAGTATTCCACTTTCTAATAAGCATGTATATCACCAAGTATTCTCCAGTAATATTAGCACCGACAAAAATATGCATATTAGCCATCTTTCATCCTTTCTTTCACAGTATGCAACTTGCTGCACTCGATAAATAAATACTGTAGTAAGGTTAGGCCTTGAACATACCGTTTGGTGCGAGCATTTCATTTATCCTTCCTATTAGCTCATGATTTGAAACTGGTTTTGTAATGAAATGTCTCTCGCCTAGCTTAGGATAAACCTCTTTTTTATATTGTTCGTACTCTTTAAACTCGCTAATAGCTGTCAGAAAACAAACCTTTACTTTGTTGTCCATCCTTCTTATCTGTCGATATAGTTCGAATCCATTCATATTTGGCATTCTAATATCTAGAATCATTAAATCAAAGTAACGAGGTTTAAAGC
>Ga0081455_10004803_pt1 | contig 15012 bp, 14 predicted proteins | sample TabmetS3T2R1_FD_70207 | JGI IMG/M metagenome (GOLD analysis project Ga0081455, IMG submission 70207) | Tabebuia heterophylla rhizosphere microbial communities from the University of Puerto Rico - S3T2R1 | ecosystem: Host-associated > Plants > Roots > Rhizosphere ... | reverse complement strand
CGCAGCTCGGGGTCGTCCGTGAGGTTGCCCACGATGGTGACCTGGTTCTCGCTCGCCATCTCCATCACCTTCCGTTCCGTGACCGCTCCCCGTCGGATGGCGTGCCGGGGAGGGGGAAGTCGCCTCTCGTTACGCGGCGATCTCGCCGCGAACGACCATCTTGAACCGCAACACCTCGTCCGCCAGGTGCAGCGAGCGCTCGAGCTCGGTCAGCGCCTCGGGCTCGGCCGTGAACTCCACGACCACGTAGTAGCCCTCGGACTGGTGCTCGATCTCGAACGCGAGCCGGCGCCGGCCCCATCGATCGACGTTGCCGACCGCTCCGCCGGCCTGGCCGACGATGCGCGTGATGCGGTCCAGCGCCCCGGACACGACCGACTCGTCGGCCTCCGGGGGCAGGATGAGCATGCCTTCGTACCGCCTCAGTTCCCCACCTCCTCTGGTCTGGACGGCCCCCACGAGGGGGAGCAGGATGCGTGGTTGGCCCCCAGAGTGTACCGGCCCGCCTGGTCGGGCGACCCTAGCACCCCCCGCCGACACCCAGGCACGTCGGGTGACCTCGCAGGATGCGCGGCCAGATGCCTAGGTAGACTCGGTCCACTGCTGCCGTGCACTCGGACGAAGGAGGCGCGAGCGATGACGGTGACGATCCGCGACCTGCAGAAGTGGAAGGCCGAAGGCACGCGCTTCGCGATGCTCACGGCCTACGATTTCCCCACCGCGAAGATCTTCGACGAGGCGGGGATCCCCGTGCTCCTGGTGGGCGACTCGGTGGCCAACAACGTCCTCGGCTACGAGAACACGCTGCCGGTCACGATGGAGGAGATGCTCCACCACACGCGCGCCGTGACCCGGGGCGCGAGGAACGCCCTCGTGGTGGGCGACATGCCGTTCCTGTCCTATCAGGTGAGCGTCGAGGAGGGCGTTCGCAACGCCGGGCGCTTCCTGAAGGAGGCCGGCGCCGGCGCCGTCAAGATCGAGGGCGCGCAGATCGAGCTGGTGCAGAAGCTGGTCGAGCTCGGCATCCCGGTGATGGCCCACGTCGGGCTCACGCCGCAGTCGGTGCACGCGATGGGCGGGTACCGCGTCCAGGGACGCGGCGAGGAGGCCGCCGGCCGCGTCACGGAGCAGGCCCTCGCGCTCGAGAAGGCCGGCGCGTTCGCGATCGTGCTCGAGGCCATGCCCTCGGAGCTCGGGGCCGAGCTCACGAAGACGCTGCAGATCCCGACGATCGGGATCGGAGCGGGGCCGGGCACCGACGCGCAGGTGCTGGTCTCCCCCGACCTGCTCGGCATGTCCGAACGCGTCCCGTCGTTCGCCCGCGCGTACGCGGACCTGCGGGGCGAGATCGCGAAGGCCGCGACCGCGTTCGCCGGGGACGTGAGGGCAGGCCGGTTCCCCGACGAGGAGCACTCCTACTCGTAACCGAGCACCCAGACGACCGTCGGGGCGGAGAGATCGCGGGGTTCGTCGGCCGGGCGCGCGGGAAAGGACTTCTCCTAGCGTCGAGGACGGAGGACCCATGCCCAACTTCCGATACCTGATCGTCGGCGGCGGCCTGACCGCGGATGGCGCGTGCAAGGGCATCCGCGAGCTCGACGAGGACGGACCGATCGCCGTGGTCGGCCAGGAGCCGCACCCGCCCTACCTGCGTCCGCCGCTGTCGAAGGGCCTGTGGAAGGGCGACCCCGAGGAGGACATCTGGCGCGGGACCGGCGATCTCGGCGTCGACCTCGTGCTCTCCCGGCGGATCGATTCGCTCGACCTCGGGGCTCATCGGGCGACCGACGACCGAGGGGAGACCTACGGGTACGAGCGCGTGCTGTTCGCGACCGGCGGGCGGCCCCGGCGCCTGCCCGTCGGGGGCGACGACGTCATCTATTACCGCACGCTCGACGACTACCGGAACCTGCGCAAGATGGCGGAGGGTCGCGGCCACTTCGTGGTGATCGGCGGCGGCTTCATCGGCTCGGAGATCGCGGCCGCGCTCGCGATGAACGACTGCTCGGTCACGATCGTGTTCCCGGACGACGGCCTGTGCTCCAGGATCTTCCCCGCCGACCTGTCCGCGTTCGTGACCGACTACTACAAGGAGAAGGGCGTCGAGGTGCTGACCGGCGGCTCGGTGAGCGCGATCGAACGGGCGGACGGCGGCCTCCGCGTCACGACCGACGCGGGCCGGACGCTCGAGGCGGACGGGGTCGTGGCCGGCCTCGGCATCGAGCCGAACACGGACCTGGCCGAGTCCGCCGGGATCACCGTGAAGGACGGACTCGCGGTCGACGGGTACGGCCGCGTGATCGGGCAGGAGGACGTGTTCGCCGCGGGCGACGTCGCGCGCTTCCCCGCGAAGGTCCTCGACACGTCGATGCGGGTCGAACACGAGGACCACGCGAAGCAGCACGGGAAGCAGGTTGGCAGGAACATGGCCGGCGCGGACGAGTCGTACGACTACCTGCCGTTCTTCTACTCGGACCTGTTCGACCTCGGCTACGAGGCCGTCGGCGACCTGGACTCGCGTCAGGACTCGGTCGCCGAATGGGAGACGCCGAACCGCAAGGGCCTCATCTACTACGTGGACGAGAAGCGGCGCCCCCGCGGCGTCCTGCTCTGGGACGTGTGGGAGCACGTCGACGACGCCCGCGAGCTGATCGAGGCCGCCGAGCCGATCGACGATCGGTCCCTGCGCCACCTGCTCGGCGGAGGGTCCGGGGCGGACTGATCGGAACGGGCGGTCCGGATTCGGTCCTTCGGGCCCTCAGGCAGCCCCCCGCGTCTGCCGAAACCTTCCCTGACGGCACGGATGGGCGACGCTCACGAGGCGCCTCCCACCGGCGAAACCGACAGGGCTCGCCGGACGTGATGGCGGGGCCGCCTCCCCCTCGGCGGCCCCGCCACCTTTTCTGAGCCTGTGAGCGGGATGCGCCGGAGATAATCAGCCGGTGTCGAACGCGGCGCGCCGGATCGGGCTGGGGACCGTCTTCGCGCTGCTGGTCGGCACGCTCGCGATCGGATACACGATCAAGGCCCCCTGCGCGTCCGGCGAATGGAGCGACGGCCGTCAGTACGCGCGCCTGTGCTACTCGGACATCGTCCATCAGCTCCAGAGCGAGCAGCTCGCCTCGGACCGGATCCCGTTCCTGGACGCGTGCCGGGACCGGGGCAGGATCGAGTGCGACGAGTACCCGGTCCTGACGATGTGGACGATGCGCGCGGCCGCGTGGGTCTCGGGGCCGAGCGTCGTGGAGTACACGCACGTGAGCTGGGTCCTGATGTGGGTCGCGGCGTTCGTGGTGGCTCTCCTGCTGTACCTGCTCGTGGGGGACCGCGTCCTGTACTTCGTCCTGGCTCCCACGCTCGCGATCTACGCGACGATGAACTGGGACCTGCTCGCCGTGGCCCTGGCCACCGGCGGCACGTACGCGTACCTGCGGCGACGGGACGGGTGGTCCGGCGTCCTGCTCGGGCTCGGCGCGGCCGCGAAGGTGTTCCCGGCACTGCTGGTCGTCCCCTTCGTCGCCGGCCACCTCCGGACGAGGGAGCCCGACCGCGGGATCAAGCTCGTGTGGGCGGCGGCGGGGACCTGGGTCGCGCTCAACCTCCCCTTCGTGCTGCTCGCCCCGAGCGGGTGGTGGGAGTTCTTCCGCTTCAACGCCGGCCGACCCGCCGACTGGGATTCGCTGTGGTACGTCGCCTGCGAACGCGTGACCGGTCAGACGTGCACGCTGACCGACCTGATCAACGCGGCGTCGTTGGTCATGTTCGTGGGGTTGACCGCGCTCGCGTGGATGCTGAAGGCCAAGCGCGACCCGGCGTTCGCTCGCTGGACGCTCGGCTTCCCGATCCTGGTGCTGTTCCTGCTGACGAACAAGGTCTACTCGCCGCAGTTCAGCCTGTGGCTGCTCCCCTGGTTCGCCCTGGCGTTCCCGAACCTGCGTCTGTTCGTCGCGTTCGAGGCGGCGGACGTCGCGGTGTTCGTCACCCGCTTCTCGTGGTTCGGCCGGTACACGGGCGTCGAGGGCGGCGCGTCGGGACTCCCCGTCGGCGTGTTCGAGATCGCGGTCGTGATCCGCGCGATCGTCCTGATCCTGTGCGTGGTCGGCTGGGTTCAAGGCCGCCACGGCGCGGTGACCGTGACCGGGTCGGACGCCGAGCCGAGCGCGGAGGAGCCGTCGCCCGAGGGTGCGGTGGCCGGATGACCGGGTCCCCCGCGTTCGGCGTGCATCTCGCCCGAGCGGCCGGGCGCCGGAGATAATCACGGCCGTATGTCCGCCTCCGCCACCAAACCCATCGGGATCGGGGTCGTCTTCCTGCTGGTCGCCGGGACCCTGGCCGTCGGCCTGGCGTTCAAGTGGCCGTGCGCCACCGGGGACTGGAACGACGGCCGGCCGTTCACCCGCGGGTGCTACACGGACCTGGTCGGCCTGATCGGGTCCGAGCAGCTCACGGGGAACCGCCTGCCCTACCTCGACCCGTGCGAGGGCGTGGCCGAGGACAGCACGTGCGACGAGTACCCGGTCCTGACGATGTGGACGATGCGGCTGGCCGCGTGGGCCTCGGGACCGGACACCACCCGGTTCTTCTTCGCGAACGCCGTGCTGGTGTCCCTCGCCGCGTTCTGGGTGGCGTTGTGTCTGCATCTCATGGTGGGCCGGCGCGTCCTGTACTTCGCGCTCGCGCCGACGCTGGCGCTCGCGGCGTACAACAACTGGGACCTGATCGCCGTGGCCCTCTCGACCGCGGCCACGCTCATGTACCTGCGTCGCCGCGACGTGTGGTCCGGTGTGCTGCTCGGCCTCGGCGCCGCGGCCAAGCTCTATCCGGCGCTGCTGGTGATCCCCTTCGTCGCCGGCCGGTTCCGCGGGCGCGAGCCCGACCGCGGCATCCACCTGGCGTGGGCCGCCGCGGCGGCGTGGGTCACCGTCAACCTGCCGTTCGCGATCTGGGGAACCGGCGGCTGGGTCGAGTTCTTCCAGAACAGCAAGCAGCGCGACGCGAGCTGGAACAGCCTGTGGTACGCGGCGTGCAAGCTGGCCACCGGCGAGGGCTGCGCTCGCACGGGCCTGATCAACACCGCCTCGCTCGTGATGTTCGTCGCGTGGGTCGCGATCGTCTGGTTCCTCAAGGCGCGGCGCGATCCCGGGTTCGCCCGATGGACGCTCGGGTTCCCGATCCTGGTGCTGTTCCTGCTGACGAACAAGGTGTACTCGCCGCAGTTCAGCCTGTGGCTGCTCCCCTGGTTCGCGCTCGCGCTGCCGAACATCCGCCTGTTCATCGCGTTCCAGGCGGCCGACGTCGTGGTGTTCCTGACCGAGTTCGGATGGTTGGGGCACAGCAACGGCATCACGGGCGGACTGACGGACATCCCGACGATCGTGTTCGAGACGATGATCGTCGTGCGGGCCGCGATCCTGGTGCTGTGCATCGCGGCGTGGGTGCGGCGGCGCGAGCCCGCGCCGACCCTGGCCGAACCCGCCGCGGCGCCCGAGCCCGGCGAGGTCCGGGAGCCCGTCCCGGTGTGATGGCGTGAGGACGCGGACGGGGCCCGACGCGGACGTGGTCCCGGTCCCCGCGGCCGGCGACCGAGACCGCATCGTCCGCGCGCTGACCTTCTGCGTGCTCGCGTTCGTCGGCCTGCGCGTCGCGATGTTCCTGATCGGGTTGATCGGCGTCGCGCTGTTCCCCCCGCTGCATGCGGTCGGCGTGCCCGGCTGGCCGGCGAACCCGCCCGACCCCGGTTGGCAGAACGTGTTCACGGCCTGGGAGCGATTCGACGCCCTGTGGTTCCTGCGGATCGCCGACGGCGGCTACCGGCTCGGCGACGGGAGCGCGGCCTTCTTCCCGCTGTACCCGCTCGTGACCCGGGGGCTCTCGTTCGCGCTCGGCGGGCATCCCCTGGCCGCCGCCACGATCGTCTCGAACGCGTCGTTCTGGGGCGCGCTGGTGGTCACCTACCTGCTCACGACCTCCGAGCTGTCCGAACGCCACGCGCGCACCACGATCCTGTTGATGTGCCTGTTCCCCACGGCGCACTTCTTCCTGATGCCCTACAGCGAGTCGTTGTTCTTCCTGCTCTCGGTGACGGCCTTCTGGGGAGCGCGCCGCGGGCGGTGGGTCGTGGCCGGCGCCGCCGGCTTCCTGGCCGCGCTCACGCGAAGCATCGGCTTCGTCATCGCGCCGGCGCTGGTGGTCGAGGCCCTGCATCGGCGCAGCCAGGAGGGGCGCTCGGCCTGGCCCGGGGTGTGGGCGGCGGTCGCCACCGGATGCGGGCTGCTCGCGTACCTCGCCTTCTGGGCGATCCGGGCCGGCGAGTGGCTCGCCCCGATCACGCGGCAGGAGAACTGGCAGCGGACGTTCTCCTGGCCGTGGGCGACGCTGTGGAACGGCACCGTCGACGCGTTCGGCCACCTGAACGAGCGGTTCGGCGGCTACTGGCTGATCGACTGGCTGATCGTGGTGCCGATGCTCGCCGCCTCGGTGTACGCGACGGTGCGCCTGCGGCCCTCGTACGCGGTCTACCTCTGGTGCAGCCTGCTGATCCCGCTCACGTTCGTCTTCCAGGACCGTCCGCTGATGTCGATGCCGCGCTTCGTGCTCCCGCTGTTCCCCGCCTTCTGGGGCCTGTCGCTGGGGCTCGAACGGCTCCGCATCCCGCGGGCACCGGTACTCGCGGGCGAGGCGGCCGGCCTGGGGATCCTGGCCCTGCTCACGCTCACCTGGTATTACATCTTCTGAACGCCTCTCGGTCCCGTCGTGGTCGCCATATAGGATGTGCCCGCACCGTCTCGTGTCCGAAGGGGGACCCAGCGTGACGATTCGGGTAGCGATCGCCGACGACCACTCGCTCGTGCGGCAGGGGCTCCGCCGGTATCTGGACATGGCGGACGGGATCGAGGTCGTGGGCGAGGCCTCCAACGGCCAGGAGCTGGTCGACCTCGTCGGCAACGAGGAGCCCGACATCGCCCTGGTCGACATCCGGATGCCCGAGATGGACGGCCTGGAGGCCGCCCGCAAGATCCGGGAGAGCCATCCCAAGACCGGAGTGATCATGCTCACCGCCTACGACGACCGGCAGTTCGTCGTCGAGGCCGTTCGCAGCGGCGCCCGCGGCTACGTGCTGAAGGCCCGGGACGCCGAGCACCTGATCCAGACCGTCCGCCTGGTAGCGGGCGGGAACATGGTGATCGATCCTCAGCTGGTGGTCGCGCTGGCCGAGGAGCTTTCGCAGGCCAAGGAGCGGGACCGCCGCGCCGAGACCCTGACCGCGCGCGAGATCGAGGTCCTGCAGCTGCTGGCGTTCGGGCACACCAACCGGGACATCGCCGAGCGCCTGTACATCTCCCCCGACACGGTCAAGACCCACCTGGAGCACATCTTCGAGAAGCTCGGGGCCTCGGACCGCACGGCGGCCGTGGCCGAGGCGCTTCGGCGCCGGCTCATCGAGTAGCAGGGCTCCGAGGGGGTCGGCCGCGCGGGCTAGCCTGGGCGGGCCAGGCGCGTGCCAGCCGTCCGGCCTAGGGTGGCTTACGTCACATGACCCCGGTCGGGTGATGGAGCCGAACCCCCGGCTGCGCCATCATGGTCGCCTCGACGATGGCGACCCGGACGCAGCAGCGAGGAGCTTGGTGGTTCGCGCCCTTCGTCCTTCTGTTGGCGGGCGGCGGGGTGGCCTACGCGTACGCCGCGACGAGCGACGGGGCAGGCGTCGACACGATGCGGTTCCCCGTGGTCGCCGGGTCCTGCCTGCTGTCCGCCGCCGTGATCCTGTTGCGGGTCCACCGCGGCGACGCCTGGCGGAGCGCGCCGTCGCTCGGCGTCGGGATCCTGGGCCTCGCGCTCGTGAGCGTGACGCTGCTGATCACCGACGAGTCCGGCCCCCCGGGACTGAGCGTCTACGACGTCGCGTTCCTCGCCGTCGGCGCCCTGTTCCTGGTTGCGGTCGCGATCGAGTTCCGCGAACACGTGCCGCGCGAGGATCGACGGGAGATCGCGGCGGACGTGTCGCTCCTCAGCGCGGCGATCGGCACGATGCTGTTCCTGCACCTGCGCCAGCTCACGGCGCCCGAACCCACGTCGTCGGCGGCCGCGGCAGAGTTCGCGCTCCTGGTCGCGGCGGGGTTCGCGGCGTTCGGGGCCCTCGCGCTCGCCCGGCCCAACGCGTCGCACTTCGGGATGTTCGTCGCGATCTGTGCCATGTGCGCCGGGGTGTTCGGGTTCTCGCAGGAGTGGCTGCAGGGCACGTTCGCGGTCGGGCGGCCGGCGACCGACCTGCCGATCGCATTCGGATCGCTGTTCCTCGCGTCGCTCGTCAGCGTGATCCCGCGTCGGCGAGTCGACGAGCGCAAGGAGGCCGCCCGGTACGGGCGGGCGATCCTGACGACCCTGTCGGTCGCGGCGACCAGCGCGGCCCTCGGGCTCGTCGCGATCACCGAGATCCACGACGAGCAGGACATCGTCCGCGGTCCGCTGCTGATCGGCGTGCTCGCGGCCGCGGTCGCGCTCCGCATCCTGGTGAACCAGGTCCGCGGCACGCAGGCGCAGAAGGTGGTGCACGACGCGCTCGTACAGAAGGAGGTGGCGCTGCGCGAGACCGACAAGGCGCTCGCCAAGCTGCAGCGCGCCAACGAGACCCTGCGCGAATCCGAGGAGCGGCTGCGGACCGTGTTCGAGGCGGCGGTCGACGGGATCGTCGAGCTCGACCAGCGCGACGTGATCGTGCACGCGAACGGCGCGTTCTGCCAGATGATCGACCTGCCGCAGTCGCAGGTCGAGGGCCAGCCGTGGACGGCGCTCGCCGCGTCGGTACAGGCCGACGACGCGTTCGCCTCGCTGCCGGCGACCGGTCAGGGCACGCTCCAACGAGAGGGCTACGCGATCTACCTGGAGTCGCGCACCTCGGACGTTCCCGGCGACCCGCCGAGGCGGCTGCTGCTGGTCCGCGACGTGACCGCGGCGCGCGTCGCCGACCAGACGATCCGGTCGCTGTTCAAGTTCCTGCAGGACCGCGACGAGGACCGGACGCGGATCATGCGCCGGGTCAACGCGACGGTCGAGGGCGAGCACAACCGCATCGCCCGCGATCTGCACGACGGCCCGGTGCAGGGCGTCTCGGCCGCCTCGCTCTCGCTCGAGGCGGTGCTCCTGATGCTCAAGGCCGGCGAGGTCGGCGAGGGCATCGAGGTGCTCTCCAAGGTCCGAGCCGAGCTCTCGGAGGAGGCCGACAACCTCCGCCGGCTGATGTCGGGCCTGCGGCCGCCGCTCCTGGAGGAGCGCGGCCTCATCCCGGCCCTGCGGGAGACGCTCGATCGGTTCGGCCGCGAACACAACGTGCACACCGAGTTCTCGGGCAACGCCACCGTCGAGATCCAGCAGGACCTGGAGACGCTCGCCTACCGCGTGGTCCAGGAGGCGCTCTCGAACTCGTCCAAGCACGCGAGGGCAACGTCGGTGACCGTCTCGGTGGAGACCACCGGCGGCCAGCTCCGCGTCGAGATCGTCGACGACGGGGAGGGGTTCGACTCGAGCAAGGGCCGCGAGTTCCTGCAGAACGGCCGCGTCGGCCTGGCCGGGATGAAGGAGCGCGTCGAGCTCGCGAACGGGACGTTCATGGTGCACTCCACGCTCGGACGGGGCACGACGGTGGTCGCCTCGCTCCCGCTCGGGCCGGTGCCGGGCCCGCGGGCGTTCTCGGTCAGCGAAGCCTCACACTAGGGCGCTGCGGCGCGGGGCTCAGCTCGTGTCGTGCAGGAAGATGCGTGCGGGCATCGCCGCGGGGGGTTCCGTGGTCGGCGGCGCGGTCGGGCTCGGCTCGGGGCTCGGGCTCGGGCTCGGCTCGGGCTCGGGGCTCGGCTCCGGCTCGGGGCTCGGCTCGGGCTCGGGGCTCGGGCTCGGTTCGGCCGTGACCGAGGGCGCCGGGGGCGGCGGCGGCGTCGGCGCATCGAGCGCGTATCCCTCGAACGACGGCGTCGCGAAGTCCTTCACGCGCATGTTGGCCGTCGCCTGGATCATGAAGTCGTGCCAGATCGCGGCCGGGATCGTCCCGCCGAACACGGCCGGCACGCCCTCGACGTTCACCAGCGACTGCTCCGCGTGCGGGTAGCCCACCCACACGCACGTCACGAGCTGCGGCACGTACCCGCAGAACCACGCGTCGCGGTACTCCTGCGCCGTGCCGGTCTTGCCGGCGGCCGGGCGGCCGATGTTGGCGGCCGTGCCGGTCCCGCCGCTGATCACGCCCTCGAGGGCGTAGGTCACGAGGTCGGCGTCGTTGCGATCGAGCTCCTGCTTGCCGCGGCCGCCGATCCGGTACTCGGCGTTGCGGTCGGCGGCGTCCACCTTCTCGAGCGGCGTGGCCCGGTGCCGCCACCCACGAGCGGCGAGCGTCGCGTACGCGTTCGTCATCTCGAGGGGGTTGACGGCCTGCGTCCCGAGCGTGATCGAGCACACGGGCTGGAGCGGAGAGCGGATCCCCATCCGTCCCGCGACGTCAACGATCGCCTCGGGCGTGACCGCGGAGGCCACCTGCGCGAACACGGTGTTGACGGAGAACGCGGTCGCCTCCTTGAGCGAGAAGATGCCGCTCTCCTCGTCGGCGGCGTTCGACAGCTCCCAGGGCTGCCCGTCCGTGTAGCACTTGGGGTCCTGGATCACGATCGAGCTTGGGCCGTTCCATTCCGAGTTCAGCGAGTACCCGTCCTCCATCGCCGCCGCCAGCGTGAACGGCTTGAACGCCGACCCGGCCTGCCGTCCCGAACCCCCGTCGCCCGTCGCCAGGTTCACCTTCGACGCGTTGAAGTTCCTCCCGCCGTACATCGCCCGGACGGCGCCGTTGCGCGGATCGATCGCGACGAGGGCGGCCTCCGGGTCCTCGGGCGAGGGCAGGTGGCTGGCCACGGCCTCCTGCGCGTACCGCTGCATGTCCATGTCCAGCGTCGTGGTCACCTGCAGGCCGCCGCCGAAGACCTGCCCCTCGCTGTACTTCGTGAGGAGCTCCCGGCGCGTGTAGTCCAGGAAGTACCCCAGCTTGGCCGGGAAGTTCAGCCCCACGTCGATCGGGTCGACTTTGATGTCCTTGTCGCCCAGCTGGTCGGCACGCTCCTGGGTGAGATAGCCCTCGTTGGCCATCTGCTGCAGCACGAAGTTCCGCCGCTGCTTCGCCGCCGGCTCCTGCTCGACGGGGTCGTAGTAGGACGGGCTCTGGATCATGCCGGCGAGGAGCGCCGACTCGCTCACCGTGAGGTCGGCGGCGTCCTTCTGGAAGAACGTCTGCGCCGCGGCCTGTACCCCGTACGCGCCGCGGCCGAAGTAGACCGTGTTCAGGTACTTGGCCAGGATCTCGTCCTTGGTGAACTCGCGCTCGACCTTGATCGCCAGCAGGCTCTCGCGCACCTTCTGCCCGAACGTCCGGGGCGGGACCACGTAGGTCTGCTCGCCCGTCTTGGGGTCCTCGATGTACTGGCCCGCGTAGACGTTCTTCACCAGCTGCTGCGTGAGCGTCGAGCCGCCCTGGACGATCTCGCGCTGGACCAGGTCGGTCCAGGCGGCGCGGAAGATGCCGAGCACGTCCACGCCCGGGTGGTTGTAGAAGTCCTGGTCCTCGACCGCGATCACGGCGTTCCGCAGCTGCTCGGGCATGTCCGACAGCGGGATGATCGTTCGGTCCACCGAGGCGTGCAGCGTCGCGATCTGGTGACCGTCGCGGTCGTAGATGTAGGTGGTCTGCAGCGGCGGCGGCGTCTGCGGCAGCTCGAGCTGCGAGTAGACGTAGAACAGCATCAGCAGGATGCCGATGACGCCGACGAGGGGCACGACGACGAACACCCACCACCACCTGCGGAACCAGGCGCGGAAGCCCTTGCGCTTCCTGCTGGGGGCGTGCTTACGACCCTTGGGGGTCCGAGCGGGCGCGGTCTTGACCGCCAATTCGTCGTCCAGTGTAGTCACGGGGTTCGGCTTTCCCTGCACGTGACCTGCAGAAACGTCGTGGAGTTCCCGTGGAGACCGGCGCGGACCCTGGGTCAGCCGGCGCGGGCCACGAAGGCCTCGTGCAGGTGGTTCCAGTGGCACTCGGTGCACACCTCGACCACGTAGCACCAGGACCCGGGGCGATCCGCCGCCATCGACAGGCCCACGTCCAGCGGCCAGACCCGGCCGTTGTCGTGCTTGAGCCCGTCGCCGTAGACGAACGTGACCAACTTGAGCTTGGCGTCATTGCAGACCGGGCAGTCCCGGCGCGAGGGCTCGCCCACGTGCTTGGCGGCCCGCATGAGCTCGGGGTGGGCGTCACAGACGTCGGCCCAGGACGTCAGCCCCGAGCCGGCCTCGGCCAGCAGCGCCCGCTTGGCGAGCGTGTAGTCGACCGTCGCGAGCCGCGCGCGGCGGCCCCTGCGGACCGGGATCCCCTGCCTCAGCGCCATAGGTTGAGCATCGTACAACGGGCCCCCGACTTGAGGCCCTGAGGCGATCTCAGGCCGGGGACGGCAGGTCGACGTCGGCGCGTGCGTCCGCCAGGACCGACCGGGCGTCGCCGAACAGGAACAGGTCGCCCACCGGCATCCGAACCTGCACCGTCGCGGAGAACGATCCCGGGTCGCAGGTGCAGCGTTCGAGCGCCGCCCCGTTGATCGATGCGTAGTCGGCCGCGAGCTCCTCCGGGAGCGGCTCGCGCTCGTCGAGCGCGAGCGCCTGCGCCGCGGCGAGCGCCGCCGCGTCGGCCGATGTCTGCGCTCTCGACGCGGCGAACATCACGCGCGCGACGTCCGCCACACCCATCGAGAAGACGACGAGCGCCGCCACCCCGGCGGCGACCAACACCGAGACGGAGCCTCGCTCCCCCTCGCGCACCGGCGCGAACGCGGTCACGCGAACTCCTGCCGCATCGTCGCGCTCGAGGAGAGCGAGACGGACTCGGGCATGAGCCATCCGGCGAGCAGGGACGCGACCGGCGCCTCGTATCCGACCGACACCGTCACCGGCGCGCCCCGTGTCCCACCCCATGCCACGTCCACGCTGAGGCGTTCGGATGCGAGCCCGGCGGCCGCCTCGCGGACGGCCCGTTCGACCGCGCCGGTCGAGGACTGGACGGCGGCCTCGCGCGCCCCGGCGCGCGAGGCCTGCGTCAGCAGCAACGAATCGCGCGCGAGCACGCCGACCTGCACGAGCGCCAGGAGCACCATCAGCAGGATCGGCAGCAGGAGCGCGAACTCGACGGCCGCGGACCCGTGCTCGGTCGTGGCCGCCGGCCTAGCCCGCACTGCCCGCCACCTGGTCGATGATCGAATCGAAGAACGCCGGCAGCTTGCCCGAGGCCCGCGCCCACGCGATCAGCACGACCGCCACGGCCGCAGCGGCCAGGATCACCAGCGCGTACTCGGCCGTGGTCTGCCCGGCCTCCTCGGTGAGCCTTCGACCCGCCCGGACGTGAAGCGCGCGGACGTACCAGGACAACAGCATCCGGTTCACCTCCTCTCACGCGATCGATCGCACGGTGGTGAGGAGGACGGGGACCACCGTGAGGAGGAGGAACGCGGGGAGGACGAGGAACACCAGCGGGAACAGCATCTTCACGGGAGCCGTTCGGGCCCGCTGTGCCGCGGCGGCTCGCCGCACCTCCCGAACGTCGGTCGCGAGCCTTGCGACCTCCTCGGACAGGGAGGAACCGACGGCCTCCGTCCGCGCCAACGCGCCGATCAGCCGCCGCAGGTCGGGCAGCTCGAGCCGATCGCCCACGGCACGCAGCTCGGTCCGCCATCGCCCGCCCAGGTCCGTCGCGTTGACCACCGCGCGGAGGGACTCGGCGAGCGGGCCCTCGGCGCCCTCGACGGCGCGACGGAAGGCGAGCTGCGGCGGCAGTCCGGCCGAGGACGCCACGGCCAGGAGATCCAGCAGGACCGGGATCTCGCGGTCGGCGGCCCTCGTCCTCCGGCGGGCCGTCCTCGCGAGCACCAGGTCGGGCACGCGCCACGCCACCACGGCTAGCGGCAGGGAGACGACCGGACCCAGGGCGGCGCCGGACGCGACCAGGGCCGTCGCGGCCGCGACGACCTTGGCGCCGACCACCTCGCGCGGATCCCATCGGGCGCCGATCGTTCCGAGTCGGGAGGACACCGCGTCCGAGACCCCGACGCGGCGAACCAGCGGCCACCGGCCGATCCGTTCGAACACGTTCGGGCGCTCGGTCCGCGTCGGCGGGAGCGCCAGCACCCCCAGCGGGTGGGCCCGCCGCCACACCGCGAGGGATCCGAGCCCGGCCACGGCGGCGACGCCGGCGAGCGCCCCGGCGATCGCTCCGCTCATGCCTCGACCCTGAGGAGGCTCCGGATCCACAGGTACGCCGCCCCCTGGAGCGCGAACCCGATCGCGATGGCCGCCACGCCGGCGGGCGTCTCGTACGCGGCCTCGAGATCCTCGCGAGCGACGACCGACAGGAAGAGGAAGAAGCCGATCGGGAGCAGGCCGAGGATCGTCGCCGAGAGCCTGGCCTGTGCGGTGAGCGACTCGACCTCGCGGGCCGCGCTCCGGCGAGAGCGCAACGTCCCGGCGAGATCCTCCAGCGTCGCCGACAGCGATCCGCCGGTCTGCCGGTGCAGCTTCAACACGCCCGAGACGAGCCGGGCGTCGGGGCCGCCGACCTCCGACGCCCAGGCGTCGATCGCCTCGTCCATCGGGTCGCCGAGCTCCACGCGGTCGACCAGCCGACGCAGCGTCGCCCCGAACGAGGGATCCAGCTCGCCGGCCGACAGCTCGATGGCCTGCAGCAGCGACCGGCCCGATCGCATCGCGGTGGCGACCAGCGCGACGGCGTCGGCGAGGTGTTCCTGCATCTGCCGGGCTCGCCGACGTGCCCTGCGCCGCCGAACGGTGCGGGGAGTGACCGCGACGGCGACGACGGCCGCGAGCGAGCCCACGATGCCCGCCAAGCGATAGCCGACGATGCCGGCGACCACCGCGCCCACCACGACGAGCGCGGCCCACGGCGGGTGAGCTCGCTCCCGCCGACCGTCGACGACCCCG
>Ga0081455_10003914_pt2 | contig 15014 bp, 7 predicted proteins | sample TabmetS3T2R1_FD_70207 | JGI IMG/M metagenome (GOLD analysis project Ga0081455, IMG submission 70207) | Tabebuia heterophylla rhizosphere microbial communities from the University of Puerto Rico - S3T2R1 | ecosystem: Host-associated > Plants > Roots > Rhizosphere ... | reverse complement strand
GGGTCAGTTCGTCCGGGCGCCTGCGCCGGAGCTGGCCCTTGTTCGCGACCATCAGGAAGGCGCGCAGATCATGTAACGCTTCGCCTTTGTTGAGTTGGCGTGTGATCCGACGCCGGTCGTCTGGCTGGCAATACCAGCGGAGGATATGCAGCGTTTTGATGAGCCGACCATATTCCTGTAAGGCCCGTGCGAGGGCACTTTTCCGTGGATAGGCATGGAGCTTTTGCACGAAGAGGGACGCCGTGACCCAGCCCAGCCGGATCGAGCCGGCGACGCGCAACATCTCCTCCCACCAGTCGAGAATCCGGGGCCGCCGGAGGCGCCAACGGATATACGGTTGGAGGCGCGGATAGCGCTGCATGTCGAGGGCTCCGGAGGTGTAGAGGCGTTGCCGTCCCAGATCACGCAGGCGTGGGGTGAACCGGAAGCCCACCAAATCAAAGAGAGCAAAGATGATCTCCGTATAGCCATGGGTGTCCGTCGTATGCTCGACAATGGGGAGCTCCGTTTCGTTATTGCACAGCTCGTCGAGCACATACGGGGCATCCCGGACTGTCGCTGGAATCGCTTTGGTGCCAAACTGGGAGAGCTGATCTGAACTCCAGCTATAGAACGTGACCCCAGTGGCATAGGCAAAATCCCGGGGCAGGGGCCGCGCCAAGCGGTTCTTACCGGAGACGGGCAAGCGCTGTCCATCGGAGGACGAGAGCATCCCGCTACCCCACGCCTGGCTTAAGGGGAGCTTATGGTGGTAGTTCACCAGGGCGGAGAACGCCGGCTTCAGAGTTTCCTCGCGCAGGTGCCAGGTCGTACACCAGGCCAAGCGCTCATAAGCGAGCTCTGTACTATGGGCCATTTGATCTAGACCGAAGTTGCATGCCTGCGCCACGAGGCCCGCATAGAGATAGGGCAAGAACGCAGGCCGCAGTGGCTCGCTATTCGCCGCATGCAGGAGGTACGAGGAGAAATGCGTCCACGTATCCACCTCAATCAGGAGGTCACTGAGATCCACCCGTGGGAGCCGGGCCGTGATCTGGTCCGCTAACGCCGCGGCACTCGCGGGCCGTGCCTCCGCGTCGAGGGGCGTCAGGACGAGCCGCTTGTCTTCCACCCGCAGGTCGCTGTCTTTGCGGGCCAATCGCCGGTGCACTTGCGTCAGCCAGTGGTCCAACTCGGCCTCTCGCTCCTGGAGACGCTGCTCGCCTTCTCCAGGCGTCCCTGTTTGGCGGAGGACTTCGGGCCGCCGCTGGGGCCAGGCGGTGGCGGGAATGAGATAGGTCGCGGGATCGGCATAGCGGCGACTGTGCGCCACCCAGACATCGCCCGCCCGGAGCGCACTGCGCAGGTGCCAGAGGGTGCACAATTCGTAGTAGCGGCGGCTCACCGTTCCCCCTAGCTCCCGGATATAGGGGCGCCAGGGGTCCGTAACGATGGCCAGCGGCGCCTCTTTGGGCACGGGGCGGGGCGTTGGGGCTGCATCCAGGGTGCGGATTGTGTCCACCGCACGCAGGACAGGCGCTTCGGGGTCTTGCGCGTGGAACGTGAGGGTCTGCAGCCATGTCGGCACGAATTGGCGGAAGTAACTATAGCGCTTGCCAAAGAAGTCGATCGCCGCATCAGGGTGAGGGCGAATCAACCCTGCCGTCTCCTCCACGGCAGTGCGTAAGGCGGCTTCTGGGATGCGCGCAAAACTCACCGCACGGACCGCCGTATCGTCGATCTGCGTGTCTAACAGGACCTGCCCCAGCGCTTGGAACAGCACCAGCGCGTCGTTGGTCGAGCGCGCACTGGTTTTGCGGAACTCTTCCAATTCCTGGCGTGCGTCGGTGTACGAGGCCCAGAGGCATTGGTCAGCGAGTTCCACCACGATATCGGTATGGTGATGCAGGGCTTGATGCACCACGGCGAGCAGCATGGGATACCGGCGAACCGGGGGCATCCGCTGGAACTGTTGCGGGGCGGAACGCCAACCGACCTGGGCGAGCCACTTCACCCGATTGGGCGTCAGGTCCGTTAACGTCCAGTGGAGCACGCCAGCGTCGACGAGAAAACGAATCCGCTCGAGGGTCATCAGGATTTGCGACGCGGCGTGGGAGACGGCTTCCTGCCGGAGCCAGGCAAGACGGGTGCGGCCGAGGCTGGGCTCCGGGACGAGGAGGCTGTCGAGCCAGGCTTGCTGTGCCGGGGTGAGCAACGGCGTTAGACGCCGATAGGTCTCCGTGTGGGCCTGCTCCCGAGCGGTGGCGACCAGGCGTTCGAGGCGCGTAATGCCGGGCCGCACAATCTGGTCGCGACGCAGCTTGTCACAGGCCAGCTGGAATAACAAGGTCGGTTTATCATGCTCCAGAGCGCGCTCGACCAACCAGGTCGTCAGGGCCGCCATATCGAGTGGCAATGCGAGGTGAAAGCCCAGATACGCTTGGACCTGCTGGAGATGGGTCGTGCGCGTATGGATGCGGCCACCATACGCCGCAATGGCGGCGGGCGACACCCCTAACTGCTGGGCCACAAAAGTGACGGCCGCGTCTGGGGCCGTGCCCAGGTTGGATCTGTTCACATGACACAGGACACATGTGGGAAGCAATTTCTCCCCAGCCAGTTTTAACCCGGTCCATGGGTCTCCAGAAAGAGCTCTAATGCCCGGCGGGCAATCATCCCGCGATGGGCCTTCAGTCCCGTGTGTGCCTCGAGATAATCGATATACCGATCGAGGCGCGCCACCAGTGCTATGGGGAGCCGCAGATTAATGATGGTTGATGGAGGTCCTGGCGGTCGTCCCGCTTTTTTCCTGGGGGTGCTCTCCTCGGGATGGGACGTCTTGGGACCTGCGCGGGCGGTGCGGGAACGTTTCGGGCGCGTGGCCATACCATGTTCCTCCTGCCAGACCAATGCCGTCTTCCTTCCTTGGTGTCTACAATACAGCCTATTTTTGTAGTATATAATAGTTCCCACCGCATTGTTTTGCCTCTCTGTTCTGCCACTATGCACGCGCGGCCGCAGGCTGCACTGCCCGCCGGCGCGCCAGCGGCCTGCCAGGAGCAGGCCTGCCATTATGGGGGCCCCCGCTGTCGTGCGTCTGTTGCAGTCCCGCGAAGGAGGGCTGGTGTGTCTGCTGTGGAAGATTTTGCGCAGTACCAGCTGCGTTTTGTCGACGATATCCAACACGATTACGAAGTGATTCGGCCGATCGTGCTCTTTGCTGAAACCATTGCCGCACGCAGCCGGCAGACGGGGATTGAGCCGACCGTCGTCGGGGCGAAAGCTCGCCGCTTTGCCATGGAAGGGATGTTGGGCCTAGTGGATCAACGGGTCGTCAACCCGGGACGTAAGGGGCATGTCTATCCGGAAGCCGTCGCGGCGCATATTCTGTATATCAAGCAGCTCTATCCCCCCATCCATGACCGCGAAATTGTCCGCATCGTGCAGCGGAAATTCGGCTATAAGACCAATCACCACACTGTGAAGCACTTCCTCGAGCGCTTTGCCCTCCCCGTGCAATTGGAGTTGAACCTCCTGGCCTTTGCCGAGTTTGCCGATGCCTATCAGGCGCGCTGGACTGTCGTCCGTATGTGGTACGAAGGGTGGAACAAACAGAGCATCGCCGGCTGTCTCCAGATGGCCCGGTCGCACGTGTATGCGATCATTGCGGCCTTTGAGCGGGATGGTTTTGAAGGCCTCGAGGAGCAACGGACTCGTCCCTCCCCCCATCCCGACGACCAGTTGACGCTCCCGTTTCTCAAAGACGTGTTGGACCTGCAACAGGAGTACCCGCGCGCGGGGCGCTTTCGTCTGCATGGGCTCCTGGAACAGCAGTATGGTCCCGACCTGCCCAGTGAATCGACTGTCGGGCGGGCTATGGCGATCAATCGGCGGGTGCACGGGGCCCCCGGCCCGTGGCACAGTGCCCGAGACGAGCAGGAAGTGGTGTCAGAGCCACGCCACTTGCCGTATCGCCCGCACTATCGGCACCATCTCTGGTTTGTCGATATTCGGTATCTTGTGAAGCTCGACGGCCGCTGGGTCTACAGCATCTGTATGCTGGAAGGCTACTCACGCATGATTCTGGCGGGAATGGCCTCGGAACATCAAGATTTACCCGCGCTCCTGCAACTGCTCTTTGCCGCTCTGTCCGCCTATGGGTGCCCGGAGGCTATCGTCTCCGACCATGGTGCGGTGTTCCGCGCCGAGGATTACGTGGCCATTCTCAAAGCGCTGGAGATTGAACCCAAGTACATCGAGTTGCGCAAGCCCTGGCAGAACCTCATTGAAGCCCAGTTTAAGGTGCAACTCCGCCTGGCGGACTTCAAGTTCGAACAGGCCGGCACGCTCGAGGAGATACAGCGCTTACACGCGGCGTTCATTGAAACCTTTAATACCTCGCGCCACGGGGCGCATCAGGAGCGTACCGATAATCGCAGGACGCCGGTGGATGTCTTGGGCTGGGTACGCGGACGTGCTGTCGACCCCGAGCGTCTGCGGCGCCTCTTTGGCCGCGTGCAATTCCTGCGGACCGTGAATCCGTATGGGTTTGTCAGTATCCAACGCTTCTACATCTACGCCGAGCAGGGGCTGTCACGGCAACGGGTTGCGGTCTGGATCTATGAAGGGCAGCTACGGATCGAATATCGTGAGACCCTCATCGCGCGCTATCGCTGTGCGTACGATCCACGCCAGAAGCGCCTGCGCGAGGTTAGTCAGCCGACGTTGTATCATACGATGTTCGCATCGCCGCAGCTAGAACTGATCGAACTCGATGACACGCAATGGATCAAAGTCCAACAACGCGCCTGGCATCGGCGCACGCATCTGATGTTGGCCATGGGCGAGCAACTCACGTTGGCAGGGTTGGGGACATCAGCTTTGGTTTCCTTGTATGTACAAGCGCTGGGGGAGGTGGGGAGAAATTGCTTCCCACATGTGTCCTGGGTCATGTGAACAGATCCACCCAGGTCATCGGGGGCAAAGCCCAGAGACCGCAGCGCACAGAGTTGCAGCGCAAAGCCCAGTTGATTGGGCGCACCGCGTTGCTTGTGGACTTCCTGGGTATCGCGGTCGGATAAGGTAAAAAAGACCCGCAGATCCTCGTCGGGAATGGGATCGGGAAAGCGGTTGAGCCGCTCGCGCTCCGCGGCTGTGAGAAAGTCGATAGGCATAGCGGTCCTCTCTCACCAAACGCTCCTTTCCGCAGACACCCGCATGGGCCGGCTGACGCCAGGGAAAAGAGCCGTTTTTTGTCTCGATTTGCCGTCTCAAGAAACAACGTCTCATCTTCCCATAGCAAGGAGACGATTCTGAGACAGCCCATGACAGAGAGGAGAGGTCGGTATGGGACGGATCATCGGCTATGCCCGGGTCAGCACCGGAGACCAAGATGTCAATTTGCAGCTCGATGCCTTACACCAGGCGGGGTGCACGGACGACCACATTTTCCTGGATGTCGCCTCGGGCACCTGCACCACCCGCCCCGGGCTCGCGACCTGTTTGCAGGCCTTGGCGCCCGGAGACACCTTGATCGTCTGGCGGTTGGATCGCTTGGGGCGCTCCATGCTCCACTTGGTGACCGTGATTGCCGAGCTGGGGCAACGCCAAGTGGGGTTCCGTTCACTGAGCGATGGCGCGCTGGACACGACGACCGCGACCGGCGAGCTCGTCTTCCATATCTTTTCCGCCCTTGCGCAGTTTGAGCGACGCTTGATTCAGGAACGCACCCGCGCCGGGTTGGCGGCAGCCCGGGCTCGCGGGAAGCATGGGGGCCGACGTCCACTGCGCGCGGATGCGCCCCAGGTTTGTATGGCACAGACCCTCGCGACAGACCGACGGGTGAGCGTGCCCGAGATCTGCCGCAGTTTACGGATTTCACGTGCGACGTTCTACCGCTATGTCGCCTTAGCACGGCAGGCTGCAGAGGACACAGGACGCGGGGAGTGACAGGGGAACGGGGGTGAGCCAGCTCGGCGCTCACCCCTTAGCGCCAAAAATTTCTCCATTACTACCGGGAAGCGTACGCGTCGTCCTCGACCACATCCTCGTAAAAGAAGGGGGCCCGCGCTTTGATAGGGCAGCAACGAGGAGGTCGTAGGAGCACCGGTGATGAAATCGTACAGCGAGACCTCGTTCCCCTCCTCCTCGGGAGGCCAGGGGGACGGGCCGTTACAGAGGAGAGAGCGATGCAGCAGCCCGAGAGCAAGAGTGCCATCACCCGCGACACATACGATACCGCCACATAAAGTGCAAAAATCCCCGCCGCTCAATGTGCAAAGCTACACCCTTCCCTCTGATTACCGCGCGTCCACCTGCGTCAACACCGCCTCGGTTTCCGGGAGCCAGAAGGGCATCTCCATCGCGCGGTACATGGCGATCGCCGTCGACAGCGCGGTCTGGGCCTGCTCCCGCCGACCGGTCGCGGCATACAGCGTGCCCAGGCTCCGATGGCAGTGGGCCTGGAGCGGGCGCATACCGAGCGCGTCGGCCAGGGCGAGGGCCTGCTGGTAGTGGGTGTGGGCCTGGTCGATATCCAGGGGCTCTCCACGCATCGCCAGCTCACCCAGGAACTGCAGCGCATACGCCTGATGGCCCTGCTGCTTCCGGGCGCGGGCCACCTCGAGGGCCTGCTGGCCGAGCGGCTTGGCCTCCCCCACGCGCCCGGCCACCACATAGCCCTCGCCGAGCCAGATCGCGTACAGGGCAGAGGCGAGGGCGAGCCGGGTGACGACGCTCTGCTCGAGCGCGCGCTCGAGGAGGGGCAGCGCCTCGGGCACGTGGCCAGACAGGGTATACGCTGCGCCCAATTGCGCGTTGCAGATCTGGATGATGAGCGGGAGGTGCCGGGCTTCTGCCAGTGCCAGTCCCCGTTCCAGCACGCGTATGGCCTCGGACAGCGCTCCTTGGCGGAGGGCGAGATGGCCGACGCCCGCACACGCCAAGGCCAGGCTGAAGGGGTGATCGACCGCCTCCGCCAGCCGGAGGGACGCCTCGCCGTGCACCCGTCCCTCGGCAAACGCGCCCAGTTCCGCCAGGCACCAGGCCAAGAAGGCACGGGCAGACACCGCGGGGAGGGCCGCAAGCCCAAAGCACTCCCGGCGCCGCGCCCCGTGCAAGGTCGCGACATTCCGCCTGAACACCTCGGCGGCCTGCTGATGGTGGCTCAGGGCCCAGGAGCTTTGGCCCAGGGCGTTCTGCGCGACGACCTGCAGACTGACATCCCCCAGATCCGTGGCCATGGCCAGCGCGCGCTGGGCGGCCGCCAGGCTCCCGTCCAGGTCGCCCAGCTGCCACAGCGCGACGGCCAGAGCGCCCGCGACCTGGCCCCGCCGGCGGGGATCCCCCAGGCCCTCGGCCAGGGGTTCGGCCTGGCGCAGGGCGTCGAGGAGCCGCTCGTGTGCGCCGAGGGGTACAAGCGCACTGCACAGGGCTAAGCGGAGATCAATGGCCTGCGCGGCCAGGTCGGGGCGCGCAGGAAGATGTTGGAGGGCTCCCAGGGCCTGCTCAAAGGCCACGCTCGCCTCCCGGAAGCCCGAACGCCCAATCGCTTGCGCACCGGCCTGCCTGCAGTACCGCACCGCCTTCTCCCAGACCTCGCCGCGCACGGCATGGTGGGCCAGGCGGTCGACCTGCTCGGCCACGCGGTCCCCAGCGCGGCTCTCGAGGGTCTCGACGATGCGGGCATGGAGCACCCGGCGTCGCTCACCCAGGAGGTCGCCGTAGGCGACCTCCTGGGTGAGGACATGCTTAAAGGTATAGACCCGCTCGGGGACCAGGCGCGTCTCGTAGAGCAATTCGGTCGCTTGCAGGTGAGTGAGGCTGCGGTCCAGCGCGGCGTCGGGCAGCGCGGCAATCGCCGCTAACAGCGGTACGGGCACCTCGGGGCCAATCACCGCCGCCGTGTGCAGCAGGTCTTTGGCCTCCGGCGGGAGGCGGTCGATGCGGGCGGCCAGCACCGCCTGGATGGTCTCGGGCACCGGGGTATCCGCGGCCAGGCCATCCTGCTCCTGCACGGCGTGCGCCACCTCTTCGAGAAACAACGGATTTCCCTCCGCCCGGGCCAGCACCCGCTGCACGAGGGCCGCCGCCGCGCGCTCTGGCGGCAGCATGGCGCGCACCAGCGTGGCACTCTCGTCCGGGGTGAGCCGGGGGAGGGTAAGCTGCGTGGCATACGATTTCTCCATCCAGAGCGGGCGGTACCCCGGGCGGTAGGTGGTGAGCAGCAAGAGCGGGACCCCGGCGAGCTGCTCCACCAGGGAGGCCAGGTAGGCTTCGGAGGTGGGATCAATCCAGTGCAGATTTTCCACCACGAGGAGCAACGGCTGCTGCTGACTGCTCCGCAGGTGGACGTGCCGCAGGGTGGCAAAGGTGCGCTCTTTGATGACGTCCGGCGGCAGCTGGGCCAGGGGCTCTTCCGGGGCAGGGCTCCCCAGGAGCGGGAGGAGAGACGGCGCGCTGGCCGCCGGGGCCAGGCCCACGGCCCGGAGCAGCTGGTCCAGCCGGGTGGCGACCTCCTGCGGACTGGCCGTGGCACTGAGGCCGCACTGCTGCCACAGGAGGTCGCTGATGGGGCCATAAGGGATGCGCTGATCATAGGATCGACAGTGGCCCTCCAGGACCGTCACGGGCCGCGCCGGGAGTCGCTGCCGACAGGCCGCCAGGAGCCGCGATTTGCCCATCCCGGGCTCCCCCATCAGCCCCACCACCTGCCCCTGCCCCGCCAGGGCGCGGGCCAGGAGATCATCGAAGACCGCCAGTTCCCGCTGCCGCCCCACAAAGGGACGCCACCGCCGGGGGGCCGTCGGGGCCTCCAGGCCCTGCACGGTATAGGCCATGAGGGGGGCCGCGTGGCCGGGCATCCAGACGAGGCCATAGGCGGCGCTGTGCACCGTGGCGCGCAGGAGCCGCAGGGTCGGGTCACTCACCACGAGGGTCCCCGGGGCGGCCAGCCCTTGCAAGCGCCTGGCCCCCTGCGCCGTGTCGCCGCCGACCACCATGGACTGCTGGGGCTCCTCACCGTGGCTGCCGACCACCACCCATCCGGTGTGCACACCCACCTGGGCGGTGCACGCCTCTCCGGGCAGGACCGCGCGCCCGGGGAGCCCCTCCCGCAGCCCCTGCAGCAGTGCCAGTGCCGCCCGCACGGCGCGCCAGGCGTGCTCCTCCTGGGCTACTGGCACCCCAAACAGCGCCAGCACGCCCTCCTCCCCGAGGGGCTGGATGGTGCCCGCATACCGCTGCACACACGCGTGGGCCAGCGTGCGGAACGTCTGCACCAGGTGCCGGTCCGCCTCCACGCCCAGCCGGTCCGCCAGGGGCGTGGTGTGGGCCAGCGTGCTACAGAGCACCGTGACCTGCCGGCGTTCCCCGGTCGGCAGGGGCGGGCGCGTGGGCGGCAGCGCGCTGGGCGAGGGGAAGGGCGAGGCGGGCCGGGGGGAGGCAGACGCGGCAGGGAACACCACCGCCTCCGGGAGCGGCGGCGGGGCCAAGGGGGCCGTCTCGGGTGGGGCGTCGCAGCGTTCCTCCACCGGGGCCACAAAGCGATAGCCCTGGCCGTGCAGCGTGCGCACGAAGCGCGGCGTCCGTCCCCGCTCCCCCAACGCCTGGCGCAAGGTCTTCAGACAGGATCGCAGCGTCGCGTCCCCGACAAACTGGTCCGGCCACAGGTGCTCGCAGAGTTCCTGCTTGGCGACCACCCGCTCGCGATGCGCCACGAGATAGACCAGCACCTGAAACGCCTGGCGCCGGAGCGGCACCGGCACTCCCGCGTGCTGCAGCTCGTAGCGCTGCGTGTCCAGACTATAGTCGCCAAACGTGTACCGCATCGCCGTCCCCCTCTCCCTGCTGGGGCACCCCTCTGGCGTCAGGCCCTCCCGGGGCTGGTGGCTGCGCGCTGGTTCCGGCTGCTGTCTCCTGCGGTGGGATGGCAGACGCATCATAACACAAAAATTCCCCAAAAATTCCCCAAACGTGCCCCAAAAATTTCACGTTTGGCTCTCGACGGTGATGTATCCTTGTCTTCGCCGTCTGCTCCCGGCGCGGCGGTATGCATGTCGGGGTGATGTTTCAAACGTGGATATAGATGGAAATAACCAGATTCCATCGGATTTAGTGGTAAAATGACAAGCCATTGATATTATGGCGGTTATTCTTTATACAATCTGGTGAAAGAGCATCGTCCAAACATCATGTCAAAACTGGAAATCGTGGTGCGAGCCGCTCTAACCATCGGCGGCCCATCGGTCTACCACGAAATCCGGGGGAATGTGGCCGATGCCACTCTGCCCGTACTATACCACAGTCGAGCAGCCTGTGGGATACAAAGTGGGCGGCGGGTGTCCCGTCGCAGGTGGGCTGGGTGCTGCGGACAGCCTGCACAGGGGCCTCAGCCTGTGGGCCTTCGAAGAATCTTACACAAATTTTACATAAATCTTCTCTCTACCTTACGACTTTTCGCCGCCTGCCTGCCATACTCCTACCGTGAGGACGATAGGGCACGTGCCACGGGGGAGGGCGCATATGAGGCGGACATCAGGACCGCCACCATTTCTGTCTCCGCATCGGGCCTTTGTGGTGCAGTTTCGCACCGAGACCGATGTGGTAGCGGGGCATCTGGTCGGTCGTGTGGAGCATGTCGTATCGGGGCAGGCAACCACATTCCAGACCCTGCAGGATTTGCTGGCGTTCATTGCGTGCGTGTTAGCCGAGCGCGGCGCGGGGCCGCCGGAGGCGTACTAAGCTGGCGGCGGGTGTCCAGCGTGCGGGTCTCCCCAGCCCAGGAGGAATTGAGCGAACACTGTTGACAGGCTTTCCCCTGCTTGGAAAATCCGGCATTGGATGAGAGTTTTTCGCTGTTCTGCCAGCAAGAAGCGGATTCCCATACACCACCCTTCCTCCTCATCCGCTCTCTCTGCAGGCCCTAACTCTTGACTCGCATATAACCCCTCGCAACGGGAGGGACATCGGCCCATCCAACGCTTTTCCCTTTCCTAGCACACGAGCATCTATTAGGAGGGTTCGGCGATGAAGGCGCTCTCGAAAAATGGCTTAGTCTTGGCACTGGCGGCCATACTTCTCGGCCCCGCTGCGGTAGGCGCTGACCACCTTCCAGAGGTGCAGGTCCTCGATGCAGATCAGCTTAAGGCCTGGATCGACCAAGGGAATAAGATGCTCCTGGTCGATTCCCGAGTTGCTTCCGAATACAACGAGGGCCACATCCCTACAGCGATCAGTATTCCGGCGCCAGTCATGGACCAGTACCGCAACAAGCTCCCAAGTGACGACAATTATCCGTTGGTCTTCTACTGCAACGGCTGGCCTGAGTGCAAGAAGAGCCATGATGCCAGCAGCAAGGCGGTCGAGTGGGGCTATAGGCAGGTCTACTGGTTCCGGGATGGCATTCCGGTCTGGGAGGCCAAAGGTTACCCCCTAGAAGGGCAGAGTCGAGACGTAGCTGGTGGAACGGTGAAAGGGGCGAAAGCACCCTGAGTGTTGTCCATAAATCAACCCAGGCTGGAGGATGGGAGCGATGGCTATCATGCGCCAGCGTGCAGCCGCGAGGGTCTGGATCCTCTGCACTGGACTCGGGCTCGGCCTCCTCATGGTCGGGCTAATCTTTGCCGCCTTTTCGGCCCAGCAAAGACTGGTCCGAGAGATCGAACAAGATTCGGGGGTGCTCGACAGATTTCAGCAACTCGCCATGGGGGCAACTCGGGGGCACCTGACCGAGCTAGAGCGGGAGCTTCTCCGATTGTCGAAGCTCGCCGAGTTGCAGGAAGCGATCGTCCTAGGGGACCGGGCGACGCTTTTAGAGCAGCTTCGCCCTCCTTTGAACCGCCTTGGCAAGGGTCCTCTGCGCGTCAAGCGCATCACCTTCTACACTCCCACCGGCACTGTGTACCTCCGCGCTCATGCACCTGATGCGTACGGCGAGAACGTCTTGAGCCACAGGCGGCTGGTCGCTGAAGCAGTGACAGCCCGGCGCACTCTCAAGGGGCTGGAGGCAGAAGAGGGTGTCCCCTACCTCTGGGTGGTAACACCCTTTTACCATGAGGGTCACTTCCTCGGAGTCCTCGAGATGGGAAGCTCCTTCGCCTCAGTCGTCGGAGGGATCAAGACGGCCATGGGGGGAGAGGTGGCGGTGCTTCTCCGGACCGAGGCGCCTCAGGTGACCGAGTCGTCTGACCCTACCCTCTTCGCTAAATTGGCCCTACGTCTCCATCTGCAGGAGGGAGTCCCGGCTCATATCCGTCAGGTCGTAGCTGTCGAGGGGAAAACTTACGCCGCTAGCCTCATGCCACTGAAGGACTTCTCAGGGCAAGAAGCCGGTGTCCTCGCCATGCTCTCAGACGTCTCAACCATCACCGAGACCTTGCGGAGGAGCAATCTCATCATCCTGGCGATCAGTTTCGTCGGCTTTGCTCTGGCCGCCGCCCTCCTTATCACACTGGCTCGCAGGCTTGACAAGTTTTATGGGGACTTGGAGGCGCGCACCGGTGAGCTGGCGCAATCGGTCGAAGAACTGAAAGCCTTGGGGGAAGTCAGTCGAGTGGTCAGCTCCACCCTGGACCTGCAGAGAGTGCTCACCACCATCGTCGCCCACGCGGTGCGGCTCTCTGGAGCCCACGCTGGCGTTATCTACGAGTACGATGAGGTCGCACAAGCGTTCCACCTCAGGGCCAACCATGGGATGGAAGAGGAACTCCTTGAGGCGCTTCAGGCGGAACCGATCGGTCTGGGGGACGGTGTGATGGGGCATGCCGCGGTCACTCGACGACCGGTCCAAGTTCCCGACATTCTGGCTGAGCGAGGATTTGTCTTGGCACGGGTACAGTCCATCCTGGCGCGATCCGGCTATCGCTCCCTCCTGGCAGTTCCGCTCCTCCTCGAGGACAAGCTCATGGGCGGCTTGGCCGTCTGGCGGCGGGAGGCGGGCAGCTTTTCGCCGGCGGTCGTGAACCTGCTCCAGACGTTCGCTACCCAGTCGGTGCTGGCGATCCAGAACGCACGGCTCTTCCGCGAGATTGAGGAGAAGGGACGCCAGCTCGAGAGCGCCAGCCAGCACAAGTCCCAGTTCCTCGCCAACATGTCGCACGAGCTGCGCACGCCGCTCAACGCCATCATCGGCTACAGCGAAATGCTACAAGAAGAAGTCGCAGAGCTGGGCCAGGAGGACTTCCTCCCTGACCTCCAGAAGATCAACGCCGCGGGCAAGCACCTGCTGGCGCTGATCAATGACATCCTCGACCTCTCAAAAATCGAAGCCGGCAGGATGGACCTCTATCTGGAAAGCTTCGACATCGTGCCCATGCTCTGCGACGTGGTCACCACCGTCAAGCCCCTGGTCGAGAAGAACGCCAATACCCTGGCGGTGCACCATGCCGCTGACCTTGGCGCCATGCGGGCCGACCTGACCAAAGTGCGGCAGGCGCTGTTCAACCTGCTCAGCAACGCGTGCAAGTTCACCATGCAGGGCACCATCACACTGGAGGTGGGCCGTGACACCGTGGCCGGGGCGGCGTGGCTCACGTTCCGGGTGAGCGACACTGGCATCGGCATGACCCCTGAGCAGATGGGGAAGCTGTTCCAGGCGTTCACGCAAGCGGAGACCTCGACTACACGCCAGTATGGTGGCACGGGGCTGGGACTGGCGATCAGCCGGCACTTCTGCCAGATGATGGGGGGCGACATCAGCGTCGAGAGTGCGCTGGATCAAGGGTCCACCTTTACCATCCGGCTCCCGGCGGAGGTCGTCGATCCGAAGGCCGAAACGACGCCACGAGCAGAGGTTTTTCAGGCCAGTACCCTGCCAGAAGGGGTGCCCACCGTGCTGGTCATCGACGACGACCCGACGGTGTGCGAGCTATTGCAGCGTTTTCTCAGCAAGGAAGGGTTTCGGGTAGCGAGTGCTGCGGGCGGCGAAGAGGGGCTACGGCTCGCCAAAACCTTGCACCCCGTCGTGATCACCCTGGATGTGATGATGCCTGGCATGGATGGCTGGGCCGTGCTGACAGCGCTGAAGGCCGATGCCAACGTGGCCGATATTCCGGTGATTATGCTGACGATTGTGGACGACAAGAATCTGGGCTACGCGCTAGGCGCCGCGGACTATCTGACCAAGCCCATCGACCGGGAGCGTCTGGCGATCATTTTGCAGAAATATCGGTGTGCCCACCCGCCCTGTACAGTGCTCGTCGTCGAAGATGATGCCGATACTTGCGACACCCTGCGGCGCATGCTGGAAAAAGAGGGGTGGACAGTGAGCGAGGCCGAGAATGGGCGTGTGGCGTTGGCGCAGATCGCGGCACGCCGGCCGGATGTGGTCCTGCTCGATCTGATGATGCCCGAGATGGACGGGTTTGAGTTCGTCGCCGAATTGCGCAAACGTCAAGAATGGCGCACCATACCGGTCGTGGTCGTGACCGCGAAGGACCTTACGCCAGAAGAGCGACAGCGCCTCAGCGGCCACGTGGAAAAGATCCTCCAGAAAACCGCCTATAGGCGCGAGGACTTGCTCCGGGAAGTCCGCGATCTCATGGTGGACCTGATCACTTGACCCAGGACATATATGGGAAACAATTCTTCCTCACCACTCTGTGACGATGTGTTTGATTCTCAAAGACTTTTACTTCGATCACTCGACGATGCCTGAGCCATGTTTTCCTTCTTAGTGATTGATGTAAAAAGCCTTTCTTAATTTTTTGGGGTGGGGAGAAATTTCTTCCCGCATGTGTACTGTGTCATCTGATCAAGTCCACTCATGGCACAGGGCGTTCGCCAGACATCCGTAGTCAGCGGCCATAGCGATCAGCCAATATCCGGAAGCTGACTACTGGAGGAGGAGTGCGATGGCGAAGATCCTGCTCGTGGAAGATAACGAGATGAACCGCGACATGCTGGCGCGGCGCTTGGAGCGGCGGGGCTACCAGGTCGTCATCGCTCTCGATGGCGCTCAGGGCGTGCGGCTCGCACAGACAGAAACCCCTGATCTCATTCTCATGGATATGAGTTTGCCGGTGCTGGACGGCTGGGAA
>Ga0081455_10004802_pt1 | contig 15015 bp, 13 predicted proteins | sample TabmetS3T2R1_FD_70207 | JGI IMG/M metagenome (GOLD analysis project Ga0081455, IMG submission 70207) | Tabebuia heterophylla rhizosphere microbial communities from the University of Puerto Rico - S3T2R1 | ecosystem: Host-associated > Plants > Roots > Rhizosphere ... | reverse complement strand
CTCCGTGTTGTTCAAAAGCGCCCCATAACCGGTGGCAGTGTTACTCGAGCCAGTGACATTGTTCTCGAGCGCAAAGGTGCCGAGAGCCACGTTGGTTTCGCCCGTGGTGTTTGCAAATAGAGCACCAACACCGTTAGCTGTGTTTAACTGGCCCGTGGTGTTGCTAGAGAGCGCTATATGACCAGTGGCCGTGTTATTCTGTCCGGTGGTGTTGTTTGCAAGCGCTTGAAAACCAGTCGCTGAATTTTGACTCCCAGTTGTGTTGTTTTCCAGCGCTTCAGCCCCGACTGCAGTGTTGAACTGCGCTCCGGCCACCGCGTTGAAAAGCGCATGAAAGCCTACAGCCGTGTCGCCGAGGTCGCCTCCGCCATTCAGCGCGCCCTCACCGGCGCCGGTCCTTTCGCTGTCCAGAATAACAAGACCGACTCCCGGCTCTCCCTGGGGCCCCGGGGAACCTTGGGGTCCTGGAATGCCTGGTAGCCCCTGGTCGCCTTGCGGGCCTTGTGGCCCAGGAGGCCCGACCGGTCCTTGAGCTCCCTGAGGACCCTGCGGGCCAGCGGGCCCTTGCGGTCCCTGCGCACCCTGCGGACCGGGATCGCCCCGGGGTCCCGGAGGACCTTGAGGGCCCGGCGGTCCAATTAAGCTACTGATATCAATAACACCGAGCCGATCGTTTGCATCAATTACCACCGGCATTACCGGCCCATCGAGAGTCACTCCATTCACCCCGGCTATGAACGTGGCACTGTGAATTGCAGAGTCACCGACGCGAATGGTGTTCGACTCGCCCGCTACGCCGCCGTTTCCAATATCGATATTATTGTCACCCGTAGTCAGGTTGATCCCTGCGCTTCCACCCAATGCGATATTGCCACTGCCGGTCGTATTAAAGAACAGCGCGAATGTTCCGCTGGCTGTGTTGTCAGCTCCATTCGCGTTACTTAATAACGCGCCGGCGCCTATGGCTGTATTTTCCTGTGCCGTATTGGCTAGAAGCGCCCCAGCGCCAAGCGCGGTGTTGAACCCTCTCTCTCTATTGCTTAGCAAAGAGAATAAACCAACTGCTGTGTTGTACGTGCCTGTAGAGAGATTCAAAAGCGCGTTCTGTCCTTCGGCCGTATTTCCCCCGGCGTAACCGCCATCCGGGGGTGGGCTGACCCCCTCAGCCCTAGGTAACAGGCCAATGGAGATTGACGTTAGTGTGATGACAGAGAGGAGTAGAGTTGTCATTTTCATATCTCAGTTTTCGCAAAAATTGCGCTGAGTGGCGAGACCGAAATTTGCCAATGGACGCTCGGCGGGATGTGGCCGTTGACCGCTCGATAAATCTCACCCGTACTTTAAAGGCCAGCGAATCTGCGTTTATTCTGTGCGTCTCCGTCGAACTTATGGCTTCGCATTCATACATTGTCGCCGCGGACTTCCACGCTCGCGCTGACGCAATCGAAGCGATGAAACAGATCATCGCGGAAGTGACGACCCCAAGTCTCGATGAAGAAGGTTGCCAGATCTACCATTGGTCCCAAGGCGCGGACGATCCAACTCTTTTCCTGCTGTACATGGAATGGCGCGATAAGGCATGCTTTGAGGCACACATTGCCACGTCGCACGTGAAAGATGCTGAAGATCGTCTAAAGCGCGAACAGGTGCTCGTCGAGCCGTCGAGAGAATGGCACTTCTATCGACTCTAGAGTCAATTTTCGCGGTGCGGATCTCAAAGGTGATGTGGCAAGCGCCTCGCCAACCAAGCGCAGTTCGCTTCCAATACCAGAGTCTGATCAGCTGCCTTCTTTGGCGGGTTTTTTCTCAGGCGGCTTAGGTTTAGCGGGGGACGAACTCGACGAAGACTCCTTCGGAGCGGCTTTCTCACCACCAGACGAGGTGGCGGGCGATTCCTTTTTGGCTGCTTGTTTGTAGGAATCGCTGCGGTAATCCGTGATATAAAAGCCCGATCCCTTGAAGATGAGACCCGCGCCGGTGCCAAGCAGGCGCTTCACTTTGCCATGTCCCCATTCCGGCAGCCGGCAAAGGTCTTTCGGACATTCTTTGTACGGTTGGTCGCGCATCGACTGGAATGCGTCGAAGTTCTGACCACACTTTTCGCAATGATACTCGTAGGTCGGCATGAGCTTCGATGCTTCTCTCTATGGACAACGCTGGAAAGTCTGCATTAAACAAACTACAATTCAACCTTCTACAACAACCAGAGCCCCATGGTCGAAGAAAAGATTCATACGAAACACCCACGGGGCAAAAGCGGCAAGAATATCAGCAAGCAAAAATACGACGCGCTGAAGACAGCCATTCTTTCCGCTTTGAAGAACAAGGAACTAACTCACACGGAATTATTCAATCATCTGAACATCGGCTTGAAGGGCAAATTTTCAGGAAATATAAGCTGGTACGGAGAGACGGTTAAACTGGATTTGGAAGCTAGAAAAATAATAGAAAGAACGTCTTCGACGCCTCAAAAATATCAAATGAAACGGAACTAACCTTCATGAAAGCAAACGAACCGGCCGTCTACGGCGTCACTAAAATCGCGCAACTCTTTCCCAGTATCAGGCAAATCAAGAACAAGGCGCTGCGCGAAAAGGTCGCATCCGTTTGGAGCGAGGCCATCACCACGGGCTGCGGCGGGAAAGGCTGGACCTTCGACGAGCTGCGTGCGGTGAAATTCACGCTCCTTGCCGGCGATATCAAGATGACCTTCATCGAGCATTTGAACTCCTGTGCGCGGCAATGCATCGCCATCGCCGAGGTCCTCAAAAAATCTTTCCGCTGTAGCATCCCTGTTCAGCGCGACTACCTCATCGCCGGTGCGCTGTTGGCCGACGTGGGTAAGCCGCTCGAGTACGACAAGGACGCGTCGGGCAATGTGGTCCAGGGAAAATTCGGGCAGCAAGTGCGGCATCCATTCAGCGGCGTCGCGCTCGCCTACAAGCACAGGATCCCGGGCGAAGTGCTGCATATCATCGCCACGCACAGTCATGAAGGCGACAAAGTGGAGCGCTCGATCGAGTCGATCATTTTCCATCATGCCGACTTTGTGGACTTCGATATCGCCAAAAATCTCGGCAAGCGCGCTGCCAAAAAGTAGTCGGTACGTATGTCTTATCGTTTACTCGATCTTATCGTGCGTTCTGTCATGTTGAGCGAAGCGAAACATCTCTGATTGTGTCACGCACACACACGGGAAAAAAGATCAGAGATTCTTCGCTGCGCTCAGAATGACAAATAAAATACGAAGCGGAATGCCTGGCGCACTGGACGCGCGAGCTGCGGTTGGATAGTTTATTGGAGGAATGTTTCGAATGAGCGATACGCCACCGGAAATTGGGCGAATGGTACGCGACAGGATCATGGCTCGCTCGGCCGAGGAACGCCTTGTCATGGGCGCGGAAATGTTCGAGAGCGCGCGGGAGATGATAAAGGCATCTCTGCCGAGTGGCCTATCAGAAACGGAGCAACGACGATTGTTGTTCAAACGCGTCTACGGAAGGGACATGCGCTTAGAATAAGCTGATATGGGCCTGACTCTCGTTGAAAAGATCGCCGGACGTCACGCGGATGGTTTGGCTCCCGGGACTGTGGTTCGCAGCGGCGATTTCATTTCCATTCGTCCGCGTCACGTAATGACGCACGACAATACCGGCGCGGTGATCCCAAAGTTTAAGCAGATCGGCGCAACCGCCATCGCAGATTCGGCGCAACCCGTGTTCGCCATCGACCACGATATCCAAAATACGTCCCCGGAAAATTTGGCGAAGTATGCGAAGATCGAGGCGTTCGCCCGCGAGCATGGCATTGATTTCTACCCTCCCGGGACGGGCATCTCACACCAGGTGATGGTGGAACAAGGTTACGTTGTTCCTGGCGCCATGGTCGTGGCCAGCGATTCGCACTCGAATTTATACGGTGGCGCCGCCGCGCTGGGGACGCCTGTGGTAAGAACGGACGCCGCGAGTATTTGGGCGACTGGAGTTACTTGGTGGCAAGTACCGCCGGTGGCGAAAGTGGTTCTCAAAGGCACGCTTTCACCGGGTGTAGTGGGAAAGGACGTGATCATTGCATTGTGCGGCCTCTTCAATAAGGACGAGGTCCTTAATCATGCCGTTGAATTCGCAGGTGACGGCGTGCCGAATCTTCCAATGTCGGCGCGCATGACTATTGCCAATATGACCACTGAGTGGGGCGCGCTGGCTGGCGTTTTTCCGTTCGACGAAGTGACGGTGAACTATTTGCGGTCGCGCGTCCCGGAATTTTCCAATCCAAATCGGCCAGGAATCCGCGGCCCAAAGAGTCGCTCCGGTTATACCAACGCCGACATTGATACGTGGTGGAAGAATCGCAACGAAATCAGCGCAGACTCCGACGCGGAGTACGCCATTGAGCTGGAACTTGATCTGGCGACGGTCGTCCCGCATGTGTCCGGACCTAACGAGGTAAAGACCATGGTGTCGCTTCCCGAAATGCAGCGGAAACGCGTGGCCATTCAAAAAGCGTATTTGCTTTCATGCGTCAATGCGCGCTTCGAGGACTTGCATGATGCCGCGGAAGTAGTGCGCGCCCGTGGCGGGCAGGTTGCAGATGGCGTAGAATTTTATCTGGCGCCCGCGAGTGCGGAAGTGCAGGCAAAGTCGCAGTCGAGTGGCGATTGGGAAATCCTTCTGGGTGCCGGCGCGATTCCGCTCCCGCCTGGTTGCGGCGCGTGTATCGGACTGGGACGCGGGCTGGTGCAAAAAGGCGAGACCGCGATTAGCGCCACCAATCGCAATTTCAAGGGACGCATGGGCGACCGGGAGTCGTCCGTTTATCTGGCTTCGCCTGCTGTCGTCGCCGCCAGCGCATTAGCAGGATTCATCTGTGCACCGACAGACTTTACCGAGCGGCCTGCTGGCACAGCCCTTCGGCGTCCGGAAAAGAAATCAAGAGCCGCTGCATCGGTGCAAATCATGGAGGGTTTCCCATCCAGCGTGCAAGGTCGCGTTCTCTTTATCGACAAGGACAATTTGAACACCGACGGCATTTACGCCGGAAAACACACGTATCGCGACGACATGACGCCGGATCAGATGGCGGCAGTGACGTTTGAAAATTACGATCCAAATTTCAACACGCTTTATCAGAAAGGCGATGTCGTCGTTGCCGGATTCAACTTCGGCACTGGCTCAAGCCGCGAACAAGCGGCGACCGCGCTGAAGTATAAAGGGATTCCGTGCGTGATTGCCGGTAGCTTTTCGGAAACTTATAAGCGGAACGCGTTCAACAACGGTTTCGTGTTATTCGAATGTCCTGAGTTAGTCACGCATTTGCGAAACAGCCTGACTGATCGCGCGGCCACCACAGTTGGGCCTGAGATTACAATCGACTACGCAAAATCCGTTCTGACAGTTGATGGAAAATCATTCCCCTTCCCGCCACTCAGTCCGGCCGCTCAGGAGCTGATCGTGGTCGGCGGCGCCGAAAACCTGGTAGCCTCGCGGCTTCGCGCAAAGCAGCATGCAAAGGTTTAATTTTTGCAGCCGTAGCGATCGTATCGGGCGCGGGATAGATCAAGTGATGGAAGCCCAAGTTCCCTATTCGTTCGGCTGAAGATAGTGATCCCACCCAAAAGTCCCTACTTTTTTACCGAGTTGCTCACCCTGCTCCGAATCGTAGCGGAAGTGAATTCCCAAATAGACCCGGGACAAAGCGCACTCGTGAGCGGCCGCTGAAAAACTTGTAAACGACCGCGTCGGCGGCACCATCCTGACCTTGGGCGACAATGGGCCAGCCTGCTCAACCTGTGGCGTGCTCATGGTGAACTCGTAGCGATCGCCAAAGGTTTTGCCCAGAATGGTCATGGCTGCGGCAGTGGCGGTGCCATGGGCAGACGGATACGACGGGAAGGCATACGTGTGACGGTGGGTATTGTTCCATTGGGGATCCGCGATGGTATCCGGGTTCCCGTCGTGCGCGGCCCAACGAATCGCTGTGTAGGGGCGCCAGTGGTTGTAGAAAAATTTGCTGTCAAACACACTGATATAGGCATCGGTGATGCTCATGTTCAGCAGCGCAAACAACCGCGCCGAATCCCAAAGGTCCGAGCCTTCTCTCGTGACGATCGCGCGGGCAAGACGGTTATGTGAACTCTCGATGAATTCCTTCCACCACATCGCCAGGTGGGTCTGGTCGGGCGTTCGCGAGGCGCTTGCGTAACGACCAACCTCCTTCACTTCGTTGAAGGCGGCAGTGTAACGGTGGCTCCTAATCGACGGTGGCGGCGGCGCGCGAAATTGCTCCGCTTTCGTCAGCATGAATGGCTTCATCTTCGACCAACCCGCCCCGAAGATAAATCCTTTCGGAGTTCCACTGTGTTCGCTAAACTCGGCGTAGACACCAGGCGCCATGGGATGCCAATGGTATTTTGCCTGCGCATCCCAATTGTCGTTCTCCCGACGCTTGAGTATCGCTTTGGCGGCCGCTCGTCCCAGGGCGATGCCTTTTGCCTTCGCGGGTCCGTCCGGTGTGGTATGGAGCCATTTCTTCCGTTCGTTAGTCCATACCTTTTTTTGTTGTGGATATTGGCTGGCTGCAACGTCATATGCTGCCTGGGCAGCCGCAGCCAACGGGCTCGCATCGCTTTCATCCGCGCGATATGCGTACGGTGCATACCTGGGATCGATCGAATTGAGTGCATCGTGCATGGCGACATGCATCATGGCTGCCGTGCGAACGCCTTTAAGGGTAAGAAAATGGTCTTCCGCTTCGGCCACTGTGAGAACACGTTCGTTCCAGGCGATCACCAAGGCTGGGTCGTGTACTCGCCCATCTGCATTTGCCTGACTGGGCTCGGCCTTACCCGTTACCATGGGTATGCAGACGACCAGACTCGTGATTAAGACGGCCTGCAACATCAGTCGTATTAATGGCACCCTGATCATGACTGAAATTCACCGCCGGTGTGGTCCCGGCTACTACGAAATCTGTAGTTGCTCGCTCGTGCCTAGCTGGAACAATCTATAGGATGACGCGCGGGTATGGCCAGTATTGTCCCCTGGCTCTGGCGGCCGAACTGCTCTGCGAGCGATGGACTGTGCTCATTGTAAGCCGCCTGCTGGATGGCTGCTCGCAATTCACCCAAATCCATCGCGGTGTACCACGAATTTCCCCCAGCCTTCTTTCGCAACGCCTGGCTCAACTCGTCGAAGCAGGTGTCGTAAAACGCGCTTCGGAGCAGAATGCTGCTTCGGCCAGCTATTTATTGACGCCCGCCGGGTTGGAGCTTGCGCCGATCATCGAACACCTCGCCATCTGGGGCCAACATTGGGCGCGCGACATGATCGATGACGACCTCGATCCTGCTTTCCTGCTATGGAGCCTGCATATGCGGCTGGATCCATCTGAGATGCCTCCCGGGCGCACGGTCATCGGGTTTGAATTTACCGGATCTCGATGGGATTGCCGTCGTTTCTGGCTGGTCAACGACAATGGTCAGATTCAAATGTGTCTTAAGGACCCAGGATACGAGGTCAATTTGAAGGTTCAGTCCGATCTGCGCCGCTTCATCGAAGCCTGGCGTGGGATTCGCGATCTGCGAATGGAAATCCAAGCTGGCAGGATCCGTTTACATGGCCCGCCAGCGCTAAAAGACCAGCTCACAGACTGGCTTTTGTTGAGCATGCTGTCGCCGTACCGTCGGAAGCGGCCCGGACGGGAGAAACGGATCCACGCTTCGAAGGGACGCGGCGCGTCGAGTGCCAGGCGTCGCGCAAACGCGAACTCCCGCAATGCAACGTCAAGGCAATTAGATCGCCGCCAGGATCAGCGATCCCGACTACAGCCAGGCTGGTGAGTTAGTCGCAACCTTGCGACCGCGCGAACTTAATACGACTGGATGTGGTCGCAGATTGCGACCGGATCGGTTCCATACCTGATCTGTCTTGCTTTAAGGTTGCAATTTGTGACCGCATACGCTTGCGGGTGTCAGCCATGCCGGTAAAGTCGCCCTCCTATGGCCAAATACCGAATTGCATGGATGCCGGGCGACGGCGTTGGAAACGATGTGATGGAGGCGACCCGGATCGTTCTCGATCGAATGAAATTTGATGCCGAATATGTGCCCTGCGACATCGGATGGGAATTTTGGTGCAAGGAAGGCAACGCGCTTCCAGATCGTACGGTGAACGCATTGCAGAACACCACCTGCGCTCTTTTCGGGGCGATTACCAGCAAGCCCCAGGACAAGGCGAAGGAAGAATTGAGTCCGGAGCTCCACGGGAAAGGATTGAGTTATTTCTCGCCGATCGTAGGGCTGCGGCAGTTGTTTCATCTTCATACCAACATGCGGCCGTGCAAAAGTTACCCTGGTAACCCGCTGAATTATCGCGGCAACAAGATCACAAATCCGACCGGCGCGGATGTGCCCATCGATCAGGTCGTGTTTCGAGAAAATACCGAAGGCATGTATGGCGGCGTGGAGTTTTTTCCCCTGCCCGAGTCAGTTTACACGGCGCTGTGTGCAAATCCCAAAATGAAAAAGTGGAAGGACAAGGCTGGTCTTGAAAATATCGCGCTCTCCACTCGCATCATGAGCGTCCAGGGATGCACCAACATCTGCAAAGAAGCATTCGAGTACGCCAAAAAGACCGGACGCAAGCGAGTCACCTTGATTGAGAAACCGAACGTGTTACGCGAGACCGGCGGACTAATGACGCGCTGTTTTCGAGATGTGGCGAAGAATTACCCGGATATCTGGGCCGACGAAGTGAACATCGATGCCATCTGCATGTGGATGTTCAAGAACCCGCAGGATTACTCCGTGCTGGTGGCGGAGAACATGTTCGGCGATATCGTCAGCGATTTGTGCGCCGGGCTCGTAGGCGGGCTTGGCTTCGCGCCCAGCGCGAATCTGGGTGACGAATATGCCGTGTTCGAACCGACGCATGGCTCCGCTCCGAAATATGCCGGTCAACACAAAGTGAATCCGATCGCGATGCTTTTGACTACAAAGCTGATGTTCGATTGGCTTAAGGAAACTGAGATGGCCACCCGTCTTGAATCGGCGATCGCGCGGGTCATTGCCGAAGGCAAGGTGCGCACGTACGACATGGGTGGAAAAGCCTCCACGCTCGACGTCGCCAAAGCCGTCGCAGACTACGCGGCGTAGTCGCTAAAAGGCGCGAATCTAATTGAGATAAATAGTCCCTTCGCTGACCAGGACGGTCGCGCCTCCGATTCGAGTCGTTTCGATAACACCATCCTTCTTTTCCGCACGCGCAATCAGCGTGCTCGGCCGTCCCATCTCGACCCCCTGTGCGATGCGCCAGGTGAAATTTCCGTTGGGGTCCGGGCTGTAGTGCGCCAGCAGGCCAGCGAGTGCGCAGTTAGCACTTCCAGTAGCGGGATCTTCCGGAACCCCGCTCAACGGAGCGAACATTCGAGCGCGAATATCAAAATCGCCGGAACTCCGAATGTAAAAATAGACATCGGGCATCACATCCTGGGCCGTCAGAGCTTCAAATCCGCTCATGTTGATGCGAGCGCGCTCCAACACGGCGCGGTTTTTTAGCTCAACGAAAATAAAAGGAAGACCAACAGACGCCACCTGTGGACTGTGAATTTTCGTGACGACATCCTTTGGATCAACAGAGAGCGCGGCGGCCACAAGCTCTACCGGAAGAGTTTTTCCGATCGAAAGCGATTGAGGCGCAGTCAGCTCGCACGATGCAACTTTTCCACCGGATTCCTGGATGACGATCGAGACCAGACCGCTTTCCTCTTCAAAGGTGACAGTGAGTGACGATTTGATCTCGCCGAACTCCCCGGCGCTGGCCAGGACGAATGCAGTGCCAATGTTGGGGTGCCCGGCAAACGGAATCTCTCTGGCCGGTGTGAAGATTCGAACGTGTCGCGTGTGGCCTGCCTTTGCCGGAAACACAAACGTGGTCTCCGAGAAATTGAACTCCCGCGCGATCTTCTGCATTTGCTCCGTCGAGAGCCCTACTGCCTCTGGCAGCACAGCCAACTGATTTCCACCGAAACGCGTTTCGGTAAAGACATCACAAATGTAATAACGGTACTTCACAGCGCGCGCTCTGTTTCATGAACGCATGGTAACCACGAAAACCAAAACGTTGAGCCTTCTATTCACGAGCCAATTTTTATTACGCTCCTGATGTGATCAATCGAATTCTGCAACGCGTTGAGTGACGCGTTGATTTGTTCCGCATCGAGAGCGACAAAGCGTAAGGCGTCTGGCGGGAAATGCAGTTTGCCACTCCGTGCGAACTCGATCAGTGTAGGAATTTCAGTCGATAGATGATCGGACACACCGATGATCTCGACCTCCTTGTTGATTAGATCCGTGTACGGAAAGATCGACATGGACTCCGAAGTTAATCCAACAAGCGCCGCACGCCCCAGCGGCGCCAAACATTGAACCGCTTGTTGCATCGTTGTTCCCAATCCGATCAACTCCACTGAGACATTCACGCCTTTTCCATTCGTCTCCTCCACGATTTGCTCGACCGGGTTTCCCTTTGTTGCGTCGATCGGAATGGCTTCAAGCATTTTCGCTGAAGCGAGTTTGGCCGGATTGATGTCAACGACGTAGACCTGGCCGCACTGAAGCGTCCGCGCTAACTGCAGCGCCGAGAATCCCAATCCACCAAAACCGAAAATTGCAATCGTTTCGCCCGGCTTGAGTCTGGCTTTGTTCAGCGCATGAAGCGCCGTCGCCGACGAACACATCATGATGGCACCGATCTCAAACGGAATTTCATCCGGCAAAGGGAATGCGTTTCTGCCTGGAACCTTAATGAACTCCGCGTATCCGCCGTCGCGATGTTTGCCGATCATTTCCACGGTACCGCAAAATTGTTCGAAGCCGCGAATGCAGAACTCGCAAGTTCCGCAGTGTGCCAGGTAATGCACGCAAACGCGGTCACCCGGCGCGACATGCTTAACCTCATCACCAACTTTCTCTATCCAACCTGCGATTTCGTGACCGAGCGTAACCGGCAAACGGTCAATTCGAGAAATACCGGCATGATAATGTTCGTCGGAATGGCAAATTCCGCACGCTGCAACTCGAATCAAAGCGTCGGACGGTCCAATGTTTGGAACCGGAACCTCCGCTTCCTCCAACGGTTTTGCGATCTGATTGAGCCGTACCGCTCGCATTGTTGTCCGTCGTTTGCGACTGAGCCGCATTTTTCTTCGCAGCGCAGGTCCGTTAAGAATTCTACTTCGTTTCCCGTCGGAAATCGTAGGCCTGTCCGTCGTCGAAGGTAATGCGCAGCACGGCAGGCTTGCCGGCGGCGTCGGTCTGGAATTGTGCCAATCCATTTGGATCGTCGCCAAAGTTCTTGGCCATTGCCACGTAACGTCCCTTCGGTATCACGCGGACCGCGAAGACGTCGCCGTCCCATGGTTCGAGTTTGAACTGAACACCTGTAGCCTGAAGTGCCATCGTCAGCGCATCGGCTTCCGGTCTTACCACGGCCTTGCCGAAACTCCCATTCGCGAAGTCACCGGCCAGCGATGCGAGCGGCGGGGAAGGCCGCGGCTTTTCGGGCGGGGCGAACCGTCTTCGGCTGGCTTCATATTTGGCCTTGGCAGCTTCAAACGTTTTCGCTACGTGATCGACAGAAGGATTGTCGAGGAGCCGATCGAGAGTCCATATTCCTAATGCATCAGGGAAACCGACGTTGCTTTCGTTTGTCAAAATGATAACACCGACCCCTGTCTCCGGAGCAAAACCAACGAATGCACCGAAGCTCGTCGTCCCACCATTGTGCCAGATGATATTTCCCTTCGGCGTCTGCTGCACGACCCAGCCCAGCGCATAAGAGACTTTATCGTTTAGCGCGACTTTAGGTGTGCGGGTTTGCGCCAGGTTTTCCGGAGACACAAAACGTCGGCCCTCGAACGTGCCGTTGGAGAGTTGGAACCGGACCCAGCGCACAGTATCCTCGATGTTGGAATTGATGTCGCCTGCACCGCCGAAGTCGTAAGGGAAAAGTTGCGTGAAGGGGACTGCCACAGTGCCCTGAGGAGTCCAACGGTAGCCTTCGGCGTGATTAGGTGCAGCAGCGATGGCGTCGGCTGTATAAGACGAATCTTTCATGCCAAGTGGCTCAAGTAATTCCTGGCGCAGAACCGTGTTCCAATCCGCAGCGCCCGCCGCTTTTGCCACGATCTTACCGGCCAGTACGTGAGTGATGTTTGTATAAGCGAACGTAGAGCGAAAACTGGAAACCGGATCGACATAGCGCAGGGAACGAATCATGTCAGTCTCACCGAATCCGACCATTCCCAGCATGTCGTTCGCATAAGGTGGCAGACTGGAGCGTTGTGCGATCAGATCGAACACACGGAATTCGCGTGTGACCCAGGGATCCTTCATTTGGAAGTCCTGATAAAGATCGACGACCCTGTCGTCCCATTTGAATCGACCGCGATCGACCATGATGGCGAGCGTCACACCCAGAAAGGCTTTAGTGGCCGAGCCGATCTGAAAAATGGTCTTGGTATCAACGGCGCCGCCACCTTCCTTGGCCCGAACTCCGAATCCTTTGCCATAGACGAGCTTGTCATTCGCGACGATCCCAATCGCCAATGCCGGCACATCGAAGGATTTCATTCCGCTCGCGATGTAGCGCTCAATTTCAGGGATCAGCCTCTGAATGTGCGCCTCCGCAGCTTGTCCCGCAGCGTTCGAATCGGCGGCAAGTCCAGTCTCCTGCCAGCCGCCGAGGATAAGAAGACCAAGAAATATTTTTGTCAGAACCTGCGCGATGGCCGGATTTACCCCGCTCGCAGTTCGACCATTATGGCTTAAAATCAAGATGGCTGTGCTCCTTTCACACCAATTCGTTCCGCAATCGTTTATTAGCGAACGCGGAAAACCGACGAAAGAAGAAAAACAAAACGATTTGCAATTAACGAGCCATTGGGTCCGGGGTTAGCGCGTCGACCGTCGGTCAACGGTTCCTTCGCTCCGCTAATTTCACCAATGTAAACAACGCGTTGTTGACAGGCACCGCCACGCCTAACTCGGCGCCACGGCGCATAATATAACCGTTCAATGCGTCGATCTCTGTCATGCGATGGCGATTCAAATCCTGGGCAGTCGAAGAAAACGCGTCTGCCATTTGCGTCGCAATTTCCATCGCTGCTGCAATCCCGGATTCGCGGTCGCGCACACCGGGCATCACCACGCCAGCCGCAAGAGCCACGGCCAGCACTTCATCGACCACGCTCTCCATTAGCTTCTTTGCATTGTCATCTTGCAGAATCTCTCCATAGCTGACACGACCCAACGCAGAGATCGCATTCAGCGCGCAATTGCAAAGCAACTTTACCCATAGTTCGCCTTCGATGTTTTTGGAGATTTTGCAGGAAATTCCTGCTCGATCGAAAACGTTTGCTACTTCTGTTGCTTTTTCCGATGGCGGACCAATGACCAAATCACCACGCGCCAAATGTTTCACGCGGCCCGACTCCGGTACAGAGACGGCGACATAAACGACGGCGGGCAAGCAAAGGATGTTCGTTGCAGCATGAACACGCTGCGCGTTATCCACGCCGTTCTGAAGACAGAGGACTGTCGCATCTGGCCTAACGAATGGAGCTATTTGCGCCGCGGCCGCCGCGGTAGCGTTTGCCTTTACGCAAAACAGAATCAGCGGGCAATCGCGGACCGCGCTCATATCGGTGGTCGCCATCCCTGCGATGCGGTGCTGGCCTTCCGATTTGTCCAGAACAAGACCTTTCGAGTTTACGGCGTCCACGAAGTGTTTTCGACCGATGAAAACAACAGGTGCGCCGGCCCGGGCTAATGTCCCACCGAAGTAACCGCCCACGGCGCCGGCGCCGACAACGGCGATTCGCGGCCAGTCTCGAGCTTCACTCATCGGCAATTTTGGGCAAGCGGAGTTCGCTCAAGCTGTACGTGGAATAAGCGGTAGGCTTGCCGCCTCTGGCAATAATCGTGTCGACGACGCCGGCGAATTCTTCTGTCTGCCAATGTCTTCTCGTCTCCCACCACTGTTGAACGCCCGGATAGGCAATCACATCACTCATCGTTCTTTCAACTTCACCCCATAAAGGGGCACTGAGTACGCCGTCACGATGAGAGAAATACATTGCCTGGAAGTTTTTGAAGAAGCGATTGAGGAACGAGCTAAACCTCAGCTTCGACACTGCATCAAGATCGTTGAAGCTTTGCACCCCGCGAAGATAGATCGCGCAGAACTCGGCATTGTCGTGAAACGACCTCGTTAGATCGCCCCATTGAACCGTAAGAGCGTTTACTACCGACTGGTGACGTTCCTTGGTTTGAGCCCGAATTTGCAGCGCGAGATAAATGATGGATGGAATTCCAACAATCACAGCAGCTAGTTGCCCAATCGCAGCCAGCATTTCCCAGTTCATACGCTATTGAGAAGCGGTTGCGCGCGGCGCGATACCAAACGCCTTTTCGATCGCAGACGGGTCGTAGACCTTTCCGCCCTTGATCACGGTTGTGATCTTGCTGATGTCCTGAATATTTTGCGTAGGGTCCCCATCCACTAGAATCATGTCAGCCAGTTTCCCGGGGGCAATGACGCCGAGGTCTTTGTTTACACCCATCACAAGAGCGGACGTCCAGGTCGCCATGCGAAGAATCTCAGCCGGAGGGATGCCCGCACGCGCGTAAAGGTCGAGCTCGTGATGCAGCGTGTAGCCGGCCAGAGAATCCGTTCCCGGGATAATCGTCACCCCTGCATCGTAAAGTGCCTTTAATAAGCGCAACATCGCCGGAAAAGCTTCTTGATAAGCTGCCTTCTTATCCGGCGGAACTTCAAGCGCGCCGCTGCGCAGCTCGCGCCGCACCTGCGGGGGAAAACGAGTCGCGATTTTTTCCAAACCCGGCGTGATTGCGCCGGGGTCGCCGCAGAAAAGATTTTCGAACGCGTTCATGGTCGGATCGAGCACGGTGTGATGCTCCTGGAGGAAATTGATGAAATCACGCACTTCGGGTTTATC
>Ga0081455_10004801_pt1 | contig 15020 bp, 16 predicted proteins | sample TabmetS3T2R1_FD_70207 | JGI IMG/M metagenome (GOLD analysis project Ga0081455, IMG submission 70207) | Tabebuia heterophylla rhizosphere microbial communities from the University of Puerto Rico - S3T2R1 | ecosystem: Host-associated > Plants > Roots > Rhizosphere ... | reverse complement strand
CTCGACATCCTCGTATTCCGGCCCATTGCTCCTTCATCGGAAGGCGCGTGGAGCACTGCCACCCCGGTCCACGCGGCTACCATAGATACGGAACGAAACGATAGCGGACGCGCGCGGCATAATCGGCGTATCCGTCGAGCTCGGCGGCGAGCGTTCGCTCCTCAAGCACGGCCCTCAGCGCGATAATAAGGACGAGGGCGGGCGCCGCGGCAAGGCCCCACCAAGAACCGAGGAGGAGGGGTACGCCGGCGAGGAACAGAAGCGCCCCGGCATACATCGGATGCCTGACGTAAGCGTAAGGCCCGTTCGTCGCCACGGCATGGCCGCGCCCCGTTTGAATCTTCACCACCGGTGCTGCGTAGCTGTTTGCCTTGAGCGTCAGCCCGACGAGGTAGGAGCCGAGAACGATGAGGGCGAGACCGAGCCCCTTCAGCGCTATCGGCACGTTGGACCAGTGATAGCGGGCATCGAGCCCCATTACGACCAGCCAGCCGATCCAAAACGCCAGCATGACGGCCATCACGGCCTTGTCCCAAGGCTTCTGTTCGCGCTGGAACGGCGAGCGCATGCGCTCGGAGAGGAGGCCCGGGTCGTTGCGCGCCATCCACAAGCCGGCCCAGAAGCTGATCGCCGCGGCGAGGGCAAGATAGAGCCACGCCTCGGGCCAGTTTAGCGTGCCGGCCGCGCCGAACAGGAGCACGCCAAGAAACAAAAGCGACACGACCGTGCGGCGGATGAACTTCCGCATCAGCGCGCTGTGGAGTTCCGGATCGGCGGTCATGACGGTGGGTTTCGCGTTCACGACGGCGTGAGTCCTCAGGGGCGCATCGCGCATGTGCGATTTCTCCCGCAATTTGTCCCCTAGTGTCCCGGGCCTTGGCATAGACTGGCAATGCGCCGCACTCAAGGCAGCATACAGACGCATTAAAGACGCCGGCGCACCGGGATAATCATGACGCCACGAGACGAGGCTGATCCGCTATAACCGTACGCCGTAAAGGGAAAGCCTGGTGGAGATCCGATGCTGAAGGTCGCGTTGACCCGTGCCGTAGCTCTTAGCGTCGCCGCACTTGCGTGCGCCTCCGCCGTTGCGGGCGCGCCGTCTCCCGATGCCGACGCCGAGACCACAGTCCCGTCCGGTCCGCCCAAGGGGTATATATGTGGCGACAAGGCGTTCACGGGCAGCGGGCCAGGCTTCAAGAGCTCGCAGGAAGAATCCGAGGAGGCGGCGATCAAGGATTGGCGCGACAAGGCTGGCGCCGTCTTCGCCGATGCCGATTGGAACACGGCGAAGGACCCGATCTTGGAATGCGTGAAGCAGGGTCTCTACAGCAAGTGCTTCGCCACGGGCGTGCCATGTCATCCGAAGCCCAAGGAGTGATGCCGATGCGGTTAGCTCAATGCCTGGTCGCGAGTGCGGTGATCCTCTTCGGCCTCGCGGGCGCAACCATCGCGGCCGGAGCGGCCGATGAGGCACCGCCGCCCAAATGCCGCAAGGCGGAGATCAATCCCGTCACCGGACATGTTCTCTGCATCGATCCGCTCGGTGCGCCGGTCGAAGCGCCGCCAGAGGAGGCGAAGCCGCGATGCAAGCCCGAGGACGCGCGGGGCCAGTGGAGCTACGGGCCTGCTTGCGCGCCCGATCTCGGCGGAAGCTGAGCCCCTCCCTCCCGTTTACCAAGCGTTAAGCATAAGCCCCGAAACTGCCCGAAACGGCTTTAAAACCGCCGATGCGCGCTGTTTCATCGCGGTTTGGTGATCGCGCCCGGGTTTGAACGGCGTCACGCGGCACCCCATATGCTTGGTTAACAAGTTGTTTGGAAGGCCCCGCCATGACTTCAGTTCAGAGTCAGACGCTTCGCAAGAGCATCAATCAGGCGCTCAAGGCTTCGAGCGACCTCGCGGCTCTGCTCGGCGGCGTGCGGATCTATGATCGGCCGCCGGAGCCGGCAGGCTTTCCCTTCATCACGCTCGGCCAAAGCGCGCTCCGCGACTGGAGCGCAAGTTCCGAGGATGGCGCCGATCAACGCGTGACGGTGCATGTGTGGTCGCCCTTCGGCGGCAAGAAGCATATGCAGGACATCATCAAGGCCGTCCGGACGTCGCTCAGCGATTGGCCGCTCGCGACCGGCCGCGAGCGCATCACGCTCAACCACGAATTCTCCGAGGCGAGGCTCGATCCGGAGGGAGACAGTTTCCACGGGATCGTCCGCTACCGCGCCACGTCGGCGCCGTCCCGGGCCGCAGCCGCCTAAATTCACGCCCGATTCCCGATGCTCATTGCTGCAACAGGGGTCGCTTCCGCGGCCCCTGTTGCGCTATATGACGCGACGCGACAGGGAGGGGATTTCCGCCGATGACGCTGTGGGCCAAGTTCAAGGATCTTGCCGAGCGCGTCGGCGCGCATGAAGGCCCGGCGCCTACTCTGCGCGAGGAGGAGCTTCAGCTCGCCTCCGCCGCGCTTCTTGTGCACGCTTCCGCGATCGACGGCCAGGTGGATGCCGTCGAGCGCCGCAAGCTCAAAGAGCTGTTGCGCGCGCGCTTCGACCTCGACAGCGACGCGCTCCGCAGACTTCTCGGCGAGGCCGATGCGCGCGAAATGGAGTCGGTCGATCTCTATCAATTCACCAGCGTGCTTTGCCGCGCGCTCGATCAGGAGGGGCGCAAGCGCATCGTCGAGATGCTGTGGGAGGTGGTGCTCGCCGACGGCGTCGTGCACGAATTCGAGGGCAATCTCGTCTGGCGGGCGGCGGAACTGCTTGGGGTCTCGACTCGGGATCGCGTGACGCTGCGCAGGGCGGTCGAAAGCCGCAACGCCCGCTCTTGACCCAAGCAGGGGCCGGCCTGCTGCATTCATGCGACGTTCATGGGGCTTGCTTTACGGTCGGGCCCAAGAAGGATAATGGGACCAAACCATGTGGCGGGTACCGAAGCCAGCGATCGTGGCAGCCCTTGCGGCTGCCCTCTGCGCGCATGCGGCGCAGGCGGCCGAGCCCGGCTGCGTTGAGTGGAGCCGGGCCGGCCCCATCATCGCCGAGAACGGTCTCGTGCCGGCCAATGTCGTCTTCCAGAACGTTCAGAGGCGCGCCGGCGGCAAGATCGTGAGCCAGGCGCTGTGCAATTTCGGCGGACAGTTCGTCTATCGCCTCGTCGTGCTCGGGCCGACGGGCGAGGTCACCAATGTCACCGTTGATGCTCGCACGGGGCAGTTCTAGGAACCGCTCCATGCTCGACACGGAAGGATAGCGCTTTGCGGCTTCTCGTCGTCGAGGACGATCCGGACCTCAACCGTCAGCTCGTCACCGCGCTCAGCGACGCGGGCTACGCGGTCGATACCGCCTTCGACGGCGAGGAGGGGCACTTCCTCGGCGACACCGAACCATACGATGCGGTCGTGCTCGATCTCGGCCTACCGAAGAAGGACGGCTTGAGCGTGCTCGAGCAGTGGCGGCGCGACGATCGCAAGATGCCGGTGCTCATTCTCACCGCGCGCGAGCGCTGGAGCGACAAGGTGGCCGGCATGGATGCCGGCGCCGACGATTATGTCGCCAAGCCGTTCCATATGGAGGAAGTGCTGGCGCGGATTCGCGCTCTGCTTCGCCGCGCCGCAGGCCACGCGCGCAACGAAATGGAGTGCGGGCCGCTCCGGCTCGACACCAAGGCGGCGCGCGCGACCGTCGGTGGGCAGGCGGTGAAGCTCACCTCGCACGAATACCGCGTGCTCGCCTATCTCATGCTGCACAAGGACCGCGTCGTGTCGCGCACCGAGCTCGTCGAGCATCTCTACGAGCAGGATTTCGACCGCGACTCCAATACCGTCGAGGTGTTCATCGGCCGGCTGCGCAAGAAGCTTCCCGGCGATCTCATCAAGACCGTGCGTGGGCTCGGCTATCGCCTCTCCGACGCGAGCGATGAGGCTTAACTCTCTCGCCTTCCGCCTGTTCGCCTCCGCGGCGGCGTGGACGCTCGTGGTGCTTCCCGTCACCGCCTTTCTGCTCGTCTCGCTCTACCGCCAGGCGCTCGAGCGCAATTTCGATGCCCGGCTCAACGTCTATCTCACGAGCCTCGTCGCTTCGAGCACGGAGGAGGGCGCGCCGACGCCAACCGAGCCGGCCGGCTTCGGCCAGCCGATCTTCGGCATTCCGTTCTCGGGCTGGTACTGGCAGATCAAGCCGCTCGGCAAAGGAACGCGCCCCGACTTCGTCTCCGACTCCCTGCTCGACCAGCAGCTCAACCTGCCGAGCGCGAACGGCGTTCAGCCCGATGCGAGCCTCACAAGGCGCGCTTCTATCGCCGGTCCGAACGCTCAGCGCCTGCGCATCGTCGAGCGCGAGATCAGGACGTCAGGGGCGAATTCGCCGCCCTATTCCTACGCGGTCGCAGGCGATTCCACCGAGATCGACCGCGATCTCGCCGCCTTCACGACCATGCTCATCGCCGCGCTCGCCGTGGCGGGGCTCGGTCTCGTGGCGGCGACATTTTTCCAAGTGCGGTTCGGCCTGTCGCCGCTCCGCGCCATTCGCGAGCGGCTTGCCGCCATCCGTTCGGGCGAGGCCGAGAAGCTCGAAGGCGAGTTGCCTCACGAGATCAAGCCGCTGCAGCAGGAATTGAACGCGCTCATCCAGTCCAATCGCGAGATCGTCGAGCGCGCGCGCACCCATGTCGGCAATCTCGCGCATGCGCTCAAGACCCCGCTTAGCGTCATCAGCAACGAGGCGCGGACGCAATGCGATGCGCTCTCGGCCAAAGTGATCGAGCAGGCCGAGATCATGCGCAGCCAGATCACCCACCATCTCGACCGGGCGCGGGTCGCGGCGCGTTCGAGTACGATCGGCGAGGTGACCGACGTCGGTGCGGTGCTTGCGGCGCTGAAGCGGACACTCGACCGCATCTACGCGGAACGGGGGCTCACGCTCGAACTCGAGGCGGCGCCGGGATTGAAGTTCCAGGGCGAGAGGCAGGATTTCGAGGAGATGGTCGGGAACCTGCTCGACAACGCTTGCAAGTGGGCGCGCTCGAATGTGAGAGCGAGCGCCGAGCGAGACGGCAGCGCGGAAAGGTTTACCGTGATCGTCGATGACGACGGGCCGGGCCTCACTAAGGAGGAGCTGGCGCGCGGTGTGAAGCGTGGCCAAAGGCTCGACGAGACGAAGCCCGGGTCAGGGCTCGGGCTTTCGATCGTCGCCGATCTCGCGCATCTCTATAAAGGACACTTCGCGCTCGAACCCTCGCCGCAAGGGGGCCTGCGCGCCCGGCTCGAACTGCCCGCGGCTTAAAGTTTTCGGGCTTTTCCGCGGCGAAACCTAATTTGGCCAGAATTGTTAATTGTTAAGGATAGCGTGACACGTTTAGTCTTAACTCAGTCTCTTGCCGGGGGCCATCCGGCCTGTTCGAGGCCGAAAGAGGACGCGATGAGACGGGTGCCGATCCTTGCCATTCTCGTTCTATCGACCGTGCTTGCGGCCTGCGGGCCGGGCAACAAGCAGGGCACCGGCACGATTGTCGGGGCCGTCGCCGGCGGCGCCACGGGCGCGGCGATCGCAGGTTCCAAGAACCGCGCGGGCGGCATCGCCATCGGCGCCGTGGTCGGCGGCATTATCGGCAATCAGATCGGCCGCAGTCTCGACGAGGAGGACCGCAGGCTCGCGGCCGCGGCCGAATATCAAGCCCTCGAATACGGCCAGGCGGGAGCGACCACGCCCTGGGACAATCCCCAGACGCAAAATCACGGGCAGATCGTTCCGGGCAAGCCCTACCAGCAGGGGAGCGAATATTGCCGGCCCTACACGCACACGATCTATGTCGGCGGCCAGCCGCAGACGGCGCGCGGCACGGCCTGCCGCCAGGCTGACGGAACCTGGCAGACCATAGGCTGAGGCCTCAATTCCGGACTGCTTGCTCCCTTTCGCGCCTTTCCCTATGCCTAGCCTTCCGATGCCCTAGCAGAGGCAAGTTGCTCGGTGGTCCTTTGGTTCGTGCTCGCCGCGCTCACGGCGATCGTTCTCTTCGTGCTGTTGCGTCCGCTGATCGCGGCGAGAGCCGAGGCCCGCGCGCCCGAGGCTTTCGACGCCGCGATCTATCGCGATCAACTCGCCGAGATAGCGAGCGATCGAGCGCGAGGCTTGATCGGCGAGAGCGAAGCCGAAGCCGCGCGCATCGAAATATCGCGCCGTCTCCTTGCTGCCGACGAGAACGCGCGCGCGGCCGGTCGCGCGAAAACGAGTAGCGGCACGGACAAGGCGGCGATCCTGATTGTGGGCGTCGTGCTCCCGTTGCTGTCGCTCGGCCTCTACCTCACCTATGGCTCGCCGCTCCTTCCCGACCAGCCGCTCGCCGCGCGTCTCGACGATCCGGCGAACGAGCAGAACATCGATGCCCTGGTCGCAAGGGTCGAAGCGCGCTTGCGCGCGTATCCCGACGAGGGGGAGGGGTGGGAGGCGATCGCGCCGGTCTATCTCCGTGCGGGCCGCTACGGCGACGCGGCCGAGGCCTACGCGCGCGCAGTCAAGCTGCTCGGTCCTTCGCCCAAGCTTCTGTCAGGGCAGGGTCAGGCTCTTGTGCTCGCCAATAACGGCCTCGTCACCAAGGACGCGCGCGAGATCCTCGAAGAGGCGCTGAAGCGCGACGGCACGCTGCTCGAGCCGCGCATCCTCATCGCCATCGCCAAGGAACAAGACGGGCAATTCAAGGAAGCCGTCGAAGATTGGCGGGCGCTGCTCGCCACCGCCAAGGAGGACGAGCCCTGGCGCGCGATGGCGGAAAAGAGGCTGCAAGCCGCCGAGGCACATCTTGCTGGCGGACCGCTTCCCGAAGGGCCGGCGCAATCGGCGGGCGGACAGGGGACCGCGAAGGGTCCGACTTCGGCCGACATCGCCGCGGCGCAAAGCATGGACCCGGCCGACCGGCAAGCGATGATCGAGCGCATGGTGCAAGGCCTCGCCGCGCGCCTTGATCAGGGTGGCGGGACCGTTGCCGACTGGCTCACGCTGTTGCGCGCCTATACTGTCCTCGACCGCAAGGACGAGGCCGTGAAGGCGCTCGATCGCGCCAAAGGCGAATTCAGCGGCAACGGCGAGGCGCTCGAGCAGCTCGACCGGCTCGCTGACGAACTCGGATTGAAGTCATGACGCGAAAGCAGCGGAGAGGCGTTCTGATCGGCACGTGTCTTGCCGTGCTGGGCCTCGCCGTCGGCCTCGTCCTCTTCGCCATGCGCGACTCGATCGTGTTCTTCTATAGCCCGAGCGAGGTGGCGGAGATGAAGATCGCGCCGGGCACGAGGTTCAGGCTCGGCGGGCTCGTCGAGACTGGAAGCGTGGTGCGGGGCGAGGGGACGACGATCCGCTTTGCCGTGACCGACCGGGCCAAGACGCTGCCCGTGACCTATACCGGCGTGCTGCCGGACTTGTTCCGCGAAGGGCAAGGGGTCGTGGCCGAGGGGACGCTTGCGCCCGACGGCGTCTTCCGCGCCGACAGCGTTCTTGCCAAGCACGACGAGACCTACATGCCGCCGGAAGTCGCCAAGAAGCTGAAAGCCCAAGGCTTGTGGCGCGACGACGCTGCCGCAAAACCGGCCGATGCCGATGCCAAGATGAATTGAGGCCGTGAGGATCGGGAGAACGACATGATCGCCGAAACCGGGCATTACGCGCTGATCCTCGCGCTCGCGGTCGCGATCGTGCAGACCGTGCTGCCGCTTGCCGGCGCACGCCTCCGCGATCCGCAACTCGCCGAGATCGCCGTGCCTGCCGCGCGGATCCAATTCGTGCTCATCGCGATCGCGTTTGCCGCGCTCACGGTCGCTTACGTCACCTCGGACTTCTCGGTGAAGAATGTCTGGCAGAATTCGCATTCGGCCAAGCCCTTGCTCTACAAGATCTCGGGCGTGTGGGGGAACCACGAAGGCTCGATGGTTCTGTGGGTGCTGATCCTTGCGCTGTTCGGCGCGAGTGTCGCGACTTACGGCGCCAATTTGCCGCGCGGCCTCAAGGCCAACGTGCTCGCGGTGCAGGGCTCGATCGCGGCGGCGTTTCTCCTTTTCATCATCGTCACGTCGAATCCGTTCACCCGACTTAGCCCCGCGCCGTTCGACGGGGAGGGGCTGAACCCGATCTTGCAAGACCCGGCGCTCGCCATCCACCCGCCCTTCCTCTATGCCGGCTATGTCGGTTTCTCCATGGCGTTCTCCTTCGCCGTCGCCGCGCTCATCGACGGGCGCATCGATGCGGCCTGGGCGCGCTGGGTGAGGCCGTGGACGCTCGCCGCCTGGATGTGCCTCACGCTCGGCATCGCCTTGGGCTCGTGGTGGGCCTATTACGAGCTCGGCTGGGGCGGGTTCTGGTTCTGGGACCCGGTCGAGAACGCGTCCTTCATGCCGTGGCTCGCGGGCACGGCGCTGCTACACTCGGCGCTCGTGATGGAGAAGCGCGACGCGTTGAAAGTGTGGACCATCCTGCTCGCCATCATCACCTTCTCGCTCAGCCTGATGGGGACCTTCCTCGTGCGCTCGGGCGTGCTCACCTCCGTGCACGCGTTTGCCGTCGATCCCGCCCGCGGCGTGTTCATTCTCGCCATCATGGGATTCTTCATCGGCGGCGCACTCGCGCTGTTTGCCTGGCGCGCCCCGCTTCTCTCGCAAGGCGGCCTGTTCGCGCCGATCAGCCGCGAAGGCGCGCTCGTGCTCAACAATCTCCTGCTCACGACGGCCTGCGCCTCCGTCCTGGTCGGCACGCTCTACCCGCTCGCGCTCGAAGCGATCACCGGGGAAAAGATTTCGGTCGGCGCGCCCTTCTTCAATCTCACCTTCGTGCCCCTCATGGTTCCGCTTCTCATTGCCGTGCCGTTCGGGCCGCTGCTTGCGTGGAAGCGAGGCGACGTGGTTGCGGCAGCGCAACGCCTCATGGCAGCGGCTGCCGTCGCCCTTGCGTCGGTGGTCTTGCTCTTCGCGTTCACCTGGGGGCGCGGTCCCTGGCTTGCGCCCTTCGGCATCGGCCTTGGACTTTGGCTCATTCTCGGCGCGCTTTCGGAGATCGCCTACCGAGTGAAGCTCCGCGAAGCGGCGTTCGCCGAGACCTGGCGGCGCTTGGGCAATCTGCCGCGCGCCGCTTACGGATCGGCGCTTGCCCATGCCGGGCTCGGGCTCGCCGTGATCGGCATCGTCGCCACCACGGCTTGGCGGTCCGAGGCGATCATTGCGCTGAAACCCGGCGAGAGCGCCGAGATCGGGGGCTACACGCTCGCCTTCAAGGGCGTCGCTGCGCGCGACGGTCCCAACTATCGCGAGCAGGCGGCCGTGTTCGCCGTCACGCGGGGTGGCAGGACCGTCACCGAGCTTACGCCGTCAAAGCGCAAATTCACCGTGGAGCGAACCGACACGACCGAGGCCGGGATCCATGCGAGCTGGCGCGGCGATCTTTATGCCGTTCTCGGCGATCCGCTCAAGGACGGCGCTTACAGCATCCGTCTTTATTTCAATCCGCTCGTGCGCCTCATCTGGATCGGCGCGCTCGTGATGTTCTTAGGCGGCGCCATTTCGCTGTCGGACCGCCGCTTGCGCGTCGGTGCACCCAAGCGGGGCGAGCCAAGAGCGGCGCCGGCCGCGGCCGGGGAGTGAGTGAATGTTTTGGCGCAGCCTGCTCGCTTCCCTCGGTCTTGTTCTTGGGATCGCATGCCTTGCACCGGGTTCCGCGCACGCCGTCCAAGCGGACGAGGTCCTCACCGACCCCGCGCTCGAGGCACGCGCGCGCGACATCTCGGCGGGGTTGCGTTGCCTTGTCTGCCAGAACCAATCGATCGACGATTCCGATGCGCCGCTCGCAAAAGACCTGAGGCTGCTTGTGCGCGAGAGGCTGACGGCGGGTGACAGCAATCAAGAGGTCGTCGACTTCATCGTCGCGCGCTACGGCGAATTCGTCCTGCTCAAGCCGCGGCTTTCGCGCGGGACCCTGTTGCTGTGGTTCGCAACGCCCGCCGTCTTCGCCGCGGCGCTGATTCTCATCGTTCTCGCCTATCGGCGGAGGAGGGCCGCGGCGGACGGCGCCGCGCCGCTAAGTGCCGGAGAGAAGCGCCGTTTAAAGCGCTTGCTGGACGAAAATTGACGCTTGGGCTAAATAACAAGGGCGAACGCCTTGCCGAGAGCCGCTTTCGCCGTGAAACCTTACTGAAATTTAATACCGCCGAAACGGCGGCGTAATCGGCAAACGCTTATATCTAGCCGTCAGAAGCCGCGCGTGCGCCGATGCCCCAGGCTATCTATCGGGATTTGCTTATTTTCACGAGAGAGGTGACCTATGAGACTTGACCAGAGCCCTGCTGCGACTGAGAGCTCACGCTCACGCTGGGCGAACCGCAGGCCAGCGTTTGTCGCGGCCGCCGCCCTGATCGCGACGGGGGCATTGGGGCTGATGCTCGGCAATGGCGTGCCCTTTGCCGTGGCCGAGACGGCGGTGACCCCGCAAACCATCGAAACGCCCTACGGCCGCGCGCCGGCGAGCTTCGCCGACCTTGTCGCCAAGGTCAGCCCCGCCGTGGTCAGCATCAACGTCAAGGGTGACGTCAAGGTCGCCGATAACGAGATGGAAATTCCGGGAATGCCCGACATTCCCGAGGACAATCCGCTCTACGATTTCTTCAAGCAGTTCAAAAAGGGAATGCCGCAGGCGCCGTCGAAGCCCTCGCCGAGCCTGGCGCAAGGCTCCGGTTTCTTCATTTCGCCTGACGGATTCGTCGTCACCAACAATCATGTGGTCGAGGACGCCGAGGACATCACGGTGACGCTCGAAGGCGGCGAGAAATATACCGCCAAGCTGATCGGCTCCGATCCGCGCACCGACGTTGCCCTGGTCAAGGTCAACGCCCCGGGCAAGACCTTTCCGTATGTCGAGTTCTCCACCAAGGATCCGCGGGTGGGCGACTGGGTGCTCGCCGTCGGCAATCCGTTCGGCCTCGGTGGCACGGTGACGGCCGGCATCATCTCGGCCCATAACCGCGACATCGGTTCCGGCCCCTATGACTATCTTCAGATCGACGCGGCGGTGAACCGCGGCAATTCCGGCGGTCCGAGCTTCGACCTCGACGGCCGGGTGATTGGCATGAACACCGCCATCTTCAGCCCGAGCGGCGGCAATGTCGGTATCGCCTTCGCCGTCCCGGCTGCCCTGGTCAAGGAAGTCGTCGGCGAGCTGCAGAGCCACGGCACCGTCGATCGCGGCTGGCTCGGAGTCGTCATCCAGAACGTCACCGACGACATCGCCGACTCGATCGGAATGGCCGAGGCGAAGGGCGCCATGATCACCAAAGTGACCGAGGACGGTCCCGCGGCGAAACAGGACATCAAGCCCGGCGACGTCATCGTCGAGGTGAACGGCGAGAAGATCGACGACTCGCGCGACCTTGCCCGCAAAGTCGCCGAGCTCAACCCCGATACCAATGTCGATCTTTCGATCGTTCGCTATGGCGAGAAGCGGCACGTCAACATGAAGCTCGGCACGTTCCCGAGCAACAAGCAGCTTGCCGCGCTCGAAGAGGACAAGCCCGACGCGGGCGAGCAATTGAAGGATCTCGGTCTGTCGCTGGCGCCCGCCACCAAATTCCCCGGCGCGGGCGAGGAGGGCGTGGTGATCACTGAGGTCGATCCCAAGAGCGACGCCGCCGACAAGGGCCTCAAGCCCGGCGACGTCATCCTCGAAGTGGCCGGCGTCAGCGTTTCCAACCCTTCCGATGTCGCCGCTGGCGTCAAGAAGGCGATGGAAAGCGCCAAGTCGGACAAGGACACGGTCAAGGTCCTCATGCAAGTAAAGACCGGCGATCAGACGCGCTTCATTGCGCTCTCCCTGAAGAAGGCCTAAAGCCACTTCGACCGCCGGAGGGCGGCGCGGCTCCCCCCGACCGCGCCGCCCGGCTTTTATCGCCATCGGTCGCGGCAGCGTCATCCGGAGATCCGAAACCCGTGCGTGTGCTGGTTATCGAGGACGATCAGGAGACCGCCTCCTTCCTCGGGCGCGCCCTAAAAGAGTCGGGTCACGTGGCCGAATATGCCGGCGACGGACAAACCGGACTCGAGCTTGCCAGAGCCAACGCCTACGACGTGCTGATCGTGGATCGCATGCTGCCGAAACGCGACGGGCTGGCCGTGATCGGGGCGCTCCGCGCCGAGGAAATCCGAACCCCTGCGCTCATCTTGAGCGCTCTTGGCGAAGTGGACGATCGCGTCAAGGGCTTGCGCGCGGGCGGCGACGACTATCTCACCAAGCCTTACGCCTTCAGCGAGCTTCTCGCCAGGATCGAGGCGCTCGCGCGCCGGAGCGCGCCGGAGGAGGCGAACACGCGCCTCGTCGTCGGCGATCTCGTGCTCGACCGGCTCACCCACAAGGTGACGCGTGGGGGCGAGGCGATCGTGTTGCAGCCGCGCGAGTTTCGCCTGCTCGAATATCTGATGAAGCATGCGGGCCAGGTGGTGACGCGCACCATGCTGCTGGAAAATGTCTGGGACTATCATTTCGATCCGCAAACCAATGTCATCGACGTCCACATTTCACGGCTCCGGTCCAAGATCGACAAGAGCTTCGGCAACCCGCTCCTCCACACCGTCCGCGGCGCCGGCTACAGCATCCGTGACAGCGCTCACTAAGCTCTTCCGGACCACCACGTTTCGTCTATCTCTGACTTATCTTGCGCTGTTCAGCACCGCGGCGATCCTCGCTATCGCCTATATCTACTGGAACACGACGGTGCTGCTGTCGCGGCAGCTCAATCAGACGATCGACGCCGAGCTCAAAGGTCTTGCCGAGCAGTACCGGGCCGGCGGGCTGGAGCAGCTCGTCCGCATCGTCGCCGAACGCAGCGAGACGCCCGGCAACAGCCTCTATCTCGTCGCCGACGGCGAAGGCCATCGCATGGCGGGAAATCTCGGCGCGGTGGCGCCCGAGCTATGGAATAGCGTCGGGCCGGTCGAGTTCTATTACCGGCGTCCAGCGGCCGGAGGCGTGGAGCGGCGGCTCGCCTTCGCCAATGTGTTCCGGCTGACGAGCGGATACCGCCTGATCGTCGGCCGCGACATCGAAGATCGCCGCGAGCTTGCGCGCATGGTCCGTTCGGCCATGTTGTGGGGGCTCGGAGTGATGGCGCTGTTCGGCATCGGCGGCGGCTATTGGATGAGCCGGAAGCTGCTCGCCCGCATCGACGCGCTGTCGGCAACCACGCGCACCATCATGGCCGGCGATCTCGGCGGGCGCCTGCCGGTGGCCGGCTCCGGCGACGAGCTCGACCGTTTGTCCGAGAGCCTCAATCTCATGCTGGCGCGGATCGAGCAGCTCATGGCGGCCATGCGCGAGGTCTCGGACAATATCGCCCACGACCTCAAGACGCCGCTCAACCGCCTGCGCAACCGCGTCGAGGCGGCGCTCCGCGAGCCTTATGGCGAGCCGGTTTATCGCGAGGCGCTGGAGCGAACCATCGAGGAGGCCGACAGCCTGATCAAGACCTTCAACGCACTCCTCTCCATCGCCCGCATCGAGGCGGGCGCGGGCGGCGAGAACCGCGAGAGGCTCGACGTCGCCGCGCTCCTTTGCGACGTGGCCGAGCTCTACGAGCCGGTCGCGGAGGAGCGCGGGCTTGTGCTCAAGGCCGAGGCCAAGGGTCCGGTGTTTGTCCGCGCCGACCGCCAGCTGCTCGGCCAGGCCATCGCCAATCTCATCGACAACGCGCTCAAATATGGAACGGCCGAAGCGGACGGCGCAGCTTCCGGCAAGACCCCGGACGTCGAGGTGACTGCGACCCAAAGAGGCGACGTCGTCGAGATCGCCGTCACCGATCGCGGACCGGGCGTGCCTGCGTCCGATCGCGAGCGCGTGCTCGAACGCTTCGTCAGGCTCGAAGAGAGCCGGTCGGAGCCGGGCAGCGGCCTGGGATTGAGCCTTGTCGCGGCGGTGGCGCGGTTGCATGGTGGCCGCCTGAGACTTGAGGACAATGCGCCCGGGCTCAGAGTGGTCCTCGCTTTGCCGAGCGGGAGCGAGGCGGCCGCGAATGGGGTGCCGGCTCAGGAGCAGGCGGGATCAGAGACCAGGGCAGCGTAACCGCGTTCGTCGAGCGCATCACCGAGGCCCCGTGCGTTTACGATGCGGCGCGGGGCGCCGACGTTCTCCAAAGCCTCTACCAGGCGTTTCGCGACGCCGCCGAGTTCGCGCCCGCTGCGGACCTAATTGCCGAGGCGCCAAAAGCGCGCGCGCTGCTCGAAGCCGCGTTCTCCGCTTCGCCCTATCTTGCCGCTCTCGCGCAGAGGACCCCGGCCGATCTCGCCGCATGCCTCACGCGCGACCCCGAGGCCCGTGCGCGGGATGCGCGTGAGGGCCTTGCCGATGCGGTCGCGAAGGCGGCGACTTCGCAGGAGGTCGCGGCGCATCTCCGGCACTTCAAGCGGCGCATGGCGCTGCTGGCTGGCCTCGCCGATCTCGGCGGAGTGTGGTCAACCGAAGGCACGCTCCATGCCTTAAGCGCCACAGCCGACGCGGTGTTGGAGCAGGCGACCGCATACCTCTTCCGCAAGGCGCGCGAAGCGGGCGAGCTCGAGGCGCAAGGGGATGCGGGCGCGTCCGGCTATTTCGTCATCGCCATGGGCAAGCTCGGCGCGTTCGAGCTGAACTATTCGAGCGACATCGACCTCATCGTCTTCTACGACGCCGACCGCGCCGGGCTGAAGCCCGAGATCGAGCCGTCAACCTTCTTCGTGCGGCTCACGCGCGATCTCGTCCGTCTGCTCCAGGAGCACACCGCCGACGGTTACGTCTATCGCACCGATCTCAGGCTTAGGCCCGATCCGGGCGCGACCCAGATTGCGCTCTCGGTCGAGGCGGGGCTCACTTATTACGAGAGCTTCGGCCAGAATTGGGAGCGCGCGGCGCTGATCAAGGCGCGGGTCGTGGCCGGCGACATCGCGGCGGGCAAGGAGTTCTTGGCCCAGCTCGCGCCCTTCATTTGGCGGAAATATCTCGACTTCGCCGCGGTCGCCGACATCCACGCCATGAAGC
>Ga0081455_10004800_pt1 | contig 15021 bp, 13 predicted proteins | sample TabmetS3T2R1_FD_70207 | JGI IMG/M metagenome (GOLD analysis project Ga0081455, IMG submission 70207) | Tabebuia heterophylla rhizosphere microbial communities from the University of Puerto Rico - S3T2R1 | ecosystem: Host-associated > Plants > Roots > Rhizosphere ... | reverse complement strand
TCTCCTTCGCGAGCTTCTTCGGGTCGGCGTTGACCGCCTCGCGCGAGAACGCGCCGATCGCCTTGCCGAGCTCGGCCGGGCGCCCGATCCCGTCACCGCGCCAGAAGGGGACGGCGCCGGGGGTGCCGGGGGCCGGGGTGACGATCACGCGATCGCGGGTGATCTCCTCGATCCGCCAGGTGCTGGCGCCGAGCAGGAACGTCTGACCCGGGCGCGCCTCGTAGACCATCTCCTCGTCCAGCTCACCGACCCGCCGGCCGTCGGGGAGGTGAACGCCGTAGAGGCCTCGGTCGGGGATCGTGCCGGCGTTCGCGACGGCGAGCTGCCGCGCGCCGGGGCGGCCGCGCATCTTCCCCTTGGTGCGGTCCCAGACGATCCGCGGCCGCAGCTCGGCGAAGCGCTCTGATGGATAGCGGCCGTCCAGCATGTCGAGCACGTTCTCGAGTTGCTCGCGGGAGAGCTCGGCGAAGGGCTGAGCCGAGCGAACGAGCTTCTCCACGTCGTCGACCTCCCACTCGTCGAGCGCCGCCATCGACACCAGGTGCTGCGCGAGCACGTCGATGGGGTTCTGGGGGATGACGGTCTCCTCGATCTCCCCACTGCGCATCCGGCGGGCGACGACGGCGCACTCGAGCAGGTCGGCTCGGAACTTGGGGAAGATCCGGCCCTTTGAGACCTCGCCAAGGGTGTGCCCGGCACGCCCGACCCGCTGCAGCCCGCGGGTCACCGACTTCGGCGACTCCACCTGGATGACCAGGTCGACCGCGCCCATGTCGATGCCGAGCTCGAGGGAGGAGGTGGCGACCAGGCACGGAAGCTCGCCCGACTTGAGCAGCTCCTCGACCAGCGCGCGCTCCTCATGCGAGAGGGAGCCGTGGTGGGCGCGGGCGATCTCGGGAGGCGCCTTGTCGCCGTTCTTGGTGTTGCCGGCGTGCTCGGTGGCGGGCAGCTCCTCCTCGAGCTCGTCGTTGTGCATCTCGTTGAGGCGCTTGGCGATCCGCTCGGCTGCCCGCCGGTTGTTGACGAAGAGGATGGTCGAGTTGTGCTCGCGGACGAGCCGGAGCAGCTCGGGATAGATCGCCGGCCAGATCGAGCGGGTGTTGGTGGCCGGGTCGAGCGAGGCTTCGATCGGCCCCGGGTCGATGCGCTCGGGAGAGGTCTCCGGGTTCTGCGGCGGCGTCCTGCCCGTGTCGGCGCCGTCGCGGCGCTTGCTGGAGAGGGGACTCGGCTCGACCATGTCCTCGACCGGGACGACGATCTCCAGGTCGAGCTGCTTGGGCTCCGAGGCGTCGACGATCTCGCACTCACGACCCGCGCCCACGAGGAAGTCGCCGATGCGCTCCAGCGGGCGCTGGGTCGCCGAAAGTCCAATCCTCTGGATGCTCGCGCGGGTGGCGCCGTAGGAGGGGCCCGCGGGCGCGGATTCCTCCGTGTCCGCGGGAGGTCCAGGATCAGACGGGTTGCTCCTCGGCTTCGCCTGCGGAGCACCCTCGCGTGAAAGGACCCGCGCGCCAGCGACCAGATGATCAAGGCGCTCGAGCGTCAGCGCCAGATGCGAGCCGCGCTTCGACGGCGCAACCGCGTGGATTTCGTCGATGATCACCGCCTCGACGCCGGCGAGGATCTCGCGTGCCTGCGAGCTGATCATCAGATAGAGCGACTCGGGAGTCGTGATCAGGATGTCCGGCGGCTCCCGCCGCATCGCGCGGCGCTCGGACTGCGGGGTGTCGCCGGTGCGGAGGGCGGTCGAGATCGGGGCGCCGATCCCCTGCAGGGGCGCCCGCAGGTTGCGCTCGATGTCGTAGGAGAGCGCCTTGAGCGGGGAGACGTAGACGATTCGCACTCCCGAGCCGAGGCGCTCGGGCTCCCGCGCGAGTCGATCGATGCCCCAGAGGAAGGCCGCAAGGGTCTTTCCGGACCCGGTCGGAGCGCAGATCAGGGTGTGCGCACCCGAGGCGATTGCCGGCCAGCCGGCCGCCTGGGCGGGCGTGGGCGCCTCGAATGACGCCCGAAACCAGTTCCTGACCGGATCTGAGAAGGGCTCCAGGGGTGACTTCTGGGTCGCGGACGTACTCATGGCCAACCTACTGACCTTACCGACCGCCCCCGACCGGCTCTGGACAAGGAGACTGGCGCCTTCCCCCCGTCATCGGAGGGGAAGGCGCCAGGGAGAGATCCGTTAGGCCGAGCCCTCGGCGCCGACGGGCGCGCCCGGCTCCACGTCCAGGCGAGGCAGGCGCCTCTCCAGCCAGCTCGGGATCCACCAGTTCCACTTGCCGAGCAGCTGCATCACCGCCGGCACGAGGACCATCCGGACCAGCGTGGCGTCCAGGAGGATCGCCGCTGCCAGGCCGATCCCGAACAGCTTCAGGAACACGTCCTGCGCCGCCAGGAAGGCCAGGAAGACGACGACCATGATCGCCGCCGCGGCGGTGATCACCCTCGCGGTCTTGGCGAGTCCGTCGGCCACCGCACGGCTGGTGTCACCGTGCCGCAGGTACTCCTCGCGGATTCGCGAGACCAGGAAGACCTCGTAGTCCATCGAGAGGCCGAACAGGATCGCGAACATCATCACCGGCATGAATGGGGCGATCGGCACCTCGTGATCGATCCCGATCAGGTTGCTCAATCCACCGCCGTTGGCCGCCAGCGTCATCACGCCGTAGGCCGCGCTCACCGAGAGCAGGTTCATCAGTCCCGCCTTCAGTGAGATCAGCGGCGAGTGGAACGCCACGAGCAGCAGGAGGAACGAGAGCCCGACCACGCCCGCGATGAACAGCGGCATGCGGTCGGTCATGTATGTGCTCTGGTCCTCGAGCGAAGCCGTGACTCCTCCGACCTTGACCGTGACCCCGGTGCCGCCGACCGAGGACGGCACGATGTCGTCTCGGATCCGGTGGACGAGGTCCTCTGTGGTCTGGTCCTGCGGCGAGCTCTTCGGGATCACGGTGACGATCGCCGCGTCACCCGCCTGGTTGATCCGTGTCGGCGCCACGAAGGCGACGTCCTGATCGCTGCGGATCCGGTTGGCCAGGGTGTCCACGGCGGTCTTGTCCGAGGGATTCGGAAGGTCCGCCGCGATCACCACCGGGCCGTTCGAGCCGGGCCCGAACCCCTGAGTGTTCAGGTCATAGGCCTGGCGGGTCATCGTGTCGGGCGGGTCGTTGCCCGCGTCCGGGAACCCAAGGCGCATGCCGAGCGCCGGCGCGGCCAGCGCGAGCAGGATCGCCAGGGCACCGATCGCGAACGGCCACGGCCGCCGCTGCACCACGTGGCTCCAGCGAGCCGCGGGCGAGTTGCCGTTGGTCTGCCGGTCGGGCCTCAGTGCCCGGCCGAGCAGCGGGATGCGGAGCTTGTCGACCCGCGGCCCGAGATAGCTCAGGAACGCCGGCAGCAGAGTGATCGAGGCCAGCATGACCACGAGCACCGCGATGGAGGTCGCGATCGCGACTCCGTACATATATGTCAGGCCCGTGAGCATCAGGCCGAGGACCGCGATCACCACGGTGGCGCCGGCGATGAGCACGCTGCGACCTGCCGTGGTCACCGCCTCGACGACAGCGTCGTGGCGGTTCTTGCCGTCCCTCAACGCCGAGCGGAACCTCGTCAGGACGAGCAGCGAGTAGTCGATGCCGACGCCGATCCCGATCAGTCCCGAAACGGCCGTGGTCCAGTCGGGGACGTCCATCACGTTCGCCAGCAGCGGGATCAGGCCCGCCGATGAGATGCCGAGCCCCGCCAGGGCGATGCCCAGCGGCAGACCGGCCGCGACGACTGAGCCGAAGGCGATCAGCAGCACGATGGCGGCGCCCAGGAAGCCGAGGCCCTCGGGGCTCGACGAGCTCTGGGCCGCGTAGATCGGGTCTCCGCCGAGCTTGATCTCGGTCCCGTTGCCGGCGTTGTCCTCAGCCGCGTTGATCAGCTGCTTGCCCTGATCCTTCGTCATCTCCCAGCCGGGGACGGTCATCGGAAGAGTGGTCGAGCCGATCTCGCCGTTCTGCGAGACCCGGATCGGCGCGTGGGCAGCGATGTGGTCGACCTGCTCCGCCTGGGCGAAGAAGGCGTTCATCTGCTTCATCGTCTGCGGGTTCTTGGCTCCGTCCGGGTTCCTCCAGACGACGTTGATCTCCTGGCCGGAGTAACCATCGAAGCGCTGCTTCGTGATGTCGCTCGCCGCCTGGGAATCCGATCCAGGCGTGTCGTAGTTCGCGTTGAAGTCGCCTGCGAGCGAGGATCCGACCCCGATGATCAGGACCATCGCCACGAGCCATCCCAGGACCATCCGGCCCCGGTGGCGATAGGCGATGTCAGCTAGTCGGGCAAGACGTCGGGTCATCCAGACTTCCCCCTTCCTTCTGAGCTCAGTTCCGAGCTCGGATCGATTCCGGTTTGCGTTCTAACAAGCCACATTGGTGGGCGTTTCTCGAAAGGTGCTCAATTCGTTTTCGCGTGTCTGCGAGCTTCATCACTTAGACGCGGCACAGCTCTAAGACGTGACACAGCTCGAAAACTCATCGGCGCGACGATGCCAGCCGGGGCCGGCATCGTCCATGGGGGATTTCCCTAACGCGACCCCAGGCCGGAGCCCGAACCCGCCAGCTCCGCCAGGGAGGGAGCGTTGCGGTCACGCTCGGAGAGGATCGGGTCCGTGACCGGCCAGTGCACCGCAACCTCGGGGTCGTCCCAGGCGATGCCAGTCTCGAGATCGGGGTCGTAGTAGGTCGAGACGCGATAGAGCACGTCCGCGGAGTCGGAGAGGACGCAGAAGCCGTGCCCGAAGCCGCCGGGGATGAGCAGCTGGCGGTGCGTGACGTCGTCGAGCTCGTAGCCCTCCCAGCGCTTGTAGGTCGGCGAGTCCGGCCGCAGGTCCACCGCGACATCGAAGATCGCGCCAGATGCGCAGCGGACCAGCTTCGCCTGCCCACGCTGCATGTGGATCCCGCGCAGAACGCGCTCGCTGGAGCGGCTGTGGTTCTCCTGGACGAACTCGACGTCGATGCCGAGCGAGGCGAAATCACCGGCTCGGTAGGTCTCGACGAAGAAGCCGCGTTCGTCGCCGTGCACGTCGGGCTCGATCAGGACGACGCCGTCGATCTCGGTGGGGAGCCTGCGGAAGCTCACTTGAGCGCCTTCCCGTACTGCCGCTCGTAGTACTCGCGGTACTCGCCCGAGCGGATCGGCTCCCACCACCACTGGTTCTCTCGATACCAGCTCACCGTCCGCTCGATGCCCTCGTCGAAGCCGACCACCGCCCTCCAGCCGAGCGCCTCGAGCCGCGCCGCGGAGAGCGAGTAGCGGCGGTCATGACCCGGTCGGTCCTTGACGTAGGAGATCAGGGACTCGTCGCGGTCGGTGAGGGCGAGGATTCGCTTGACCACGTCGAGATTGGGCAGCTCGTCCGGGCCGCCCACGTTGTAGACCTCGCCCGGCTCGCCTCGCTCCAGGACCGCGTTGACGGCGGCGCAGCAGTCCTCGACGTAGAGCCAGTTGCGGACCTGCATGCCGTCGCCGTAGACCGGCAGCGGGTCGCCGGCGAGAGCGTTGAGGACGCAGAGCGGGATCAGCTTCTCGGGGTGCTGGCGAGGGCCGTAGTTGTTGGAGGCTCGGATGATCAGCGCCTCCGAGCCGTAGGTGCGGGCGAAGGCCGAGACCAGCAGGTCGCCGCCCGCCTTCGATGCCGAGTAGGGGGAGGAGGGGTTGAGCGGTGACTCCTCCGTCGCGGTCCCCAGCTCCAGGTCCCCGTAGACCTCGTCGGTCGAGACCTGAAGGTGCCGCACTCCGGCGTCGCGGCAGGCCTCGAGCATTACGTAGGTGCCGTAGACGTCGGTCGTGATGAACTCGCCAGGGGCCTCGATCGAGCGGTCAACGTGCGACTCGGCGGCGAAGTTGACGACCGCGTCGCAGTCCTCGACCGCCGCCCTGACCGCCTCACGGTCCGCGATGTCCGCCTCGACCAGCTCCCAGCGGTCCTCTGGCAGCCCTTCGAGGTTCTCGCGGCGGCCGGCGTAGGTGAGCTTGTCGAGGACCCGGACCGAGTCGTCCGGATGCTCCTCCAGCCGGTGCTCCACGTAGTTCGAGCCGATGAAGCCGGCGCCCCCAGCGACCAGGATCCTCATGCGGCGTCCGCGCCCTTGTCGGCGCCCTCGGCTCCCTCGTCCTCTTCGTTGGCGCCGTCCTCCCAGGTGACCGGCTCGAGAGGCAACTCGCTCTCGCCCGTGATCTCCTCGCCGTCCTCCTGGCGCTCCTGGCGCTCCCGGCGGGTCCAGTCGAGCACCGGCTGGCGCTTCGAGGCGCTCGACCGCTGCCTGATCGGTGCACGCTCCGCCTCCACCTGGTCGCGGCGGGCCAGGTAATCCGAGAGGCCGCGCTGCCAGGGCGGCAGATTGATCGGGGCCGAGCGCCGGCTGACGAGCACCGAGTTGGCGGGCCGCTTCGCCGGTCGCTCCATCATGTCGGTGGTCGACGCCATCACGCGCGTGACGACCTCGGCCTGCCGGAAGATCTCCATCGCGAACTCGTACCAGGAGCAGCTGCCCTCTCCCGCCATGTGGTGGATCCCGTAGGCGGCGCTGTCCACGAGGCGCAGGAGGCCGACCGCCAGATGGCCGGTGTAGGTGGGGCAGCCGACCTGGTCGTGGACCACGACGACAGGCCCGCCGCCTTCCCCGAGCCGCAGCATCGTCTCCACGAAGTTGCCGCCACTTGGACCGAAGAGCCAGGAGGTGCGGACTATGAAGCTCTGTCCGTTGACCAGGGCGGTGGCCCGCTCGCCCGCGAGCTTGGTGCGCCCGTATGCGTTGATCGGGTCCGGGTCATCCGACTCTCCGTAGGGACCGCCGTCGCCGTTGAACACGTAGTCGGTGGAGGGGTAGATGACCTTGGCGTTGACCTTGGCTGCCGCGTCGGCGACGAAGCCCGCGCCCTGCGCGTTGACCAGCGAGGCGTCGTGCTCAGACTCCTCGGCGCCGTCGACGTTGGTCCAGGCCGCGCAGTTGATCACGGCGCCGGGCCGCTCGCGGGTGATCATGCGCTCGACCCTTGCCGGGTCGGTGACGTCGAGATCGTCATGGGTGAGAGCGATCACCTGGTGGCGCATGTCGCTCGCCACGCGGACCACGTCGTGGCCGAGCATTCCGCCGGCTCCCGTGACCAGGACCCTCACGGGATCGAGATGTCCGCGTTGTCGCCGACCAGGAAGCGCAGCGTCTTCGGCATTCCCTCGCTGCGGGAGAGGCTGACGTTCTTGCCCAGCAGGCTCGCCTCCATCCGCGCGTGCAGGTCGCGGATGCTCGAGCCTGCCAGCACGATCGAGTGCTCGACCTCGGACCCCGTGATCACCACGTCCCGGTCGATCGCCGTGTACGGCCCGATGTAGGAGTCGGTGAGTTGGGCGCCGGCGCCGATGATCGCCGGACCGCGGACGATCGTTCTCTCCAGCCTCGCCCCCTTCTCGATCGCCACGCGGCCCTCGACGCGGGACTCGGCGTCCAGCTCGCCGTCGATTCGCGGCTCGATGTCCTCCAGGACGAGGCGATTCGCCTCCAGCATGTCCTCCAGTTTCCCGGTGTCCTTCCACCAGCCCTTGACGACGTGCGACTCGACGCGGCGATCCGTCTCGATCAGGGAGTCGATCGCATCCGTGATCTCCAGCTCGCCCCGGCCGGACGGCTCGATGGAGTGGGCGGCCTCGAAGATCGCCGAGGTGAACATGTAGACGCCGACCAGCGCCAGGTCGCTGGGGGGATCCTTGGGCTTCTCGACGAGGCGCACGACCCGCTCGCCGTTGAGCTCCGCGACCCCGTAGGAGGAGGGATCGTCCACCCGGGTCAGCAGGATCAGGGCGTCCGGCTCGGAGCGGCGAAAGACCTCCACCAGGTCGGTGATCCCGTTCCGCAGCAGGTTGTCGCCCAGGTACATCACGAACGGGCTCTGCCCGAGGTAATCCTCGGCGGTCAGCAGCGCGTGGGCGAGCCCGAGCGGCGCCTCCTGCTCGATGTAGGTGATCCGCGCGCCGAAGCCGGAGCCGTCGCCGGCCGCCTGCCTGATCTCCTCACCCGTCTCGGGGGCGATGATCACGCCAATGTCGGCGATTCCGGCCTCCACCAGCGCCTCGATCCCGTAGAAGAGGACGGGCTTGTTGGCAACCGGCACCAGCTGCTTCGCCGAGGTGTGGGTGATCGGCCGCAGCCGCGTCCCGGCACCCCCCGAGAGGATCAGCCCCTTCAGCGCTTCCATCTCGCGGGAGGCTAGCGGCCACCAGGCCGCACCACCTTGAGCGAGGGACGTAGTCCCGAGCGGTTATGCGGGGCGGTCGCCTGTGGCCGCGATCTGATGGCGAAGCCGAGTGGCGGGTGGCTCAGTGCGGTTTGGAGACGTTCTTGTGGTTGGAGTGCTCGCAGTGCCGGCCGCTCGGATCCTTCTTGTCCTTGCGGAGCACGTCACCGCCGCCGTCCCCGCAGGAGATGAAGGTGTCGCGCTGCCCGTCGAGCGTCTGCAGGGTGTCGCGGCCACGGCCGCCCTTGTAGACGTCGGCGCCCTCACGCCCGCGCAGCGAGTCCCGGCCGTCGTTTCCCTTCAGGATGTCGTTGCCGAGGCCGCCCATCAGGATGTCGTTGCCCCGACCGCCGATCATCTGGGCCCCGACCGTCAATGGCGGCACGGCCCCGGTTCCGGCGGTCGAGACGGTGGCGGTGTCGTCCCGATCGCGAACGTCGATCACGAAGCTGTGGACGAACGCCTGCTGGCACATGCCGACGCCGTTGATCAGCTCGCATGGCCCCCCGCCGACCTGGATCGGGTTCGCGTCGGCGTCCTTGAAGCTGTAGACGCGAATGGTGCCGCCGAGGATCGTGTCGACGCCGACCTGGACGTCGTTCCGCTCGCCCTGTCCGGCGACGTAGTAGATGATCCCGTTCGCTTCGGTGAGAGTGGAGGCCTGCGCGGCTGCCGTGCCGAAGACCATGGTTCCCAGCGCCGTCAGAGCTATTGCGATCCTTCGCATTTGTTTCCCCTATCGGGTCGGGTTGGAGGGCGGCGGGATTGTGCCAGCTTCCAGCGAAAAACTCCTCGATATTGGGGTGGATGCAGGAATCCGCCCAGTAGTCAGTAGGTGCCGCCGAGCTTGCGGTGGTCCCAGCTGGCGACCAGCGTCGGCCGGAAATGGATCGCCACCCGCTTCGGCGCCTGGGCGCGGAGGCCGGCGGCGGCATCGCCCTCCACGGACTCGATCCCCTCGCTGTAGCGGACCGTCATCTCCTTCGCGTAGTCCACGATCCGGTCGAGGTCGCGGATGATCTCCGCCTCTGCCTCGATCTGAACGCCGCGCAGCTCCACGTACTCGACGCCGGTCTCGATCAGCAGCGTGGCCCGGGGATCCCGCTCGAGGTTCTTCACCTTCTGGGACTTCGCGTAGGTCCAGATCCAGATCTCCCCATCCCGCGGGACGTACCAGAGCGGCATCACGTGCGGCCAGCCCCGCGGCCCGAGCGAGGAGATGACCACGATCCGCTCGCTTTCGATCAGCTCACGCTGCTCGTCCTCACTGAGCGTGATCTGGTCGCGCCGAGACGGCATCAGCCGGAACTGCCGGCCGGGTTGAGTACCAGGGTCTCGAAGGGGCCCTCCCCGGCCATCGGCTGCATGGTCCCGGCCTCCCACCGCGGCTGCAGGTCGTCGTAGTGACTGCTCCAGGCGTGCCCGGACTGACCGGTGAAGGCCTGCCACTGGGATCGCTCCGGCGCCGCGGGATCCGCCACCATCCTCCAGCTGGGCGCCCAGATCGCGTGGTAGGGATCGGTCGGGTTGTAGGCCACCTGCGCGACGGTCTCCTGCGCTCCCCCGGGGTGGAGGGTCCGGTTGAAGACCCAGTCCGCGACCGGAAAGCCCGCCCCGAGCGCATGGGGAAACTCGAGCGCGTGCACCTGGCCCCAGCGCCACTGCTCGGGATCGGGCCCGAAGCGCTCCTCGAGGTCGTCGAGGGCGCCGCGAAGAGCCTCCAGGGCCAGCTCGTCCCAGGAGCCGCCGATCAGCTCCTCGTCGGCCTCCTCCCAGAGGTCGAGCAGATGGGCGTGCCAGCGCCAGGGCGAGGTGACGTGTGCGATGAAGCCGTTGTCCGCGCGGTCCAGGTAGCGCTCGGCGAGATCGCGGTCGCCGATCGCCGCCCGCGTGAACTCCCGCGCCAGGCGAAGCAGGAAGGCCTGATAGATGGTCCCCGCCACGGTGCGGGGGCCGAGGATCCGGTCCCAGCTCTTCAGGCGCTCGATCGCCCTCACCTCGCGCTGGGTGGTCGGTTCGAGCCGGGCGAGACGATGGACCACCTCGTCGCCGGGTATCGAGTAGAGGTCGGTCTGCATCCGGCGGAAGTCGTCGAGGTCGTGCTCCTCGTGCTCGAGGATCAGCTGCTCGACGCGCGCGGCCCGGAACCCGTCCAGCCAGTCGCTGGTGATGTGGTGCGGGTACGACGAATCCACGATCCTGTTGTTCGCCGTCACCAGGTATCCCTCATCGGGATCGATCAGCTCCGGCAGCTCGTCGTAGGGGATCCAGCCCTCCCACTCGAACTCGCCCGTCCAGCCCGGCTTCGGCAGGTCCGGGCAGTCGCCCTTCCGCAGCGGAACCCGGCCGACCATCTTGTAGCCGATCGACCCGTGCCGATCGGCCCAGACCAGGTTCGAGACCGGCATCGACAAGTCCCGGAGCATCTCCACGAGCTCCGGGCCGCTGCGCGGCTCGAGCACGCTCAGGTGAGGGCGGGAGATCGCCGGTTCGTCGAGCCCCGCCCAGCGCAGGGCGAGCGGCTGCTCGTCGTCGGCGCCGAGAGCTCCGTTGACGATCGGCCCGTGATGGGTGAGGCGAACCTCGTGCCGCTCGGCCCGGTCCTGGCCGCGCACCGTGATCAGCTCCTCGACGATCTCGAGCGGCCGCCGCTCGCCTTCGAACTCGTAGCTCTCGTCCTCGATCCGCTCGACGAAGAGGTCTTCGACGTCCGCCATCACGTTGGTGAAGGTGAAGGCGACGTCGTTGTTCTGCCCCTGGGTGATCCCCGGGATGCCGGGGATCGTGGAGCCGCGGCAGAAGCGGTCGTCGAGTTCGAGCGCGACCTCGTACCAGAGGCCCGGCATCCCGGTGGGGAGGTGTGGGTCACCGGCCACCAGGGCGCCGCCGGTTGCGGAGCGCTTGGGCGCCACGGCCCAGTTGTTCGAGCCGCTCGCGGCCGCGGACAGCCCGAGCTGCTCCCGCACCCGCCCGATCTGCTCGGCCAGCCGGAGACCGTCGCCATCGAATCCCTGGCCGGGATGGAGAGCGACCGGGTTGCCCTTCGGATAGGTGGGATCGATCTTGGCGGCGCGCTCCTCGCCGAGCTCGCGGACCAGGTCGGCGCGAAGCAGCTCCCGCTCCCAGTTGGTCGAGAGCCCGAAGGCGAGCAGCTTGCCGCCGGCCAGCATGTCGGCCGGGCGCCAGGGCTCGAAATCGAGCCGCAGGAGTTGGAACTCGGCCGGCGGAGCGGGGGCGACGCGGGCGGCCTCGTTGAGGCCGGCGCAGAAGGCGTCGAGCAGGGCGTGGAGGCCGGGCTCGAGCTCGGCCTCTTCGCGGAGGGCAACGCGGCGCAGTCCCAGGGTCCGCATCAGGCGGTCCACCGGCAGGCCGGCGCGGCCCGCGATCTCGCTGATGCGGCCGGCGGTGAGGCGCCGGTTTACCTCGCACTGCCAGAGCCGGTCCTGGCCGTGACAGAAGCCCTGGCCGTACCAGAGGTCGGCGGGGGTCTGCGCCCTGATCGTGGGCATCCCCCAGCGATCGCGGGCGATCTCGATCCGGCCCTCGACTCCCCGAACCCGCAGCTCGCCGCTGGTGCGCGGAAGGGAGTGGCGGAAGAGCTGCCACCAGATCCCCGCCGCGGTCCCGCCGAAGAGGGCCGTGCCGATCCCCATGCCCTTGGCACCGGTCCGGAGTAGCCGGCCTAGGTCCATGCCCATCAGTCCTTGATATCAGGCGGCAGGCGGCCTTCCTCGCCGAGCTTCTCGAGGTGTGCCTCCATGGCCAGCGCGGCGGCGGGCTTTAGCTCCTCCGGGACGTCGTCCCAGACCTCCTCCAGCAGTGCCGCCCGGGAGCGCTCGCCGCGGTCGATTGCCGCGAGCAGCCGGCGCTCCCGCATCATCCGGTGCTCGACGTATTCGGCGATCTTGGCCGTCGGGTCGTGGATCTCGGGCCCGTGTCCCGGGTAGAGGACCTCGAGATCGAGCTCGCGCAGCCGCTCCAGGGAGCGCATGTAGTCGGCAAGCGAGCCGCCCAGGCGGCGCGGGCCCACGATCGTCGAGCCCTCGCCGAGGATCAGATCGCCGCAGAAGCCGGCCCCCTCGAGCACGAAGCAGAGGTGTTCGGCGGCGTGTCCCGGCGTGGCGATCGCCGTCAGCCCCGCGACCACGTCACCATCGTCCGGGCGCTCGGGCTGGACGCCGAGAAGGTCCACGCCCGCAAGATGATCGGCGTCGTCATGGGTGAGCAGCACGGTCCCGATACCGCCACGCCCCTCGGCGGCGCTGCGTACCGCCTCGATGTGCTCGGGGATGTCCGGGCCCGGGTCGATCACCACCGCCGGATCTCGGCCGACGATGTAGGTGTTGGTCCCCTCCAGCGTCATCGGGCCGGGGTTGGGGGCGGTCAGCCGTTCGACGTCGATGGGCATCGGCGCATTCTCTCGTGTTGACAGGTGACCAAACAGTCACATATGCTCTGGAACCACGATGGACGACGAGGACGTCGTGTTCAGGGCGCTCGCCGCGCCGACCAGGCGCAAGCTCCTCGATGAGCTGTTCCGGAAGGACGGCCAGTCGCTGACGGAGCTCGAGCGGAAGCTGCCGATGTCGCGCTTCGGGGTGATGAAGCACCTCGGGGTGCTCGAGGAGGCCAACCTCGTGGTCACCCGCAGGCGCGGCCGCGAGAAGCTCCATTTCCTCAACCCCGTCCCGATCCGGCTCATCCACGATCGCTGGGTGAGCAAGTACGCCGAGCCGCTGGCTGCCACGCTGAGCGGCATCAAGAGAGAGCTAGAGGAGGAAGAGCATGGAGAGGTACCCCGAGGCCGGGCTCACACTGCATCCGGATGACACCGCGGCCGTCTTCGAGATCTTCATCAAGACGACGCCCGAGCGGCTCTGGGAGGCGATCACGGATCGCGACCTGAGGGCCAGATACAGCTTCGGGGTCGCCACGGAGTCGGATTGGTCGCCCGGCTCGAGCTACAAGTCCTCCGTCCCGGAAGTGATCGACATCGCCGAGGGCCAGAACGTCGAGGTCGAGCCACCGCGCCGGCTGGTGCAGACCTTCACCGCCCTGTGGAGCGACGAGGTGAAGGGCGAGGGCGCTTCCAGGGTGACCTGGGAGATCGAACCGGTCGGGGACGACTCGTGCCGGCTGACGGTCACCCACGATCAGCTCGGGAAGGGCGCGAGCAACGAGCTCTACGGGGGCTGGCCTCAGATTCTCTCGGGGCTCAAGACCCTCCTGGAGACGGGCGAGGATCTGACAACTCCCGGCTCCCTGCGCTACTCCGGAGCCGCAAACGCGGGGTCATGACCGCTGGGGGCTCCGGGCCACCGGTTCTGATGGAGGGCATCGGCCTCGGCGAGTCACCGCGCTGGCAGGACGGCCGACTTTGGTTCTCGGACTGGGTCGCCGGTCGGGTGATCGCGCTCGATCCGAGTGGCGAGCACGAGGTGATGGCCGAGGTCGACGCCTTCCCATTCTCGATCGACTGGGCGCCGGATGGGCCGATGCTGATCACCGCCGGTCGGCAACTGCTGCGCCGCGAACCGGATGGCTCCCTCGTCAGCCACGTCGATCTCCGCGATCTCTCCGACTACGACTGGAACGAGATCGTCGTAGACGGCCGCGGCAACGCCTACGTCAACAGCGTGGGCTTCGACCTGATGGGCGGCGAGGAGCCGAAGCCCGGCTACATCGCCGTGGTCACACCCGACGGGACGGCGCGGCGAGTGGCGGACGGCCTCGCGTTCCCGAACGGGATGGTCGTCACCCCCGACGGCTCGACTCTGATCGTCGCCGAGTCCTATGAGGGCAAGCTGACCGCCTTCGACATCGGCGACGACGGCGGCCTCTCCGATCGGCGGGTCTGGGCCGACCTCGGGGAGGGAGGAGACGGCATCTGCATGGACGCCGAGGGAGCCGTATGGAGCCCGAAGTTCCAGGCCTGCGTCCGGGTGCGCGAGGGCGGCGAGGTGCTGGAGACGATCGAACTCGACAGGTTCTGCTTCGCCTGCATGCTCGGCGGCGAGGACGGGCGCACGCTGTTCCTGAACGTCGCGGAATGGACCGGCCCCGAGGGCATCTACAAGGAGCCGCGGACCGGCCAGATCCTCGCCGTCGAGGCGCCCGCCGCTCACGCCGGCCGGCCGTAGGGATGTGAGAGGCTCTCCGACATGGCAACCAACGGACAGCTGCTCAACGGCGTCGACTTCATCGCGTTTCCGACCAAGGACTGGGAGGCGGCCAGGAAGTTCTACGGCGAGACCCTCGGCCTGCCGTTCGGAAAGCAGTGGGGTGAGATGCCCGCCGGCGAGTTCGAGACCGGGACCGTGACCATCGCCCTGATGCAGGTCGATGCCTTCAACATCGACTTCAGCCCGAACACGACGCCGCTCGAGTTCCACGTCGACGACTTCGATTCAGCCAAGGCCGAGCTCGAGTCACGCGGCGTGGAGTTCGTCACCGACGTGATCGACAGCGGGGTCTGCAAGCAGGCGATCTTCCAGGACCCGGACGGCAACTCGCTCGCGATCCACCACCGCTACGCGGCCGGCTAGTCACAGTTCGATTCAGCCCGGGTAGGGGTTTCCCGACCCCCAGATCTCCGGTGCGCACGAGCGCGAAGTCCGGCGAGGGGGTATGGCCATAGGTCTCTGATTGGGGGAGGGTCCATGCGATCTCAATGACGGCATGGACCGACGAACAGACAAGGCAGACCGATGGCGGCTAGCGCGCTGAAGACAGTGCGCCTCGGGATGA
>Ga0081455_10004799_pt1 | contig 15022 bp, 15 predicted proteins | sample TabmetS3T2R1_FD_70207 | JGI IMG/M metagenome (GOLD analysis project Ga0081455, IMG submission 70207) | Tabebuia heterophylla rhizosphere microbial communities from the University of Puerto Rico - S3T2R1 | ecosystem: Host-associated > Plants > Roots > Rhizosphere ... | reverse complement strand
TTCTAGGCGCAAAATCGAATTCTGTGCATTTTGTAAATTATTGGTGATGAACGTCGTAACCCTGCGTACATGTGTACGCAGGGTTGTAGGGCCTAACGACTCTGATGCGCACCGCCTGTTGTTTCGTTTTGATTTCATCGATGCACTCCCTTAACTGAACGGGCAGCGGCACTCTGGAACGCAGCGTTCCGCATTCGTCGTGAGATGCCCTTCGTGGTCATCACGGGACATGAATCGAGAAACGACTCGACAGTACGCAGGTCGATCAATCGACGGCCAGTGCCACGCGAGCCTTTGAACCGAATCAAGCGCGACTTAATCTTGTTTTCTGCAATGAGGTAGTACCCGACAGCGCGGCTAAGCCCGTAAAGCCTCTCCAAATCGTCGAGTGAACCCCAACGCTGGTCATCGCCGTTGCGGATGCCATCGGCAATCGGCTTTGCTAATTTGTTTTTCATATGGTTTTGGTTGCGCCGGTTTCAATTCCAGTTGGAGCAACCGCCAACCACGACACCGGTACACAAAAACGCGACAACGGTTGCTGTTCCGTTGTCGCTCGCGCCGCTTCACGACTGGCTTTGCACGAGTGGTCCTAACTGCAAAGCTCACCCGAAATGTTTACGATGCGTCAGGTGTGCTAGCGCATCCCTTAAATCGCTGAAACCGCAACATTCACAACGTCGCTCAATCGCAGCGATCAATTTCGATGTCGCATCGAATTTCACGCAAGCTCGGTAGCAGTGTCAATCACATATTTTGCACACGCTAACATAGCGATACCTACAACGATTTTATGCCTTGTGTTATGCTTGTGGGTAGGCCGTGACCCGTTTCACCTATGGGAAAACGTTGTCACAGAAATGTAACATTAATTCCATTGCTGGTTTCGCGGCCGTTTCGCATCGTCGCCAGTGTGGAAACCACCGCGCGAGAGTTGTCCATTCCGGCGGAAAAAAGCGCGACTGGATACCGACGGCGAACCGCCGAATCCGTCATCAGGGCCTTCTTCGGCAGCAACGCGCTCGTCGCAATCGTTGTACTGACGTTGATTACCATCTTCCTCTTTCGGGAAGGCTTCGGTTTTTTCGGGCAGAATCTGGCGAATTTGCGGCTGTATCGGCAAGCCGGTCTCGAATACGTGGACATCATTCGAGCGCAAGCCGAGCAGCAGATGGCTCTATCGCGTCAACTCGGCGATATTCGGCTTCAACAAATGCGGAGTGGAGCCGACCAGGCCGCGCTCGAAAAATTCGATCTGTTCGCAAACAGATTTAGCGATACTGGCGAACAGTTAAACGGACTAGTTTCGGACGCAAGCGATCAGGCGCAGGCGCTGCGTGAAACCATGCTGAAGCTCGGCGGCCATGCTGGTGCTTCAGTGATGGAGAGCGAAACGCAAGACGAAGCCAGGCCTGCCAGCGGCACGCCTCTTGTCAGCGAAGCGGAGCAGATGGCCACCCTTCGTTCTGCAACGGAAAAGTTTGCGCAAGTTGCCGACTCGATGAAGGCGCAGATAAGCGAACTGCTAACTGGAACTCCGACCTTGAGCAGCGCCAAAGCTTTTGGAAAATGGAAAGCGGAAGTCGAAGCATATCTGCAGCAGTTGCCTGCAGTCGGAGAAAAACTTCGTGCGTGGGACCCGAATAAACCAGTGCCCGCGTATCGGGCGATTACCTCCTTTCTGTTTGGCACGCAGTGGATAACGGCAAGTTTTTGGCAGGATTGGTACGGCGTCATTCCGTTGTTTGTAGGGTCGCTGATGGTCTCGCTCGTTGCACTGCTAATTGCCGTTCCCCTCGGTGTTTCTGGGGCGATCTACGTGAGCGAGGTCGCCTCGCCGATTGAGAAGAGCCTGATCAAACCGTACATCGAGTTCATTTCGGCGATCCCATCCGTGGTGCTGGGCTTTTTTGGGATTGCTGTGCTCGGCGAAACCATTCGCGCCATCTCGCGCGCGCCGTTCATGCAATGGGTGCCGTTCTTTCCAATCAGCGAGCGGCTCAATGTTTTTACCGCAGGTTGTCTGCTCGCGCTCATGGCTGTGCCCACGATTTTTACGCTCGCGGAAGACGCTTTGCGCAACGTGCCTCGCGGCTTCAAGGAAGCTTCCTACGCTTTGGGATCGAACCGACTTCAGACTATTGTGCGCGTGCTCGTGCCTGCGGCGTTGTCGGGGATTGTTTCCGCAGTGTTGCTCGGCCTCGGCCGCGTGATCGGAGAAACCATGGTGGTGCTGCTGTGCGCCGGAAACCGGATCGCCATTCCTGATTTTACAGAGGGACTGGGCGCATTTTTCCAACCGGTACACACAATGACGGGAATTATCGCCCAGGAAATGGGCGAGGTCGTTCGCGGCAGTATTCACTACCGCGCCCTGTTCATGGTGGGACTTGTGTTGTTCGCGATCACTCTCGCTATCAACTACGGCGCGCAGAAGCTCGTCATGCGCTACCGCATGAGCATTGGCTAAAATGGTCGGAGCTTCTTCCAACAGGCGGCGCGGTTTTGTCCAAACGTTCAGTTTTTGGGCGTTTCGTCTGGCCACCTATTTCGTGCTGGCCTGCGCCACGTACATCTTTCTGGACATCGCGATCAAAGGAAGCCGGACGGTCTTCACCAATCACGCGCCATTCATTAATGTGAAATTTCTGACCGAGCCGCCCCAAACGCTCTACGTCTTTGATTATCAGGGGAAAAAAATGGAGCTGAGCGATCGCGAGTTCCGGAAATGGCAGGAAACACACAAGGAGCCCGTTGAAGCCACCAGCATCGCCTATTCTGCTGGCGGAATTTGGCCCTGCATCGTTGGGACGGCCCTGCTCGTTGTCGGGTCGATGATCGTGGCCTTGATCATCGGAATTAGTGCGGCGATTTATCTGAGCGAGTACAGCCGGGAGACGCGTTTCATTCGATTCATTCGCGTCGCGATTTTGAATCTCGCCGGCGTGCCGTCGATCGTGTTTGGCCTCTTCGGTTTCGGCCTTTTCGTAATCTTTTTTGGCTGGAACGTTTCGCTACTTGCGGGGTGGTTCACGCTCGGTCTGATGATTTTGCCGGCAATCATTACAGCCAGCGAAGAATCGTTGCGCGCAGTGCCGAAGGGTTTGCGCGAAGGCTCACTGGCGCTTGGCGCGACCAGTTGGCAAACCATTCGCAAGAACGTCCTACCTTACGCGATGCCGGGAATTTTGACTTCATCGATCCTTGGCATCGCCCGTGTCGCCGGTGAAACCGCGCCGATCATGTTCACCGCGGCTTACGCGATGCGGGATGAAATGCCGTGGCAGGTGCCCAAATGGACCGATTTCTTTTTCCAGGGTGTCATGGCGCTCCCGTACCACATTTATGTAGTTAGCTCGAAAATTCCGCAGAACGAATACACCGAGCGCGTCCAGTATGGAACGGCGTTTGTTTTTCTGATAGTCGTGATGCTGATTGCGTTAGCGTCCATTGTACTGCGGGAGAGGCAAAGGAGACGTTTATCATGGTAACTGTGATGGAACCGCCCCAAATACTTAGGCCAGAAACCCCGCCGGAGCCTCTTGAGCCGACTGCAAATCAGACGGACAAACCCCAGGTGATGATCGACGTACGAGAAGTCGATTTCACTTACGGCGATAACAGGGTCCTCCACAATATCTCGCTGCAAATGCCGCCTCGCGCGGTGACCGCTTTCATTGGACCGTCCGGATGTGGGAAGACAACTCTGCTGCGTTGCATCAACCGGATGAACGATCTCGTCGATGGCTCGCGAATCAGTAAGGGCGCGATTCACGTCGACGGTATCGACATCAATACGCCCGGATTGGACGTGGTCGATTTGCGCCGGCGCGTAGGAATGGTCTTTCAAAAATCGAATCCATTTCCGAAATCGATCTACGAAAACATTGCCTACGGATTGCGCGTTGCCGGTGTCAAAAAACGTTCGCGCATCGATGAAGCGGTTGAGAAAAGTTTACGTTCGGCCGCGTTATGGGACGAAGTGAAAGACCGGTTGGATACTAATGCGTACGGATTGTCCGGTGGACAGCAACAGCGCTTGTGCATTGCACGCGCCCTGGCCGTCGAACCGGAGGTAGTGTTGATGGACGAGCCCTGCTCGGCGCTCGATCCGATTGCTACGGCGAAAATTGAAGAACTAATACAGGCGCTCAAAACACAGTACACAATCGTGATTGTCACTCACAACATGCAGCAGGCCGGCCGCGTTTCCGATTTCACCGCGTTCTTCTATCTCGGAAAACTAATCGAATTCGGCCCCACGGTGAAAATCTTCACAAACCCCGGCGAAAAACAGACCGAAGATTACATCACCGGCCGCTTCGGTTAATTCGCGTGGAGTAAAGCTCGCCAATGCGTCGCTCGATCGCCGTTGGCCCCGCTCAGGTTCTTTCCGATTTCAGATATTCGCTCAACGAGCTGGAAGAAATTCTTCTAACCGCGGTCTATTGCGCGTGCAGCGGGAACCTTCAAAACATTGCGGCGGAGAGGGCAGGGTTTGCTTCGAGGTGGCTCGAAGACCGGATGCTTAGCCGGCGCCCTACACGGTCCATCGCAGCGAACCATTCATGATGTTCGATGTGCGATGTTTGATCTAGCCACGACACTGCCGCAGCTTATCTCTTTCTCGTTAGGTCGATGTTTCGTTTGGGTGACGATACACCGCGTGACCGCTAATCGCATGTCGTCACGGTCGGCGGGAAACAACCAGCCGGGTCGGTGAGTTCGAGCGTGTGCTCACCCGCCGCTGTGTTGTTGATCGAAAGTTGCGCGCGATTGCCGCTGATCGTCACTATGTTAGGCGTACCATCGACCGAAATGGTGACCTGCTCGCCGGAGTGACTAGTGTCCGCCAGAGTGACCCTGGCCAGCAGGCGATGGCCGTTGCGCGTCGTTTTGCAGCGCGCTTGGAATGACGCGACATCGTCGCACGAAATCCCGCCGCTGCCGCTGATCAACGACGCCCATTTGGTTACTGTCATGTCGACCGCGCCCGTGTTGGCATTGTAGATCTGTCCCCCGTCGAAGAGATTGAACGCCGCATCGAAACGCAGCGCGCCTGATGTCGGAATCTCGGCTCCGGTGTTGAACACTACACCGCGATCTTTTTCCACCCCCGTTGCGGTATCCAGCACAAAGAGGATCACGTCGTTACTAAATGGCGCCGAACTGGTCCGGCCAATGACGAAGACATTACCTTCTGGATCAACCCGCACGTCGGAAGGCACGTCGAAGCAGCCGACACAGGAGTCGCCGTAGTTATGCGTCCACAGCTGGGTCCCAGTAGCGGCGTCGCGTTTCACTGTGAAGAAATCGTCGTTGAAATTCCCGTCGTTCCCATCCGGATCGCTCGCACCGGTGATGAACACGCCACCAACGCCGTCGAGGAAGAGCCCCGTGGCACTGTGGTCCTGGCCGAGAGCATCGTAAAATTGCCACAGAAGTTGTCCGTCGCTCCCGCGCAGCTTGATCGTGCTGTACTTGTCGATGAAATCGATTCCGATACCGGTGACGTAAACATCGCCCGCGGCGTCGATTTCCATGTCGGCCGGGAAATCACCTCCGGCTACTCCCCAAGTGGCTTCCCAGAGAGTCGCACCATTCGTCGGCGCGTATTTCACAACCACGTAATCGGGGTGACCGCCGGCCATGTAACCGGTGATACACGAAAGCACGTTGCCCGCAGGATCGAGCAGGATCTTCACTGGAGAGTCCAAGTCGAAGGGCGAGAAGGCGGTCCCGTCCCAGACTTTGCGCCATTGCGCAACACCGGCCGCGTTAAACTTTACCGTCATCACATCCGGCCCGTCCCCGGTCGTGGTGGCAATCACGTAGATGTTCCCGGCCGCGTCTCCCACAATCCCCAGGCCAGCCTCCGAAATGTTCGGGCGGCTACTGTACTTGATCGTCTTGAGCAGCGTACCATTGGTCGCGTCGTAGATCAGGATGAGCACCTGGGCAAAATCGTTAGGACCGGGGGTATTGCCGACCACGTAGAGCAAATTACCCGGACCGCGGGTGATACCGCGCGCCTGGTCTCCGGATTTCCCGCTGTCGTAGGTGTGCGACCAACGTGTCGTGCCATCGGGCGCGAAGGAGACCGTTTTGATGTCGTTCACGGAAGACGAGCCTACGGTTCCGGTAATGTACGAAACTCCATCGGGATCGACATGAATGCCGGCCGGCCCTGCACCGAGTGACGTGCCCGCCGCCACCCGGCTGATCCAGAGCGGCGAAAAATCCGCGCGAACTAGCGTCGTCATCCCGGACAGGAAGAAAGCGACTAACAGCGCGCACAGCATAATGCCTATTCCCGCCCACGAACCGGTTAACGGTCTGGTCCGACCACTAGAGCCCGTTCTCTTTGCCACTGCGTTTATGTTTACTTCGGCGATTGATTCCATGGTTGTCCTCCGCGTTTTTCCGCTCTTCTCCGAGACCTGCCATTTTATCGGATTTGGGTGCCGAGATAGGTTTTCGAAAAAGTTTACAGCGCTGTTACCTTTTCGATGGCGCATCGCTCAAAAGCTTGCCTTCCACCGGGTCTTCTCCGTTCGTGCCTATCTCTGGTTGCTGATTTGCGGCGATCGCGAAGCGCCGCTACAGAACGAGCATGAAAATTTCGTGGTTGCTACTCGCGATCTTTTTCTCCGCCGCGGCATCGCTCCTTGGAAATGATGAATTGAAGGAGCGTTTGCAGCCGGCGTTTGAAGCGATCACGCCGGACGGTCTACTCGCACACATCAAAGTTCTCGCGTCGGATGAATTCGAGGGGCGCGCCCCGGGGTCAAAAGGCGAAGACCTCTCGGTCAAATACATTGCCGATCAATTCAAAAAGGTCGGGTTAAAACCGGGAAATCCCGACGGGACATATACACAGGAAGTTCCCCTCGCCGGGATCAAAAGCGAACCGCGAATGGCCTTCGTCAATGGCGGCAAAACGATGGATTTGAAATATGCGGATGATTTCGTTGCTTCATCGGCGCGACTCCAGCCAGAGATCAAAATTGCGAACTCAGATTTGGTTTTTGTTGGATACGGTGTTGTCGCGCCGGAATACGGCTGGGACGATTACAAAAATGTCGATGTACGCGGCAAAACGCTGCTGATGTTAATCGGCGATCCACCGGTTCCCGATCGGAAAGATCCGTCAAAACTCGACGACAAGATCTTCAAAGGAAAAGCGATGACGTATTACGGCCGCTGGACCTACAAATACGAAATCGCGGCGAAAAAAGGCGCGGCGGCGGCGATCATCATCCATGAAACCGAACCGGCGGCTTATCCCTGGCAGGTCGTGAGATCGAGCTGGAGCAAAGAAAACTTCGAGCTCGACAATCCAAACAAGAATATGGATGCGGTCTCCGCGCGTTCGTGGATCAGGCTCGATATTGCAAAAAAATTACTGGGCGACTCCGGCCAGAATTTCGATGCGGTGAAAAAATCGGCATTCACAAAGAATTTTCAGCCAGTGATGCTCAACGCCAAAGCCAATATCGAAATCAAACAACAGATTCGCTCGTTCAAATCGCACAATGTCATCGGCAAACTGGAAGGAAGCGATTCGAAATTACGCGATGAATACGTCATTTACACAGCGCACTGGGACCATCTTGGACGGCATCTTGAACTGCAGGGCGATCAGATTTTCAACGGTGCTATCGATAATGCGTCGGGCGTTGCGTCCGTCATCGAAATCGCGGCCGCCTTCATGAAAGTAAATCCGCCGCCGAAACGGTCGGTGTTGTTCATGGCAACGACAGCCGAAGAAGCGGGATTGCTCGGTGCCAAATTTTATGCGGAGCACCCGCTCTATCCCCTGGAGAAAACGCTGGCGGACATCAACCTCGACAGCATGAACGTTTGGGGCAAAGCGCGCGATATTGAGGATCTGAGTCTTGGTTTTTCCACGCTCGACGATCTTCTCGCTGCCGCGGCCAAAGGGCAAAGCCGCATTGCCATCCCGGACAGTCGCCCTGACAAAGGCAAGATTTATCGCGCCGACAATTTCGAATTCTCGAAAGCCGGTCTGCCCTCGCTTTACATCGGCAAAGGCGAACATCTTCTCTCCCGTCCCGAGACCGCGCCACTTCGGTCCGACGAATTTGACTCGACAGATTACCACCAGGTGACAGACGAAGTTCATCCCGATTGGGATCTCTCCGGCGCGGTGCAAGATGTTCAGCTTGTATTCGAAGTTGGTTACGAAGTAGCCAATGGCGAAAAGTTTCCTGAATGGAAACCGGGAAGCGAGTTCCGCGTAAAAGGCTCCGCTTCACGCGGTCACTACAATTAGAGCAAAGAAAGTTTTACGTTTACGTGCTTCATTCGAAACGAGACTTGAGCGAACCGCGCAGCGTCCAAAAAGCGCAATCGTATCAATGACAGCAGCCAAATGAACAAAACCTTAATCCGTTTCAAAGCGAAACTCTCCCGGCCGGCGGAGAGCGAGAAAGGCGATTCCTGGACCTTTCTCGTCCTGCCAAAGAATGCTAGTGCGAAGCTTCCCTCGCGCGGCATGACGACAATTGAAGGCACTCTCAATGGGTTCTCTTTTCACGCGACGCTCGAGCCAGACGGCCAAAAGAGTCACTGGCTCAAAGTGAACCGAAAGCTGTCCGAAGCTGCCGGCGCAGAGGCAGGCGACATGGTCATGCTGGAGATCACACCCGCGAGAGAGGAACCGGAACCAGAGATGCCGCCGGATCTGAGAAAAGCTCTCGCGGCCGCCACCCCGGAAGTGCGGGCATCGTGGTCGGATATCACGCCGATCGCGCGCCGAGATTGGATCCACTGGATCACGTCCGCCAAGCAGACAGATACGCGCGCGCGCCGGATCAAAAATGCCTGCTCGATGCTCGCTGCCGGGAAACGACGCCCTTGCTGCTTTGATCGCTCTGGGGTCTACAGCAAAAGTTTGAGCGCTCCTAAAGCGGCAACTTAAACAAACGCGCGTTTTTCCGATGAATAGAATGAATCCGAAGGTTGATGAGTTTCTAAAGAAAGCCAAAAAGTGGCGGGGAGAATTTGAGAAATTGCGAATGGTCTGTCTTGATTGTGGGCTGACCGAGGAATCGAAGTGGGGTAAGCCTTGTTACACCTATCACACGAGTAACATAGTTCTGATACATGGATTTAAAGACTACTGTGCGCTTCTCTTTTTCAAGGGTGCCTTGTTGAAGGATCCCAAGCGTATTCTCATCCAACAAACGGCGAATGTGCAGGCGGCGCGTCAGGTTCGGTTCACCAATGTTCGCGAAATCGTTGAGAGGGAGCCGATCTTGAAAGCCTATATCAAAGAAGCCATTGAAGTGGACAAAGCCGGTTTGGAAGTGAGTTACAAAAAGACTTCAGAATTCGCAATTCCTGAAGAATTTCAAAAGAGATTGGATGACTCGCCCGCTTTGAAGACCGCCTTTGACGCATTGACGCCGGGACGGCAAAGAGGGTACCTCCTTTACTTTTCTGCAGCCAAACACTCGAAAACCCGGGAGGCACGGGTTGAGAAATCTGTGCGGCAAATTCTCAATGGAAAGGGATTGAATGACTGAAGCTGCCAAACGTTCGATTTTCCGCTGGATCCACATCGTCTTCGGCATTCCGATAATCGGTTACATTTATAGCCCCTTTTAAAGAGCTTCGAAACTACGCCCCCGTTGTTCGGTTTGTCGCCCTTTCTGTGATTGCCCTTTCGGGGATTGTGGATGTGGAAAGGCCATCTCGTTCGACGACTTGTCTCGAAAACTCGTTAGATGTATTCAGTCACAGCGCCAACACACACACATGATTACCTCAATTCATGCTTTGATTTACTCCGATGATGCTAACGCTACGCGGTCGTTTTTGCGCGACGTGCTTGGGTGGAAGTACGTCGCCGAGGATTTCGATAACGATTGGCTCATTTTCAAGTCGGGGCCAAGCGAGATGGGCGTGCACCCAACGCACAGCGAATGGGAAGGCCAAACCTACGATCACCCGCGTCACCACATGATCGCATTGATGTGCGACGATATCGATGTGACGGTCGGCGAGTTGCGGGCGAAAGGAGCGCAATTCCGGGATCCTATCGAGCAACGCGAGTACGGTCGGGTCATCATGATGATGGTGCCCGGCGCGGATGACATTCAGCTGTATCAGCCCAGCCACAAGCTCGCGTACAATCTTGAACACTGACAATCGCGTGTCATTGCAACCGATGGTCTGTCGAAATACTGAGATTTGATTCGCTCATTTCCCATTCGCTCAACCTTCGGTCTTCCCGTCGATGTCGCGGTTTCCCCAACCGCTCCATTCTCGACTTCGCTCGGAATGAAGACTCAGAGCGGGTGTTCTTAATCTGTCCGCGCCAATAAGTCCGGTTCTTCCGGTTTAAGGAAATCGTGAATCGTGCTGAGTGTGATCAGGACGTGGGTGCCGATGTGGACGCGGTCGTAGAGGTCGATGATGTCGCGAGAGCGCATGCGGATGCAACCGAAGCTGGCCGGTTTGCCGATTCGGCGTTCTTCCGGTGTTCCGTGGATATAAATGCAGCGATCGCGCGCTTTCTGGTTTTGCGCTTCCATTCCTCGCAGCCAAATCACGCGTGAAACGATCGGGTCGCGACCGGGCGCGTCCACGGCAACGATTTCACCGGTCGGGATGCGATTCTTGATGACCGCGCCCGGAAGCAATCGGTCGCCGATCTTTGCTGAGACAAATAATGTGCCGAGGGGCGTGCGGTAGCTGGCATTTGAATCGCCTGTTCCAAACTTAGACGTCGAGATGGAGTAACGCGCGATCAATTTTCCGCGATCCACCAATGCCAGCGCCTGATCGGGCACGCTGACGATCATATCTGCACTGAGCGGTGTGGCGAGCGCTGCCAAGCCGCCAGAGTTAACGAGTAGGGTGACCAGAACGAGCGGTGCTAGTAGGCCGGAAAACTCCGTCTCATTTGGCATCTTTGCGATCCGCGTTGGGTTGCGCAATTGAGTGCAAATCGCGAATGAGTGTATCGAGATTGCGCACATCTTTGCGCCGACCTTTTTCCGGTTTCAGTTTGCGCTTGCGCATCATGATGGTCAGATCACGAATGTCGTGGAGTCGCTCGCGCGATAAGTCTTCGGCTCGTTTATAGCGAGTCACTGCTGCAATGCTTTCTGCGAGATCAAGCTCCAAGCGCGCAGCGTATGCGCGAATTGTCCGGCGTAAGTCGCGTCTCACCGCATCCAATTCGTCCGTCAGCATCGTGACGGGAGAAACTTCCCGCGTTTTCTTGTGCCGTTGTTTTTTTCGTTTCACTAATTGCGAGTGGGCGACTGCTAAAAAGCCCGTCGGGGCACATTATCCCCCGACGGGCTTCCATTAACCTAACCACGATCGATTCATTTGATCGGTACAAATCCAACCTGCGCCACGATTTTCTGGCCACCCGGACCCACGGTGAAATCGACAAACTCCTTAGCCAGGCCACCAGGGTCGCCGTCTGTGTAGTAAAATGTGGGACGCCAATAGGGATAGGTGTGCCCTTGGACACTTTTGGCCGAGGGCACGGCGCTATCGATCGGCATAGCCTTTATTCCGCCAGCCTTGAGGTATGCCATGCCTACATAACCAATGCCGTTTGGATTTTTGCCCACTTCGGCCGCGATTTGTTCGTTACCGGCCATCTTTTGGGAGCCAGACGCATAATCGCGCTTCTTCATCGCCAGTTCCTTGAAGTCGGAGTACGTGCCTGACGACGTGTTACGAGTGTAGACGGAGATTTTACCGCCTGATCCTCCAACCGCGCTCCAATCCGTGACGTCACCTGTGAAGATTTGTTCCACTTGTTTCTTCGTTAGGCCTTTGATCGGATTCGCCGAGTTCACAATCACCCCGATCCCGTCAAAGGCTACGATGGTTGGCTTCATGTGTTTACCTTTTGCCGCGGCGGCGCCTACTTCGGAACTCTTGGCGCGACGGCTCGACATCCCGATTTGTGCCGTGCCATCAATGATAGCAGCGATCCCGGTGGTCGATCCTTCGGCGGCAATGTCGAAGGTGGTGCCGGGATGTTGCGCTTTGAACTGTTCCGCAAGTTGCGGCACCAGTTTCGCCCCTAACGTATCGGACCCTTTGATGACAAGGCGATCCGCGTTTGCGTTTGAGAGGGCTGCAGCCAACAACCCTAGAACGACTGCGAGTTGTTTCATTTTCATAATTTTAGATGCGTCGAGGCTTAGAACTTCACGTTCAAGTCAGCTTGAAATAGCTGGTATTGATCCACTGGATTGATGGGGATATCGCCGGTGCCGCCTGTTCCGAAGTTGCCATTAGTGCGCCAGCCATAGGTGTACGTGAGGTTAAGGCTAATGGCGTCAGCAAGCATATAGCCGGCTTTCACCGCAATGCCTTGGATGTTCACACGGCTATCGAAGATGTCTGAGTCAACCAAATTTGGATCCAGCGAAAATTGTTCTGTGTGTTGCCACCACGCCCGTACTTCCCAGTCGCTCTTTGCCTTTAGTTGGCCAACGCCTAAACCAAGTTCCCAGGCGTACCGGCTGCCACCGCTACCCGCATGCCCCGCCGCTGCCGCGCGATCGTCAGCGTCGAAATTAACGGCGAAATCGCCGAAGACGCGCATCGGCAAATCCCACAGTTTCCAGCCGATTTCCCCCGGCATATCAAAAACCAGCAGACTGTTAATGCCAGTCTGATTCCCACCTGGGTCGCCGTTGAAATGAATGTTAAACGTGTCGCCGTTGCCGGTGTAGTTATAGAGCGTCGGCGCCAACTGGACGTACACGTTGTTGGGGAAAGTAAGTCTCGCTCCCACCTGCCACGCCAGCATGAACGCGTCCGTTGTTGGAATTTTCTGACCCGTTTGACTACCGTTGTCCGAACCGACCGTTGGATTAGGCCCTATCGGATTCTCGGGATTCTCATCGTCGTAAACGAACTGCGCAAAATTTGCGAACACATCGAGCTTCAACTTGAAAGGCTCGCTGGCCGGGGCCGCGACAACGCCCTTGCCATCCTTGCCATAACCTCCCTTGCCATATGACTGAACCGCTTCGCCGCCTCCGCCGCCAAGGTTAAAGGTAAACGTGTGCTTGTATTGTTCTGCGAGGCCTTCCGGGTTGATATCGTCATCCCATACCATGGAAGTGGTTATGAGCGGCTGGGGCATTCTCCCGCCCGTAAACTTGAAATCTGGGAAGCCCGTGTAGCCGAAATACGCCTGACCGACGAAGATGCCGTCGTCGTTTTTGGCAAATGGCCCGTTGCTGGCGTCAGCTCCAAAGGTCACATTGGTCGAGCGCGGGCTGCTACTGGTTTCCAATCGGAGTCCAAAAAACCAATCATCAGCCAGTGTACCGCGCAGGCCAACACGGAGGCGGTAGCGTTCACGATGACGCTCATACCAATCATTTTGATTATCCTGACCGAACTGAAACGACGAAGGGAGTCTGCCACCTCGATATTCGTAGCGTAGACGCGCATCGCCATAGAGCTCGATCTCCGTAATCGGCGTCGAGAGCTTCCATTTTCCGGCAGAAGTGCTGGCTGACTCTTTCACCAGCTCGGTGCGCACTTCCTCCGCTTCCTGGTCGGTAATAAGCCTTTTCTTTACGAGCAAGTCGAGGAGCGCCCCTGAATCCTGCGCCCGGGCAGCAGTTCCGCCGAGTGCGACGCAGAGAGCCGCGGCTGCCAGTGTTAATTTCTTCATAAAGATTGTTTCTCCTTGGTTGTGCCCCGAAAGTTTTTGGGACGGGGTGTGGTTTGTTCCGCCGCGAAAGATGAATTGCGATTGTTACAACCGTATGGCGACGAGGTAACAATTGAGTGAACTCGAATTCGCGAGGCCGGAGCCGTAGCATTCACGCGCAGCTTCCAGCTAGGAGGACACTGGACGTTCTCGCTTCTAATACTTACATTTTCGGAATGCGACTTGCGGTCGTTCTCGCTGCTTTTCTAATAACGAGCGTTAACGTTATGGCGGACGCGATCAGTATCACCAGCACCGATCATGCGCGAACCTATACGTACGGCGCAGTTACCTGGCACCAGCTTTACCTGGAACGAACGCGCGGTGAATTGGCCGCGCGGATCACATTCAGCAATTTCCCTTTCGCGGATGCGAACGAACCCCGCAGGGACGAATCGTTCGACTTCCACTTCCCAGGCATCCGCATCGATGTCACAAGGCATGCATTCGGTACGACCGGACGCCGCGGCGAATTCATTCCGGTTGCCTGGTTCCGAGGCGATCCCTCCTGTGGCTGGATCAAGCTGGCACCCAACGCAAAAATTTATCTGCTCAAGGAGAGCGGTCGTGTGACTGCCACGTTGACGGCGACTAGCTACCCGCGCGGGGGGGAACGCTGGATTGAGTTAGACAATAATTATTCGCTTCAGAATCTCTTGTGCGCCCTTTTCCGTGAGATTGGGTTGGGACCGGATGGTTGATGTTAATCTAGAATCGCCCGCCCGTCGCGAAAGATTTGACATTCAACGGCGACGCGGATTTACGCTACTAACGATTATGCAAGCGCGTTTCCTCTCTGCTTTTTTCATCCTGGCAATTGCCACATCGGCGTCTGCCACTTCATTTCGCGACGATTCGCGTTACGTCACGCGCGGGCCGCGCACCGGATATTACATTGCGCGTCCCGGCTCAGTATTGATGCAGCAACTCGGTCTTCAAGGCGCTCCGTTCAGGGATACGTCGGACCCATTGAATCATGGGCGTGGAGCTGATGTCCTTGCCTTCCGCTTTAACACCGCTGGTGTGTTATCCGGGCCCCCGGCTTATATCGTGCAAGAGCGGCCTAACGAATTTTACATAAAGCGGGTCGGTTCGTTCATCCGCGGGCGCACCACGTCGCATGATGTCGAAAACTTTTTTGGGCGTCCGAGGCAGATTGAGAAACGGCGCGACGGCTTTATCGCTTATTATACCATCGAGGTTTACAACCCATTCGAAGAGAATTCGGGTGGGAGGCGTTAGTCAGGCACACGCTCATCGGGCCAACCCCGATAACACAAAATAGTTAGT
>Ga0081455_10004798_pt1 | contig 15027 bp, 18 predicted proteins | sample TabmetS3T2R1_FD_70207 | JGI IMG/M metagenome (GOLD analysis project Ga0081455, IMG submission 70207) | Tabebuia heterophylla rhizosphere microbial communities from the University of Puerto Rico - S3T2R1 | ecosystem: Host-associated > Plants > Roots > Rhizosphere ... | reverse complement strand
CCTCGATCTCGCGGCTGCGCTCGTAGCACGGCCGCCCGTGCTCTTTCTCGACGAGCCGACGACCGGCCTCGACATCCGTAGCCGGATCGGCCTCTGGGACGCGATGGAGGCACTCGTGGCCGGCGGGACGACCGTGCTGCTCACCACCCAGTACCTGGACGAGGCCGACCGGCTTGCCGATCGCATCGCTGTGATCGACCGCGGTCTCGTGATCGCCGAGGGCACGCCGAACGACCTCAAGCAGCAGGTCGGCGGTGACCGCTTGGAGATCCATCTCTGCGACGGGGGCCGAAGCCGAGACGCTGTCGCCGCCCTGACCACCATCGCGAGCGACCGACCGTTCGTCGAGAACGGCTCGCTCAGCGTTCCGGTCGAGCAGCGCCGAGGCACGATCGCCGACGCGGTCCGGCGCCTCGACGATGCCGGCATCGCGATCGACGACATCTCGGTTCGCACGCCGACGCTCGACGACGTCTTCCTCAACCTGACCGGGCGGTCGACCGAGCAGGAGGAAGAGGCGTGACGGGGCTCCAGTACGCCCTCTCGGACACGTTCGAGCTCTCCAAGCGCAGCGTGAAGCGGATTCGCCGCCAGCCCGACCTGCTCGTCAGCTTCACGATCCAGCCGGTGATGTTCGTGCTGCTCTTCGTCTACGTCTTCGGCGGCGCGATCAACACGGGCTCGCTCGACTACGTCGACTTCCTGGTGCCCGGCATCATCGTCCAGTCGATGGTCTTCGGCGGCTTCGTGACCGCGCTCGGTCTCGCCGAGGACCTGAAGAAGGGCCTGATCGATCGCTTCCGGTCCCTCCCGATGTGGAGCCCGGCGGTGATCTCGGGACGGATCCTGGCCGACGTCGGGACGAACGTGATCCAGCTCGTGATCCTCTTCAGCGTCGGGATCATCGCCGGCTTCCGCTTCAACGCGAGCTTCCTCGACATCGTCGCCGGAATCGCGCTCCTGCTGCTGATCGGCTACGCGTTCTCCTGGGTGTTCGCGTTCATCGGGCTCATCGCGTCCTCGCCGGAGGCCGCCAACGCCTACGGCTTCACGATCCTGTTTCCGCTCACGTTCATCTCGTCGGCGTTCGTGCCGCCGGAGACGATGCCGGACTGGCTGCAGCCGATCGCGGAGCACAACCCGTTCACGGCCATGGTCAACGCGGCGCGCGCGCTCTTCGTCGGGACCGAGGCCGGGAACGACATCTGGCTGGCCGTCGGGTGGTCCCTCGCCATCATCGCCGTCTTCAGCACCCTCTCGATCGCCCGCTACCAGCGCACCGTCGGCAGGACCTAGAACCCGCGCGGTCGAGATCGTCAGTAGCGTGTGCCGGCGATGACGGACGGCGCCGCCACATTCGTCTTCGCCGACCTCGCCGGCTTCACCGCCCTCACGGAAGCGCACGGCGACGAGGAGGCCGTGAGGTTAGTCGAAGAGTTCTCGGGGGCAGTCGAGGCCGAGCTTCCAGCGGTTCGAGGCGAGCACGTCAAGACGATCGGCGACGCGCTGATGCTGCGAATCCCCGATCCGGGCGATGCTGTGCTTCTCGGACTGCGGATCGCGAATGACTTGATCACGGAGCACGGAGCTCCGGCCGTTCGTGTCGGGCTCCACCATGGGCCCGCGGTCGAGCGAACGGGCGACTACTTCGGCGCCAGCGTGAACCTCGCTGCCCGAGTCGCCGCTCTGGCCAGCGGCGGCGAGGTCCTACTCACCGGTACAACTGCGGCGCTCGCACCAGAATTGGAGGGAGTCTTGTACGAGTCGCGGGGACGCCAAGCGCTGCGCAACGTCGCCGAACCGATCGAGATCTTTGCGGCGCTGCAAGTTGGGGACGGCGAAGATCGACTCCCCGTCGATCCCGTCTGCCGGATGGTCGTCGACCCGGACCGTGCCGCCGGACGGCTCGTCTACGAGGACGGCCTGTACTTCTTCTGCTCGCTGACGTGCGCGGGCGAGTTCGCTCGTCACCCGGAGCGCTTCACGTGAGCACTCAGGTCGAACCCGTCGGGTGATCAGCGTTTCCGACGCAGGAAGTCGACAAGGTCATCCGCGCCGAGGATCCAGACACTTCCTTGCTTCTCTGCCTGGGGCGGCGGATCGGTGTTGACGCAAACGACGGCGTTCACCCACCGGACACCAAACTTTTCTTTCGCCCAAACTGCGTTCCAGATCGCCTGTCTACGGTCGCCGGCGCGAACAGGTCCCCGCTTCGTCTCGATGGCGTAGACACCGGTCGGCGCTTTGACAAAGTGGTGGAGGTTGCCGCCGCGATCCTTCTTGATGTCATGCGTGATCAGCCAGCCTTCTTGACGTAGCGCTCGAGTACGCGCGCAACGTCACGCTCAACGGCTCCACCGAGGAGCCATTTCGACGCGCTTCTATCAATCCTGCGGATTTCTCGAATGAGGAAGAACGCGAGGCCAGCTAGCGACCACGTCGCGACGGTGCCGCGCGTATCGCGCGACCAGTCCTATCGCGTTTCCGACGGACACGAACAACCCAGCTAGCAGCAGGACGGGAATAAGGGGGACGACGTCCCACCGACAGATCCTGATTGCGCTCATCGACGACTCATCGGCAGGCCCGGCTCCGTAGATCAGCACCGAGATGGGTCAATTCCCGCCGAGTTGACATCACTATGGGCCCGCGGTTCCCTGTTCACGTGGAACCGATTCGTTTCGGAGGCGAGATCCGTTACTGGAAGCCCGAGCGAGCAGGCGGGCTCGCCGTCGTCGACGTTCCGGTCGAGTACATCGAAGCGCTGGGCGGGTTGAAGCAGCAACGTGTGCGCGGCACGATCGCTTCCGTCGACTTCGCCTCGAACGTCATGCCGGCCGGCGGCGGCGGGCTTACGCTGAGCGTAAGCCGCGTAATGATGAAGGCGGCTGGGGCGGCCGTCGGAGACGTGGTTGAGCTCGAGATCACCGCGGTGGGGCGAGCTGACCCGGACTAGTCGCCCGTTCAGCGCGGCACGAGCCTGATCGTCGCGGCTCGGGCTTCCGGCCTGGCCATAGGATCGACGTACTCGGCGGGATAGCGTTGGTACTTCGCGCGGTACGCGGCATCGATTTCGTCGTTGACCTCGTTCGTCTCGACGAAGAGAACCTCCTTGTCGACGCCGCCGGCCTCGACGTGGCCTTCGTGGCGGTCCCGCGTGCCGCGAAACCAGTTGGACTCGCGTCCGTTCACGGATCGGACATAGAGGTCGTCTCCGTGGCGGACGACCCAGATCGTCACGGGCCTCCGGAGTGTCCCGTCGTCTCGCATGGACGCGAGTTGCAGCTCATCTGCCCCTTCGATCCTGTCGAGCTCGTCGGCAGTCCACGCGGTCATCGACGCCGTCAGCGGGGCGGCCGCCCGGCCAGCACGCGCTCGATCGTCTGCTCGATCCGGCGCTTTCGTGTCTCGGGGCGCTTGGCGTCCTGCACCCACTCGACGTACTCGCGCCGGTGGGTGAAGGAGAGCCGCGCAAAGGATTCCTTAGCGTTCGGATCGGCCGCAAGCGCGCGCCCGAGATCGGCGGGGACGCGCACGCGACGTGGCTCGGTGTCCGGCTCCATCACGACGGCGACCCGATCCGGTGCATCGATGCCGGTCGCCGCCTTCACGTCTCGATTGACGCCGATGTACCCCACGCCTCCGTAGACGCCAGGGGTCGTTCGCCAGGTGTGGCCGCGGATCGTCACTTTCACCGGCGGCCGAGCGCGGCCGAATGCTTCCGCGAGATCGAAGGGAATTCGGAAGATCGTCGCCGTCTTGCCGACGCGCTCGAGCTCGACGGTGAACCGCCGCTTCATGGTCGAACTGTAAGCGTGTCCTAGGAGCCCGCTAAGCGGCCTGGCGCATCCGCTCGAGCAGTCCTCGGTCCTCTGCGAGCCGATCCGCGAGCGAGGCTAGGAGCGCCTCCTCGGTCGCCACGAAGCGGGCGAACGCGTCCGTCGCCGCAGGACCGGCCACCACGGCCGGATCGTGCCGCGCCATGGGCAGATCTCGATAACCGCGCATCTCCTCGGCGGTGGAGAGCAACTCAGCGGCCGTCTGCCGGTGCTCCTCGACCAGCCTCGAGTAGACGTCCCGTTCTCGCTTCCCGTTCTCGTCCTCCAAGTCGAGCCCAGTCGTGTGGATCTCGAGGACGTCCGCCACGGCGGTCGTGAGATCACCGAGGCTTGCCGTCAACGGCGAGTGAGCCGCCAGTCCCTCGCCACAGGTTCGTTGATCACCCATGTCGAACTGCTTCCTTGCGCCGGGCTGTTCAAAACATGGAGTCTCGAGCAGCCGTTCTACCCAGGCGCTCTCGCAACCGCCACAGCGCGAGCGCCACAAGCGTGATCGTGAGCGCGACGGCCCACCACACGATGAAGCCGACGACGGCCGACGCGACGACGGCAACGACCAACGCGCCTGCCGAGGTGGAGAGGAAGTGCGCGATCACGCAAGCAGTCTCTCCCTCGCTGTCCCAACCCACCATGGCGACGTCGGAGGATCAGCGGGAGGAGGCTGGCCGGAGAACGGAGGAGCACCGAGCGCGACAATTGCGATGCTTTCCGCAAGCGATCAGGAGACCGACCATGGAGATCACCAGGAACAGCACGGAAACCGCGGCGGGGCCGAGTGAATGGTTCACCGGCGCCGTCTACATCGATGCGATCGCGAGGCCGTCGAGCGGCTCGCGATTGAGCGCGAGCAACGTCCACTTCACCCCGGGCGCACGCACCGCGTGGCATACGCACCCCAACGGCCAGACGATCTGCGTCCTGGAAGGCGTTGGCCTCGCGCAGCGGCGCGGCGGGCCGATCGAGGTCATCCGCCCCGGCGACAGCGTGTTCTTCGAGCCGGGCGAGGATCACTGGCACGGCGCGGCGCCGACCCGGTTCATGGCTCACCTTGCGTTGCTCGAGGTCGACGGCGAGGGCAACGTCGCCACCTGGGGTGACCACGTCACCGACGGGGAGTACGCAGCGGCGCCGCCGATCGACTAACGGCAGGGAACGACGTCCTGCCGCCGAACCGGCGGCTGTGGAGGCCTCGGGCGTTGACGAGGCGCGGGACGCGACACGGCGAACGCGTCTCGCGAACGAGCGGACCTACCTGGCCTGGTGGCGGACAGGCCTCACGACCTTCGCCGTCAGCGTGGCGGCCGGAAAGCTCGTCCCAGAGCTCTCGTCGGGCGCAGCCTGGCCGTTCGAGGCCATCGGGATCGCCTTCGCGGTGGTCGGCCTGCTGTTCATCGGCTACGCGTATCTCCGGCAAAAGCGGGTCGAGGAGGCGCTTGCCCGCGGGGAGTACGCACCGTTCGAGACGCGCACCGCCCTTGTCTTCGCGGCGCTCGGAGTGCTACTCGGGATCGCGACGATCATCGTGATCCTGGCACAGCCCGCCTAGCCTCCCACCCCGGACGGCGCCCGCCCTTTCGTCACTTCGGCGGACGCCGAAGCATCTGCGTCCTATCCTGCTCGCATGAACGGCGATGCCGACATCGCAAGCGCGGCGGCGCTATTGGCCGAGCGCGCACGGGCTGATCTCGTCCTCGCCGTCATGGAACAAGGCGCGCTGCCGGCCGGCGAGCTCGCGACACGTGCCGGAATTGCCCCGTCGACGGCCAGCGAGCACCTGGCACGCCTGGTCGACAGCGGGTTCCTCGCCAGGCGCGAAAGTGGGCGCCGGCGCCGCTACGAGCTCGCGAATCCAGCCGTCGCCGAGGCCGTCGAGGCTCTCTCGCGAATAGCACCTTCGCGCGAGGTGCGCTCGTTGCGGGAAGCGACCCAGAGCGAGCTGATCCGCGAGGCGCGGACCTGCTACGACCATCTCGCCGGACGCCTCGGCGTCGCGCTCGCACAGGCGCTCGAGCGTCGCCGTGTGCTCGTCCGCGACGACGGCGACTACACGCTCGGCCCGAACGCTTCGGCCTCGTTGACAACGCTTGGAATCGAGATCGAGTCATTGGCGCGCCGGCGGCGCCCGCTTGTGCGCGGCTGCCTCGACTGGAGCGAGCGCGAACTCCATCTCGCCGGCGCGCTTGGTGCCGCGATCACGGCGCGACTGTTCGAGCTCGGCTGGATCGAGCGGCGCTTCCGCAACCGCTCCGTGACAGTCACATCGGCGGGCCGTGACCTCTTGCGCGCCGAGCTCGGCGTCGACGTCTGACCGCAACACCAGCACGTAGGAAGAAATCGGTCGGTTCTCACGTCCTGTGCTGAATCAGGACACGTTGCTCTCGCAGTGACGGAGGAAGGGAGACATCATGAGCCGCCACTCCTGGAGACAGATCTTCTTGGCGCTTGGCGCAACGGCGATCCTCGCGGTTGCAGGGGCCGCGCTCGCTGGAGTCTCGTCGGCGTCGCCGACCGCGAAGGCTCAGCTGGCAGGAGCACCGAAGTTCATCGTCCGCTATCAAGGGAGCCTGGAGGCCACCTGGCACAACTACTCGCCGGTGCAGCTCCCTGATCCGAACCACACGTTCCGGTGCGGCGGCGGCGACGGCTCCGGATCGCTGACGAGCTCGGTTCGCCCCGGCAGCAAGAAGTTCATCATCCGCGTCGGGAAAGAGCCGGGTGGCAGCTGGCTCTCGATCGACTTCAGTCGCAACACGGACAAGAACGGAATGGACGAAAACGCTGTGGTGACCTCCAACCGCACGGCCCAGGAGTGGTACATGAGGTACTCCGGACACGAGTGCAAGCGCTTCGACTTCGAAGAACCGGGTTGCGGAGCGCACACCGTCGTCGGTGGCGTTGCCCCTCTCAGCTCCGTCAACGGCTTGAATTCAGGCGTCAGCCCCGTCTATCGCCTTCACATTGGGTGGCCACTCGAGCCGGAGACGATCGGTTGCGGTGACGGCATCACCTATCCGCAGGACTTCGGGTACGGGTGGGAGGCGGCGGCGCTTCGCCTGAAGCAGCTCTATCGCTGCGGTCTCCGGATGCCGCGACGCTGCCGGATGACGATCGGCCGGGAAAGGACGTACGTCCACGATCAGACGGACGGCGACACGCGCTACACGTCGACCGTCCACATCAAGTGGTCGATGACGTTCGTGGCCGCAGGACGGGGCTAGCACTCCCACGCGCGCCGGTCGGCGAGAATCCGCAGGTGCCGCATGACCTGCGGGTGATCACATACGAGACGATCGTCGCGGGCGCGCGGCGGCATTTCCTGACCGAGGGCACGATCGACATGGAGCAGCTCGCGCACGAGCTCGCCGTCAGTCGTGCGACCCTCTACCGGGCCGTAGACGGCCGTGACCGGCTGCTCGGCGACGTGCTCTGGAGCCTGGCCGAGCGCACGTACGAGCAGGCGCGCGACGGCGTCGAGCTTCGCGGCGTCGACGCGATCTTGGAGATCTCGCACCGCTTCACCGAGTCCCTGATGACCTCGGGGCCGTTTCGGCGTTTCCTCGAGCAGGAGCCGCAGACCGCGATGCGGGTGCTGCTGACGCCGGCAGGAGGCGTCCACGAACGCACGGTCGCGCTGAACCGGGAGATCTTCGCCGAGGCGTTCGAGGGGCACGAGGACGAGCTGCTCGGTGACCTCGACACGCTCGCGTACCTCTACGTTCGGCTGCGCGAGTCGATCCTGTACGCCGACATCATGAGCGGCCGGCAACCGGATCCCGACGTGGCCGAGCGCGCGGTCCGAGCCCTTCTCACACCGCGCTGAGAGCCGCGTCTCAGGTTCCCGCGCCTCCTCCTGTGCTGCCCACGAGCAGGGATGATTCCGCGACCGGAGACAGGTCTTTCCGAGGATTCCCGAGCAAAGGAGGTCGATGTGAGACTCGCTGTTTGTGCCGCGCTCCTAGCCGCCGTGCTTGGCGTTCCATCCGTCTCGAGCGCAGATTCCCAGGCACCAGTCGTGGAGGGGCCGATTCCCGGCACGGTGCCCGGCGACCCCGCGTCTCCGGTGCTGAGCGAGACCTACCCGTTCTTCTCCACGTGGCTCGATCTCAGTGCCGGCGGCTACGTGGAGGAGGAGTTCTATCTCTCCGGCGTTGCCGACGCATACTCGACAACGGGTGCGAAGCTCGCCTCTGACGTTCCGTACCGGACGCGGATCATCGTTCGGCGTCCCGTCTCGCAGGCCGCTTTCAACGGCACCGTCCTCTTCGAGTGGCAGAACGTCACCGCCGGCTACGACCTCGATGCGCTCTGGAACCGCAGGCACCTGCGTGAGGGCTATGCGTGGGTCGGCGTCTCGGCCCAGCGCGTCGGCGTCAACCAGCTGCGCTCCTGGAGCCCGACGCGGTACGGGAGCCTCGATGTCACAGGTGGAGGAGCGTTCACGACCGATCAGCTGTCCTACGACATCTTCGCGCAGGCGGCTCAGGCGCTGAAGTCGCCGGGCCTCGTCGATCCGCTCGGCGGGCTCGAGATCCGGCGGGTGCTCGCGGTTGGGGCATCGCAGTCGGCCGGCCGCATGACGACGTACTACAACGTCGTTCTCCCGCAGGAGCAGCCGGTCTTCGACGGCTACGCATTCATCGTCGGCACGGCGCCGACACGCGTCGGCCCCGAGCCGATCATGCAGGTCCTCTCGGAAACGGACGTGACGACGCCGCTCAACCGCCGCCCGGACAGCGACGTGTTCCGCCGCTGGGAGGTCGCCGGCGCCGCGCACTCAGGGTGGGAGGGACAGGAATACCGGCGTCCCCTCTCGATCCGTGACCTCGGTGCCGCGCCGGTCTACGACTGCACGAATCCGCCGTTCAGCCGCGTCCTGCTCAGCCAAGTGATCGAAGCGGCGTACGCGCACCTCGCCCGCTGGGTGGACGGCGGGACGGCCCCGCCGCACGCTCCGTATCTCGAGTTCAGCAGCCCGACGACGAAGGCTCGCAACGAGCTCGGGCTCGCGCTCGGCGGAATTCAGCTCTCTCAGGTTGCAGTGCCGACGGCGCTCAACACCGGGTCGAACTCGGGACCGTCGTTCTGCATCCTCTTCGGCACGCATGTCCCGTTCAGCGAAGAGCAGCTGGACGCGCTCTATCGGAACCACGGCCAATACGTGAGCGCCGTCACGCGGACGGACACCGCCAACGTGGAGGCGGGCTACATCCTGCGTGCCGACGCGCAGGAGAACCAAGGCGAGGCTGCGCACTCGAGCGTCGGCAAGAAGTAACGAGACGCTTCAGCGGGGAGGCGCCGCATCGTCCCGCCTCCCCGCTTCGGCGTCGGGGTCACTAGAAGTCGCAGCCAGGATCGGCTGCGTCGAGCCGGAACGGCGCCGTTCCCGCCGTGCCCGGAACTAGGTACGTCGCCCAGAGCTCGACCTCGGTCGGCCCGACGTTGAGCGCAGTGTGCACGTTCTCGTCACCGCGGTCGACGAAGCTCTGCCCAGTTGTGTAGGTCTGGCCCGAACAGGTCGGGTCGTTCGCGTAGACGAGCCTGAGTGAACCCGTTTTCACGGTCACGAGCACTGGGCCGGGATGGCTGTGCCAGCCGGTCGTGCCGCCCGGCGCGATCCGGATCTGCTGCGTGACGAAGTCGAGCGAGCTCTTCGTCTTCAGTTTGATTCCGGCCGCCGTGTGGATGTTCAGCTCCTCGGCATTCGTCCCGCGCGCCTGGACCGGTGCGGCGATGATGCCGATCCCTGGTGTCGCCAGCGCTGTGCCCACGATCGCGAACAGGCCGACCGCGACGAACGTCACGAAGATCTTCATCTGGCGTCGTTTCATTGCGTCTCGCCTCTCATTCCTCTCGTAGCGCAGATCCAGTGGGGGTCTTGAAACCGAACGTGTCGCCGCTCATACTTCGGGCCTGCGGTTAGATGCCCGCTAGCGCGCCGCTAGCTAGCGGCTTGGACGGAGGGCGCGCTGGGCGTACGAATCTCGCTGACTGAACCTCTCGCCGTCGAGGCGAACGGCGCCATCCTCAACGAAGAGCGTTTCCCCGGCCGACAGGGTCGGATTGTCTTCGCGTACCTGAGCGCACACAACGGGCGGCCCGTTCCTCGCGACGAGCTCGCGGAGGTGCTCTGGGGCGACGAGCTTCCCGCGACCTGGGAGAAGGCGCTCAGGGTGCTCATGACGAAACTGCGCACACTGCTTCTGGAGTGCGGCATTGACGGCTCGGCCGCCCTCACGAGCGCATTCGGCTGCTACAAGCTCACGCTGCCCCACGGCGCCTGGATCGACGTCGATGCCGCGGTCGAGGCTGTGGCGCAAGCTGAAGCGGCACTTGCCGTAGGCGACCTCGGCGAGGCGCGCTCGCAGGCGTCGGTCGCGTCCACGTTTGCTCAGCGGAGCTTCCTCCCCGGCGAGGATGGCGCATGGGTCGAGGAGAGACGCCGCGACCTTCGCGAGCTCCTCGTGCGCTCGCTCGAATGTCTTCGCGATGCGTCGTTCGGGGCGGGCGAGTTCACGGCGGCGGTCCGGCACGGGGAGGAGGTGACGGAGCTGGAGCCGTTCCGCGAGAGCAGTTGGCGCCGGCTCATGCAGGCACACGCCGCGGCCGGCAACCCGGCCGAGGCGCTTCGCGTGTACGAACGTTGCCGGCGCCTGCTCGCGGACGAGCTCGGCATCTACCCATCGCCTGAGACGGAATCGATCTACCGCGAGCTTCTCAGTGCACCCGCTCGAGAGTCGAGAGCGCTTGCGACCGACGAGGAGTCGGTATCAGTGCGTACGGATGAAGGGGAAACCGGGCGGCGGACCGCAGTAACGGTCGCGATTGGGATGTTCGCGCTGGGGTCGGCGGCGGCCGCCGGGCTTCTTCGCGCGGCCGTGGATTCCGTGAACGCCCGCGGCCGCTAAGCCTATGCGCGTGCCTCGAGGGCGCTTGATCTCGTCGAGGGCCTAGCCGAACGTGAAGCAGTAGGCCTCGGCGCCGGGAGCGAGGAACGTGATCTCGAACGTTCTGTCGGTGATCGGCCTGTGCTGGCGAACTAGCTGATGGAGCCGCTGGTGCGTCAGCGTCCCATGGCCCTGCTCGTCGACGTCGAGGCCGTGATCGGTGCCGGGTGGTTCTCCATCCACGAGCACACGGAACGGTATGGACGTGCCTCGCGCGGGCGGCCCCATGACGAGGTTGACGTCCCTGGCGTGAAAGCGGAAAACGACCCGCCCGTCGGCTTCGTTGAGCACGCTCGCTCCCGGCCCGAGCGTCCAGTTCCCCGACAGAGCCCACTGGTTCCGCTCCAGGCGGTCCGGCACCCGGAAGTCGTGAGGCGCGTCGAACTCGGCCCGATCCGCCGGCGCGAAGTTCTGCGCCTGCCGATACCCGAGGTAGGTCTCGGGAGACGCGAGGCTCCGCCAGTCGGCCTGAGCCTCGAAACCCTCGTCGGCGACTGAGACCAGGTCGTCAGGGACGTCGTCGCGGCCTGACTCGCGGAGGAGCATCTGGATGGCCATCTCGCATTCCTCGTATCCGCCCTCGCCGAAATGGTTGTGCCGGATCCGCCCTTCCGCGTCGGCGATGTACACCGCCGGCCAGTAGTTGTTGTCGAAAGCTCGCCAGACCGCGTAATTGGGGTCCAGGGCGATCGGATACGCAACGTTCAGGTCCTTGGCGGCCCACCGAACGTTGTCGGCGTCTGCCTCGAACGGAAACTCCGGCGTGTGCACGCCGACCACGACCAGCCCCTGATCCCCGTACTTCTCGGCCCACGCGCGGACATAGCCGAGGGTGCGGAGCCAGTTGATGCAGGTATACGTCCAGAAGTCGACGAGAACGACTTTCCCGCGCAGGCCCTCTGCCGACAGCGGCTCGGAGTTGAGCCAGCCGGTCGCCCCTTCGAAACCGGGCAGGTGAGTCTCGACCCGCAGCTTGCTGAACAGGCTCACTTCGCGCTCATTCGACGGCTACCTGAGCGACTTGAACGCCGCGCGGATCTCCTGCGAGAAGAGCTCGGGCTCCTCCCAGGCCGCGAAGTGCCCGCCTTTGTCGGCCTCGTTGAAGTAGGTGAGGCTCGGGTATGAGTTCTCGGCCCAGCTCCGCGGAGTCCGCCAGATCTCGCCGGGGAACGTGGTGAAGCCGACCGGAAGCGAGACCGGCGGAGGAGCCTCGCCGGATGCGGCTGCTTCCGCCCGCGCTCGCCCGTCCTCCCAGTAGGACCGGGCGGCCGAGGTGCCGGTGCCCGTCAGCCAGTACAGCGTGATGTTGTCGAGAATTTGGTCTCGGGTGAGGTTGCTCGTGGGCTTTCCGTCGACGAATGCGCCGGCGATCTTGTAGTAGCTGTCCGTGTCGTGGTCGAGCATCCAACCCGCCAGCGCGATGGGGGAATCCAGCAGGGCGTAGCCAATCGTCTGGGGCCGCGTGGCCATCTCCAGGAAGTAGCCGAAGCCGCTCTCCCTGAACGTGGCGAGCTGAGCTTGCGCCGCGCGTTCCTCTTCGGTCTCCGCCGGTTGCGGGCCGGCCAGCACCGTCACGAGCAGGTTCATGTGAATGCCGACCAGTCCCTCGGGTGCCTGCCGTCCCATCATGTCGGTGACGGCGGCGCCCACGTCGCCGCCCTGGGCGACATAGCGGGTGTAGCCGAGGCGGTGCATCAGCTCCGCCCAGGCCTGCGCGACGCGGCCGACGTTCCAGCCGAGCTCGGCCGGTTCGCCTGAGAAGCCGTAGCCGGGCAGGGAGGGCAGCACGAGGTTGAACGCGTCCTGTGCGTCTCCGCCGTGCGCAGTCGGATCCCTGAGCGGCCCTATGCTGTCGAGGAGCTCGATCACCGAGCCGGGCCAGCCGTGAGTCATGATCAGCGGCAGGGCGTCCTCGTGCTCTGAGCGGACGTGGATGAAGTGGATGTCCTCGCCGTCGATCTCGGTCGTGAACTGAGGCAACCCGTTCAGCCTCGTTTCGAGCCGTCCGAAGTCGTAGTCGGTCTCCCAGTAGTCGGCGAGCGCCTTGAGCGTCGCCAGCTGGACGCCCTGCGACCGGTCGTCGACGAGCTCCTTGCTGGGCCAGCGCGTCGCCGCGATGCGCCGCCGCAGGTCATCGATCTTCTCCTCTGGAACCTCGAGCTGGAAGTTCCGGATGTCGCTTGCGGTCTCGACGGTGCTCATGGACGGACTCCTTTCAGCGCAGCGACCTGAAGGCCGCTCTCAGCTCGTTCGTAAAGATCTCCGGCTCCTCCCAGGCGGCGAAGTGCCCGCCCTTTTCGGCCTCGTTGAAGTAGATGAGGTTGTGGTAGGCGTGCCTGACCCAGTGGCGCGGCGCCTGGAAGAGCTCGTTTGGGAACACCGTGTAGGCCACGGGCAGCGAGACATGGGGAGGCGGGTTCTTGAACGCGGCAGTTGCGGCCCGACCGTACTCCCAGTACAGCCGCGAGGTCGAAGCGCCCGTACCCGTCACCCAGTACAGCGTGATGTTGTCGAGGATGTTGTCGCGGGTGAGGTTGCCCGAGGGCTGACCGTCGAGGAACGCCCGCGAGATCTTCTCGTAGCTGTCGGCGTCGTGGTCCAGCATCCATGCCGCGAGGCCGATGGGTGAGTCCAGCAGCGGGTAGCCGATGGTCTGCGGATGCTCGCCCATCTCGGCGATGTAGCCGCGCCTGGCGACCCCGATGAACTTGCTCAACTGCTCCCGATCGTCGCTGGACCATGCGAGTCTGATGTTGAGCGCCGCCATCAGGAGCTCTCGCGGGGCCGCACCCAGGAAGTTGAAGTGAACGCCGATCAGTCCGTCGGGTGCCTGGCGGCCCATTGCGTCGGTGACGCCGGCGCCCTGATCGCCGCCCTGGGCCACGTAACGGGTATAGCCGAGACGGTGCATCAGCTCCGCCCAGGCCTGCCCGATGCGGCCGGTGTCCCAGCCGACCTCTGCCGGCTCTGACGAGAGGCCGTAGCCGGGCATCGACGGAATGACGACGTCGAACGCGTCAGCCGGGTCGCCGCCGTGTGCAGCCGGGTCGGTCAGCGGCCCGATCACGTCGAGCATCTCGATCACCGAGCCGGGCCAGCCGTGCGTGATGATCAGCGGCAAGGCGTTCTCCTGATCGGACTTCACGTGGATGAAGTGGATGTCGAGCCCGTCGATCTCGGTCGTGAACTGCGGCAGGCCGTTCAGTCTCGCCTCGAGCCTGCCGAAGTCGTAGTCCTCGGCCCAATAGCGGGCGAGCGCCTGCAGCGTCGCGAGCTGGACGCCCTGCGACGCGTCTTCGACCACCTCGTTGCTCGGCCAGCGAGTCGTCGCGATGCGCCGCCGTAAGTCGTCGATCTGCTGCTCCGGAAGCTCGATCTGGAAGGGTTGGATTTCGGTGGCGGTCGAAACGGCGGCCATGAACAGCTCCTTTCAGCGCAACGACTTGAACGCCGCGCGCAGCTCGTTGGTGAAGATCTCCGGCTCCTGCCAGGCCGCGAAGTGGTTACCCTCGGCCACTTCGTTGAAGTAGATGAGGTTGGGGTACGCCTGCTCGGACCAGCTCCGGGGTGCCTGGTAGAGCTCCCTCGGGAAGACGCTCACGGCGGTCGGAACGGTGGTGCCTTTGATGTCGAAGAAGCCGAGCGTGTTCTCCCAGTAGAGGCGGCCCGAGGAGATCCCGGTGTTCGTCACCCAGGTGAACGTGATGTTGTCGAGGACCTCGTCCCGGGTGAGGTTGCCTACGGGCTGCCCTTCGAAGGCCGCCGCGATGTCCTCGAGGCTAAGAGCGTCGTGGTCCAGCATCCACGCCGCGAGGGCGACGGGCGAGTCGGCGAGCCCGTACAGCGTTTGAGGGCGCAGCCCCATCTCCTGGGAGTAGCCGAGGCCCTTCGTGAAGAGGAAGTTCAGCCGGTCGTACGCGCGTTGCTCGTCGGCGGCGAGGCCTGACGGCGGCGGATCGCCGGCGCCGAGCACGTGCGATGCAAGTGTCTTGGAGATCTCGGGCGGGACCGTGCCGGGCATGTTCGAGTGGATACCGAGGAGCTCCGGAGGAGCCTTCGCGCCCATCACGTCCGTGATCTGCGCACCCCAGTCGCCGCCCTGAGCGACGAAGCGCGTGTAGCCGAGGCGCTTCATGAGCGCGATCCAGGCCTCGGCGATGTGGGTGGGATCCCAGCCGGTGCTCGCAGGCTTGCCCGAGAACCCGTAGCCGGGAATTGACGGGACGACCACGTCGAACGCATCC
>Ga0081455_10004797_pt1 | contig 15028 bp, 12 predicted proteins | sample TabmetS3T2R1_FD_70207 | JGI IMG/M metagenome (GOLD analysis project Ga0081455, IMG submission 70207) | Tabebuia heterophylla rhizosphere microbial communities from the University of Puerto Rico - S3T2R1 | ecosystem: Host-associated > Plants > Roots > Rhizosphere ... | reverse complement strand
ACGATCGGTCACCATGGGGCCGCCGTCCCACTCTGGGCGGAATGACACGACCCGCACTGCCAGCCAAGTTAAGGATCGAAGCCGTTGATTGGTCGTTCGGGCTCGCCCGGCCTTCTGGCGGATGTCCCGGCGTCGGGGTGGTGTTGAGGCCTGCACGCCTGTGGGTGGTCGTGCTCCGGCCAAGCCGGCTTCGGGCTTGGTCGTGCCTGCGGCGCGCCACCGACAGGCAGTTAGAGCGTGATGCCAATACCGGTGTGGCCCAGCCGCGTGTCGTCTGGCTGATCGCCATGTTCTAGATAGCGGTGGCGGCCATCTTGCCGTGCTGTGATGGCTTGATTGATTCGTCGAAGGAGGCGCGGAGGCAGCGCATCCGGCAGCTCGGCGGGGGGCATGAACGCCCAGGCCTCCAGTTCGTCCTCGGCCAACCTGAACGCCTGCGTACTCGCCCGTGCCAGGGTGCCGCCATCAAACACGAACAGCAGCTTGTCACCCTCGGCAGGACTTGGGGCCCAGTCAGTGACGAGCAGCTGATGTATGTCAGCCTCAAAGCCGAGCTCCTCGCGAACCTCACGGCGGCACCCTTCGAGTGGCGTCTCGCCAGGCTCGACGTAGCCGCCGGGGATGTCCCAGCCATCCTTGTAGTTGGGTTTGACTAGGAGGACGCGGCCTTCGGCGTCGAAGAACAGCGCGCCGGTCACGTGGTTGTAGATGAAGCGGTCGTCGGCGTCCTCCGCTCGGCCCGTCGCATTGCTGCGGAAAGCCGCTGCGTCGAGGCTCGGACCGTTGCCGAAGTCCTGGCCGAACAGGGCTTCGGAAATCTCGAGCTTGTCCGTCCCGGCCGCGAAATCAATGATCCTCTGGAAGTCGCCCGCGGTGTTGGACAGCACGAAGGTGTCGGCTCCGTCACCGCCTCTCATGAAGTCGCGGCCGCCGCCGCCGATCAGGCGGTCGTCGCCCGCGTCGCCGTTCAGCAGGTCACTGTCGGCGCCGCCGTCGAGCGTGTCGTTGCCGCCGCCGCCGGCCAGCCGGTCCTCGCCGGCGAGGCCCTGCAGGTCGTTGGCGCCGCCATTGCCGAACAGCGCGTTGGCGAGGCCGTTGCCGATGCCCTGGATGTCGGCCGAGCCGGTCTGGTGAAGGTTCTCGACGTTGTCGGCGAGAGTGTAGCTGAGGGACACGTAGACGGCATCGGTGCCGCCGTCGGCGGCCTCGACGATGGTCACGCCCGCCTGGTCGAACCTGTAGACGTCGTCGCCGTCGCCTCCCGTGAGCGTGTCGGCGCCGCCGTTGCCGGCATTGAAGTAGTCGCGGATCGCGGTCCCGGTCACCGTGTCGTCGCCCGTGGTGCCCCAGAAGGAAAAGGACTCCATCTCGCTGAAGGCCGTGGCGGAGTAGTCGATCGTCGCAGCTGCGCCTGTCAGGTGGACGACGGCGCGATCGATCAGCCCGGCCCGGCCGGTGAAGGAGAGGCCGTCGGCCTGCGTGTCCGTCATGGCGACGATGCTGGTGACCGCACCAGCGAGTCTAATGCCTTCGACGCCGGCGATCGTTGCCGCCGTGACATCCACCAAGCCCGCGATCAGGAGGGTATCGGTGCCCGCGCCGCCATCCAGCGTGCCAAGGAAAGTCGGGCTCTCGCTGCCGCGCAGCAGCAGCGTGTCGTCGCCGCCCATCCCGCTCAGGAAATCATTGCCCCCGCCGCCCGCCAGCGTGTTGGCCGCATCGTTGCCCGTCAGGGTGTCGGCAAACGCCGACCCCGTCAGGTTCTCGATATCGATCAGCCGGTCCAGACCTGCGCCGCCAGTGTCCTGCGGGCCGGCGACCAATAGGCTGACAGCGACACCGGCAGCCGCTGAGGCGTAGGTTGCGACATCGATGCCCGCGCCGCCGTAAAAAATGTTGTCGCCGGCGCCGCCGACCAGCGTGTCGGAACCGCCGTTGCCGAACAGCGTGTCGTCGCCGCCAAGGCCGGAGAGGGTGTCATTTAAGTCACCGCCGGCGAGCGTCTGCGAGGCGACGGTGCCGATGCGGACGACCGCGCTGTCCGGAAGACGGCCAAAGATCACGTAGCTCGCGCCCGAATCGCTGCCCGGTGCATCGATCCGCTGGTTGCCGACGATCAGGTCGGCAAAGCCGTCGCCGTTGACGTCGCCCGCCGAGGCCACCGAATAGCCCGTCGTGCCGCTGACTACGAAGCCGGTGCTGCCGTCGAGGCTCGACAGGTCGATATTGGCGGCAAAGCCCGATGCCTTGCCGAACACCACATAGTTGGCCGCGTAGGCGCCGACGATCAGGTCGGCAAAGCCGTCGCCGTTGACGTCGCCCGCCGAGGCCACCGAATAGCCGCTGCGGGGATTGGCCGCGCTGAGCTTGAAGCCGGTGCTGCCGTCGAGGCTCGACAGGTCGATATTGGCGGCAAAGCCCGAGGCCTTGCCGAACACCACATAGCTCGCGCCCGAATAGCTACTGGCCCCGAAGGCGCCGACGATCAAGTCGGCAAAGCCGTCGCCGTTGACGTCGCCCGCCGAGGCCACCGAATAGCCGCTCCGGTCCAGTGCCGCCACGCCGCTGAGCTTGAAGCCGGTGCTGCCGTCCAGGCTCGACAGGTCGAGGTCGGCGGCAAACCCCGAGGCCTTGCCGAACACCACATAGCTTGCCCCTGAATAGCTGCTGGCTCCGGGGGCGCCGACGATCAGGTCGGCAAAGCCATCGCCGTTGACGTCGCCCGCCGAGGCTACCGACCGGCCGCTCTGGTCACCGGTTGCCACGCCGCTGAGCTTGAAGCCGGTGCTGCCGTCGAGGCTCGACAGGTCGATGTTGGCGGCAAAGCCCGCGGCCTTGCCGAACACCACATAGCTCGCGCCCGAAAAGCCGTTGGGCCCAAAGGCACCGACGATCAGGTCGGCAAAGCCGTCGCCGTTGACGTCGCCAGCGGACGCCACCGACCAGCCGCTGCGGTCATACGCCGCCACGCCGCTCAGCTTGAAGCCGGTGCTGCCGTCGAGGCCCGACAGGTCGATATTGGCGGCAAAGCCCGAGGCCTTGCCGAACACCACATAGCTCGCGCCCGAAAAGCCGTTGGACCCAAAGGCACCGACGATCAGGTCGGCAAAGCCGTCGCCGTTGACGTCGCCCGCCGAGGCCACCGAATAGCCGCTCCGGTCATACGCCGCCACGCCGCTGAGCTTGAAGCCGCTGCTGCCGTCGAGGCTCGTCAAGTCGATGTTTGCGGCAAACCCCGACGCCTTGCCGAACACCACATAGCTCGCCCCCGAGCCGTCGCCATGCGGATCGGCGTAAGGGGCGCCGACGATCAGGTCGGCAAAGCCATCGCCGTTGACGTCGCCCGCCGAGGCCACCGACCGGCCGCTGTGGTCATTCAATGTCACGCCGCTCAGCTTGAAGCCGTTGCTGCCGTCGAGGCTCGACAGGTCGATGGTGGCGGGAAACTGCGCCATGCCGCATCTCCTCCGCGGCCGGCGGCCGCTCTTTTATGACGCTGCCGTTACAACCAGCCGTACAGGCCTGCACTCCTTGAGGGACATCTACCAGCCTGTCGTTGTCCGTGCCACCCTGTCGGCAAGCCCCGAACCGCTCAGAGTCTCGATGCTGTTCCGCGTGTCCATGCCGGCATCCCTCCAGCATGAACCTCGATCCTCTTAATGAATGAAAGCGCGAGGCTCAACTTTCGAATGCAATCCTCGACGACGCCGCATGCCATGGCTTCGGGCCAGCACGAAGTCGGTGACGGTCAGCGCGTCGGGCGCCCCATAGAGGGAGGCGATCAGGACGCGCGCGGCGTCGAAGTACAGCGCGCTGTTCACCGTGCGTCGCGAGCCGTCGCTTGCTGATCTTGCGCTCCTTCATCGTTTCGGCGAGCTGCCAGGCAAGGCCTGGACGGGACGCTCGATGTTCTTGAGCTCGAGGGCGCCCAGATCCTCGAACGTGGCTTTCACGCGTCCGGCGACCAACTCGTGGACTGTGCGGGAAATCACGAGCCCGTCCGGTGGCGCCGTCGCCTCGAGGTGCGACGCGACGTCGACGCCATCGCCATAAAGGTCATCGCCGTCCACGCTGGAATTCTATGGAGGCGCTGAGGGCCTCGACGGCGAAGAGGATAGTCGTTGCAAGAGGCATCGTTCGTTCGGCAGATTCCAGCCGAACGAAATGTGCTCTAGGATTGGTCAGCCAGTTCCTTGAGCGACCGCTGCCGTTCGGCCATCTGCCTTGCTTGCATGCTTTGCAAACGCCTGAGGAACATCTTTGCGGCCATCGCATCATGTCCACCTCGATCAAGCGTTTCGATGATGCTCCGCTGATGCGCTCGCTGCGGGCGACAAGCCTTTCGACGTCCTGAAGGCGCTGCTAGCTCGGCACGGTCCATGCCGCACACTACCAGCCAAATCGAGGCTGGGCATGGTCTCGGCGCATTTGGGCGGCCCCGCACCGGGTAGATCTGCTCTTCTGATGCGGGGCCGTTGGCCGCTCTCGCGCCTCTCCCGGCGAGAAGCACAGGAAAGAGCGGCCAGCCTAGCCTAGGAGCGCCCGCGCAATTTGAGCGTGCATTCCGCGTGATGTCTGCGTGCGCTGAACTGGACCAAGACGTGAGTTCGCCGTGGTGTTTGCCGGCGAGAAAGCCGTGCGGCACACGCGCTCATCGCGCGGCAGGGCCGAATGCAGGGGTCGGATCAGCGTGCACGCGTGGCGGCGAAGATCAGCCAACCGCAAACCGAGGAGACGGTCTCAAAGGGAGAAGGGGAAAGTGAGCAGCCCCAGGCAGTGCGCCGCAGCTGCGCCCAGCAGCATGAGGCCGCCGACAAATCCGACGAACGCAATTAACTTCAGGGCTGCGAACCAGAAGTGGCCCTCGATGGTGGGTGCTTCAATCAGCTCAGCGAATGCCCCGACGATTTCAGAGCGCTTGGTCATGCCGCCTCCATCCCCGCGCAGTCCGAGTGTGGGCTAGCCATTCTCCATATCGACGCTAATGCTGAGATTTTAGACCTTCGGTGCGGGCCGAGGCGTGAGTTCGGCGTGATGTTTCTGCGTTCCTCGTTGGAGCTGATGGTGATGGTGCGGCTCACAACAGCTTGTCGAGCGTGATCGGCAGGTCACGCACGCGCTTGCCCGTGGCGTTGAACACGGCGTTGGCGATCGCCGCCGCCGTGCCGGTGATGCCGATCTCGCCGATGCCGCGCGCACCGAGCGGCGCCTGCGGGTCGGGGATGTCGGTCCACATCACCTCGATCTCCGGCACGTCGAGATGCACCGGCACCTGATACTCCGCGAGGCTCGGATTCATCACCCGACCGGTGCGCGGATCGAGCAGCGTCTCTTCCGAGAGCGCCAGGCCGATGCCCATGACGATGCCGCCGCGGAACTGGCTCGCCGCCGTCTTGGGGTTGAGGATGCGCCCGCAGTCGAACGAGCCCAGGAAGCGGCGCACGCGCACCTCGCCGGTCACCGCATTCACGCCGACCTCGGCGAACATCGCGCCGGTCGAATGCATCGAGTATTTCATCTGCTCGAGCGGCAGCGAGCCGCCAGCCTCGACCTCGACCGCCTCGCGTCGCGCCCGCCGAAGGATCGAGGCATAGCTCTCGTGCCGCGTCGGATCGCCGGCATGCACGAGTCCGCCGTCCCGTGCCACGATGTCAGCGGGCCTGAGCCCGGCGAGCGGGCTGTCGTTGCCGGCGAGCTTCAGCATCTCGCGTACCAGTTTGTCGGCCGCCGCCGCCACCGCCGCCACGGTGCCCGCAGTCTGCGACGAGCCGCCGGCGATCGCCCCGGCTGGCAGCCGGCTGTCGCCGTACTCGAATGACACGCGTTCCAGCGCGACGCCCAGCCGGTCGGCGGCGTGCTGGGCCTGCACCGTGGCCGTGCCCATGCCCATCTCGTGGCCGGCCGTCGCGACCATGAGCGCGCCGCCGGCGTCGAGCCTGAGCCGCGCCTTCACGCCGGGCATGCGGTAGTAGGGATAGGTCGCCGTGGCCACGCCCACGCCTAAAAGCCATTCGCCGTCGCGTCGCTGTGCGGGCAGGGGGTCGCGCCGCTGCCAGCCGAAGCGCGCCGCGCCGTCGGCATACGCTTTCACCAGGTGGCGCGACGAGAAGGCGGCATGGCTGGTCGGATCGCGCTCGGGCTCCCAGCGCCGCCGGAGCTCGATCGGGTCTATCTTCATGAGGTGCGCCAGCTCGTCGATCGCGCTCTCCAGCGCGAAGGTTCCGATCGATTCGCCGGGCGCGCGCATGAAGGTGTTGGCCAGCATGTCCATGTCGGCGACCCTCTGCTCCAGGCGGAAGGTCCTGGAGGCGTAAAGGTGCCGGGCCGGAAAGGTGAACTGCTCGGGGCAGTTGTTGTGCGCCGTCATGGCGGCGACGCCGGTGTGGATCAGCGCGGCGAGCCGGCCGTCGCGCGCCACGCCCAGCGCCACGCGCTGCACCGTCGGCGTGCGCCCGCCGACCAGGCGATAGACACCCTCGCGGCTCAGCACCAGCCGCACCGGCCGGCCGGCGAGCCTGGCCGCGGCGGCGGCGAGGATCTGGTGGCTCCACAGGCCCTTGCCGCCGAACCCGCCGCCGACGAACGGCGACAGCACGCGCACCTGGTGGGGCCTGAGCCCGAACACCCTGGCGATCGAGGCCGCCGTGCTGGTGATCATCTGGGTGGCGTCGTGCACCATCAGCTGCTCGCCCTCCCAGCGCACGGTCGCGGCATGCAGCTCGATGGCGTTGTGGTTCAGCGGCGGCGTCGTATAGGTCGCGTCGACCCAGCGGTCGTTGGCTGCGATCAGCTCGTGCTCGGCATCCCCGATCTCGATGACGCTCGGCTCGCCGAGCACCGAGGCCGGATCGCGCGCCTTGGCCCGTGCAGCGGCGAAATCGGTGACGGCCGACGCGGCCTCGTAGGTGACGGCGACCAGTCCCGCCGCATGGTCGGCCTGCTCCTGCGTCTCGGCCAGCACGACGGCCACCGCCTCGCCGTTCCAATGCACGCTCTCGTCCTGCATCACGGCCAGGTTGCTGCCGGCCACGCCGCCGCCCTCGCCGAATATCTGCGGCGCCCGCAGCCGCGGCGCGTTGCGATGAGTCATCACCAGCGCGACGCCGGGGGCGGCCTCGGCCGCCGCCGTATCGAGCGCCGCGATGCGGCCGCGCGCGATCGTCGAATGCACGACCGCCGCGTAGAGCAGCTCCTCCATCGCCACTTCCGCCGCGAAGCGAGCGGCGCCGCGCACCTTGAGCGCGCCGTCGAGGCGCGACAGCGGCGCGCCGACATGGCCGTGCTGCAGGCGCGCGCCATGGCGTGTGGAGTCTGGACGCGTGCCGGGCACCAGCCCGTCGGGCACGTGGCGCAGCACCGTGCGCAGGACGCTGAACACGGTCATGCCCGGCCTCCCGCAAGTTGACGGAGCACAGCGACAATCGTCCGCTTGGCGAGCTCGACCTTGAAGCCGTTGTCGCGGAGCGGCCGCGCCCCTGACAGCTCCGCCTCCGCCGCCGCCTGGAAGGCCGCCTCGCCGGCCGGTGCGCCGCGCAGCGCCGCTTCCGCCGCATGCGCGCGCCACGGCTTCGGCGCCACGCCGCCCAGCGCCAGCCGCACGTCGCGGACGCTGCCGTCGGCGCCGACCTCGAGCGCGGCGGCGACCGAGACCAGCGCGAAGGCGAAGCTCGCGCGGTCGCGCACCTTGCGGTAGGTCGACTGCCGCGCCATCGCCAGCGGTGGCAGCTCGACCGCGGTGATCAGCTCGCCAGGACGCAGCTCGGTCTCCCGATCGGGCGTGTCGCCCGGCAGGCGGTGCAGTTGCTCGAACGATAGCGTGCGGGCGCCGTTTACGCCGTCGAGATGCCCCTGGAGATGGACGACGGCGTCGAGCGCCGCCAGCGCCACGCACATGTCGGACGGATGCGTCGCCACGCAGGCCGGCGAAGCGCCGAGAATCGCGTGCTGGCGGTTGAAGCCCTCGATCGCGTCGCAGCCCGCGCCCGGCGTGCGCTTGTTGCAGCGCGCGGCGTGGTCGTAGAAGTAGAGGCAGCGCGTCCTCTGCAGGACATTGCCGCCCACCGTTGCCATGTTGCGGATCTGCGCCGAGGCGCCGGCCAGCACGGCGCGCGCCAGCATCGGATAGCGCTCGCGCACCAGCGGGTCCGCGGCCAGCGCGGTGTTGGTGGTGGCGGCCCCGATGCGCAAGCCGCCGTCGTCGCGCTCGGTGATGCCGCGCGCGAGGCCGGTCACGTCGACCAGCGACGACGGCCGCTCGACGCCCTCGCGCATCAGGTCGACGAGGTTGGTGCCGCCGCCCAGGTACGCCGCTCCGGCCTGTGCGGCGTCGCGCACCGCCGCGGCGGCGTCGCCGGGCCGGCTGTAGCTGAAGGGAGTCACGCGGCCTTCTCCTGCGGACGGCTCTCCTCGTCGCCGAACGCCTCGGCGATTGCCGCCACAATGCCGTTGTAGGCGCCGCAGCGGCAGAGGTTGCCGCTCATGCGCTCGCGCAGCTCGTCGCGGGTGAGCGCAATCGTACCGGCGGCGAGGTCGCCGGTGACGTAGCTCGGCACGCCGCGCGCCAGCTCGCCCGCCATGCCGATCGCCGAGCAGAGCTGCCCCGGCGTGCAATAGCCGCACTGGAAGCCGTCATGCTGCATGAACGCCTCCTGCAGCGGGTCGAGCGCGTCGCCATCGCCGAGCCCTTCGCCCCCTAACCCTTCGACGGTGGTGATCTCTCGCCCCTGGACCTGCACCGCCAGCGCCAGGCAGGCATTGATGCGCTCGCCGTCGATCAGCACCGTGCAAGCCCCGCAGGCACCTTGGTTGCAGCCCTTCTTGGCCCCGGTCAGCCCAAGATGGTCGCGCAGCAGGTCGAGGAGGGAGGTCCTCAGGTCGATGTCGACGGTGACCATACGGCCGTTGATGCGGAACTCCATGGCAACGCTCCTGTTGGACGCGAACGGGTGGCCGGCGACAACGTTCCTAGACGGGTACCGACCCGCCCATGGTCGTGCGGTGCATCTTGCGGCGCTGCGGCAGGTCGTAGTCCTGGATCGCCCGATGCTGTACCGTGCAATTGTCCCACATCAGGAGATCACCCGGCCGCCAGCGGTGGCGGTAGATGAACTCGGGCTTCACGATGTGATCGGCGAGCGCGGCGATCAGCGCCTCGGCTTCCGCCGCGTCGATCCCCTCGATGGCGGTGCAGTCGTCGCGCATGACGTAGAGGCATTTGCGCCCGGTCCGGGGATGGGTGCGCACGATCGGGTGGCGCACCGGCGGGTTGACGCGGATTTCCTCGGCTGTCGGCGGAAAGGCGCGCTTGCGCGCCGCGAAGTCGAACACGGCGCGGCGGCCCGAGAGGTGTCGGCGCAGGCTCTCGGGCAGCGCCTCCCACGCCGCCGCTGCGCTGGCGAACTCGGTGTCGCCGAGCGGCAGGCCGTGGAGCTCCGGCGTCTCGATGGCGTAGAGGATGGTGCCGCGCGGCGGCCGCGCCGTGTAGCACATGTCGCTGTGCCAGTGCTCGCCGGCGCGCCGGATGCCGATCGGCTTGCCGTCGTCGGTGATGTTGGACACCACGACGATCTCCGGGCATCCCGGCACGCTCCAGCGCTGGCCGAAGATGTTGAACGCGATCTCGCCGAAGCGGCGCGTGAAGGCGACCTGCTGCTCGGGCGTGATGCGCTGGTCGCGAAAGAAGATCACGCCATGCTCGTCGTAGGCCTGCTCGACCGCGGCGAAAGTCGCCGCGTCCATCGGCTGCGCGAGATCGAGGCCGCGCACTTCCGCCCCCAGCGCCGCGCCGGTCGGAACGATCTCCAGGTTCGTCGGCATGGCTCCAGCTCCTGCAACGCTGCCTCAAGCCTAGCAGGCGGCGGAAAAAGCGTCGCGAGGCCGTCGCCACGGCGTAGGATCGACGGCAACGACGAAGCTTCAGGGTGGAAAGCGACATGACACGGGCAAGCCCGGCCTATGGCTGGGTCATCGTCGGCGCGGGCGCGCTCATGACCTGCATCGGCATGGGCGCCATGTTCTCGCTGGCGGTCTTCCTCCAGCCGATCTCGGCCGAGTCCGGCTGGTCGCGCACCGGCATTTCGAGCGCCGTGACGATCGCCTTCTTAGGCATGGCCGCCGCCTCCGTCCTGTGGGGCGGGCTCAGCGACCGCTTCGGGCCGCGCCTGGTCACGCTCAGCGGCAGTCTCCTGCTGGGGCTCGGCCTGGCGCTGGCGAGCCGCGCCACCAGCGTGCTGGAGTTCCAGTTCGTGTTCGGCTTGTTCGTCGGCGCGGCGGCCGGCGCCTTCTATGCGCCGATGATGGCGCTCGCCTCGTCGTGGTTCGACAAGAACCGCAGTCTCGCCGTGGCGCTGGTTTCGGCCGGCGGCGGCATGGCGTCGCTCGTCGTGGCGCCGTTCGCGCGCTTCCTGATCGACGCCTATGACTGGCGGCCGGCGATGCTGATCGTCGGCCTCGTCGCGACGGCGCTGCTGCTGCCGGCCGCCCTGCTGACGCGGCGGCCGCCCGCCCTGCTGCCGCCCAGCTCCTCTAACGACTCCGCGAACGTCGCCGCTACTGTCGCGCGGCCGGCGCCGGCGCTTCTCGCCGCGCGGCAGCTCTCGGTGGCGGAGGCGGTCCGCACGCCGCAGTTCGCCGCGCTGGCGCTCGCCCACTTCGCCTGCTGTGCCGCCCACTCGGGGCCGATCTTCCACATGGTGAGCTACGCCATCGGTTGCGGCGTCCCGGCGATGGCCGCGGTCAGCGTCTACAGCCTGGCCGGCCTGTCGGGCCTGGGCGGCCGGCTGCTGCTCGGCGTGTCGGCCGATCGGCTGGGCGCCAAGCCGGTGCTGGTGGCCGGCCTGATGGTGCAGGCGATCGGCGCCGGCGCCTGGATGTTCGCGCGCGAGCTCGGCGAGCTCTATGCGCTGTCGGTCGTGTTCGGCATCGCCTATGGCGGGGTGATGCCGCTCTACGCCATCCTGGCACGCGACTTCTTCGGCCCGCGCATCTTAGGGACTGTGTTCGGTGCCATCTCGGCGCTGGCCAATCTCGGCATGGCCTTCGGTCCGTGGGCCGGCGGCTGGGTGTACGACACCCAGGCGAGCTACGCCTGGCTCTACATCGGCTCGTTCACCGTCGGCCTCGCCGCCGTGGCCGTGGCCCTCGCGTTCAAGCCGCGGCCGGCGGTGGCGCGGCTCGCCGCCGCGGAGTGATCACAAGCCCTGGCCGCGTCGTCAGGACCGCGAGCTAAGCCGAGCGGACACGGGCTTGGCGGGCGCCCGAGCGGGTCGCGTCGGCCATCCGGGTTCCGACCGTGTCGGGGCGGGTCCAGGCCAGGTACTCGGCGGCGAAGTCCGGCGGCAGGACCTCGACCATCGTATCGTTCTCGACCCAGACCTCGATCACGTGGAACGGCCCGCGATTGCAGGTCACGCAATGCCAGCCGGCGCGCTCGGCGATCTGCTTCACCTTGCCCGCGTCGGTCGCGACGCTGAGCGCGAAGTGCGTGGCGCCGAAGCCGCGCCCTTCCCGGGGCTTCCTGACGAAGCTGCCGCCCTCCTCGCCGGCGGGCTGCAATTCGGTCCCGGCCGGGTAGACCTCGACCCCGGAGCCGTGGTCGTCGAGCTGCAACGCGAAGAAGCTGCCCGGGTTGGGCGGGAACGGCACCGCCTTGCCACCCATGATCTCCGCCAGCACCTCGGCGGAGTGCTTCGGGTCGCGCGCAGCAATCGACAGGTGATGGATCATGGCGTCCTCCTATCCGGTGAGCCCAGCAATAGTACGTCCACGGCAAAGATAGTAGATGCAGGAGGGCGCCGAGCAGGCCGTAGGCACGACCTTGACGTCGAGATCGGGCAGGAACGCACTTGCAGCCAGATGTGCCGGATACTATCTATTGACATTAGTTGTCTTTTTCGTGAGGGCGCGCATGGCAAGCATCAGCCTCGGCGAGCACTTCGAGAAGTTCGCCCAGGAGCAGGTTTCTCGAGGGCGCTACCAGAACGTGAGCGAAGTCGTGCGCGCAGGCCTGCGCATGCTCGAAGATTACGAAATGGCCAGGCAGGAGCGGCTGGGCAGGCTCAAGGCCGAAATCAACGACGCGTGGGACGATCCCAGCCCGAGCCGGCCGGCCGCCGATGCGTTCGATCGGATCGAGAAGCTGCACGCCGACACAGTAGCGCGATCATCGAAGACTCGTGCCTAGTGTCCCGCCCCTGAAATTCGTCAGCGAATTTCAGGGATAAGCGGGCCACTAACCTATCGAATCTAGTGTGATTCAGATTCCGAAGTTCGGTGACGAACTTCGGAATCATCACACTAGTCTTGTCCTTCGGCCTGCGGCAGAAGCCGATCTCGCCGAACTCTATCGATATAATTGCTGAGCAAAGCGGTAGTCATGAACGGGCGATTGGCTACATCCGCCGCATTCGAGTGGCGTGCGAGAAGCTGAAAACATTCCCCGAGGTCGGCCGACCGCGCGACAACCTTCGCCGAGGTGTTCGTATCCTTGGTTTCGAGCGGCGCGTCGTCATCGTCTACATGGTGCTGCCGTCCGGAGACGTTGAAATCGGCCGTGTGTTCTATGGCGGCCGTGACTACGAAGCGCTTCTCGCCGAGGAAAACGACTTCTAGATGTGAGCTTTCCTAGACGCCCGACTTCAGCCCCGCCAGCGCCAGCCTCGAGAACTGCTCGGCCACCTCGGCAACGCTGAGCCGGCCGCCCGGCTCGTACCATTTGTAGGCCCAATTCAGCATGCCGAGCAGGCCGTAGGACACCACCTTGACGTCGAGGTCGGGCCGGAACTCGCCCGACTTGATGCCCTCGCGCAGGATCTTCTGCCAGTAGCCTTCGTACTGCTTGGGCGAGAGGTTGAGCCGTTGCCGGTAGAGCCGCTTCATCTCCTCGCGCTCGCGCAGGTAGACGCTGAGGTGCGGGTAGTGCCGGTCGAACGCTTCGAGATGGGCCAGCATGCCGCGCCGCACCTTCTCCGTCGCCGTCGCGTCGCTGCCGGCGATCTCGGCCATCGCCGCGTAGATCTCGGCAATCGGCTCCTTGACCACGAGGTAGAGCAGGTCCTCCTTGCTCTTGAGGTGATGATAGAGGCTGCCCTTCAGGATGCCGACGGCGTCGGCGATGTCCTGCACGGTGGCGGCGTGATAGCCCTTGCGCTGGAAGCCCTTCGCCGCCGCATCGACGATCTCGTCCAGGCTCGCCATGACGGCGCTATTGGCGAGAGGCGGCGAGCGGCCCGCGCAGCACGCGCCCCGACCGCGCGCCGGTCGGCTCGCCCTCGCGCAGCGCCACGGCGCCGTTGACGATCGACGCGGCGAACCCGGTCGCCTTCTGCCGCAGCCGCCGAGCGCCGGCCGGCAGGTCGTCGGTCACCTCGGGCATCAGCGGCGCCACGCGATCGGGATCGAACACCACGAGATCGGCCGCCAGCCCCTCGCGCAAAAGCCCGCGGTCGTGCAGGCCCCACGCCGTCGCCGGCTCGAGAGTCAGCAGGCGCACCGCCTCCTCGAGCGCCAGCGCCTTGCGCTCGCGCACCCAGTAGGCCAGCACGTGGGTCTGCAATGACGAGTCCATGATCTGCGAGACGTGCGCGCCGGAATCCGAGAAGGTCACGATCGAGCGCGGATGGCGCATCATCTCCAGCACCGTCTCGTCCTGCCCGTTGGCGAGCGGCTGGACGAAGAAGCAGTCGAGGTCGCGCTCCAGCGCCAGCTCGATCATCGTCTCGACCGGATCCTGGCCGCGCTCGCGCGCCAGCGCGGCGATCGACCGGTGCGGCCCGGTCGGCCGCTCCATGAGGAAGAGCCCGTCGTAGTCGGGCTTGCGCGCCTCGGCGCCGACGCCGCGGCCCCAGGCGGCGCCGTTCGCCGCCGCGACCAGGCGGGCCCGCAGCGCCGGGTCGCGCAACGCCGCTTGCTGCTCGGCGAGCGGACGGCTGCGCAGCGCGGCCCAGTCCGGCAGCGCGTCGAACGGCAGGCGTGTCTTGAACGACAGCAGCACGCTGATGGCGCGGCTGTGCACCTGGGCGAACATCCGCCCGCCGGCGCGCGCCGTCTCGTCGAGCAGCGCGAAGTACGGCCGCCAGTTGTCGGGCAGGCGGCGGGCGCTGAACATGCCCCAGGTGACCGGCACGCCGGTGTCGAGCGCGAGCGCACGCAGGCGGTCGAGGTATTCGCGGATCTGCTCGGGATCGCGCCCGGTGTCCTCGTTGGCGATCTCGAAGATCCCCGCACCCAGCTCGCCCATCACGCCGACCAGCGCACGGACCTCGTCCCACGAGGCGAGCCTGCTGGCCACCGGCTTCAGGTCCGATGTCTCGTGGTTGCGCGTGCGCGAGGTGGTGAAGCCGACGGCGCCGGCGTTGAGCGCCGCCGCCAGCTCCTGCTTCATGACGGCGAGATCCTGCGCCGTCGCCGGCTCCGAGAAGGCGCGCTCGCCCATGGCATAGGTGCGTAGCGCCGAATGCCCGACATAGCCCGCGTAGTTGATGCCCTTCGGCCAGCGCTCGAGCGTGTCGAGATACTGGCCGTAGGTCTCCCAGCTCCAGTCGATGCCGGCTTCCATGGCGGCGGCCGGGATGTCCTCGGCGCGCTCGAGGTTGCGCACCACCAGGTGGCGCTCGTGCGGCCGGCAGGGCGCCAGGGTGAAGCCGCAATTGCCCATGATCACGGAGGTGACGCCGTGCCAGCACGAGCAGGTGCCGAGCGGATCCCACGCCACCTGCGCATCCATGTGGGTGTGCCCGTCGATGAAGCCCGGCGCCACGGCGAGCCCGCGCGCGTCGATCTCCTCGCGCCCGCGCTCGAGGATGCGCCCGACGCGCGCGATGCGCCCGTCGCGCACGCCGACATCGGCGCGGTACGCGGGCAGCCCCGTCCCGTCCACTACTTCGCCGCCGCGGATCACCAGGTCATACATGGCAACACCTCCGTGTTTCCGTCGTCTCGACCGAGGGCCGAAGGCCCGAGCGGAGAGACCTTCTCTCTACGACTAGCGGCTTTTCGTGGAGAGAAGGTCTCTCCACGCGGCCCTCGTCAT
>Ga0081455_10004796_pt1 | contig 15030 bp, 6 predicted proteins | sample TabmetS3T2R1_FD_70207 | JGI IMG/M metagenome (GOLD analysis project Ga0081455, IMG submission 70207) | Tabebuia heterophylla rhizosphere microbial communities from the University of Puerto Rico - S3T2R1 | ecosystem: Host-associated > Plants > Roots > Rhizosphere ... | reverse complement strand
TCGGCCAGGCTGAAGGTGATACTGCTCCGCACCGTATCGACGCCGCTGCCGCCGGTCTCGTCGACCTTGTCGCCGGCATTGTCGACCGTGCTGGTGTCGTTGCCGTTGCCGCCCACCATGCGGTCGGCGCCGGCGCCGCCGTTCAGCGTGTCGGAGCCGTCGTTGCCGGTCAGCGTGTTGTTGCCGCTGTTGCCGGTGATGATGTTGTTCAAGGCATTGCCGGTGCCGTTGACGTTGGCGCTGCCGGTCAGAGTCAGCCGCTCGACGTCGCCCAGCACGTGGGCACCCGCCACCAGGCTGAAGCTGATGCTGCTGTAGACAGTGTCGACACCGTTCCCTCCCGACTCGTCGACCGTGTCGCCGGCCTGGCCGACATAATAGTTGTCGCTGCCCAGCCCGCCGATCATCGTGTCGGAGCCGGCATTGCCGTTCAAAATGTCGAGCCCGTTGCCGCCGTTCAGCACGTTGGCGTTCGAGTTCCCGGTCAGGGTGTCGTTGAAGTTCGAGCCGATCAGGTTCTCGATCGAGATCAGCGTGTCGGTGCCGGCGCCAAGCGTGCCCTGGGGCGCTCCAGTGCTGAGCTTGACCACCACCTTTGACCCCGCCGAGGCGTAGCTCGCGGTGTCGATGCCGGTGCCGCCGTTCAGCGTGTCGTTGCCGAGGCCGCCATCCAGCGTGTCGTTGCCGCTGAGGCCGGTCAGGAGATCGTTGCCGCCGTTGCCGGACATGACGTCGCGCAGCGAATCGCCGGTGATGACATCGTTGGCGCCGTCGCCCGTCGAGGTGCGGACCAGCTCGTCGATCGATGTGCGGATCGACTGGTTGCCGCCGGCGTCGCTGATGGTGCTGGTGCGGACATTGGCCACCAGGCCGCTGGTCAGCGCCGCCACCTCGGCTTCGACCACGGCGCCGACCGGCGAGGAGTTGTTGCCAATCAGGTTCCCGGCGGGATCGTAGACCTGGTAGATCAGGTCGGTGCCGTTGCTCCAGCTCACCAGGATGTAGCCGTTGGAGAGGACCGTCAGGCTGGGGTTGTTCTGGCTGCCGGCCGTCACCGTGTTGGCGAGTATGAAGTCGGTGCGGTCGCTGCCGTCGGCGTTGAAGATCTTGACCGTGATCTCGGTGCCGTCGATCCCCCACCCGTTGTCGGTGTAGGCGACGGCAAAGCCGCCGTCCTTCAAGGCGACCACCTGGATGTCCTCGTTGATCGAGCCGAACGGGTCGATCTCGGTCGCCGCCACGACCTCGGAGCCCGTGCTGTCGAAGATCCGGAACCAGACCGACGAGGCGCCGCCCGCCGCCGGCTCCTGCTGCCAGACGACGACGAAATTGCCGTTGGTGAGGCCCGCGACCTGCGACGCCGTGGCGTCGATCGCCGAGCTGCTCTCGACGCTGCCGAAGCTGCCGCGCAGGCTGCCGTCGGCGTTGAGGATCTGGAAGCGAATGTCGTTGTCGGTCCCGAAGTCGCGTGTCCAGCTGACGACGAAGCCGCCGTCGTCCAGCGCCGCGACGTCCGAATCGGAATCGTCGTTGCTGTCGGTGTTGACACCGAAGTCCACAGCCACCGCCGTGCCGGTTGGGGTGAACAGGCGCGCCCGGATGTCGCCGCCGGCATCGGCGCTGGTGTCGGTGAAGGTGACGATGACATTGCCGCCGCCCGCCTGGCTGGCGACCGAAGGATCGCTCTGGTCGTTGGCGACGGTGCTGTTGACCAGGAACTCGCTGTCGGCCGGCGTGCCGTCGCTGGCGATGACCCGGCCTTCGACGGCGAGGGTGGCTTGCGGGTCGGTCCAGGCGCTGAAATAGCCGGTGCCGCCATTGACGGCGGCGACGGCCACGTCGTCCTGGATGCCGGCGGTCGAAAGGTCGTTGACGAAGAAGCTGCTGACGACGTTTTCCCAACTGTAGGTCGTGGTGACTGCCATGGTTATGCCTCCTCCGATCGATGCACCTTGCGAGTGTGGGGACGTGCGATGGTACGGGAACAGTCCAAGGCTGTGCTGAAGCTCACAACCATTCGTTCTCTACACATTATGTGTACTACCATAGATTATCATCGATAGGAAGCGGCCTGAGATTGCCTCTGCGAGTTATGCCGCTATCTGCAGTTGCGATGTAGGCAATCGGACGAATCGGCAACCCTGCAGCAGGCTATCGCGCTGCTTGAAGCCCATCTCTCCGACGGAGCTGCATTCCGGCGGCTCCGTCCTGGTTCGCGGCCAGCAAGCCCGCGTGCGAGCCTGGGTCAGAGCGAGAAGTCGTTGCCTTGCAGCGGCGTGATGCCCTTGACCAGGATGGCGAAGTCGGCGACGGCATCGCCGTTGACGTCACCCGAGACGATCGAGCTGCTGCCCGTCACCACGGCGCGCAGCTCGCCCGCTGTGCCGGAGAAGGCCACCGCCCCGATGAACGAGAAGGCCTGGTTGCCGAAGAGGGTGGTGTCGGCATCGATGCCCGAGACGTCGATGATGTCGGCCTGGGCATGGGTGAAGTCCTGGATGATGTCGCGGCCGGCGGCGGCCACCGTGCTGTCGCCGAGGTCCTGGATGATGAAGGTGTCGGCCCCGGTCCCGCCGGTCTGGCTGTCGGACCCGACGCCGCCCGTCAGGTCGTCGCCCTCGCTGCCGCCGTTCAGCTTGTCGTTGCCGTTGCCGCCCAGCAGCACGTCGGTACCGGCACCGCCGTTCAGCGTGTCGATGCCGTCGTTGCCGGTGAGCGTGTTGTTGCCGGTGTTGCCGACGATCGTGTTGCCGAGCGCGTTGCCGGTGCCGTTGATGTTGCCGGCGCCGGTCAGGGTCAGCTTCTCGATGTTGCCGATGGCGTGGACGGCGTCGGCCAGGCTGAAGCTGATGCTGCTCCTGACCGTATCGACGCCGCTGCCGCCGGTCTCGTCGACCTTGTCGCCGGCATTGTCGACCGTGCTGGTGTCGTTGCCGTTGCCGCCCACCATGCGGTCGGCGCCGGCCCCGCCGTTCAGCGTGTCGGAGCCGTCGTTGCCGGTCAGCGTGTTGTTGCCGCTGTTGCCGGTGATGATGTTGTTGAGCGCATTGCCGGTACCGTTGATGTTGGCGCTGCCGGTCAGCGTCAGCCGCTCGACGTCGCCCAGCACGTGCGCGCCCGCGACCAGGCTGAAGCTGACGCTGCTCAGCACGGTGTCGATGCCGGTACCCGTGCTTTCGTCGACAGTGTCTCCGGCCTGCGCGACGGTGTAGCGGTCATTGCCCGACCCGCCGATCATGGTGTCCGAGCCGGCATTGCCGTTGAGGCTGTCGTTGCCAGCCCCACCATCCAGGACGTTGGCCGAGCTGTTGCCGGTCAGGGCGTCGCCGAAGGCGGACCCGACCAGGTTCTCGATCGAGATCAGCGTGTCTGTGCCGGCACCGAGCGTGTTCTGCGCGGCGATGGTCGCGAGCGACACCACCACCTTCGACGTCGCCGAGGCATAGCTTGCGGTGTCGATGCCGGCGCCGCCGTTCAGCGTGTCGTTGCCGAGCCCGCCGTCCAGCGTGTCGTTGCCGGCGAGACCGGTCAGCAGGTCGCCGCCGCCATTGCCGAACATGATGTCGCGCAGCGAATCGCCGGTCAGCGTCTCGCCGGTGCCATCGCCTGTGGTGGTGCGCACCAGCTCGTCGACCGAGCTGCGGATCGACCGGTCGCCGCCGGCGTCGGTGAAGTCGCTGGCGCGGACATTCGCCACCAGGCCGCCGGTCAGGGCGGCGATCTCGGCTTCGACATTGACGCCCACGAGCGCAGCATTGTCGCCGATCCGGTTCCCGCTGGGATCGAATGCCTGATAGACGAGGTCGCCGCCGCCTGAGGTCCAGGCGACCACGATGTAGCCGTTCGACAGCACCGTGAGGCTGGGCCTGTCCTGGTCGCCGGTGGTGAATGTGTTCACCTCGATGTAGCTGGTGCGGACGCTGCCGTCGGCATTGTAGAGCAGCAGGGTGATCTCGGTGCCGTCGTCGGCCCAGCCGTTGTCGGTGTAGGCAACGGCAAAGCCGCCGTCCTTCAGCGCGACGACCTGGATGTCCTCGTTGATCGAGCCGATATTGTCGATCAGGGTCTTCGCCACGACCGTCGAGCCGGTATTGTCGTAGACGCTGAACCAGACCGAGGAGTCGCCGCCGGCCGACGGCTCCTCCTGCCACACCGCGACGAAATTGCCGTTGGTCAGGCCGGCGACCTGCGAATGGCTGCTGCTCAGGGCTCCGTTGGCTTCGACGACGACGAAGCTGCCGCGCAAGGTGCCGTCGGCATTGAGGAGCTGGGCGCGGATATCGAGGTCGCCGGCCCCGAAGTCGCGCGTCCAGCTGACGACGAAGCCGCCATCGTCGAGCGCCGCGACGTCCGAATCGGAATCGTCGTTGGTGTCGGTGTTGACGCCGAAATCCACATCCACCGCCGCTCCTGCCGAGGTGAACAGGCGGGCCCGGATGTCGCCGCCCGGATCGACGCTGAGATCGGTGAAGGTGACGGCGACATTGCCGCCGCCGAGCGTGGCCATCGCCGAATCGAGCTGGTCGTTCGTGGTCGTGCTGTTGACCAGGAACTCGCCGCCCGCCGGCGTCCCGTCGCTGCCGATCAGGCGGCCCTCGACGAAGCCTGGAGAGGTCCAGGTGCCGAAATAGCTGGCGCCGCCATCGACGGCGGTGACGGCCGGCAGATCCTGGATGCCGGCGGTGATGGAGTCGTTCATGAAGAAGCTGGAGACGACGTTTTCCCAGCTGTAGGTCACGGTTGCCATTCTGACACTCCCCCCTTCAGGTCCATGCCTGGCGAACAAGAGCGTCCGCCACGTCGCAATAGAGGAACAATCGCCGGTTGTTGATCGGTGCGTCAACGCGCAATTTCATCCCGCGTTGGGATGCTACTTGCGATCGTGATCAGAAAAATGACAACAGTCGCACAATGGCGCTCTCTGCAGTTGCATTGCAGGCAACCATGAAAGTCAGTCGTCTTGCAGCAGCCTATCGCGCGGCGTGCATCCTGTGCCAGCTTCGGTATCCTCGACGGCAGGCCTATGGACAGTGAGGGGATCGCACTGGAGATCGTGGTTCCACAGGCCACGATAGGTTCGGCTGATTCCAGCGAACCCATCGTGCTTTCACCGAATTAGACTGGCTTACCCCCAACGCAGCTCATGCACGTGCCCATCGGTTCCGCGATAGAATACGTGCTGCGTGTTCCTCGGCGCATAGGCAAACCCCGCCGGATCTCCCGCCGCCACCGGACCACCACTTACTGCGGTCAGATCCCCTGCCGACCAGCCGCTCGCCGCGCCCCACCACAGCTCGATCACGTGGCCCGAGAAATCGCGATACACCACGTGCTGCGTCCCCTCTGCGTCGAACATGTAGCCGCACGGATCGCCCGCCGCGTTGGGCGCACCGGTCGCCGCACAGAGGTCACCAGCGCCCCAGCCGTTCGCGGAATCCCACCACATCTCATAGATGTGGCTGTCGATCCCGCGATACACGACGTGCTGCGTGTACGTCGCCTCGAACGCGTAGCCCCATGGATCGCCCGCGGGCGGCGTCGCACCCGTGACTCCGGTCAAGTCGCCGGCGCCCCATCCGTTCGCCGAGTCCCACCAGAGCTCCCAGATGTGCCCGTCCACCGCGCGATACATCACGTGCTGCGTGCCATCCGCCGCCAGGACGTAGCCGGTCGGATCGCCGGCGGCCCGCGGCGCGCCGGTGGTGCCCGTCAGGCTGCCGCCGCCCCAACCGTTCGCCGCATCCCACCAGAGCTCCCAGATGTGGCCGTCGACGCCGCGGTAGACCACGTGCTGCGTCGCTGTCCCTTCGAACGCATAACCGCAAGGATCTCCAGCGGCGAGCGGCGTTCCGACGGTGCCGGTGAGGTTGCCGATGCCCCAGCCATTCGCCGCATCCCACCACAATTCATAGATGTTCCCGTCGGTGCCGCGGTACACGACGTGCTGCGTCGGCTCGGCGAGGAATTGGTAGCCGGCCGGCTTGCCGCCCGCTGGCGGCGCGCCGGTCTCGCCGGTCAGGCTCCCGGCGCCCCAACCGTTCGTCGCGTCCCACCAGAGCTCCCAGATGGCGCCGGCACCGTCGCGATAGACGACATGCTTGGTCGGCAAAGCCGTGAACGCGTAGGCCGCCGGATCGCTCGCTGCTCTCGGCGCACCTGTCAGCTCGCACAGATCCTTGTGCGCCCAGTTCGGGCTCAAGGTGTCGAAGACGTTCTTGGTGATCTGATCGACCGGTCCCCAGCTCCCGTCCTGGCTCAACGCCAGCGTCCAGTCGTTCGACGATGCGGTGAAGACGGTCCCACCCCGCGAGAAGATCCCCATCGTCGCGACCTCGGTGACGTTGCCCGAGTCGGGATCCCTGAACGGTACGCGCGCCAGCGTCGTAAAACCGCTCGGCGACTCGCCGACCCGCTTGTCGGTCTCCGACCCCACGTTCGTCCGGTCACCGGCGCCGTACAGGCCGAAGCGGTCGCCGCCGCTCAGGCCCGTGTCGGCGAAGACCCAATGACCGGAGTCGCGCACTTCGTACTGGATGAGTCCATCGGCATCGGTTCGCTGACTCGGGTCACCCGCAAAGGCGTATCCGCTCCACGCAACTCCCTGCGCCTCGCAGGCCAAGGCGTTCGGCCAGTTCACCGTCAGCGCGCCGGGATCAGGATCGAATGCGCCATTCTTGTAGCATACCGACAGGTCGTTCGCGCCCTCGACGCGGATGCGCCACCAGAAGTTGTTGCCGCCGAAGAACGCGGCGTTCCCGCCTGCGTCGACGAAGCCGACGATGCGATCGCGCATCTCGGCCGACACGTATTCATTGTGCCCGACATTGACGAACATCGCATACCGGTCGAGGAGACCGGGATCGGCCTGGATGTCGAGCAGCGTGCACCATTCCACCGTGATATTCTGACGGGCGAGCCACTGCGCGAGCGGAACCTCCCAGTGCGTCCACTTGTCGGTGTACTCCTGAAAGATGCTCGCCCGCGGCCGCTGCATCGATACGCGATACCCCCACGGCAACCCGCCGTCGCCGGACCCCGGGGCCGAGAAGAAGAACGTGCCCAACGAGCCGAAGCCGTAGTGGCTGCGGCCGCCCCAGTGGTTGTAGGCGTTGTAGGTCGTGTCGTTCATGGCGACGAGGATCTTCGACTGGGTCGCGTCCTCGACGGCGCGCACGATGAAGGGGATGTCGAGCGGCGTTGCGCCGGGCGCTTCCACGCGCGCCAGATACAGCCCGCTCGGCCAGTCGGCCGGAATCTGCAGCGTTGCCACGGCGGGCCAGCCGGCGCCGTCGCGCCACGCGGTTCGCGCGATGGGAAGCGGCGTCGGTGCCGTCGGCAGGCCGGGCACATCCGTCATGAAGACCTCGTCGGTCGACTGTCGATACACGCTTATCGTGTAGGCGCCGACGTGGCTGCCGACGAACAGGTCGATCGACTGGCCGGCTCGCGCGCTCGTCGGCCAGGTGTAGCCGGCCAGGTCCTGGCTCGGTGTGTACTGCGGCGGCTCGTGCAGGTAGAGCTCGGTCTCGCCGGCGGCGTGGTCGTAGAGCAGGAGGTCCGAAAAACCGCCGTGCCGGAAGTTCAGGTCGGCCTCGTCGGCGACCCAGAATCCGCCGGGCACGATGATGTCCCAGGTCGTGCGGGCGGTGTGGCTCTCGACCGCCTGGATCGTGCCGCCGGCGAGGAAGACGAAGTCGAGCGTGCCGCGATTGCGATCGTAGAAGAGAAACGTCGAGTCCCAGCCGAAGCTTCCGCCGACGATGTCCGTGGCGACGAGCACGGTGTCGGACTGGACCATGGGGCCGAGCTGCCCCGGGTCGTTGGCCGCCGGATCGCTCGAGCCGGGGTCGTAGGTGAGCTGATAGATCTCGCAGTGGCCCGTCGCACGCTCGTAGAAGAGCAGGGCCGAGCCGGAGAGCTCGCTCCCGACGACGTGGGTCCATGTGGTGCGCCAGGAATCGCTCGACTGGCGGAGCTTGAGCTTTCCGCCGCCCGTGCATTCGCGGATCTCGCCACGGCCGGCGCTCCGGTCGTAGAGCACGACGCCAGTGTAGCTCGAGCGTGCGAGCCTCACGGTGGTGATGTGAGTCCAGGTGTTCGACGCTTCGCCGTGGTCCGTCAGCGGGATCAGCCCGCCGTGGCCGTCGACGTCGTAGAGCGTCATCTGACCCGTCGCCGCGTCGTAGCAGAGCAGGCTGGTGTAGGATGAGTCGCTGAACTTGCCGGCGACGATGTGGGTCCACCCTATGTGCCAGCCGTCGATGGCGGCCACGAACGCCAATCCACCATGCCCATCCGTAAAGTAGAGCTCGGCGTGGCCGGTGGCTGCTTCATAGAACAAGACGCTGTCGTAGGGCGAATCCGTGAAGTGCCCGGCGACGACGTGCGTGAACGTTGTCTGCCATCCGCGCTCGCCGGCGAGCAGCTCGAAGTTCGGCTGGAGCTCGGACGCGACCTCGAGGAGCGACGTCCCGCGCCCGACGTTCCCAGCCTGATGGTCAATGCGCGCGCGTTCGCCGAGTGCATCTGCGAGGCGCGACTGCTCGTGCTGCATTGGGATTACCTCTTGGCCGCGGCGGCGATCACGATGACGACCTCGACGACAAAGCTCGGTAAAACACAACGCCCGGTAATCGAGCTCGATTATGGCATGCTGAAGCGAGTGCTGCGAGCGCGTGGTGGCGCGACTGGTGCGACGCGACGTGAAGTCCGGGCACCTGGAGCTGGCGCAGTCACCTAGCTCGACCGAAGCCGGTGTGTCGCCGTGCACCAGGATGCCGCGGGCCCGGACTTCACGCGCTTGCCGTCGATCGACGTGACGGAGCCGCGGTGGAGCGTCCTCGCGGCTTCGTCATGCCGCGGGAGCGGATCTGGATGCTCAGCAAGCCTACTTGACGATCAATTTGATAAGCAACTGTCCGGCCGCGCTGTCCAGCTCCTGGACCGTTAGCTTGCCGTCCTTGTTCGCGTCGGCAGCGTTGAAGCGCTGGCGCGCGATCGTCAGCCATTCATCCATCTCCAGCGTGTTGTCGTTGTCCTTGTTGACCGCTTTCCAATCATCATCGGTTAGGCGGCCCTCCGTCTCCTTGCGTTCCAGTGTCAAATGATTGTCCGGGTAACCATGTTCTGGACTGATTTGCGCGAACACCTTGGCTGCCGCGTTGATCACCTCGGCTATCTCCAACGTCTGGTCGCTGTCGCGATTGAACATCTTCAGGACGTCGGCGCCCGTGGCAGCCCAGGCGGGCGCCGTCATGAAGATCATCGCGGGTGCAACGAGCATCAGGAGCCGGCGATGTGCAGTCATGTCGCCCTCCAGGGCAAGCTGGTATCGAATGGCTTGATAGCGCCGCAGTTCGGGGCGGGTTCCGTCAATGACGACCGTACGGCCGCCGATTACGGGATAGCCCAGCCTCGCGCGGCAGGCTCTGGCGTTCGAATACTGCGCCATTCTGAGCGAACCTGCACGGTCTGTGGAAACGTCAGACGCGCGGTCGCAGAAATTCCAATGGCTTAATGGCGGATCCGGCGAGGTTCGAACTCACGACCTCACGGCAGCCTTGTTGTCTCTGCCGACCGTTTCACCAAGACGGAAACCGATGATGCAGGCGGAGAGACCGAAAGGAGCATTCCCTTCCTGAAGGCCTACACCGCTTTCATCCAGCATGGCGGTAGCCGCGCTTACTACAACATGGGCAGCGATTTCGTGCAGATGCCGCCGTTCGAGGCTCTTCGCGACCGGAAAAGCTATTATGCGACGCTTGCCCATGAGTGCACCCACTGGACGCGGCACGAGAAGCGTCTTGCTCGAGACTTTGGCCGCAAGCGGTTTTGCGATCAGGGTTGTGCCATGGAAGAGCTCGTTGCGGAACTTGGCGCAGCGTTCCTTTGCGCCGACCTCTACTTGACGCCTGAACCTCGTGACGATCATGCGGCCTACATTGCCCATTGGCGAAAGGTGCTGAAGGACGACAAGCGGGCCATCTTCACCGCCGCCGCTCATGCCCAGCGCGCCGCCGACTATCTCGGCGGGCTGCAGCCGAACCTTACACAGGCAGCGGCAGGACGCGGTCCGAAATCATGATCATCGCGGCGCGCCTATCCGTGGCGCGTCAGCAGGCTCACGGGATAGCGCAGACGCCATTCGCTTGAATACGCTGTCTCTTCCATCCGGTGCGTTAGGTAGAAATCGTGCGCGAGCCCAAGCGCCCGGAACGGCTCATAGCAGGACTCCGGATATCCCGCCTTCTCCATCAGGAAGCCGATGCTTTGGTGATAGGGATAGGCGTAGTCGAGTGCCTTGAGCGTCGCGAGCAGGCGTTCAGCAGACACCCTGTCCTTTGCGGCGCGATAGACCTTCAGGACCTGAGCCGGTCCTCCGGCGTAGACAGGCCGCACAGCTATATCGACCAGGGTGCGTTCAAGGTTCGTGACGGCAATGCCTGCGGTATCCGGGATAGGCATCACCTCGACGCCCAGCCGGTTCGTGTTCTTGCCCGCGAGCTGGATGATGGAAGAACGCCCGAAAGCATAGACGAGCTGGGATGTCCGCTGATTGTTGGCGAAGGCACGATCGATGCCTTCCTGAGTCAATGCGCCATTGAACGGCAGCTTTTTGCTCTGCTCGGCATTGAGGTAGATCGTCCGGTCGCTCTTCAGGAGACCGTGCAGCAGGGCAGCCGTGCCGTGACTTAAATAAGCGTTGGGTTTGATGGACACCGCCGCCTCATAGGGTGAGGCCTTGCCCCAGGTGTACCGCGTGATGGTCCCGCCATACGTTGACCGGAGCTCTCGCGTGCGAAGCTCACCCTCCTTGGTCAGGAAGGAAACGAAGTCGGCTGACTTGGTGCTCTCCGGCAGATGCCAGGTTCGACGGTGCTCCGCGAGGATCTTGGCGAGCTCGCGTGCCGCGTAGACCTTGGAAGGCGCGGCGTTGAAGAGCGAAAGGATGTCGTCCTTTGCAAGGATAGGCGGCTTTTCCTGGGCATTTGCCAAGTCCAAAAGGACCTGCCCTTCCTGCTTCTCGCTAACCCTTTGAATTCATTGAAATCCTATGCGCAACGAAGAACTCTATGCGCAAGTTTGGTTGCGCATAGGCCTTCAAAATTGCGTATATACGGCTCAAAATTGCTCATAGACTTGAAAATTGCGCATAGAACTGCAAAATTGCGCATAGAGGTCTATGCGCAACAATGGTTCAGGTACCTGCCGAAGACAAACTTAGGGAGATCGAGCAGATCGTCCAGGCCCACGGCCCGGAGGGGATGACGGCTCAGGAGATCGGGAAGGCGCTGCCTTCGCGGACGCCCTCACGCACCCTGCAGTTTCGGCTCAAGACCCTGGTCGATCAGAAGCGGCTCTTCAAAGAGGGCCAGCGCCGGTGGACGCGCTATGTCCCTCCACGCGTCGCAGAAGCTGTTGGCACCGCAGCCGGACAAGGTGAAGCCAAGACCGCTGCCGAAGTCACGGTGACCATACCGCTCTCCAAGGCCGCGACCGAAATCCAGAAATACGTTAGCCAGCCCGTCGCGGCCCGTAAGCCGGTCGGCTACGACCGCGCCTTCCTTGATTCATGCCGCCCCAACGAAACCTTCTATCTGACGGCAGCAGAACGCGCCCACCTTCACGAGGTCGGCACGCCGCATATCGCGCAGCAGCCAGCTGGCACCTACGCGAAGCAGATTATCAGCAGGCTGCTGATCGACCTTGCCTGGAATTCAAGCCGCCTTGAGGGAAACACCTATTCACTCCTCGATACAAGACGCCTGATCGACCTCGGGCAGGAAGCCCAAGGCAAGGACCGCCTTGAGGCGCAGATGATCCTGAACCACAAGGACGCGATCGAGTTCCTGGTAGGCGGGGCCGAGGACGTCGGCTTCAACCGCATGACCATCCTCAACCTTCACGCACTGCTGGCGAACAACCTCCTTGCCGATCCCGGCGCAGCCGGAAGGCTGCGGCGCATTCCCGTCGTCATTGACAGCTCGGCCTTTCATCCTATTGAAGTGCCGCAAATCATCGAGGAATGTTTTCAGGAGCTGCTCGCGAAAGCGAGCGCCATCACCGACCCGTTCGAGCAGGCCTTCTTCGTGATGGTGCAGCTTCCGTACCTGCAGCCCTTTGATGATGTGAACAAGCGCGTGTCACGGCTTGCCGCAAACATTCCCATGATCAAAAGCAATCTTGCGCCGCTTTCCTTCACGAACGTACCGCAGGAGTCCTATGTGCGGGCATTGCTCGGCGTTTACGAGCTGCGCCGCACCGAGATGCTGCGTGATGTATTCATCTGGGCCTATGAACGCTCTGCCGACCAATACAAGGCTGTCAGGCAATCGCTCGGTGAGCCCGATGCCTTTCGCATGCAGTACCGCACACAACTGCGCGATCTCATCGGCGGCATCGTGCGCGAAGGCATGACCAAGAAGCGGGCGACGACCTACATTGCAGAGTGGGCCGGGAAAAACGTTCAGCAGCCGGACCGCGACAAGTTCAGCGAAACCGCCGAAGGCGAATTGCTGGGCCTGCACGAAGGAAACTTCGCGCGGTACCAGCTCAGGCCGTCCGAATTCACGGCGTGGCAGAAAGTTTGGAACTCATGAAGAGCGCAACGCTCCAGCCCGGGCCGGAGCGGCGCAGTCGGAGCGTCACGGATAGAATGGCGGACCCGGCGAGATTCGAACTCACGACCTCTGCCTTCGGAGGGCAGCGCTCTATCCAGCTGAGCTACGGGTCCACGGTGGGCCGGACCATACCGGACCGGGCCGGCGGGCGCAACGGATGGCGGTTTCGCGCCCGGCGCGCTTCGTCGCGGGCATAGGTGGCGGCGGCGGCAAACCCCGAGGCCTCGCCGAACACAACGTAGCTCGCGCCCACAAACGTCTGGACCTGCCTCATCAGGTGCGCCAACGATCACGTCGTCAAAGCACGCGCCGCTCAGCTTGCCGTCGAGGCTCGACGCGTCGATGGTCGCAGGGTATTGCGGCATGGAGGCTGTCTCCTGGCTGTCAGGTGACGACGAAGTCGGCGTTGATCATCGCCAGGCCCGCCGAGATCGTGGCAAATTGCACCGCTGCCGCCGCGCCGGTGCCGTCCTTGTCGAACAGCAGCGCCCCGCTGGCCGCGTTGTAGAGGATGCGGTCGTCGGCATCGTGGGCGGCGCTGCCGGTGAAGAAGGCGCCGGCCGCCAGCGTGCCTGCAGCCAGCCCGGTGAACACCGCGTTCTCGAGCTGGACGGTGTCGTCGGCGACGCTGTAGTCGAGGATGTGATCGACGTTGCCGGCGCCGAGCGCGGTGCTGAAACGGAAGGTGTCGGCGCCGCCCAGGCCGCGCAGCGCATCGTTGCCCGCCATGCCCCTGATCAGGTTGGCGCCGGCGTTGCCGGTGATGGCCTGGGCCAGGCTGTTGCCGGTGAGGTTGATCGCCGTCGTGCCCGCCGCATTGGCCGTGGCGAGGCTCTCGATCGCCGAATTGGCGCCGAGCGTGTAGCTGACCGAGGCCAGCACCTGGTCGGTGCCCTCGCCGGCGGCCTCGATCGCCTGGTCGAGCGCGTCGTCGACCCGGTACCGATCGTTGCCGCCGCCGCCGGCCATGGTGTCGGCGCCCGCCTTGCCGTCGAGGATGTTGTTGGTGCCATTACCGACCAGCGTATTGGCCAGCGCATTGCCGGTGCCGTTGATGGCGCCGGCCCCGGTCAAGGTCAGGTTCTCGACATTGGCAGCAAGCGTGTAGCTGACGCTGGCCTGGACGGTATCGCTGCCCTGGCCGGCGAGCTCGCTCGCGACGTCGCCGACATCGTCGGCGATATAAGTGTCGTTGCCGGCGCCGCCCTGCAGGGCATCCGCGCCCGCCTTGCCGTCGAGGACGTTATTGCCGTCGTTGCCGACCAGCGTGTTAGCGAGCCCATTGCCGGTGCCGTCGATGTCGCCGGTCCCGGTCAAGGTCAGGGTCTCGACATCGTGGCCCAGCGTGTAGCTGATGGCTGCCTGAACCGCGTCGGTGCCCTGCCCGGCGAGCTCGCTGACGACGTCGCCGGCAGTGTCGACCACGTAGGTGTCGTTGCCTCGACCGCCCTTCATCGTGTCGGCGCCGGCCTTGCCGTCGAGCAGGTTGTTGCCGATGTTGCCGAGCAACCCGTTGGCAAGGCTGCTGCCGATGGCGTCGATGTCGCCCGCGCCGGTCAGGGCCAGGTTCTCGAGACTGCCGGCCAATGTGTAGCTGATGAGGGAAACAACGGTGTCCATGCCCTGGCCGCCGACCTCGCTGACCAGGTCGCCCGCGCTGTCGACCAGATAGATGTCGTCGCCCGTGCCGCCGACCATCCGGTCGTCGCCGGCGCCACCGTCGAGCCTGTCGTTGTCGTCGCCCCCGAGCAGCGTGTCGTTGCCGGCGCCGCCGTCCAGCGTGTCCACGCCCGCGCCGCCCTCCAGCCGGTCGTTGCCGTCGACCCCGTGCAGGGTGTCGTTGCCGTCCACGCCCTGCAGGCGATTGGCCTCGGCATCGCCGGTGAACTCGTCGTCGAACGCCGAGCCGACGAGGTTCTCGATGCCGATCAGCGTGTCGAAGCCGCCGCCACCCTTGCTGTCGCCGCCGTTGGGATCGCCGCCACCCACGAGCGTCGCGGCGACCGCCGACGACGCCAAGCCGTAGAAGGCGGTATCGTTGCCGGCGCCGCCGTTCAGCCAGTCGTCGCCCAGGCCGCCCTCCAGAAAGTCGTTGCCGCCGTTGCCATACAGCCTGTCGTTGCCGCCGAGACCCGAGAGCGTGTCACCGAATGCGCCGCCGGCAAGCGTCTGCGAGGCCACGGTGCCGATGCGGACGACCGCAGTGTCGGGCGCGCGGCCGAAGATCACGTGGCATTCGGACGAAATCTGATAGCCGACGATGAGATCGGCGAAGCCGTCGCCGTTGACGTCACCGGCGGACGCCACCGAATAGCCCGGTCCGCTGAGCTTGAAGCCGTTGCTGCCGTCGAGGCTCGACAGGTCGATGTTGGCGGTAAAGCCCAAGGCCTTGCCGAAGACGACATAGGCC
>Ga0081455_10004795_pt1 | contig 15033 bp, 13 predicted proteins | sample TabmetS3T2R1_FD_70207 | JGI IMG/M metagenome (GOLD analysis project Ga0081455, IMG submission 70207) | Tabebuia heterophylla rhizosphere microbial communities from the University of Puerto Rico - S3T2R1 | ecosystem: Host-associated > Plants > Roots > Rhizosphere ... | reverse complement strand
GACACCTTCTGTTTCCCTCAAGACCCCTCTAGCCTTCCACACCCGCTGTACCTCAGGCCTGCGCCCCGAGCACTCCCTATCAGCCCTACCCTACTCCATCTTGCGCTGCCTGTCCAGGCGACTTTGGACCGCTCTAGGTCATGTACCTTTAGCGTACGGGTAACTCCAGCCCCCTGAAAAACCGGCAAAATGTCCTCTTTCACAACCTGTTTGAGGGGGCCACGCCATGATATCTCACCATAGTTTCGGCATTGTCAACTTAGCTCGACTTTATCCAATTATGCGGCATAGCACACCGCATCAATGAAGCGTTCGAACAATTCGCGTGGCATTTTTATCAAGTCGGTTTGCTGTAGAGACGTGGAAAAATGGATATGATCCCACAACTGCCGCCGCACCAGGGCAATGGCGTCCGCAAAGGTGGGGTGAGTTTTGCGATACCACGCCGTGCTGCGCACGCAGGTTGCTCCCCTCTCGATAAGCAGTTGGGCCGTTAGCGTGATGATCGAGTAGAGGCTCAGCAGCGCCGGGGTGGTCTGAGCAATCGCGCGATCATTCCATTGGCGCTGCGTTTCCAGCCCCAGATGGGCCCGCGCTTCTTCAAACGTCACTTCCAGGGTCCAGCGACGGACAAACCAAGTCAGCATCTGCTCCGTTGTATGCTCCAGCTTGGTCGACAACAACGCCTGCGGTGTGGAGCACTTTTGAGGATCTCGGATCAGGACCCAGCTGCGGTCGTCACGTTGGCATGGAGGGGCCGTGGTGATCGGGGCGATGAGGTGCACATGTCTCCTGTCTCTGCGCACAGGCGAATCACTGTGATACTATCACTATGATATCTCTAAGATCACCGCTCTGGGGATATTTCAAGAGGATCCTCATGATGAGGGATGATGATCTGCAGACACTCTTACACAATCAAGAGCTGTGAACAAACTGTGGTACCGGTCTGACCATTGGCACAGAACTTGTATCCTCTTTCATGCATGAGAGCAAGGGTGAGCAATGGACCTGCGCAGGCAAAGGGGAACGCGATGCGACTAAGCACCAGAACAAAGACCACAATGAGGAGGAGCCGCCTCCAGTGGCTGGGAACCTTATCGGCGGCTGTGGCCTCGTTCTTGGCCAGAGCACGGTCACAGCCGCAGCCGGGTCCCGTGCCGCTCAAGCACAGCCAGGTCTTTTCCCAGCGCGGTGTGTCTCCCCAGGTAGCACCTAAGTTTGGCATGCTCGACGCAAGCGATGTGAGCAAGAATAGTTCTGGTATGGTTCCATAAGGGCAGGGTAGCTCTCGGGCTCTGTTGCAAATTTGCCTTTTTGAGGCCACATCCAAAAATCGGGTGTCAGAAAATTCATGACTTGCGAGATTGAACTTTCATGTTTACGGTGATTTGCGACAGAGCCGTATACGATCCTTAAATCCCACGACTCTGGAATCCAATATGAGCGCTGGGTCAACGGGAATCAGGCTAAACTCATACCACTACTTGATTGGAACTCATGTCACCTGAAGTTCTGCGGAGTGCAGAATCTGATCGCGACTGTCCAGAACAGGAGTTTAGAGACAATTCGGTTTAGGAGAATGGGGGACGGGCGTGATGAATCTACGCGTCTTTATTTCTTCACCGGGAGATGTCGCCGACGAGCGGACGTTTGCTCAACAGGTTATCGAGCAGGAACTGCCGAAGGATCCATTCCTCCGCGGAAAGGTGACGCTAGATGTAGTGCGATGGGATGACCCCAACGCTCCCGCGACAATGGAAGCGACCTTGCCCCCCCAGGAGGCAGTGAATCGTGCGCTGCCCAAACCATCACAGTGCCACATCGTGATCGTCCTTCTTTGGTCGCGCATGGGCACTCCCCTGCCCGACGACTATCGCAAGCCGGACGGCACGCCCTACGATTCCGGCACTGAGTGGGAATTCCTCGATGCGTTGCAGGGCAAACCCGCCCCTGTGGTGCTCGTGTACCGGCGCAATACCAAGGTCAACATCGATCCTGACGCTCCTGACGCCGACGAGAAAATGCAGCAGCGCCGACGCGTCCGCGAATTCTTCGAAAAGAATTTCCGGAATCCGGATGGCTCGCTCAAAGGCGGTTTCACCGAATACGATACCCCGCAGGCTTTTCGCGACCGTCTCCGTCTCGACCTGCGTGGCGAGCTGCAACGTCGCCTCGAGGCCGAGCCCGGTAACACCGGAGGTCCAGCGCCACGGGCCGACCCGCCACCCTACGGCCAGATTTGCAAGGCGTTGAGCAACGGTTTGGTCATCCCGATCATCGGCACCGGCCTGGCCGGCGCCGGTCGGCCGGCCGGCGCCGTCTGGGATGCCGCGAAGCCGGCGTTCTTGCCGAGCACGGAAGATCTCGCGGAATACCTTGCCGCGGCGCTGGATTACCCGTCGACGGAAGGCCGCGGCAACCTCGCCAAGGTCTCTTCGTATTATGAGGCGTTCAAGACACGAGCGCTGCTGCGCGAGCGGCTGCGTGAGGTCCTGAACCCGAATTCGACGGCCGGGTTTCCGGCTCCACAGCTGTATACCCTTCTGGCGGGCCTCACGACCCCGATGCTGATCGTGACCACCAACTACGACACCCAACTCGAACGGGCCTTCCACGCTGCAGGCCGTCCCTATGATCTGGTTGTCTATCCCACCGACCGCAAAGATCTTGCCAATTCGGTGCTTTGGTGGCCACACGGCGCTGCCGATCCGAAGACTCCGGCGCCCAATCAACTTGACGTCGATCTTGCGTCAACCACCGTCATCTTCAAGATTCACGGTTCGCTCGTACCCGGGTCGGAAGAATGGGACAGTTTTGTCATTACCGACGAGGACTATGTGGAATTTTTATCACGGGTCGCGTCGAAAACCGCGATTCCGCCCGTGCTGTCGGCGCATTTTCAGGATCGTAGCCTGCTGTTCATCGGCTACAGCTTGCACGATTGGAACCTCCGCATTTTTATTCGCAGCTTGAGTCGCTTCTTTGCACGGCGGGTTGCCGCCGGTGATGACGACGAGATCCCATCGTGGGCGATTCAGGACCAACACACCGAGATTGAGAGGAAATTGTGGGAAAAGCGGGGCGTGTACCCGTTCAGCGTCAATCTCGATGAGTTCGTTGCAAAAGTCTGCGCGAGATTGCAGGCATGAACGAGACACCACAGCGACCAGACTGCCCCTATGTGGGTCTGCAGCCATTCGAAGAACAACACCAGGCTTACTTTTTTGGCCGCGAGCGCGAGCAAAGGCTCATCATTTCCAACCTCTTGGCGGCACCGCTTACCATTCTTTACGGATCGAGCGGCGTCGGCAAGAGCTCCGTACTGATGGCCGGCGTTATCCCACAGTTACGGCGCGACCGCCCGAAAACGCCCGTCATCATGTTTCGAAGTTGGGCGCGGAGCGACTGCGCGGAGATGCTCGCCAGCGCCTGCGTCGAAGCGACGTGGGAGGGGGCGCGCGATCAACCAAAGCCGTCGCTGTCGATGCCGCTGGACGAGATTCTACGAGCCTGCGCCGAGGCGGCGCACGCAACTGTGCTCGTCATCCTCGACCAGTTCGAAGAATATTTCCTCTACCACGCGAAAACCTCGGACCCCGACAGCTTCGAGGCGGCATTCGCCCGTGCCGTCAATCGCGAGGACGTTGATGTCGGCTTTCTGATTGCGTTGCGCGAAGACGGCCTGGCGAAGCTCGATCGCTTCAATGAGCGGATTCCCAATCTGCTCGGCAACCGGCTCCGCCTCGATCATCTCGACGAGGCTGGCGCCGCTGTTGCGATCCGCAAGCCACTGGCCGTCTGGAACGATAGAGGTACGTCGGGTGAGCCGCCGGTCGAAATCGAAGAGGCGCTGGTCGACCGCCTGATCGAACAGGTCCGGATCGGACAGGTAAGCGTCGGTCGTGGCGCCGGCAGCGCTGGATCGGGTGAAGAGGCGCATGTGGTCGAAGCCCCGTTCCTGCAGCTGGTGTTACAGCGGTTGTGGGCGGAAGAAGTCGGCAAGGGCTCGCGGGTGCTGCGGCTTTCCACCCTCGACGGGCTCAAGGGAGCGGCAGCGATCGTCGGACGCCACCTTGACGAGGTCATCGACCAGCTCAACGCCGAGCAACAGGCGGTGTGTGCGAGTTTCTTCGATCGCCTCGTCACGCCCGGTGGTAGCAAGATCGCTTGCAGCAAGACCGACCTTCTGGGCTGGGCAGGCCCGCTATCCGGGCAGGTCGCGGCGGTCCTCGATTTTCTGAGCAGCCACGAGAATCGCATCCTGCGCCCGGTCGCCGGCCCGGCGGACCAAGCCGACACTACCTTTTATGAGATCTTTCATGATGTTCTGGCACCGGCGATCCTTGACTGGTCCGCCCGTTATGTCCAGGCCGTCGAACGGGACCGGGCGGTCAAAGAGGCGCGTAAGGCGGCAAGCGACCGCTTACTGCGGCGGGGCCTTATGATGGCCGTCGGGCTGCTCAGCGTGGCGCTGATTGGCTTTGGACTCGCGGTTTACCAATCTTTTGAGGTAGCACGGGCACGCCGCCAATCGGAGGCCAACCGCAAGGCGGCCGAAGCCATCCTTGCGTCAGCGTCCGATCCCATCGGGGCACTTCGTTTCGCTCTGGCAGCCGCAGACGAAACGCTGAAGGCGAACGAGGGTGTGGAAGCGAGGGCGGAGGATGCCCTGCGATGGACGGTACAGACCTCTCGGCTTGATCGGACGCTGGCTCTTAGAGGTCCGGTATTCGATCTAGCATACCATCCCAAACGCCCGTGGCTGGCCGTCGGCACCGAGGCAGCGGCTGAGATTTGGGACCTGCAAACGCATCAGCGAATCCAATCGATACCACATGAGGGAAATGTTTGGAGGGTGGCGTTTGACGCCGCGTCCAATCGCTTGCTGACGGCGGCCGGCGCGGCCGCTTATCTATGGTCGCTCGATGATCCGGCGGCTCCGCGGAAGCTGATGGAGTTCGTCCATGGCGACCGGCTCTACCGGGCGGTTGCCTTAAGTCGCGACGGCCGCTTACTCGCCACCGCTGGGGATTCTAAGCGCCTCATGCAGATCTGGGACGTGACCGTGAACTCGGGTCAGCCGATTCAGGTCATAAACCTCGATGGTGCCTGGGTGATGGGACTCGCCTTTACCCCGGACGGCTGCTGCCTCGCAACCGCCGCGGCGGAACGCGGCGGTAAGGGGCGATCCTGGAACGAGATATGGAGCATTGCAAGCGGTGCGAAGATTCTAAGCGTGCCGTCGACCGGACCCGGGGACGCCGTGACCTTCACGCCCGACGGTAAGGCGCTGGTGACGGCGTACCGCGACGATCGCGTACGTGTCTGGCGACCGTGCGTCGGCGAGCTCGATGCGATCATTGCCGCGCGGGCAGCGCAGTCGGCACGATCACCGCTGGTGAAACCCGCAGGTACGCTTGCCCAAATTCCGCCTGTGCCGGTGGAACCTGACCCGATTCTCTGGAAGGAACTAGTGCTCGCAGGTCACGTGGATCGTATTCGCAACGTTGCCGTTAATGCAACCGGGACCCGCCTTGCCAGTGTCGGTGCCGACAATACGGCGCGGGTCTGGGACGCCGAAACCGGGGAAAGCCTAGTGACACTGGTTGGACACCGCAAGTGGATCGAGGGTGTCGCCTTTAGCCCCGACGGGCAGAAGCTCCTGACGGGGGGACGCGACGGACAGGTGAGGATTTGGGATGTTGCCAGCCACACCGGAAGTGTGAACGGCATTGCCTTCAGCCGCGACGGCAAGTCCCTGGCGACGGCCAGCGGCGATAGAACGGTGAAAGTCTGGAACATCGGAGAAGACGGCCTTGCCCTGCGGTGGACGTTGAACGGCCATACAGAAACCGTCTACCGCGTTGCATTCGCTCCCGACGGCACCCGATTAGCCTCCGTGGGTTTCGACAATAAAGTCCGGCTCTGGGACCTTGACTCGGGCCAAGTACTGCACAGCTTCTCCGGGCATCGTGATCAGCTTCGGGATGTCGCGTTCAGCGACGACGGCAAACGGCTGGCAACCGCGGCGGCCGACGGAACGGCCATGCTTTGGCGCATCGAAGGAGACGATCCGCCGATCACCGTAAGCCATAACGAGCTGAAGAAGCCTACACAGATCCTCACGGTGACCTTCCATCCAGACGGCAAGCGGTGGGTCACGGCCGGGCTCGATGGCACGATCCGTAGCTGGGACTTCGAGGGTCAGGAACTGGGCCGTATCACGGTACCCAAACGTGCGGGTGTGCTCTCCATGGCCTTAGATTACAATGCCGGGACGATTGCGGCGGTCACGGCTAATTCCAAACTTTATCTGTGGCCGATGGCAGCGATTATGCATTCCCAGGACATCCCGCCCAGGGAATGCACACGCGACAAGCCGCCGTCCTGTGATGCGGTCTCCTTCAGCCCTGACGGGCACACCCTTGCCGTCGCGTGCCACGATAACACGGTCCGACTATTCGATGCCGCGTCCTGCAAGGAGATGAAGTCAATCAACGTGCACCTTGATTTTGTTAACGATGTCGCGTTCAGCCCGGACGGCAAGTACCTTGCCACCGCGAGTAGGGACCGCCGTTTCCAGGTTTCGCCCCTTAGCGTCGAAGACCTTCTGGCTCTAGGAAGGCGTAAGCTTGCTAAAGGGGCGACGGACGAGGATCGTCCGCATGATTGACGGATGCTGCAACGATGCGCCGTCTTTGCAACGCCGCCCGAGGACGTAGCGTGTTTGGCTGTATCGACACTGGCAGGATTAGAGTCGTCCTACGAGGAACTCCAGTAGCAGCCGGAGAAGCGCTGGGATAAACCGGTGAGGTGTTGCGAATGCAAGAGTCGTACGATGGGCATTATGACTAACGCTTTGACGATGAGCCGATCCGAATACGTTTTGGGGTGCCCTCGGGGTCGCTTGGGCGGTTCAGGGGGCCAAGATAATCGATCAATCAGCACAACCAGGCTGACAAGCACACTCGTGTGTCGTAGTATCTCTGCACCTCCGTGGTGTCGATGTGTGGGAACAGAGATACTACGAGGTCAGCCGTGCTGTGGCGATGCTCAGCACGGCTGTGTGTATTTATGACTACGTCTCAATTAACCGCAAGCTGCTGGTATACGACCAGACAGCGGGGGCAAGCACTTTCTGTGAGACGCAACACCTCTCCAAAGGTATGCTCAATCCGTACAGGGGTGAAAGAGAGCCATTCATGAAGGGAGGGGAAGAACAGAAGATCGTGATAACTGCAATAATGTAGCGTCAGAATAGCGTTTTTCATATCGTTCCCTTTCATAATATCACTATGAATAGTGTAACCCATCAGCAGATGACGTGGCTAGGCGCTCGAGCCGTTTGTGTCGCGACGGGTCGTGTACCTGGGCGGTGCAGCTAATCGTTCTGGACCGGTCCGAATCGTCCATAGAGAGTCAAGCAGCCGGTCATGACCCCTCAAATCGTAGTCACAGAGCCTGCTACAGCCTGCCTTGCCTGCGCGTGGACACACCTGACCCACGTCCTTCCACGCTCGGCTTGCTCCGCTCCCGCTTTTTCATGGCAAGCGCTCCTCGCCCAACCTCATTGTGCGCGTCATTGCGTGCCTAGCCGAAGGCCTGGGCAGCCGCGGCACCACGCGGGTGGTCGAGATTGCCCCCAACACGGTGCTGCACTGGTTAGGCGAAGCAGCGGACTAGCTCCAGGCTTTTGCCTCGTATTTTCTGTATGATGGGCACGTCAGCCAGGGGCAATTGGACGAACTCTATGCGTTGCGCAGTGCCGTCAAGACCAAAATGGGAGAATGCCTACCTAATGGCAAGGGGGCGTGCAGGTGTCGGGGCGTTACCACTAAATCGGGTGGAATGTGGATTTTACAGGGGGTTTTTGCTCGGAAGTGCCAGTGCAGAATGGCTAAAAGGAAAAAGACGGAGCTCCAACTCCTCTTATGGCGTCTCGTCGCACGTTCCCTCCTGTGAGGCCAAAGGGAAGAGGGCAGGGGGCAGAAGGCCACTGCCCTCGCAACGATCGCTGAGCCCGTGAGCCAGGGACCGGTCCCTGGCTCGACATTGGTTTAACGGCTGGGCCTCGCCCGCATGGCGCGCCAGCCCTGCCAGAGACGCATGGTCTCCCTGAAGAAGGGCAGGAGTAACTGCCTGCCTGCGGGCTTGCCGGTTAGCCTGCGGCGGCGCTGGTTCCACCCGATATAACCGCAAACCAGCGCCAGCAGAGCATACCCGAGGTCATCGGCCCAGCCGATGACGGGGAGAATATCCGGGATCAGGTCCACAGGACTGGCGACCAGGCCGGATGCACCCAGGAATCCACACCACGCCAAGAACTCGGTCAGCGTGCTCTTCAACCGGGTCTGTGGAATAGCCAGAAGTACCAGCACCAGCGCGATCAGCGCAAAGATGCCAATGGTTGTGACCTTGAGAAACGAAAAAAACGCATCCACTGCGGGACCTCCTCGTGTGTAGATACGGACTGCCTGCGCAAGGGACTCCTGCGCCTATGTATGAAGCGTGCGCGCCGCAGAATTATTCCCTCTTTTTTCTGTTGCCCTCTTCCGCTCCCCAGGCACGCGGGAAAGCGCACGGCCATCCGAGGGTAGGAGGGGCAGAGTAGGCGTGAGGCTCTCCTTGCTCCACGGAGCAGGCTCCGTTCGAGTTCATGCGTATGACCAGCCAAGAGAGACCTCCCGAACACACCCCCTCTTTGATGGCGCTACCCCCACGTCTCGTGAAACACCACCTCTGACAAAGGCCTCCGGCGCGCGTGTCCAAATCGCACGCCCTCAGCGGGGTGCCCGACCGGGATCAGCGCCGCGGTCTCAACGGTCTCGGGGATATGCAGCAGGGCTTTGATCTCGCTTTCGTACTGGGTATGCAGCGTGGTCAACACCGTGCCGAGCCCAAGCACGCGGGCGGCCAGGAGCAGATTCTGGACGGCGGGATAGATCGACGCGCCCCGCGTCATGGGTCTCGGCCCTGGACCCGTATCGCCGTGGTCGATGCACGCAAGGATAAGTACGGGCACGATGGCCATCTGCTGCGCGAGTGCCGCGCCGTGCCGGTACGGTTGGGTGAGCGCCTCCATGTTTGCCGTCGCTGCCTGCCACGCCGCTAGGTACCACTGGCCCAGCTGACGTTTGATAGCAGCATCCCGGATCACGATAAAGCGCCACGGCTGCCTGTTGCCTCCATTGGGCGCGCAGATAGCGGCGTGCAGTATGGTCTCAACCGCCTCGTCGGACACGGGTTGTTCGCTAAAGTGGCGTATCGCCCGTTGGCTGTAGATGGCGTCGAACAGCGACATGTTTTCGTGTGTCATGGTGGAACCCCTCACCCCAACCTTCTCCCGTACAAAGCATAGGCACCGGGAGAAGAGGATAATGCGTGTGACTGGTTTTTACACGAGCGAGAAACGCCCTCCTGTCAGCAATGGCCATACCTCTGGCACTACATTCGTAGGTAATATTACACTACATATGTAATTCCAATATCCCTCAAATGCCGCGCCTTTCATGGATGCCAGCAATTTTCTGGCATCGGTCGTGTCCCAGATCCTAGCAAGCTTTTGAGGGCCTCGGCATCGTCAGCAATGGCCAGAGGGGCAGGGATGACCTTCCTCCATACCCCCCCGCATTCCTCTGGTGAGACAAAGACCGGCATTCCTCCGGAGCCGACCTCTCTCAAGGAACCTGGTGTGGCTTCCTGACGAAGGATAGGTGGACAGGTCACCAATGCTCAACAGGGACAGCGGACCCGTAGTACTCGACGGCGTTACGCCCGTCCAGGGAGGCAGAGAAAGGCTGCCACAGGGGGAAGGGGTCTAGACATTCCAGGCATGCCAACTGAGCAGTCTCTCATAGGGGCGGGTCCATTTCATGCATGCCAGCCTTACGCCGGTGTGTCGTCATCTTCCATCACTGCCAGCGCTTGACGAATCTGCGCGGAGCTGTCAACCAAGACTGCGACGGCTGGTGACGTCCGTTGCGCTCGATCGAAAGCTTCGGCGCTCATATCCGCCATGGCATACAGAGGCACGACATGCACGTGGACATGCGGCACATGAAACCCCATGACGAACAGCCCCACTTTCGGTGGCTGATAGAGGTGTGCCAGACATTTCCCCAGACGATGGGCGAGCTGCATGAGCGCGCCATACAGCGCGGATGCCAAGCGGTGAAAGTCCGGCTCGTGGTGTTTGGGCACGACCAGGACATGCCCAGGATTCAAGGGCCGATAGTCCAGAAAGGCCAGGAGGTGCTCGTCTTCATAGACTGCATGGCAGGGGACATGCCCTGCCACAATCGCACAAAAGATACAGGAGTGGTCCCGCGGCTTCATCAGCACCTTTCCCATCGCCTGCTGTCATCTCGAGCAGTGCCTCCCACGGCACCACTCACTGGTGGAGGCACCGCGGATCGTCGCATTCCAGGAGCTGCAAACAACGAGCGAAGTTCACCTCCCTGGAGCTTCCCACCTCGGTCAGGCCTGTCGGCGCCAGACGTCCCTGGCCCCGACGGATACGAACGAAGCGAGGATGTAAGCCATTCTGGAGGCCGATCCTTGTACCGGTGATGCGCTCTTAACTATGTCGCATCCCAGAGGCGTTCGCAGTCGTCCGGGCTCATTGCCATGTCGCGGAGCATATCCCGCAGAGTTCCGATTTTGAGCGCACTAGCGCGCACCCTATCTCACCCTCGCCCCATACCCGACCTGCCAGCGTACGCCGTGCCTCTTGCGAGCCCTCTGGGCGCCTTGGCGATTGCTATGGCGCTTGGGTGAGTCGCGTCTCAGGCCGATAGGATACTTACGCCCCTATCACGGTACCAATCAGGAGACCCACCATGTTGACCGCCAAACTCGTCCTACGGCATACTCGACGCTCGCGCTCTCTCATCCGTACCATCTTTGTCATAGCGGCCATTGTGGTGCTCTGTGGGCAGATGGTGCTCTCCTTCTGTCGGCTGACGCGGCGCCTGATAGGTGGATTATAACGCACGTCCTGCGCTCAGGCATGGCGTCCCACTGTACCTCGTACACGGTTAAGGCGCGGCCGTCCAGTGCGTGCCCCTGCAGCCCGGCAATGGCGGCTCGCGCAGCCGTACCCTCCGGCATCTCGACGAAGCCAAAGCCGCGTGGGCGGCCGGTCTCGCGATCGGTCATGATCCGCACCGTGTCCATCGCGCCATACGACGCAAAGAGGTCGCGGAGGGTCTGTTCAGTGGTCGTAAACGCCAGGTTGCCCACAAAGATGTTCACGTCAGGTTCCCCCAAGGCAGCAATGCACACCGTGACGCCGTCCTCTGCTCACACGGTCCGAGCGCTATGCCAGCGTTCGACCGCAGAGACCGGGTGAGGAAGCGCCGGCGCCCCAGGCACAGCCCTTGCTCACCCAGGAGCGCTGCACTACTCCACCATAAAAAGAGCGCGATGACAAGTGCTGCTCGACACAGCACGCCGCCGGCGGCCAGCGGTCGACTGCGGTTGTGGTGCGGTACGCGGCAGCGGGCGTCAGGAGGTGGAGGCGCTTGGATAAGGCGAGTGTCGGCAGGGGGCTCTCCGCCTCACAGCACTGGCCTGTGTGCGATGGTTGGCCCCCGAGGGACAGAGGGCGCACCGTGCGTGACGACGTGGAGGAGTCTACCTGACTTTCCTGAATGCGCCTCAAAACAGGAATCTGGTCTCGATACGGGACGCAGCGCACTTCACGGCTTGGGCGTCGTCCTCTTCCTGTCTTCAGCCATGGATGGTACAGCCGCTCCTGACGCGGTGACGGGCGTCCTGCCCACCCGCGGCTCTGGCGTCCCTTCGCATCGTCAGCCGACGGCCTGCGGCCACGGCTCGGGGCGCTACGGTGTCGCATAGCGCCGCTCGCGCTCCTGTAACTCCGCGAAGCCCACCAGCGCATTGAGTTCCTCAAAGGAGACCGCGAGCTCCGGGCGCTCCAGCACGGTGGGACGCTGCATCGCGTCCCGTAAGGCCGCGATCCCGTGCTTCATGCCCTGGATGGCACACGCCGTCAGGAGGCGCGGATAGATCACGACGGCCACCCCGAGGGCCTGTAACTGCGCCGGGGCGATTAGGGGTGTGGTCGCCCGGGAGCGGATCCCAAAGCCCATATTGACACACAGCGGCTTGGGGACATGCCGAGCCACGGTCGCGATATCGGAGGCGGACACGAGGGCGTCCGCAAACAGGAGGTCGGCCCCCGCCTCCGCATACAGCGTGAGGCGCCGCAGCACTTCCGGCAACCCGTGGGTGGCAAAGGCATCCGTGCGCGCCATCAGGACCAAGGCGGGATCGCGGCGCGCGTCACCCATCGCGTGGACCTTCTCTACCATCTCCTCCGCCGGGATGACGTCTTTGCCGTGCATGTGGCCGCAGCGTTTCGGCCAGGTCTGGTCCTCGATCATCAGGCCGGCCACGCCGGCTTGCTCAAAGGCGCGGGTCGTGTGGTACACGTTCACGGCGTTACCATAGCCCGTGTCGGCGTCCGCCAGCACGGGCAGGGGGCAGCACGCCGCCAAGCGCGTGACGGCCGCGAGGTTCAGCTCGAAGCCCATCAGGCCCACATCACTATAGCCCAGGAGCGTCTCACTTAAGCCTGCCCCAGAGATAAACCCAGCCGCGAATCCGGTCTGCGCGACCAAGCGCGCGCTGAAGCCATCAAAAATGCCGGGCATGACCAACAGATTGGGGGCTTGGATCAACGTACGGAGTGTGGTGGTATGTGACATCGTCGCGCACCCCTTGCAGAGAGAAGACCGCCACGTATGGACGCCTCTGAGAGTACCAGATGCGATGGGTGCATACCAGCTCTGCACTCGAGGTCAGAAAACAAAGTTTTTGGGACAACAATACAGTGCCAGCACATCCAAAACTTGCACGATTCACAATGACATGGACGAGGCGACCTTTGCGGCCATTAACCGCGCTGTAGCCAGGGCCGTGGATATGTTCAATGCCGACAAGCGGCGCTATCTGCACTATCTGATCGACGACCCGCGCCATGCCGAGGCCCTGGCCAGGTATGGCGGACTGACCCCGGACGATTTTCATCTCCCCCGCCTGCGCTATGTGAAGGCCATGCCATACACAGACGAGATTGTGGCAGACACCTATCATTGGATGGTGCGCTGGGGGCTGATCAGCAGCGCTGCCTGCCCTGCCGAGTTGGTGGACAACCGGCTGCCCGCCGCGGCGACCGCGTCAGCCGCGGACTAGCCGTGGAGCCGTACGCGCCACCAGCGTCTCAGCCGACCAGGCACATCCCTGGCCGGTGCTGGAGATGGTAAGGGAGGCACACACGGCGGTAGGGCGTGTCCCCCTACGCTGCCGCTAAACCTACTGTATCTCCCGACGTCATGTCTTTGGTGGCAAGCAGTTGCGGGTATGATAGGGGTCACATCGAGCCACGCGCTGCGCATGAATGCGCGGTATACTGGGCGACACAGAGAGGGCGCGCGAAACGTATACCACACCGCCATCCGCTGCGCGCTCAGCCCGTTGCGTCCCTGCGGGAGCGTCCCTGCCGACGTCCACGGCTGACCCCGAAGAGCTGCACCGATCAGGCCACCCTCTCGCGATCAGGGACAACCCGATGGCGCACACGTGAGGAGAAACGACCCCATCGCCTCACCATTCCACGGGATGCGATGCCCGCCCGTCTCTCCTCTTTTCGCTTCCTGGCCATGGCCAGCGTGCGGTCTCCCACCTGGATGCTCAGCAGCAGTTTGCTCTCCGGATCGATCGCGGTCCAGACCCAGTGGGGGAAGCGCGAGAGCCGCTCGATCGCTTCGGTTTCACTGACGTCGCCGTCTCGCACCGCATGGAGCACTGCGTAGAGTTCATCGAGCTGGACCTGATTCAGATGTAACTCATGCAGAAAATACGCCGAAAAGGCGTGGAGTTGCTCCGCGGCCTCGACCAACCAGCCCAGGACGGTATTTGGATCGATCTCGAGCACCCGTGCCGTGTCTCGGATGCCCAACCCCTCGGCCAGACACGCGATGACACGCACGATGAAATCCACTCGACCGTCCGTCGGCGACCTCGGGTGAACGTGACCACGGGAGGTGGCGCGCTGGGCGCCTTGCGTCGTGCCTCGGCCCCTTGCGCACAGGCCTCGCAGAGCGGTTTGTGGAGGAGCCCAGTGAAGGGTTGCGGCTCTTTGGAGCATTTACGCCGGGGCTTATCGGGCTTGAAGGGCCTGTGAGGTGTGGCCCTGGAACGGTCGGGCCACCAGAGATGGATCATGAGGAAAATCAACACGAGAGCGACCAGCAGGAGTTGGTAAAACCACAGGTTCGGTGCCATGATGATGTCCTCTCCCATGGTGATGAAAAAGGACAATTTTACCGTATTGGGCCATTGCTGCATTATCCGTTACATGCGGGTACACCACCCGACATTCCTCCATTGCGCTTTCACGGCGCACGCGGATTTAGTGGTAACCAGAAGAGCCTCGACTGGCAGGGGCAACTTAACGCTTGATTTTCTGTACCTATCTGATGGCCGGCCATGCAATTCGTCAGAAAATCGTGTCAACAATATCAATACGTTAGAGGTTTACCACAAAATCCGGGGGAATCTGGTTATGCCAAGCTCCGCATCATTCCTCCGATGTACCGGGGTAGCCTCTGGAGTCACGGCGTACCTCTCATCGATTTCCCCTGTCACCTTCGACCAGCGCAGGAACGCGATCATCTGCCAGCCTTTCTCCCTGGCTGGCATAGGCATCTCACGCAGGCGAGCATCATAGACAATGTACTTGCAGACATGGTATGCTCGCGCGGAAACAACGTCTCGAACATCGGCCTTCTTTCACACCCTTCTGAGGAGAGACTGCCATGCCGTTTTATCAAAAGGGCGACGTCCGCATCCGCTACGAGGAGGTCGGCTCCGGCTTCCCGCTGCTGGTCACCCCCGGTGGGGGCTTGAACTCCCGCGTCAGCAACTGGCCGACCGCGGTGATCAACGCGATGGAGGAGTTCAAGAATGATTTCCGCTGCATCACGATGGACCAGCGCAACGCCA
>Ga0081455_10004794_pt1 | contig 15034 bp, 9 predicted proteins | sample TabmetS3T2R1_FD_70207 | JGI IMG/M metagenome (GOLD analysis project Ga0081455, IMG submission 70207) | Tabebuia heterophylla rhizosphere microbial communities from the University of Puerto Rico - S3T2R1 | ecosystem: Host-associated > Plants > Roots > Rhizosphere ... | reverse complement strand
GGTGGCCGCCGGGACATCCTCGGCGGCCGCGGGCGCGCCTCCCTGCAGCCCCCAGATCGTGCCGCCGATCGCAACCGGGAGCAGCCCGAGCAAGACCAGGGCCCGTCGCTGCGCCATCGCTTTCGCCGTGATCATGGGACTGCACCTTTCACAGCTGCCTCAAATCCTGGGAACGAGAAATGAAAACCGGATGAAAGGCGGCTCTACGCACTGCCGACGGCCGCAGCCTTCGGTGTCGCCGGTCGCCCGAAACGGAGGTAGAGCGCCGGCACCACGAAGAGGTTGAGCAGCGTGGAGGTGACGAGCCCGCCGAGGACGACGACCGCCAGCGGATGCTCGATCTCGTTGCCGGGGATGTTGCCCGCGACGACGAGCGGAACGATCGCGAGCCCGGTCGCGAGTGTCGTCATCAGGATCGGCGCAAGGCGCTCTCGAGCTCCGCGGAGCACGAGCTTCGGACCGAACGTCTCACCCTCGAACCGCTCCAGGTGCTGGAAGTGGTTGATCATCAGGATCCCGTTACGCGCGGCGATCCCGAAGACGGTGAAGAAGCCCACCAGCGAGCCGAGCGACAGGATCCCGCCGCCGAGATAGGCCGCGAGCGCGCCGCCCACCAGGGCCATCGGCAGGGTCAAGAACGAGAGCGTCGCGAGGCGCCAGCTGCGGAACGAGGCCTGGAGGAGGAGGAAGATAATCGCCGCCGCCCCGATCCCGAACAGGAGCATGCGCCGCTGGGCGTCCTGCCGCTCCTTGAACTCACCGAGCAGCTCCGCGCGGTAGCCGAGCGGGAACGTGATGTCTTCGACGGCATCCTCGAGGTCGCCCGCGACCGAGCCGAGATCGCGGCCCTCGACGTTGGCGCTGACCTCGAGCCGCCGTGAGAGATCCTCGCGCTCAATCGTGTTCGGCGTCGGCGCGACCCGCACGTCGGCGATCTGGTCGAGACGAACCGTGCCGCCGGCGGGCATGTCGATCGGCACGGCCTTGACGTCGGTCAGGCTGTCCCGCGCCGCGGGGATGCTCCACAGCTGCACGTCGTAGGCGCGCCCGCCGTGGAAGAGGTCTCCGACCTCCTCGCCGCCCAGCCAGAAGCCGGACTGGCGCCGCACGTCGCCCGGCTTGAGGCCGACGCGCTGCGCCGCAGCGAGGTTCACCTCGACCTCCACCTGCGGGATGTCCGAGTGGAGCTCGACCTTCGGCTCGACGAGACCGTCGATGCCCTCCATCGCTTCCATCACCTTCTCCGCCTGCGTCTTGAGCCCGTCGAGGTCGGGGCCGAAGACTCGGACGACGAGCGCGTCGCTCGAGCCGGTCAAGACTTCCCGGATCCGCTCCTTCAGGTACGTCTGGACGTCGCGGCGGATTCCCGGATACCCGTCGACGACCTCTTGCACGTGGGCGAGCGTCTTGTCGTAGTCGACGCTCGGGTCGACGCTGATCCAGTTCTCGCCGAAGTAGATGCCGTACGGCTCGTCCGAGTTGAAGGCCTGCCCGATGTGGGATCCGCAATTGCGGACGCCGGGGATCGTCCGCAGCTCCTTGCAGGCGCGGACCGAGACCCGCGTCTCCTCGGGGCCAGACGTGTCGGGCGCCGTTACCCAGTGCATCAGGAAGTCCCGCTCCTTGAAGCTCGGCAAGAGGTCCTGTCCGAGGAACGGCACCACGGCGATCCCGGCAACGACCGTCACGGCGACCGCGGCGTATGCGCCGCGCGGCCTCGCGATGATCGGCGCCAGAATTCGTTCGTAGCCGGACTGGAGCCACCGTGTGAGCGGCGACCCGCGCCGCACGAGCGCCTTGTCGCTGGCGAAGAGGATCAGGCAGAGCGCGGGGGTGATGGTCAGCGCCACGAGCAGGGAGACCGCGACCGCCAGGACGTAGGTCGCCGCGAGCGGCGAGAAGAACGCTCCGGTGAGGCCGGTCAGGAAGAAGATCGGGGCCATCGCCGCGACGATGATCAGGGTCGCGTAGACGATCGCGCTTCGTACTTCGAGGGAAGCTTCGAGGACCACGGACGCGGTCGAATTCGTGCTCCCCGACTCTCGGTGCTGCCGCAGGCGGCGCACGATGTTCTCGACGTCGATGATGGCGTCGTCAACGACAACACCGAGTGCGATCACGAGCCCCGCGAGGACCATGACGTTGATCGTCGTGTCGCGCAGGTGCAGGACCAATCCGGCCGCGATCAGGGACATCGGAATCGAGATGACGCTGATCAGGGCCGCACGCCACTCGAACAGGAAGAAGATGAGCACGAAGATGACGAGGAGAGCGCCGATCAGCAGTGCCTTCGTCAGGTTGTCGATCGACTCGTCGATGAACGTCGCGGGCCGGAAGATCGTGGTGTCGATCTCCATTCCGGGCAGCCCCGGCTGCATCTGCTGGATCGCGTCCTCGACGCCGTTCGTCACCTCGAGCGTGTTGGCCCACGGCAGCTTCTCCACGATCATCATCAGGCCGGGCCCGTCGTTGATCACGGCGTCGCCGAACAGCGGCTGGTTGTCGATCACGAGGTTGCCGACATCGCCGAGCGTCAGGGGCTCACCGTTCACCCGCTCGATCGGCACGCTCGCCAAGTCGTTCGCCTCGACGATGGGGGCGACGTGCCGGATCGAGAGGCGCTGGTTCGGGGTGTCGATGAACCCACCCGTCCCGATCACCGAGCCCTCCGAGAATTGGAGGAGCCCGGCGTCGAGCGAGTTGGCGAAGTCGTCCATCACGCGCTCGAGCGCGACGCCGTGCTGCTTCAGCTTCGCCGGGTCGACGTGGAGTTGCTGCATCTTCAGCCGCTCGCCCCAGATCGGCGTGTTTGCGACGCCGGGCACGCGCAGCAGCCGCGCACGGATCTTCCAGTAGGCGATAATCGACATGTCCATCAGGTTGAGGCTGTCGGACGTCAGGCCGATCTTCATGACCCGGCTCGTCGATGAGAGGGGCTGGATCATCACCGGAGGAGCCGCCCAGGTCGGCAGCTGCGGGGTGATCGTCCCCACGCGCTCGTCGACCACCTGCCGTGCATGCATGAGATCGGTGCCGCGGTCGAACAGCAGGACGATCTGCGAGAGACCCGGGACGGACTTGGAGCGGATGACGTCCAGGTCCGGGATTCCCTGGAGCGACTGCTCCATCGGGACCGTGACGAGCTCCTCCGTCTCCTCGGCGGTGAGCCCGAAGGTCATCGTCTGGATCTCGACCTTCGGCTGGGAGAATTCCGGGAACACGTCGACCGGCGTGTCCCGCAGCACTCCGAGGCCGAAGAACATCAGCGCCACCCCGGCGAGGACGACGAGGTACCGGAACTTCAGACTCGATCCGACGATCCAGCGCATCATGGTCGCGTGCTCCTCCTAGTCGGGCTCAGTGGCTGCTTTCGTCGATGCCGAGCTCTGCCCCATAGAGCTCCGCGACGCCGGCGGTAGCGACCTTCGAGCCGGGCGCAGGGCCTTTCGAGAGCATCGCCCGCTCGCCGTCGATGTGCTCGATCACGATCTGCTCACGCACGAACGTGAGACCTTCCGGGTTGGCGTACGCCCAGGTCTCGCCGGTCGGCGAGTAGAGGACTGCCGCGTAGGGGATCACCCGTCGGGCGCCGTTCGCAGTGACCGCCGCGGTCTTGATGTCGAGTCGTTCGGCAGCTTCCGGAGTGAGGGTGATCTTGCTCAGGTCCGTCCCCTCGACCTCCTCGACGACGGCCGGGCCCGCCGACTCGGACTCCGAGGATCCTCCGCACCCGGCGAGCAGCAGCACGGGGACGACAAGAAGCGCGGTGACGATCCAGCGACTCATGTGGCTCCTCTCAGCGATTGACCGCCTCGCTTCCCGAAGCGGAGGTAAAGGGGCGGCACGACGAACAGGTTCAACAGCGTCGATGTGACCAGCCCGCCGACGACGACGATCGCCAGCGGATGTTCGATCTCGTGGCCGGGGATGTTTCCGGCGATCACGAGCGGCACGAGCGCCAGCCCGGTCGCCAGCGTCGTCATCAGAATCGGCGAGAGGCGCTCCTGCGCGCCGCGCAGGACGAGGTTTCGACCGAAGGTCTCGCCCTCGTGCTGTTCGAGATGCTGGAAGTGGTTGATCATCAGGATCCCGTTGCGGGCGGCGATGCCGAACACGGTGTAGAAGCCGACGAGCGAGCCGAGCGACAGAATCCCGCCGCTCAGCCATGCGGCGAGAACGCCGCCCACGAGCGCCATCGGCAAGGTCAGGAACGAGAGGGCCGCCAGCCGCCAACTCCGCAACGAGACCTGCAGGACGAGCAGGATGGCGATCGCCGCGCCGATCCCGAACAGGAGCAGGCGCTTCTGGGCCGCCTGCCGCTCTGCGAACTCGCCGAGCACCTCTGCGTGGTATTCCTGTGGGAAGCGGACGCTCTGTAGTTGTCGCTGGACGTTTTCCACGATCGAGCCGAGATCGCGTCCTTCGGCGCCGGCGACCACGTCGATGCTCCGCGACGTTCCCTCGTGATGAACGACATTCGGCGTCGGTGTCACCTGGAGGCGCGCGACGTCGCCCAGAGGCACGTGTCCGCCCCCAGGGGTGTCGAGCGGGAGCTCGCGCAGGCTCGTGAGGCTGTTGCGCGACTCCGGCGTGCTCCAGACGTGCACGTCGTAGGCCCTGCCGCCGCGGAAGATGTCGCCGACCTCTTCGCTCTCGACCATCGTCGCGGTCGCGCGTCGAACGTCGCCCGGCTTGAGCCCGTAGCGCTGCGCCTTCGCAAGGTCGACCTCCACCTCGACATGCGAAACGCCTTCCTGGAACTCGACCGAGGCGTCGGTCACGCCGTCGATCTTCGCGATCCGGTCCCTGATCTCGTCCGCCTTCTCGTGCAGGACATCGAGATCCCGGCCGAAGATGCGCACGACGATCGGCTCGCTTGCGCCCGCGAGGACCTCGTCGATTCGCTCGTTCAGGTACGTCTGGACGTCGTGGAACATGCCCGGGTAGCTCTCGACGGTGCTCTCGATCGACGCCAGGGTCGTGTCGTAGTCGGCCTTCGGGTCGACGGCGATCCAGTTCTCGCCGAAGTTGACGCCGGCCACCTCGTCGGCGAGGAACGCCTGGCCGATGTGCGAGCCGAAGTGATCGACGCCCGGAATCGACCGCAGCTCGTGGCTCGCCCGGGATACGACTCGAGTCTCCTCGGGCAGGCTGCTGCCGGGCTTGGTGATCCAGTGGCCGAGGAAGTCCCGCTCCTTGAAGGCCGGAATGAGTGACTCGCCGAGGAACGGGACGACCGCGATGCCGGCAACGACGGTGAGACCTGCCGCCAGATACGCCCAGCGTGGCCTGTAGAGCACGGGTGAGAGGACCGATCGGTAGGCGCGGCCAATCCAGCGCTCGAGGGGCGAACCGCGCCGTTCGAGCGACGTCTTCGACAAGAGGATCAGGCTCAGCGCGGGGGTCACTGTCAATGCGACGACGAGAGAGACGAGCACCGCCAGCACGTACGCGAGGACGAGCGGTCGGAAGAAGGCGCCCGTGAGCCCTTCGAGGAAGAAGATGGGCACCATTGCGACGAGGATGATCAGAGTCGCGTAGACGATCGGTCCCCGGACCTCCAGTGAGGCCTCGAGGGTGATCGCAGCAGTCGACTTCGGGCTGGGGCTCCGGTGGTTCTCCCTCAGGCGCCGCAGGATGTTCTGCACGCCGATGATCGCGTCATCGACCACCACCCCAAGGGCGATCACAAGGCCGGCGAGCACCATCACGTTGATCGTCGTGCCGCGCCAGTAGAGAACGAGGCCCGCGGCGACGAGGGACAGCGGAATGGCGACGACGCTGATGAGCGCCGCTCGCCAATCGAAGAGGAACGCTCCGAGCACGAGCACGACCAGCAGCGCGCCGATCAAGAGGGCATGCGCCAGGTTGTCGATCGCGGTCTCGATGAAGTTCGACGCGCGGAAGATGTGCGTGTCGATCTCGACGCCGGGAAGCCCGGGCTGCAGCTCGTCGAGCGCCGCCTCGACGCCGTCTGTCACGTCGAGGGTGTTGCCCCAGGGGTACTTCTCGACTACGAGCAGGAGTCCGGGCCCGTCGTTGATGACTGCGTCGCCGGCGAGCGGTTGGGTCCCGGTCACCACCTGAGCGACGTCCCCCAGCTGGATCGTCCGGCTGCCGCGGGCAGCGATGGGGATCGCAGCAAGATCCTCGGGCTTCACGATTGGCAGGACGTGCTGGACGGTGAGCCGCTGATTCGGCGTCTCGATGAAGCCTCCGGTCCCGATCACGGCCCCGTCCGAGAAGCGCATCAGGCCTGCGTCCAGCGCGTCGGAGGTCACCTCCATCACGTGCTCCAGTCCCACGTGGCGCTGGCGCATGCGGGCGGGGTCGACCTCGACGTGCAGCTGCTGGAGGTGCTCCCCCCAGATGGCGACATTCGCCACGCCGGGGACCCTGAGGAGGCGCGCCCTGATCTTCCAGTAGGCGATCGTCGAGAGCGGGATGATGTCGACGGTCTTCGACGAGACCCCGATCTTCATGACCCGGCTCGTGGTCGAGGTCGGCGGCATCATGAACGGCGGCGCGGCCCAAGTCGGCAGGGACGGCGTGACAGCTTCGACGCGTTCCTGCACCAGCTGGCGCGCATGAAGGATGTCCGTCCCGTCCTTGAACAGCAGCTCGACGGACGAGAGCTGCGGCACGGACTTCGAGCGAATGACGTCGAGGCCCTCGACGCCGTTCAGTGACTGCTCGAGTGGAATGCTGACGAGGGTTTCGACCTCGGCGGCGGACAGCCCGAGGCAGATCGTCTGGATCTCGACGCGGGGCGGCGCGAACTCCGGGAAGGCGTCGACCGGCATGTCGCGCAGCTGCTGCGTCCCGAAGACCATCAGGGCCGCGCCGATCGCGACCACGAGGAAGCGGAACTTCAGGCTCGATCCGACGATCCATCGCATCAGAGCTGAGCTTCCTTGGCTCGAGGCGTCATCTCAGTCTTCCTCGATGCCCCCGTATTCGACCCCCCACAGCTCGTCGGAGCCGACGACCACGACGGCTGTGCCGGCCGGCGGCCCGGCGGTGAGAATCGCCGAGTTTCCGTCGATCCGGTCGACCTTGATGTCCTCGCGGACGAACACGAGCCGCTGCGGGCTCGTGTACGTCCACGTCTTGCCGTCGGGGTCGTAGAGCACGGCGGCGTACGGGATGACGGTCCGCTTGCCGTTGCCCCGTGCATGCGCGGTCCGGACGCCGAGGCGCTTGGCCGCTTCAGGGGTCAACGTGATGCGGTTGAGCTCGGTGCCGGCAATCTGCTCGAGCGCCGCAGGCGTCGCAGCCGACTCGTCGTCGCTCTGCCCGCCGCAGCCGGCGAGGAGGAACGCGGCGGCGACGGCGGCGGGTAGCAAGCTCGAGGTGAGACGACGACGCCGCGTCAATCCGTCATCACCGCCCCACCGATTCCCTCCGGAGCGACCTCGTCAGGTGCGATGGGCTCCGCCGCCGCCGGCTCGGTCCCGGCGACCGTGCTGAAGCCGAAGCGGAGATACAGGATCGGGAGCAGCACGACCGTGAGCAGGAGCGAGGACGCGAGGCCGCCGACCAGCACCGCTGCGAGGGGGCGCAGAAGCTCGTACCCCGGCCGGCCGCCGATGATCAGGACCGCGGCGAAGATCAATCCCGTCGCCAGGGTGGTCATCACGATCGGAACGAAGCGTTCGCGTGCCCCGCGGACGACGAGCTCGGCGCCGAACGGCAGACCCTCGCGTTGCTCGAGCTGACGGAAGCGATCGAAGAGCAGCACACTGCAGCGCGCCGCGAACCCGAACACCGCGAACAGCCCGATGTAGGAGCCGAATGAGAGCGTGCCTCCGCCGGGCAGCGTTGCCAGCACACCGCCCGCCAGCGCCAAGGGCAGACTGAGGAACGCGACGGCCGCGAGCCGCCAACTGCCGAGAAATGCCTGAAGGAGCAGGAAGATCCCGAGCGCGGCCGCGATCGCGATCGAGAACAGGCGAACCGTCGGTTGCCGATCGGCGGCCAGGACCTCCGCGTGGTACTCGATCGGGAAGGACATGCCCTCGAGGCGGTTCTGGACCTCACTGACGACGTCATCGCGGTCGCGTCCGCCGATGCCCGCCGCGACGTCCACGTAACGCGACACGTTCTGCCGGTTGATCACTCCCGGATTCGGAGCGATTCGCACGTTCGCGACGTCTTGGAGTCGTACGTGGTCCCCGGTCGGTGTGTCGATCAGCAGCTGGCGAATATCCGTCAGGCTGTTGCGGATCTCAGGCGTGCCCCAGACCACGACGTCGAAGACCTTCTGCTGCTCGAACAGGCTGCCGACCTGGATGCCCGAGAGCAGCGTGGTCGCCGCCCGCCGGACGTCTCCCGGCTTGATGCCGTTTTCCTCAGCTCGGCGGAGGTCGACCTGCACCTCGACAGTCGGCTCAGACGCCGGGAGCACGACCCGAGCGCCGCCCATTCCGTCGATGTCCGAGACGGCGTTCCGCACCCGCTCGGCCTGAGCACTGAGGACCTTGAGGTCTTCGCCGTACATTCGCACGACCACGTCCTCGTCGGTGCCCGTGAGCACCTCTCGCACCCGGTCGCCGGAATACGTCTGGACGTCTCGGGAGAGGCCGGGGTAGCCGTCGACCACTCGTCGGATCGATGCGACCGTCGCGTCGTAGTCGGCGTCGGGATCGATGCTCACCCAGAGCTCGGCGGCGTTCGCGCCGACCACCTGATCTCCGGTGATCGCACGCCCGACGTGTGCGCCCACCTCACGTACGCCGGGGACCGATTCCAGCTCGCGGCTGGCCCGGGCACTGATCCGGTTCATCTCCGGAAGCGAGGCACCCGGTGGCCCGTCCCAGCGCACGAGGAGCTCGCTCTCCTTGAGCGTCGGAAGCAGCGACTGACTGAGGAAGGGGACTGCGAGGAGGGCTGCCGCGATCATGACCCCGCCGGCGATGTACGCGACCGGCGCTCGGCCGACGATTCGGGAGAGACCGCGCTCGTACGTTTCCCCGAGCCACCGGGCCAGTGAAGGCTCAGGCTCGTCGGCTCGCCCTCTCGAGAAGAGCATGGCCGCCAGTGCAGGCGTGACGACGAGCGCGACGATCATCGACGCGACGACGGCGACGAGGTAGGCGGCCGCGAGGTCGGGGAAGAACGCGCCTGCCGTGCGCTCGAGCAGGAAAACGGGGATCAACGAGAGCCCGACGATGAGCGTGGCGTAGAGCGCGGGCCGACGGATCTCCAGCGCTGCCGCCAAGATTGTCTTGGCGATGGAGTCACCAGGTTGCTGACGTAGTCGCCGCGCCAAGTTCTCGACGTCGACGATCGCGTCGTCGATGACGAAGACGAGCGCCGCAGCAAGTCCGGCGAGCACGATCGGGTTCATCGTTGAACCGAACGCCTTGAGCACGAGCGCTGCGACGATCAGCGAGAGCGGAATGACGACCACGCTGATCAGGGCGGTGCGCCAGCGGAAGAGGAGACCGACGACCAGGGCCACGAGCACGAGACCGATGATCAGCGCGAGCGCGAGATTGTCGATCGAGCGTTCGATGTACGAAGCCGGCCGGTAGACGTTCGTGTCGAACTCGAGGCCGGCCAGGCCGGGCTGCATCGCGCTGATCGCGTCTTCGACGCCTCGGGTGACCTCGAGCGAGTTCGCCTCGGGGAACTTCTCGATCACGAGCAGAAGGCCCGGCCCGTCGCCGACGACCGCGTCACCGATCAGCGGCTGGTGGTTCTCGACGACCTTGGCGACATCTCCGAGCGCCAGGTTTCGGCCCGGCGTGTCCTCGACTCGGACCTTGGAGAGATCGGCGGGCGTGCTGATCGGCGACAGGTGCTGGATCCCGAGCCGCTGGTTCGGCGTGTCGATGAACCCGCCGGTTCCCGGCGTCGAGGCTTCGACGAAGGTCAGCGGCGACACCCAGAGCGAGTTGGCGGTCGTCTCGATCACCTGACCGAGCGAGACACGGCGTGCGCGCAGTTGCTCGGGGTTGACCTGCACCTGCAGCTGCCGGTCCTGCTGGCCCCAGATCGCGACGTTGGCGACGCCGGGTACCCCCACGAGACGGGGGGCGATCGTCCAGCGTGCCTGCACCGACATCTGCAGCGCGGACACCGTCTTCGAGGAGACGCCGACCATCAGGACGCGGCTCGTGGACGACAACGGCTGCAGCATCTGCGGCGGCCTGGAGACCTGCGGAAGCGCATGTGCCTGGGTCAGGCGCTCTGCCACCACCTGCCGAGCGCGGAACAGGTTCGTCCCAGGCTCGAAGACGAGGAGAATCCGCGACAGCCCGGGAACCGACTGCGAGCGGATGTCGTCGAGGAAGGCCACCCCGTTCAGGAGGTCTTGCTCCATCGGAACGGTGATCAGCTGCTCGACCTCCGACGCAGACAGGCCAAGCGCCTCCGTCTGCACTTCGACCGTCGGCGGCGAGAAGTCCGGCAGGACCTCAACCGACGTCTTCGGGAGCTGTGTCACGCCGACGACGACAGCGCCGGCGGCAAGGGCGACGACGAGCAACCGGAACCGGATGCTCGAATCGATGATGGCGCGCATCATCGGAGCTCGCCCCTCTCGGCTGCATGTAACGGATGGGTCGAGCCCGAGGTCCTGCCGACGAGCGGGCCAGGGCCAGGCGCGTTACCCTTGCGATTGCCACTCATGACCTGGTCTACCTCCGGGGTGTGATTGGCTCGGGGCCGGGCTCCTACCCGGCCCCAACTACGGGACTCAGGCCGTCCGAGGACGGCCGAAACTAGGGTGGGGCTCGAGAGGAGAGGTCGTCGGCTCCGGGCCTCAAGCGAGGCAGGCCGATGGGAAGGAAATCGGCTCGAGCGCGGTGTCCCACGGCCTCGCCCCCGATGTCAAGCAATTGGCCCATCACGCACACTCCCCAAGAGGCGCCGCAGAGCCGATTTCCACAAAGGTACAAGTTTCCATACGTTGGTACAAGCTTTCCGGTTTCGGATTCTCTGTCTTCATGTCTGTCTCATCACGGCTCGGTAAGGTCAAAGTCGCACGTAGGCGCGCCCACAGCGCGCCTTCCGGGCCAACAGCCGGCCGGGTGGCGCTCCGCGAACGGGTAGCTGCCCGGCGGCCGCGCTCTCCAAGCGCCCGGCCGGCTGCCTCACTGGAACGTGCGTGGGTTACGCGACCTCAGTCTCCAAGCTGCCTCGCGCGCCCCGTGGCCCTGTAGGCGTCGCCGCCGAACTCGTAGCCACGCCGATCGAGCCTCAGCGCTTCCTCTCGCACCTCCTTCAATTCGTCGCCGCTGAGCCTCTCTCTCGCGGTGAGCGCCAGGATCTCGCCCGTCGCAGGCTCGACGCTGCCGATCTGAATGATCCCCACACGCGGAGCGTGGTACTTGCTCTGGATGCCGTCTTCCGGAACGAGCGCGTTCGTCTCGTTCGTGATCGTGACGTCGTCGAAGCACCCGGCCGGAACGCATGTGCGCTCGAACCGGTCGACGATGTGTGCGCAGTCCAGGAAGTCGATTTCCGGCGCAAAGCCCTGGACGTAGAGCCGGGAGCTGACGCCCCGCTTTGCGGGCATGTGAATTCCCGCTTTCGCGCCGTCCTGGCCGGAGATCCACGTGCTCGGCGCGCCGACGAACTCGCCGTTTTCGAACTCTTCCGGGTACTCGCCGAGGTTCCAGACGTTGCCGTCCTCGTCCTGGGCGAAGAAGGAGAGCTCGGATTCGACGACCTCGTCTTCGCTCGTGTCTGTGTCCCAGATCACCAGCGTGCGAACGCCGGCCATCCTCTTCGTCAGGTCGGTGACGATGAAGTCGACGCGATGGGGGACTCCCTCAACGGTCCCCTCCAGGGTCGTCTTCGTGCCGGGAATCAGGGGGAGGAACCTGTTCGTGATCTGCGGTCGATTCGGAAAGTTGTCGTCGTCGAAGCGTGCGAGCTGTATGCAGGGTTTCGTCGATTTCTTGACACTGCCGGCCGAGGGCGACGCTGAGGCCTGGCTCGCGCTGAACCCAGCCATGCCCGCGATCGTCAGGAGCCCCAAGAGCGCGGCAAGGGGCCACAGAAGTGCAAACCTGATCCGAGGTTCGCCGTTCATGCAATACCTCCCGTCCCCCCGAGAAGCTTGTTACTCGTGTTCCATATTCCGCAACTACGGCTCGGCGAACCCCACGGATTTGACACTTCGTGTGTCACGCGCGCGAACGACAGCCGCGCCGGGCGTCCCTAGGTTCGGTTCATGGCAGGGACCCCTCAGGAAGGAGCAGGAAGCATGAAGTGGCTCGTCACCCTCCTCACGCTCGTCGCCTTTGCTGCAGTTCCGACCCTTGCGCAGGCGAAGCCGACCCCGTCGGTGAGCAACCAGTATTCGGACATTCCGTACCTCAGCCACGGCGTCGGCGTGGACGAGACGAACTTCGGCGGCAGCGCCTCGAGCTCGGCATACCAGTACCGGCTCGGCGCCGAAGAGATCCCGTACCTCAGCCACGGTGTCGGTGTCGACCAGGAAAGCCTCGGAGCCACCGTCGCCGCGAGCAAGGTCGTCTCCCCCGACGATCGCGCACTCCCGGTGTCGACTCCCAAGCCGACCCCGATCGTCCTCACCAAGAGCGACGGCTGGAGCGTCGACTTCGTCAACCCGGGCTTCGCTGCCCTCGCCCTCATGATCGGACTGCTGGCAGGCGGAACGGTCGCACTGATGTGGGGCCGCAGGGGCAGGCTCACGCCGGCCTAAAAGTTCACCAAGCCCAGGGGCGGGCCAGAAGGGCGGGTCAGAAGGCCCGCCCTTCGACTGGTCCCGGTTCGGCAAGCTTAGGAGGTGTCCAGCGCCGGCAACCTCGCTCTCTTCGCCGCGGCCTCGCTCGCGCTCGCCGTCGTTCCGGGGCCGGCCGTCCTCTACATCGTCGCGCAGAGCGTCGACCAGGGCCGGCTCGCCGGGCTCTACTCGGCGGCCGGCATCAGCGTCGGCGGCCTCGTCCACGTCGCCGCGGCGACGATCGGCCTGTCCGCGATCCTCGCGTCCTCTGCGACGGCCTTCACGATCGTCAAGTACGCCGGCGCCGCGTATCTGATCCTGCTGGGCATCAGGCGCTTGCTCACCCGTGAGGAGCTCGTAGACGAGATCGTGCGCGCTCCGCGCTCGCGTCGTCGGCTGTTCGCCAACGGCGTCGTCGTCAACGTCCTGAATCCGAAGACGGCGCTCTTCTTCCTCGCCTTCCTGCCGCAGTTCGTCGATCCGAACGCCGGCGCCGCGTCGTTCCAGATCCTTGCCTTGGGCCTCTTCTTCGTCGCGATCGCGCTCTGCTCGGACTCGATCTGGGCGCTCGCCGCCGGGACGCTGGGCTCATGGCTGCGGCGCAGCACCTGGTACCTGGGAATCAAGCGCTGGGTCACGGGCACCGTCTTCATCGCGCTCGGCCTCTCGACCGTCAAGGCCTGAGGCGTGGACATCGTCACCGGGCACGGCGCCGAGCACGTGCCGGTCGTCCGCTCGCTCTTCCAGGAGTACGCGGCCGAGCTCGGCGTCGATCTCGGGTTTCAGGACTTCGACCGCGAAGTAGCCGAGCTGCCCGGGCAGTACGCGCCACCGGGAGGTCGCCTGCTGCTCGCACTCGGCCCGGAGCCGGCCGGCTGCGTCGCGCTACGGCCGCACGAGCCGGGCGTCTGTGAGATGAAGCGCCTTTACGTCAGGCCGGACCATCGCGGCAGCGGGCTCGGCCGGCGCCTGGCCGAGGCGATCGTCGACGCGGGACGTGATGCCGGCTACGAACGTATGCGCCTCGACACCCTCCCGTCGATGACGTCAGCACGCGACCTCTATCGCTCACTCGGCTTCGTCGAGATCGAGGCCTACCGCTTCAACCCGATCCACGGCACCACGTACTTCGAGCGGGCCTTGTAACACAGTGTTACTTGACCCGAAACGCTCGAGGTTCCAGGCGGTTCGAGCTTTGTAACACAGTGTTACTTGGACGTCAGGCGGTGAGGTCGGAAGCGAGCTCCTCGAAGACCGCGATGAAGGCCTCGGCATCCTCTGGCTGGTGGGCGACCGACAGCGTCCACTCCTCCTCGCGGCCCGGCGTCATGAAGATGTCCCGGTTGACGCTGTAGAGCCAGGCGAGGTCGGTCAGCTCGCCGTCCTGGTGCCGGCGGTAGGTCGTCCAGTCCGTGATCCTCGCGGGCGCGAACGTCACGCAGCCCTTCGATCCGATCCCGACCGTGTAGCCGGGGAGGCCGTACCGGTCGATCACGGCCTGGCAACCGGCGAGCAGTCGGTCGTCGATCATCTCCAGGTGCGGGTACGCCTCCGGCGTCAGCACCTCGTCGAGGGTGGCGCGCGCGGCCGCCATCGACAGCGGGTTGCCGTTGAACGTGCCGACCTGGTTGACGCGTCCTGCCTCGACGACCTCCATGACCTCGTCGGTGCCGCCGACGGCTCCCGAAGGCAGGCCGCCGCCGAGGGTCTTGGCGAGGGTGACGAGATCGGGCTCGACGCCGAAGCGCTCCGTTGCGCCGCCCGGCGCGACGGTCAAGCCCGTCTTGACCTCGTCGAAGATGAGCAGGACCCCGCGGCGGGCCGTCTCCTCCCGCACGGCCTCGAGATAGCCGGGCTCCGGGAGCACGACGCCGATGTTCATCATCGCCGCCTCCATGATCACGCAGGCGGGCTGCCGACCCTCCTCCTCCAACCGGTCGAGGCGGCGGGAGAGGGCGTCGGCGTCGTTGTAGGGCACGGCGACGGTCAGATCGGCGACCGCCTGGGGCAGGCCCTCGCCGTAGGGCGTGGAGGGAATCTCATCGGGGTCGATCGCGTCCACGTCGATGCCGGTGCCGACCGCGACCATGACCCCGTCGTGGTGGCCGTGGTAGGAGCCGAGCATCTTCAGGACGGTGTCGCGACCCGTCGCCGCACGCGCGATGCGGATCGCGTCCATCGTCGCCTCGCTTCCGGAGTTCGTGAAGCGCCACTTCGGGAGGCGAAAACGGCGGGCGAGCTCCTCCGCGACGAAGGTGGCGTCCTCCGTCGGCGCAGAGAAGTGCGAGCCGAGCCGCACGCGTTCCTCGACGGCTCTCACGATCGCCGGGTTCG
>Ga0081455_10004793_pt1 | contig 15034 bp, 11 predicted proteins | sample TabmetS3T2R1_FD_70207 | JGI IMG/M metagenome (GOLD analysis project Ga0081455, IMG submission 70207) | Tabebuia heterophylla rhizosphere microbial communities from the University of Puerto Rico - S3T2R1 | ecosystem: Host-associated > Plants > Roots > Rhizosphere ... | reverse complement strand
CCCCCCCATCCACGTCTTTCATCATCTCCGCATGGCAGGCGGATACGTCTATATTCTGAGCAATAGGCCGAACGGTATCCTGTATGTGGGCGTCACAAACGACCTCATCCGCCGGGTCTACGAGCATCGAACCGGCGCGGTTGCGGGATTTAGCAAACGTTATTGTTTGAAGTCGCTCGTTTATTTCGAACACTTCGACGATATCCGACTCGCCATCCAACGCGAGCACAACATCAAACATTGGCCGAGAGCTTGGAAGGTGAGGACAATACTGGCCGCGAACCCAGACTGGATCGACCCCTTGGACTCCCTGACTTGAAGACGTGGATGGCCGGGACAAGCCCGGCCATGACGGAGAGGCAATGGAATGGTGTTTCCTCATCCCAGCGCCTTCAATTCGTCCGGCAGGGCATAGGCCCATTGCGTGATGTTGCCGGCGCCGAGACAGACCACATAGTCGCCCGGCTTCGCCATGCCGCGCACGATGCCGGCGAGTTGCGGCGCGCCCTCCAGCGCCACCACATCGCGGTGGCCGTGGGCGCGCAGGCCAAGCACGAAATGATCGCGATCGATCCCCGGGATCGGCGTCTCACCCGCGGGATAGACCTCGGCGACGATGACCGCATCGGCATCGTTGAAGCAGGTGCAAAACTCCTCGAACAGGGACTGCAGGCGGGTGTAGCGATGCGGCTGCATCACCGCGATCACCTTGCCCTTGGCCGAGTCGCGCGCCGCCCGCAGCACGGCGGCGATCTCCACGGGATGATGGCCGTAATCGTCGATCACGGCGACGCCGTTCCACTCGCCGGTGCGGGTGAAGCGGCGCTTCACGCCGCCGAAACCGGCCAGCGCCTTGCGGATATTGTCATCGGAAATGCCGAGTTCATGCGCCACCGCGATGGCCGCGGTCGCATTCAAGGCATTGTGTCGTCCGGGCATCGGCAGCGTGAGATCGGCAATCTCGTGGGTGGTGGTGCCGGCGCGATCGCGGAACAGCACCTTGAATCGCGAGCCGCCATTGGCCGCGGTGAGGTCGACCAGGCGGACGTCGGCCTGCGGATTTTCGCCATAGGTGATGATGCGGCGGTCCTCGATTTTGCCGACCAGAACCTGCACCACCGGATGGTCGGTGCACATCACCGCGAAGCCGTAGAACGGCACGTTCTCGACAAAGGCGCGGAATGCGTCCTGCACGGCATCAAACGTCTTGAAGTGATCGAGATGCTCGGGATCGACATTGGTCACGATCGCGACATCGGTCGGCAGTTTCAGGAAGGTGCCGTCGCTCTCGTCGGCCTCGACCACCATCCAGTCGCCGGCGCCGAGCCGCGCATTGGTGCCGTAGGCGTTGATGATGCCGCCATTGATGACGGTCGGATCGAGATTGCCGGCGTCGAGCAGCGTCGCCACCATCGAGGTCGTGGTGGTCTTGCCATGGGTGCCGGCGATGGCGACGCAGCTTTTCAGCCGCATCAGTTCGGCGAGCATCTCGGCGCGCCGCACCACCGGAATGCGGCCGCCACGCGCCGCCATCAGTTCCGGATTGTCGCGCTTGATCGCCGAGGACACCACGATGACATCGGCGCCGGCGACGTTCTCCGCCCTGTGGCCGATCGCGACCTGGATGTTCTTGTCGCGCAGCCGCCTCACATTGGCGCTTTCTGCGACGTCAGAACCCTGCACGGTGTACCCGAGATTGCACAGCACTTCGGCGATGCCGCTCATGCCGATACCGCCGATACCGACGAAATGAATGGAGCCGATTTTTTCCGGCAGTCGCATGCGAGTTTCACCCATCGTCATGCCCGGCCGTGTGCCGGGCATCCACATCTGTCTTAGCTGATTCATGCAAGACATGGATGGCCGGGACAAGCCCGGCCATGACGCCAAAGTCAAGCCAGCGCTATAATCCCGCCACTTTCATCACGAGATCGGCGAGCCGCTCGGCGGCATCGAGGCGGCCGACGGTTTTTGCGCCCGCGGCCATCGCGCCGAGCCGCGCGGGCTCGGCGGCGAGCGCCGAAATCTCCGACGCCAGCCGGTCCGGCTTGAACTCGGCCTGCGGTATCCGGATCGCCCCGCCGGCCTGCATCAAGACACCGGCATTGGCGAACTGGTCCTGGTCGATCGAGCCCGGCAGCGGCACCAGGATCGACGGCCGGCCCAGCGCGCCGAGCTCGGCGACGGTACCGGCGCCCGAGCGCGACACCACGAGATGGGAGGCGGCGAGCCGTTGCGGCAAATCGGTGAAGAACGGCGCGAGTTCGACATCGATCTTCAGCCGGTCATAGACCGCGCGCACCCGCGCCAGATCCTCGTCGCGAACCTGCTGCACCAGTTTCAGCCGCCGCCACAGCGCGGGCTCCAGCCGCTCGATGGCATCAGGCACGATGTCAGCCATGATGCGCGCGCCCTGGCTGCCGCCGACCACGAGCAGCCGCAGCGTGTCGCCGACATCAGGCACTGCGTACGGCACGTTGGCCGCCGCCAGCACGGCGGGCCGCAACGGCGTCCCGGTCAAGGTGGCCTTGGCGGCAAGGCCGGGATCGCGATCGAACACGCCTGGCAGCGAGGTGGCGATCGCGTTCACGCGAGACGCGAGCAAACGGTTGGCGCGACCGAGCACTGCATTGGAATCGTGAATAACGCTCGGCACGCGCGACAGATACGCCGCGGCAAGCGGCGGCAGCGTCGGATAACCGCCAAAGCCGACGACGGCCGCGGGCTTCAGCCGCTGCATCAGCGCAAGGCCTTTCAGGGTGCCGATCGAGAGCAGCGCGGTGGCTCGCAACAGCGAGAGCGGCGAATTGCCGCGAATGGTTTCGCTCGGCAGCACGTCGAAACCGCCCTCGGCGAACAGACCGCTATAGCGGATGGCGCGGGAATCCGTGACGAGGCGAATCCGCAGCCCGCGCTGCTGCAACACCACGCCCAGCGCCTCCGCCGGGAACAGGTGGCCGCCGGTGCCGCCGGCCGCGAGCAGGATGAGGGGTTGGGTCATCGTTGACTCGTCCTAAGCACCTCCGTCATGCCCGGCCTCGTGCCGGGCATCCACGTCTTAGCGGATTGCTAGCATGAAGACGTGGATGGCCGGGACAAGCCCGGCCATGACACAAATATCAGTCGCGACGCTTTGCTCACGCATAGGTCGGGGCGACGTAAGCGGCGCCGCTCGCCTCGACCTCGATGCGCGGGCGCTGCCGCGTCAAGGCGAGCAGCATGCCCATGCCATAGGCGAGCGAGATCATCGAGGAACCGCCATAGGAGATGAACGGCAGCGTCATGCCCTTGGCCGGAATCAGATGGACATTCACCGCCATGTTGATGGCCGACTGGATGCCGAACAGCATCGCAAGTCCGGCGGCGGCAAAGCGCGTGAACAGGTCATCGGTCTGATAGGCGCTTCGCAGCGAGCGGATCACGATGAAGGCGAACAGCAGGAGTAGCGCGAGGCAGAGCACGATGCCGAATTCCTCGGCGCCAACCGCGAACACGAAGTCGGTATGGCTGTCGGGGAGGATGCGCTTGATGGTGCCCTCGCCCGGCCCCTGGCCGAACCAGCCGCCGCGCGTGAAGGATTCCGTCGCCATGTCGACCTGGAAGGTGTCGCCGGAGGCCGGATGCATGAAGCGCTTGATGCGGCCGGCGACATGCGGAACGAACAAATAAGCGGTGAACAGGCCGCCGGCGCCGGCGCCGGCGAGGCCCAGCACCCAGATGATCCGCATGCCGGCCATGAAGAACAACAGCCCCCACACCATCACGATCAGCATGGTCTGGCCGAAATCCGGCTCCAGCACCAGCAAGGTCACGATCGCGAGCAGGCTGCCGAGCGCGAGCGAGGTCGCCGGCATTTCCGGCCGCCGCGCGGATTCCGCAAACAGCCAGGCCATCAGCACGACGAAAGTCGGCTTGGCGAATTCCGAGGCCTGCACGCTGATGCCGAGAATGGTGACCCAGCGCCGGGAGCCCTTGACCTCGGCGCCGAACACCAAGGTCGCCGTCAGCAGCACCAGCGCGATCGCAAACATGATCAACGCCGAACGGCGAACGCCGCGCGGCGACAGGAATGATGTCGCGATCAGCACGATGAAGGAGGGCAGCAGGAACGCCACATGCCGATTGAAGAAATGGAAGGGGTCGAGGCCGATGCGCACGGCGACCGCCGGGCTCGCCGCCAGGGACAGAATGATGCCGCCGAGCATCAGAGTGAGGATCGCCGCCAGCAGCAGGCGGTCGACCGTCCACCACCATTCGCTGAGGGGCGTGCGTTGCTCGCGCGACATCATGGGCGGGGTCTCCGCAGGAAGCTGAAGTTGCCCTTGGCGTTGATCATTGACGCGTCATGCCCGGCCTTGTGCCGGGCATCCACGCCTTTCATTGCGCTGTTCGCAAGACGTGGATGGCCGGGACAAGCCCGGCCATGACGACCGAGGGATCGTCGACCAAGGCTTAGATCGCAGTGCTGCCCCAGCATAGTTGACGAGAGGTTAAGAAATTGCGGACGAATGGATGACGGAGGAAACGGGGAAAGACTACCCCTTGCCCATCGGCGCGACACCCGGCAGCGCCAGCACGAGATCGCGGAACCGCGCCCCCCGAATCTCGAAATTGCGGTACTGGTCGAACGACGCGCAGGCCGGCGACAGCAGCACCACCGGCTCCTTCAGGCCCGAGGCTTCGGCGTCCTTGGCGGCCTGTGCGACCGCGACCTCCATCGTGCCGGAGATCTCGTGCGGCACGGCCGCGCCGAGCGTCCTGGCAAAGTCTTCCGCCGCCTCGCCGATCAGATAGGCCTTGCGGATGCGCGGAAAATATTCCGTGAGCGAGGTGATGCCGCCGCTCTTCGGCTTGCCACCCGCGATCCAGAAGATCTCGCCGAAGGATGACAGCGCGCGCGCCGCGGCATCGGCATTGGTGCCTTTGGAATCATTGACGAACAGCACGTTGTTCTTGCGGCCGACCTGCTCCATGCGATGGGCAAGACCCGGAAAGGAGCGCAAGGCCTGCTGCAGGGTCTCAGCCCCGACGCCAAGCGCGAGCGCCGCCGCAGACGCCGCGATCGCGTTCTGCGCATTGTGCAGCCCGCGCAACGAACCGATGCCGCCGAGCCGCGCGATCTCGCGCCGCGCGCCGCCGGAGGCGCGCAGGATGGTGTCGCCTTCGACATAGAATCCGTCGGCGAGCGGCCGCAGCACCGAAATGCGCTCGACCTTCCTGCCGGACTGTTCGATGCGATCGGCCGCCGCGCGGCACCAGGTGTCGTCGACACCGATGATGGAAGCCCCGCCGGGCTGCACATTGGCGACCAGCCGTTCCTTCACCGCCGCATAATGCTGCAAGGTGCCATGGCGGTCGATGTGATCCTCGGTGACGTTGAGGAGAATGCCGACGCTCGGGTCGAGCGAGGGCGTCAGGTCGATCTGGTAGGACGACATCTCGATGACGTGGACGCGGCCGCGCCGCGGCGGCTCAAGCTGCAGAATCGGCGTGCCGATATTGCCGCCCATCTGCACATCGTAACCGGCCTCGCGCATGAGATGCGCGACCAGCGCGGTCGTCGTCGACTTGCCATTGGTGCCGGTGATGGCGACGAAGGGCGCGTCGGGCGCGTGCCGCCTGCGCTCGCGGCAGAACAGTTCGATGTCGCCGATCACCTCGACGCCGGCCGCCTGCGCTGCGAGCACGGTCCAGTGCGGCACCGGATGGGTCAGCGGCACGCCGGGCGCCAGCACGAGCGCGGCGAAGTCCTTCCAGGTCGCTTGCCGCAGATCGGCGGTTTCAAATCCAGCCTGCTGCGCGCTCGTCATCCCGTCTGCATTGTCATCGCAGGCGACGACCTTCGCACCGCCCTCACGCAGCGCGCGGCAGCTTGCGAGGCCGGAGCCACCGAGGCCGAACACGGCGACCCGCTGACCGGCGAAGGATGTAATGGGTGTCATAGGCTTTCGCGCACCAAATTCACCGCAGCTTCAGCGTGGCGAGGCCGGCGAGCGCGAGCACGACCGAGATGATCCAGAAACGAATCACGATCTGCGGCTCGGTCCAGCCCTTCTGCTCGAAATGATGATGCAGCGGCGCCATCCGGAACACGCGTCGGCCGGTCATCTTGAACGAGATCACCTGCACGATGACGGAAATCGCTTCCAGCACGAACAGGCCGCCGATCACGGCCAGCACGATCTCATGCTTGGTCGCGACGGCGACCGAACCGAGCAGGCCGCCGAGCGACAGCGAGCCGGTGTCGCCCATGAAGATGGACGCCGGGGGCGCGTTGAACCACAGGAATCCGAGACCGGCCCCCACCACACCGCCAAGCAGCACCGCAAGTTCGCCGGTGCCGGCGACGTAACGGATCTGCAGGTAATCGGAGAATACCGCGTTGCCGGCGAGGTAGGCGATCATGCCGAAGCTTGCCGAGGCGATCATGACCGGCACGATGGCGAGGCCGTCGAGACCATCGGTGAGGTTCACCGAATTGCCGGCTCCGACCACGATCAGCATCGAGAAGATGATGAAGAACCAGCCGAAATCGATCACGACATCCTTGAAGAACGGCACCGCCAGCGATGTCGACAAAGGCGGTCGGCCGATCGCGGCAAAGGCATAGCAGGCAGCGCCCGCCATGATGAATTCGAGCAACAGGCGCGTGCGGCCGCTGAAGCCGCCGCTCGTCTGCTTGGTCACCTTGAGATAGTCGTCATAGAAGCCGACCATGCCGAAGCCGAAGGTGACGCCGAGCACGACCCAGACATAGGGGTTGCGCAGATTGGCCCAGAGCAGCGTCGACACCAGCAGACCGGACAGGATCATCAGGCCGCCCATCGTCGGCGTGCCCTTCTTGGTGACGATATGCGATTTCGGCCCGTCCTCGCGGATCGGCTGGCCCCTGCCCTGCCGCAGCCGCAAATGATCGATGATCCACGGCCCGAACATGAACACGAACAGGCCGGCGGTGAAGGCCGCGCCGCCGGTCCGGAACGTGATGTAGCGGAACACGTTGAAGATGACGTGCGTCTCGGCAATGTTGGTCAGCCAGTAAAGCATTCAGTGCTCCGATGCCGAAGGTCGCTGCGCATCGGCCGACGCATCGTCGGCATACTCCGGAAAATGTCGCGCCAGCGCCGTGACGATGCGTTTCATCTTCGAGCCTGCGGATCCCTTCACCATCACCACGTCTGCGGCACGCAAAGCGCCGATCACCTGCGATTCCAACGCTGCCGAGTCCCCGGCATAGCCCCCCCGGCGGCTGGAAGGAAGGGCCTCCCACAGCGATTGCATCAAAGGACCGCAGCAAAAAATCAGGTCGATCCTGTTCGCGTCGATCGCGGCGGCAAGACCGGCGTGCAATTGCGGCCCGGTGACCCCGAGTTCCAGCATGTCGCCGAGCACCGCGATGCGGCGGCCCGGCTTGGCGACGGCCGCCTGGCCGAGCACATCGAGCGCGGCGCGCATCGAGGCCGGATTGGCGTTGTAGCTTTCGTCGATCAACAGCGATCGCCCCGCGGGCAAACCAAGCTGGAGGCGCGCGCCGCGCCCCGCAGGCGGCTGCATTTGCGAGAGCGCAAGCGCGGAGCGCGCGAGATCGGCACCGGCCAATGAAGCGGCCGCCAGCACGGCGAGCGAATTTATCGCCATGTGACGGCCGGGCATGCCGAGCTTGTAGGTGATGTCTTGCTTCAGAATGCGGGCATGGACGGCCGAACTGACGGGATGCAGCGACAGCGTCAGCAGGCGCGCATCGGCGCGTTCGTTCTCGCCGAAGCTGACGATCCGCTGCACGCCGGCGGCGGCCGCCGCCTTTGCCAGCCGCGCGAATTGCGGATTGTCGATGTTCAAGACCGCGGCACCGCCGGGCTCGACGCCCAGAAAAATCTCGGCCTTGGCATCGGCGATGGCTTCCACCGAGGCAAAGAATTCAAGATGCACCGGCTCGACCGTGGTGATGATGGCGACGTCGGGGCGGACCAGCTTCACCAGGGGTTCGATCTCGCCCGCATGATTCATGCCGATCTCGAACACGGCATAGGCGGCCGAGGCGGGACAGCGCGCCAGCGTCAGCGGCACGCCCCAATGATTGTTGAAGGATGCGACCGACGCATGGGTCTCGCCCTGCGCCGACAGCACGTGGCGCAGCGCCTCCTTGGTCGAGGTCTTGCCGACCGAGCCGGTGACCGCGATCACCTTGCCCGCAAGCCGCTGCCGTGCGGCGGCGCCCAGCATCGCCAGCGCGGCCAGCACGTCGGGAACGACCAGCAGCGGCGCATCGGCGGCAAATTGCGCGCGACGGCCTTGCGCGATCACGGCCAGCGCCGCGCCATTCGCCAGCGCGGCCTCGACGAAATCATGGCCATCATGCACATCGCCCTTGATCGCGAAATACGCCTCGCTTTGGCCGATGCTGCGGCTGTCGATCGAAATGCCCGTGACCGTCGGCGGCAGTTGGCCCGAGCGTTCGGCACGCATCGCCGCCGCCATCGCGTCGGTGGTCCAGAGCGGTTGAGCGGTCATGCGTGTGTCCGGTTTTCGAAGTTCGTCATACATCGCGGCACACTTGCTCCCGAAGTGCGGCCGCGACCGCCTCATGGTCGCTGAACGGCAAGGTTGTCGCGCCGACGATCTGGCCGGTCTCGTGGCCCTTGCCGGCGATGACAAGCACGTCGCCGGGCTTGAGCGCCGCGACGGCGCTGCGGATGGCTTGCGCGCGGTCGCCGATCTCGCGCGCGCCGGGCGCGGCAGCGAGGATCGCTTTGCGGATTGTGGCCGGATCCTCGCTGCGCGGATTGTCGTCGGTGACGATCACTGCGTCGGCTGACGTCGCGGCGATCTCGCCCATCAAGGGCCGCTTGCCGCTGTCGCGATCGCCGCCGGCGCCGAACACCACCACGAGCCTGCCGCGCGCATAGGGGCGCAAGGCTTCCAGCGCTTTCGCCAGCGCGTCCGGCTTGTGGGCGTAGTCGATGAAGACAGGCGCGCCATTGCGCTCGCCGACGAGTTCGAGCCGGCCCTTGGCGCCTTCGAGCTGCTCGAGCGCCGCGAACACGCGCGCCGGCTCGCCGCCGGTCGCGAGCGCAAGGCCGGCCGACACCAGCGCGTTCTCGATCTGGAACTCGCCGACCAGCGGCAAGCGCAATCTGATCTGCCTGCCCTCATGCGCGATCGTCAGGCGCTGGCCGAAGCCGTCGATCACAGCGTCGACCAGGCGAATGCCCTCACCCTGCCGTCCGACCGTGATCAGGCGCAGGCCGCGCCGCTTCGCCGCGTCAATGACTGCCGCCGAATACGGATGATCCGCGACAATGACGGCGGTGCCGTCGGCGGGCAGCAGATCGTTGAACAGGCGCAGCTTCGCCGCGAGATAATGCTCGACCGTCGGATGATAATCCATGTGATCGCGCGACAGATTGGTGAAGGCGCCGACCTGCACGCGCACGCCGTCGAGCCGATGCTGGTCAAGGCCGTGAGACGACGCTTCGAACACGAGATGCGTCACGCCTTCGCGCGCGATCTCGTCGAGTGTCCGGTGCAGCGAGATCGGATCGGGCGTCGTCAGCGAGCCATAGATCGTGCGCGACGGCGAAATCAGGCCGACGGTGCCGACGCTCGCCGCGGCGTGGCCGAGCCGTGCCCAGATCTGACGGGTGAAGGCCGCCACCGAGGTTTTGCCGCTGGTGCCGGTGACGGCGGCGATCACCGCGGGCTGGCGGGGATAGAGCCGCGCCGCCGCGCGGGCCAGCGCGCGGCGGGCATTGCTCGCACGCGCAAAGGCGATGCGAGCGCCGGCCGGATCGCTTTCGCCGACAATGGCGACGGCGCCGTTCGCTTTTGCCTGGTCGATGAAACGGGCGCCGTCCGTTTTCGCGCCGGCCAGCGCGAAGAAAACGTCACCGGCCTTGACCGCGCGGCTGTCCGAGGCAAGGCCTGACACCGCGATCTCGCCGACGGCGCCGTCGCAAACAGCATCTTCTCCAAGGAGATCGCGCAGCTTCAACGAGGGTCTCCGGCGTCTGCCCGGCCATGACGAATATCAGACTCGTCGCCCGCACCAATACGCGCCGCTTACCGGCTTTCTCTCGAGGCCGCAAGAATAAGGCGCTCGGATGGCGGCAAATCGAACCGCGGCTGGATGCCGAGCAGCGGCGCGATGCGGGCAATCACATTGCCGCCGGTCGGAACCGTGTTCCAGCCGGAGGTGATGAAGCCGTAGGTGCCCTGCACCGCCTGCGGCTCATCCAGCATGATCAGGAGCTGATATTGCGGATTGTCGGCCGGCAGGATCGCGGTGAAGGAGTTGAGAACGCGCTTCTTCGCGTAGTGGCCGTTGAAAATCTTTTCCGACGTGCCGGTCTTGCCGCCGACGTAATAGCCGGGGACATCGGCCTTTTTCGCCGTGCCGATCTCCGCATTGAGCCGCATCAGGAAGCGCATCTTGTCGGAGGTTTCCGGCTTGATGACGCGCACCGCGAGTGCCTTCGCCTCCTCTTCCGAGCGCTTCAGGAAGGTCGGCGGTATCAGCATCCCGCCATTCATCAGCGCGTTGATGCCCATCACTGCCTGCAGCGGCGCCACCGAAAGGCCCTGACCGAACGCGATGGTGACCGTGTTCAATTCGCCCCATCGCTTCGGCACCAGCGGCGTCGCACTTTCCGGCAGCTCGGTGCGCAGCCGCTCGAGCTGCCCCATCTTGCGCAGGAACGCCTTGTGTGCCTCGACGCCCTGACCCAGCGCGATCCGTGCCGCGCCGATATTCGAGGAGAAGGTGAAGACCTCCCTGGTGTTGATGAAGCGGCCGAGCGGATGGCTGTCATGGATGGTGAACTTGCCATAGTGCAGGTTGCCGCGCGCATCCCACATCGAATCCAGGTTGATCTTGCCGGAGTCGAGCGCCATCGCCAGCGTAAAAGCCTTGAACGTCGAGCCCATCTCGTAGACGCCGGTGGTGAGCCGGTTGATGCGGGTCGGATCGTTCGCCTCGCGCGGATTGTTCGGGTCGTAATCCGGCAACGAGACCATCGCGACGATCTCGCCGGTCTTCACATTGGCGACGATGCCCGAGGCGGCGTGGGCGTGAAACTTCTCCTTCGCCTTCAACAGCTCGTCGCGCAACGCATGCTCGACGCGGATGTCGACCGCGAGCTCGATCGGCGCCTGCTGACGGTCGGTCGCAAAGCCGGCGCGATGCAGATCGGCAAGGCCATTGGTGTCGAGCCACTTCTCCATGCCGGCAATGCCGTCATTGTCGATGTTGACGTGGCCGATCAGATGCGACACTTCCGGACCGTTCGGATAAACGCGCTTGTTCTCGCGCAGGAACCCGATGCCGGGAATGCCGAGGCGATGAATTTCCTGCTGCTGTTGCGGCGTGATCTCGCGCTTCAACCAGACGAAACCTTTGCGCCCTTTCAGGCGCTGGCGCGCCTCGGCGGTTTCGAGATCCGGCAAGGTCGCCGTGAGCAGCTCGATCGCCTCGTCCTTGTCGATGATCCGGCGCGGCTCCCCGAACAGAGACGGCGTCTTGACGTCGGTCGCCAGAATTTCGCCGTTGCGGTCGACGATATCTGGCCGTGCGGTCGCGATCGCATCCGGCGTGGTGCGGCGTTCGCCCTTGCCGTCCGACGTCATTGCAAACATGACGAGCCGGCCGGCGATCGCGGCGTAAATCAGCGCAAAGCCGAGGATTGCGAGGCCGACCCGCGCCCGCGCCTTGGCGTTGCGGTCGACGTTGGCGCCAAACAGCAAGGTGCGGACCAGGCGCTGCCGCCAAGCGGCACGGCCCGGCGCGATGTCAGCCTGCGTCTGGTCGGTCATTGCCGCGCCTCCGGCTGGTCGATCGAGCCGGTGGTCAGCCCGGAATTGGCGCCCTCGATCATCGACGCGATCGGATCGGGATCGCTCGGCCGCAGGAAGTTCGGCGGCCGGTCGGGCAAGCTCTTGAAGTCGTCGATCTGATTGACATCGAGCGGTTTCAGCTCGGTGTGACGCTCGGCGAGGCCCTGCAGCCGTCCCGCCGCCTCGAGCTTGGCCCAATCGGCGCGCAAGGCCGCAATCGCCTCGCGCTGTTCGCGCACGTCGTTGCGCAGCTGCATCACCCGCTCGGTGCGCACCGTCGACGTCATCTTGATGCGATAGACATAGCCGGCCGCGAACACCAGCGAGCAGATCACGAGCAGATGCAGGAGGCGGACGCTCATCGCTTCCCCATCACGTCGGCGAGTGTCGGCCAGGCCTGGGTTCGCGCGGCCTCGGTGAGCGGCGGGGCCGCCGTCCGCTCGGCGGCGCGCAGCTTCGCCGAGCGCGCGCGTGGATTGGCCGCGATCTCGTCGTCATTGGCAACCACGGGACGCTTGGTCAAAATCTGGAAACTCGGTGCGGCATGCACGCGTTCGGGCTGGTGGCGCGAGCCGGCCATGGTCTTGCCGTGGGCGGCGAGGAAGGTCTTGACCAGACGATCTTCCAGCGAATGGAAGGACACAATGACAAGGCGGCCGCCCGGCTTCAGCACCCGCTCGGCGGCATGCAACGCAGCATCGAGTTCGCCGAGTTCGTCGTTGACGAGGATGCGCAGCGCCTGGAAGGTGCGGGTCGCGGGGTGAATATCGCCCGGCTTGGTTCGCACCACGCGGCCAACGATGTCCGCAAGCGCCGCGGTGGTGATGATCGGCGCTTCGGCACGCGCCTTCTCGATGGCCCGCGCGATCGGACGCGCGAAACGTTCTTCGCCGAGTTCGGCGATCACCCGTGCAAGACCAGCCACACTGGCCTGCGCAACGACGTCCGCGACCGAAATTCCCTCGCCGCCCATTCGCATGTCCAGCGGACCGGACAGGCGAAACGAGAAGCCGCGCTCGGGCGTGTCGAGCTGCATCGAGGAGACGCCGACATCCATCACGACGCCATCGACGGCGGTGACGCCGCAGGAGGCGCAGACCTCGTCGAGCCGGGAAAAGCGATCTTCAATCAGCGTCAGCCGCCCAACCGACGCCGCAACCAGCGCGGCGCCGCCAGCAATCGCGGTGGGATCACGGTCGATGGCGAGAACGCGGACATCGGGAACTTGAAGGATGGCGCGGCTGTAGCCGCCGGCGCCGAAGGTCGCGTCGACATAGATGCCGCCGGCGCGTGGCGCCAGCCAGTGCAGCGCCTCGGTCGCGAGCACCGGAACGTGGCCGGCATCGCCAGCGGCCGGATCGGCGGAGTTTTTCGGTTCGGTCACGGTTTTCCGCTGGGCCAACATCGGCAAACTTCAGGGATCAGGACGGTTGCAGCACCCGGCGACGGTCATTGGCCAGTAACAGCCCTCACGGTTAAGGAATGGTTGACCAACCCCTTAAGAGGCTGCGGAAAAAGCCGAACCTGCATCAACCAATCGCGCGCGAGGTTGCCGGCGTTCACCCGGCATGACTTCGACTGCCATGAGTTCGACCATCATCGACACGTCGCAGCGCGAGACGCCGTCCGTCACCCACGGCAACGCCACCTTGCACTGCACAAGGTGCAGCCGCGCCACACATGGTAATAAACTGTTAAGAAGCTCGGCTCGCGGTTGTGCGTCGATGGTGCGCGGGCTTAACGTGTCGATGCCGCTCTCGATTTGTTGTTGCGTTCGACGCGGGCCGGACCCAATCCAAAATTCGCAGTTCGAGCGCGTGCAGTTGCATGTCACAGGCGTCGCTTTCCCAGGGTGAAACGGTCCTTCGACGGACAGCCGGGCTGCCGTTGTCAAACCCGTCATTGTCCAGCCCTTCATTGTCTTGGTCGCCGTCGGCCCAAGCGGGTTTCCTGCCGGACTCCTCCGTTGTCGCCGACGTCATTCCGTCGGCCAATTACGGTGATCGCCGCAACGGGCGCGAGCCTGACATGATCGTCCTGCATTATACCGGCATGGCCGACGCCAAGCTGGCGGTCGCCAAACTGACCCAGGCCGGAACCGAGGTGTCCTCGCACTACATCGTGCATGAAGACGGCCGCATCATCCAATGCGTGCCCGAGAGCAAACGCGCCTGGCACGCCGGCGCCTCGGCATGGGCCGGTGAAACCGACATCAACTCCTGTTCGATCGGGATCGAAATCATCAATGGCGGCCATGATTTTGGCCTGCCCGCCTATCCGTTGCGCCAGATCGCGGCTGTCATCGCGCTGTGCAAGGGCATCATCATCCGCCGGAACATCCCAAACCACCGGGTGCTCGGCCATTCCGATATCGCGCCCGGCCGCAAGCAGGACCCTGGCGAGAAGTTTCCCTGGCAATTGCTGTCGGATTCCGGGGTCGGGCATTTCGTGCTGCCGGTCAGGATCACCGCCGGCGAAGCCATGGCCGTCGGCACCTCCGGCGAGAATGTGAAGGCCTTGCAGGAAGGGCTCGCCAATTATGGTTACGGCGTCACGGTGACCGGGATCTTTGATTTCGCCACGCTCGAAGTGGTGTCCGCGTTCCAGCGCCATTTCCGCCCGCAACGTGTCGACGGCATTGCCGATCCCTCCACCGTGGCCACCCTGCAAAGCCTGATTAAGGCTCGTCCGAGCGATCGCAGCCGGACCTCTTGACGTCGCGCGCCCGGGCGCCCATCAGTTCAGCGTCAGTCGGCCGGACGGCCGCTCTCGCTGATGCCGAAAGGCTGCGAGGGAGGAAAGTCCGGGCTCCACAGACAAACGGTGCCGGATAACGTCCGGCGGAGAGTTGCGGCGCAAGCCGCAAAACTTCAGAGACAGTGCCACAGAGAACGAACCGCCGGGCCGGATCTGCAAAGATTTCGGCACGGTAAGGGTGAAAAGGTGCGGCAAGAGCGCACCGCGCCTTCGGCAACGAAGGCGGCAGGGCAAACCTCACCGGGAGCAAGACCGAATAGGAACGGCGCAGCGGCGCGTTCGCCCAAGGGCGATAACCCCGCGAGGTCTGTCTGACCTGACCGTTCGGGTAGGTTGCTTGAGGCGCCGCGCAAGCGGCGTCCTGAGAGGAATGGCCGTCACGTATCGTCGCGCAAGCGGCGGTGCCCTACAGAACCCGGCTTACAGGCTGGCTGATACCCGCGCATAT
>Ga0081455_10004792_pt1 | contig 15036 bp, 18 predicted proteins | sample TabmetS3T2R1_FD_70207 | JGI IMG/M metagenome (GOLD analysis project Ga0081455, IMG submission 70207) | Tabebuia heterophylla rhizosphere microbial communities from the University of Puerto Rico - S3T2R1 | ecosystem: Host-associated > Plants > Roots > Rhizosphere ... | reverse complement strand
CCCACCGGCTCGCCCGACTCCAGATAAGTCTCGACGATCTGGCGAAACAACAGGCGCGAGCGCTCGTTCAGCTCTTCAACCAGCGTGGTGGCGCCGGAGAGAGCCGCGCGATCCGCGCTTCTGGGAGACGCGTCGTTGATCATACCCTGTTCCGCGACGCCCCCGGGGCTTGCCGGCGGCACCGCAACGCGTTGAATTATGACGATTTCTCGAATGCCGCGCCGACGGCATCGGCCCCAATCCAGGCCAGCCTCAATCTAGGAATGGCGCAAGGTTGCGTCAACGCCGGGGGCGGGCTAGAACCGCGGAGCTTCGCACGCTTGCGGGCGACGGCACCCCCACCCACAGAATCCCGAGAAGGAGGCCCGCCATGCGTCCATCCGGCCGAAAGCCCGGAGAGCCGCGCTCCGTGACCATTGAGACCGGCGTCGTCAAACACGCCGAAGGCTCGTGCCTCATCAAAGTGGGCGACACCCAGGTTCTGTGCACGGCAAGCCTCGAGGCCACCGTGCCGCCCTTCCTGCGCAACAGCGGCCGGGGCTGGATCACGGCGGAATACGGAATGCTGCCCCGCTCGACCGGGGAGCGCATGCGCCGAGAGGCGAGTGCAGGCAAGCAATCCGGCCGCACCCAGGAGATCCAGCGCCTGATCGGCCGGTCGCTGCGCGCCGTGGTCGACCTGAAGGCTCTCGGCGAGCGTCAGATCACGGTGGATTGCGACGTGCTCCAGGCTGATGGCGGCACGCGCTGCGCCTCCATCACCGGGGGCTGGGTCGCGCTTTATCTCTGCATCGACTGGATGCGCGAGCATGGCATGCTGGCGGCGGAAGGCTTTGCGCCGCTGAAAGATCACGTCGCGGCGGTCTCTTGTGGCGTCTGCGACAAAGTGCCGGTGCTCGATCTCGACTACATCGAAGATTCGAACGCCGAAACCGACGCCAATTTCGTGCTGACCGGACGGGGCGGACTCGTTGAGATCCAGGCCACCGCCGAACGCGATCCGTTCTCCGAGGCCGAGTTCAACACGCTTCTCGCGCTGGCGCGCAGCGGCATCGAAACGCTTGTGGCCTATCAGAAAGCCGCCTGCGGATTGTAAGCCATGCCGCGTTCCTTTGAAGGCTCACGTCTCGTCGTCGCGAGCCATAACGACGGCAAGGTGCGCGAGATCTCGGCGCTTCTTAAGCCCTTCGCGGTCGATGTCGTTTCGGCGAAAGAGCTGTCCCTGCCGGAGCCGGAAGAGACCGGCTCGACCTTCGCCGAGAACGCCGGACTTAAGGCGCGGCTCGCCGCCGAGCGCGCGGGCTTTCCCGCCCTTGCCGACGACTCCGGGCTTTCGGTCGATGCGCTGGGCGGCGCACCCGGCCTCTATTCCGCCCGCTGGGCCGGACCCGAGCGGGACTTTGCGGCCGCGATGGCGAAGGTCGAGGCCGAGCTGTGGAAAGCCGCCGCGACGGGGCCCATCGCGCGGCGCGCCCGCTTCATCTGCGCGCTGGCACTCTCCTGGCCCGACCGGCACACGGAGGTTTTCGTGGGCGAAGTGGCGGGCAGCCTCGTCTGGCCGACGCGCGGCCAACGAGGCTTCGGCTATGATCCGATGTTCGTGGCCGACGGCTATGACGAAACCTTCGGCGAGATGGACCCGGACGTGAAGCATCGCATCTCTCATCGCGCACACGCGTTCGTGCAGCTGATCGAGGCGTGCTTCACCAGCCGGAACTGAGGAGCCGGATCACCATGGACCGGACCTATTTCGATCGGTGGCATGAGCGCCGAAAACACACGCTGCCCGGTGTGCTTGATTTTGCGTTTGAGGCGCCTGAGCCCGGCATCATCCACGGACGGTTTACCGTCGCCGAAAAGCACATGTCATCCAACGGCTATCTGCATGCGGGCACGGCGGTCACTTTCGCCGATACGGCTTGCGGCCTTGGCGCAATGACGAACCGGCCAAGCGGCGCGGAAGGCTTCACCACTGTCGAGCTGAAGGCAAATTTCCTCGGAACGGCGAAAATTGGCGACACCCTCGAAGTTACGGCGCGGCTCGTTCACGGCGGGCGCACAACGCAGGTTTGGGATGCCGAAGTCGTCGACGCCCCAAGCGGGCGCAAATTGTCGGTGTTCCGGTGCACACAAATGCTTTTCTATCCGAAATGAACGCGCCCGCCCGCGTCGAAAAGGTCGATGACGCACGAGGCCCCGGCTTCGGCATCTACATCCACTGGCCGTTTTGCCTGTCGAAGTGCCCCTATTGCGATTTCAACTCCCATGTCCGCGCGGGCATCGATCAAGGGGCCTGGCGGGCCGCGCTTCTGCGAGAGCTCGCGACCCAGCGCGAGCGTTTCGGTGCGCAGAAAGTCGACAGTGTTTTTTTCGGCGGCGGCACCCCGTCGCTAATGGCGCCGGCCACCGCGGGTGCGCTCATCGAGGCGATCGCGCGCGATTTTCCGTGTGCGGACGACCTCGAAATCACCCTCGAAGCGAACCCGACCAGCGTCGAAGCGCAAGCCTTCACCGACTTTCGCGCGGCCGGCGTCAATCGCATCTCGATAGGCGTTCAGGCGCTCGACGACGACGCGTTGCGGTTTCTCGGCCGCCGTCACACCGCCGCCGAAGCGTTGGGCGCCGTTGACATCGCCTGCGCGCGCTTCGACCGCGTCTCGTTTGATCTCATCTATGCGCGGCCGGCCCAAAGCATCGCAGAATGGGAGGCGGAGCTCGGCCGCGCGCTTGCTTTCGCGCCCGAGCATCTTTCGCTGTATCAGCTCACCTTCGAGCCGGGAACGCCGATGGGCGAGCTGCATGCGCGGGGCCGCCTTAACGGGCCGCCGGAAGAGAGCGCCGCCGTTCTTTTCGAGCGGACGCAAGATCTTTGCGCAGAGGCAGGGCTGCCTGCCTACGAGATCTCGAACCACGCGCGGCCCGGCGCGGAATGCCGGCACAATCTGATTTATTGGCGCTATGGCGATTATCTCGGCATCGGGCCGGGCGCTCATGGCCGGGTCACGGGACACGCCACGACGACCTTGCGCGCGCCGGAGGCCTGGCTCGATGCCGTGAGTCGCGACGGCCAGGGGCTCGAAAAGGTCGAGTCCCTCGATCCCGCGATGCGCGGTGAAGAGTATCTTTTGATGGGATTGCGCCTCGCCGAAGGAATCTCGCTGCAGCGCCATCAAGCGCTGGCGGGACGGGCATTGCAGGGCGATCGCATTCAAGAACTCGTCGAGGCCGGTTTTCTCATCCACACAGGCGACCGGATCGTCGCAAGCGACAGCGGCCGGCTCGTCCTCAACCGCGTCATTCAAGCCCTGGCCTGATCGAGACTCAACTCTCGAACGCCATGTAGGGGAGGCTTTTTCGCAGCCCGCAGACCACGTCGTGAAACGTCTTCATGTCGTCGGGCAGGGCTTGTTGAGATTTCCACTGGCCCGTGAGCTTGTTCATGAACCACACGGCGTTGGAGCTGCATTGAACCGCGACCCAGAAGGGGCCGAAATCGGCGTCTTCGCCGAGCGTAACGACGACGTCCCTTTCGTTGTCGTAGGTGGTCTTGTCGAGGTAGTAGCCATAGGAGTCGTCGGCAACCTCCAGGCTATCCGCCCGAACCGGCGCCAAGCTCGACGCCAGAATGACGACAGCAAAAGCGGCAATCTTCGTTCCGAACCAGCCCCTGCCCATGACCGCTTCCCCCCTGCTTATTGATCGTTGTTGCCTTAACCATAGCAGGAACCTTCAGAAGGGAGTCACGCGGCGCAGAGTAAAATTTATGCGCGCGATGGCTTCGAGGCCCGCGCCCAAATCACCGCGCTCCGAGACCGCCAAAGCGCCGGGCAAGATCCGGTCGACGCCGTGATAGACGAGCCGGCTTTCGCCGCCCAGGACGAGCACGTCGCCGGACTGAATTCGAAAGGAGACCGTCGGCCCCTTGCGGCTCAGACCGCCGATCCGAAACAGGCACGGCGCGCCGAGCGAGATCGACACCACCGGCGCGCGAAGCTCCTGCTCGTCGGAATCCCGATGCGGCCCCATGCGCGCCTCACCGGTGTAGAGGTTGAACAGGCACGCCTCGGGCGGTGTGGGACAGCCGGACACCGCTTCCCAGATCGCAAGCAGGGGCGCGGGGATGGGCGGCCACGCCTCTCCCGTATCGGGGTGGCACGGCTCATAGCGATAGCCGCGCCGGTCCGACATCCAGCCGAGCGGACCGCAATTGGTCATCAGCACCGAAAACGGCTGGCCGGAGCGGGGCATGGTGGGCCGAAACGCCGGCGCCACGGCCAGCACATCCCGCGCGGCGTCGAAAAGCTCCGTCTGGGCGGCCCGGTCGAGAAAGCCGGGAAAAAGCCGGGCGCCGCCCAACCGCCCAACAGGCAGGCCCGACAAGCTCGTAAGAGGCGATATTCCCTGCATTTGAAAGACCCTACAGCCTTGCGGGGCTTCCGCCCCCCGCCTATATAGGCCCAAGCACATGTAACCTGCTTGAGCCCTCAAGGTCTCCGGGCGAGACAACGGGGCGAGGCAGGAGCTGGCAATAGCATTTCAACACCCAACCGGGGGTCGGGATGGGCGCCATCGGAGAGCCTTAAGCCTCCTCGGGCCCACGAGATCCGCCGCACGAAGGAACGGGAATTGACCATGGGCAAAGTTATCGGCATCGACCTCGGCACAACGAATTCCTGCGTCGCCGTCATGGAAGGGACGCAAGCCAAGGTCATCGAAAATGCCGAGGGCGCGCGCACGACGCCCTCGATCGTCGCTTTCACCGAAGGTGGCGAACGCCTGATTGGCCAGCCGGCCAAGCGCCAAGGCGTTACCAACCCCCAATACACCTATTTTGCGATCAAGCGTCTGATCGGCCGGCGTTTCGAAGACCCGATGGTCGAAAAAGACAAGGGCATGGTGCCCTACAAGATCAGCAAGGCGCCGAACGGCGACGCGTGGGTCGAGGGCCGCAACGGCGAGAAGCTCTCCCCGCAGCAGATCTCCGCGGACATTCTCACCAAGATGAAGGAAACCGCCGAGGCCTATCTCGGCCAGAAGGTGACGCAGGCCGTCATCACGGTGCCCGCCTATTTCAACGACGCCCAGCGCCAGGCGACGAAAGATGCCGGCCGCATTGCGGGCCTCGAGGTGCTGCGCATCATCAACGAGCCGACCGCGGCGGCGCTGGCCTATGGCCTCGACAAGAAGGAAGGCTCGAAGACGATCGCGGTCTATGACCTGGGCGGCGGCACGTTCGATATTTCTATTCTCGAAATCGGCGACGGCGTGTTCGAGGTGAAGTCGACCAACGGCGACACGTTCCTCGGCGGCGAGGATTTCGACATGCGCCTCGTCGGCTATCTCGCCGATGAGTTCAAGAAGGAGCAGGGCATCGACCTGCGCAACGATCGCCTCGCTCTGCAGCGTCTCAAGGAAGCCGCGGAGAAGGCGAAGATCGAGCTGTCATCCGCGCAGCAGACGGAGATCAATCTGCCCTTCATCACGGCGGACGCGAGCGGGCCGAAGCATCTCACGATGAAGTTGACGCGCTCCAAGCTCGAAGCGCTCGTCGACGATCTCATTCAGAAGACAGTGGCGCCGGTGAAGCAGGCGCTGAAGGACGCGGGGCTCACCGCAGGCGACATCCATGAGGTCGTGCTCGTCGGCGGCATGACGCGCATGCCCAAGGTGCAGGAGATCGTGAAGCAGTTCTTCGGCCGCGAGCCGCACAAGGGCGTGAACCCGGACGAAGTCGTGGCGATCGGCGCCGCGATCCAGGCCGGTGTTCTGCAGGGTGACGTGAAGGATGTGCTGCTCCTCGACGTGACGCCGCTGTCGCTCGGCATCGAGACGCTGGGCGGCGTGTTCACGCGGCTCATCGAGCGCAACACGACGATCCCGACCAAGAAGTCGCAGACGTTCTCGACGGCGGAAGACAATCAGACCGCGGTCACGATCCGCGTCTTCCAGGGCGAGCGCGAGATGGCGGCCGACAACAAGCTTCTTGGTCAGTTCGATCTCGTCGGCATTCCGCCCTCCCCACGCGGCATGCCGCAGATCGAGGTGACCTTCGATATCGACGCCAACGGCATCGTGAATGTCAGCGCGAAGGACAAGGCGACCGGCAAAGAGCAGACGATCAAGATCCAGGCGTCCAGCGGTCTTTCCGAGGCCGACATCAAGCGCATGGTGAAGGATGCCGAAGAGCACGCGTCCGAAGACAAGGCGCGCCGCGAGCTGGTCGAGACGCGCAACCAGGCCGAAGCGCTCGCGCACGCGACGGAGAAGTCGCTGGCCGAGTTCGGCGACAAGGTGGGTGCCGCCGACAAGGAGCAGATCGAGCGTGATCTCGCGAGCCTGCGCGAGGCCCTGAAATCCGACGACGCCACACCGATCAAGACCGCGATGGAAACGCTCGCCAAATCCTCTCAGAAGCTTGGCGAGGCCATGTACAAGGCCTCGCAGGCAGAAGCCGCGGGCGACAGCGGCGCAGGGGCGGAAGGCGCGCAATCGAGCGGTGACAACGTCGTGGATGCCGAGTTCGAGGAAGTCGACGACGAGGATAAGAAGCGCCAGTCAAAGTAGGTGCGGTGGAACCTGCGCGCGGAGAGTGGGGTCGATTAGGGGTCGCGACGGCGAATGTCGAAACGGTGCTTTTACGAGACGTTGGGTGTCGCGCGCGGTGCTGGCGCTGACGAAGTCAAAACCGCTTTCCGCAAGCTGGCGATGCAGTATCACCCGGATAAAAATCCGGGTGATAGCTCCTGCGAACACAAGTTCAAGGAAATCAACGAGGCGTATGACGTCCTGAAGGACGCCGACCGCCGCGCGGCTTACGACCGCTATGGTCACCAGGCGTTCGAGGCGAACGGCGGGCGCGGCTTCGATGCGGGCTTCTCGGCATCGTTCACCGATGTGTTCGACGAATTGTTCGGCGACTTCATGGGTGGGCGGCGCGGCGGCGGACGCGGCCGCGGGCAGGACTTGCGTTACAATCTCGAGATCACGCTGGAGGACGCTTACGCCGGCAAGGCCGAGCAGATCCGCGTTCCCGGCACGGTGAGCTGCGAGCCCTGCGGCGGCTCGGGCGCGGAAGCCGGCTCCCGGCCCGTATCCTGCACGACCTGCGGCGGCGCCGGCCGCGTGCGCGCACAGCAGGGCTTTTTCACCATCGAGCGGACATGTCCAACCTGTCAGGGTCAGGGCCGCATCATCAAGAATCCTTGCCGTGCCTGTAGCGGCACCGGCCGCGAGGAGCGCGAGCGCACACTCGAAGTCACGATCCCGAAAGGCGTGGAAGACGGTACGCGCATTCGCCTGTCGGGCGAGGGCGAAGCCGGCGCGCGCGGTGCCCCCCCGGGCGATCTGTATATTTTCCTCAGTGTGAAGCCGCATGATTTCTTCCAACGGGAAGGCAACGATCTTCATTGCCGGGTTCCGGTCTCGCTCACCCTCGCCGCGTTGGGCGGCCAGATCGAAGTTCCCACGCTGTCCGGCGCCACCGCGCGCCTCTCGATTCCCGAGGGCGCTCAGTCCGGGCGTCAGTTCCGGCTCAAGGGCAAGGGCATGCCGACCTTGCGCGGCGCGAGCGTCGGCGACCTCTATGTGCGCTGCGCCGTCGAGACGCCAGTCAACCTGACCCGCCGCCAGAAGGAACTGCTGCGCGAGTTCGAAGCGGAAGGCGCCGGCAACAATCATCCCGATTGCGCCGGCTTCTTCGAGCGCGTGAAGTCGTTTTTCGACAGCGCGAAGAGCTGACCTGCGGTGGTGTCCGGTGGTGGAGGTTGGCGCGCTCTGTTGGTGAAGATGATCCCGGAATCGCTAGTGAGCCTGATGTGGCAGTTCGTGCTCGGCGAAATTGACGCCCCACGATTCGTGCTTGAGTATCAGACCGAGTGGAAAAAATATCGGGACGCTGGATATCAAGGGAGCATGATCACTGATCGCGCGTTCACGGCAGCGGACTGCTATTCACCTGCCCCACGAATGAGTTTGGAAATAACGGCTGAAGAGCTGAAAACAGAGGTCGCTGACCTCTTGGGACAGTTGGGCAGGCCCGCAACGAATTAGGATGCTACGGAGCTCGCCGCGCGCTTGTGCCTCGCTTACGCCTGAGGCATGCTCGCGCCCATGGGACGCACACTCCTCATCGCACTTGGCCTCTGCCTCAGCCTCTCCGGCTGCAGCCTGTGCAACGGCTGGTTCTGGCAGAAGCACAAGGCGCCGTCGTCCGGCCTGTTCTCCTCAGGCTGCGATCAATAGCGCGCACTCTCTTCATTCAGTAGGACAGCCACAATCCCCTGCCTCATCCTGAGGAGCCGTCGAAGACGGCGTCTCGAAGGATGGCCGTACACTGGGAGTCCTGCGCTTCATCCTTCGAGACGCCTGCTGCGCAGGCTCCTCAGGATGAGGCAGGGTGGATGGAAAACTACTCGTCCGTTTGGACCAGCCGTTTGACCTCCGCCGCGTAAGGCGCAACGGTTCCGACATTCTGCGGCAGCGGCCGCATCTGTTCCATGACGGCGGAACTCTGCTTCATTCTCGCGAGAGCTTGCGCCTTTTGCTGCGGAGTCATTTTCTGATTGTTCTGAATGGTTGTGACCGCTTCCGCCATGTTCGCGTCGTTGTCGCTGAAGGCTTCGGGCTGGGCTGCGGTCATGACGCTGAATGCCACCGGCCACCAATCGTCAAACCCCGTGAACCCCTGCTTGCCCACGATGGCGTTGAACTCGCTAAGCGCGCCGCTGTTCGTCAGCGCCTGACGGATCGTGGTGCCGATATCGCCGCCATGATAATCCGCCGCGTCGTCGGTCTTGTACTTCTTGCTGAGCGCCTCGGCGGGTCCCAGCGTCGCCACGACGCGCTCGACCTGACCTTTGGTGAGCACGACCTGTTTCGGGAATTGGGGCGCCGCGTGTTCGGCGGCACGCACCGAAACGCCTGAGAATGCCACCACGACAGCAAATCCCGCCGCGATCAGCATGATCCGATATCTGTTCATTTCACCACCTCCCTCTAGACGCCACGGACTTGGCCCTTGGCCTTTGGTCCTGATATAGCCTAACCGAAGCACCCATGGGAGACAGGGTCATGAAGCTCGTCGTCGTAGGCGCCGCGGGGCGAATGGGCCAGGCGCTCATTCGGGAGATCGTCGCGACGCCCGAGGCAAGCCTCGCCGGCGCGACGGAACGTCCAGGCCACGAGGCAATCGGGCGTGACGCTGGAACGCTCGCGGGGCTTGAGCCTTTGGGCATCACCATCGCTGAGGATCCCCTGCCGCTTTTTGCGCAAGTTGAAGGCGTGCTTGATTTCACCACACCAGCGGCAAGTGTCATTCATGCCGGCTACGCCGCCCAGGCCCGGATCGTTCACGTTCTCGGCACCACCGGATTTTCCGCCGACGAGGAAGCCAAGATCGCAGCCGCCGCGCGGCACGCGACGCTCATCCGCTCCGGCAATTTTTCGCTCGGCGTGAATCTCCTGGCCGCCTTGACGCGCAAGGTTGCAGCGACCTTGGGCCCCGATTTCGATGTCGAAATCGTCGAGATGCATCATCGCCACAAGGTCGACGCACCGTCGGGAACCGCGTTGTTGCTGGGCGAGGCCGCCGCGAAAGGGCGGGGCATCGATCTCGGCGGGCACGCGGTGCGCGGTCGCGACGGCGTGACCGGTGCGCGGCCGCAAGGTGCTATCGGTTTCGCAAGCCTGCGCGGCGGCAGCGTCGTCGGCGAGCATTCGGTGATTTTCGCCGCCGAGAAGGAGCGCCTTGTGCTCACCCACATCGCCGAAGATCGCGCGCTGTTCGCACGCGGCGCGGTGAGAGCGACCTTGTGGGGCAAAGGCAAAAAGCCCGGCACCTACTCGATGTTGGACGTGCTCGACCTCGCATAAGGCTGCGCGACGAGCGCCGCGCGGCGTGCCTGCAACGCCTGACGGATCGCTTGCGCGAGTGTTTTCCGTTCGTTGGGCGTGAGAAACGCCCCGATCGCAAGCTCCCGGCCGTGGCTCGCCAAGGTCAGCGCGCTGTCGTGCTCGGGCGGCTCATCGATCTCGACGCGCAGCCAGGTCGGCTCGAACGCCCAGGACCGCTCCGCCCCCTTGGCATCCACGCAGCGGACCGTCAGCGCATCGTCCGTCAGCGTGACCGCCTCATAAGCCCGCGCCGCCCGATAGTTCGCGCGAAACGCCAGAAAGATGAGCAGCACATCGAGCCCGCAAAAGCCGAACACGGGCCACGCACCCAGAAGCCAAAACGCGAACCCCACGAGGAAGCTCAATGTCGCGATGGCTATCATCAGGAGCGTGAAGCCCCTGGACCCCAGCGAGCGGTGAGGCGTGAGCCGCGCATTCAAAAAGATCGCGGACGGATCTGCGCGTTCGAGGGACGTGGCTGCCAGGACAGCGGACATGGCACAAGGATAGCCGGTGGCGCGGTTTCATAAAAGCGGCTACATCTCCACTGAAACCACTAAGAGCTCGCGATGCCCCGCGCCGCCGCCGGCAAGACCCGCCCCCCACGGAAAACGAAACTCAAGCGTTTCACGGATGCCGAGGCGGAGGCCATGTTCTCGCGCCTGGCCGCCGCAATGCCCGCGCCGGAAACAGAGCTCTCTTACGTCAATCCATACACGCTGCTCGTCGCCGTCGTGCTGTCTGCACAGGCGACAGACAAGGGCGTCAACAAGGCGACCGGACCGTTGTTCAAGACCGTGAAGACTCCGGCTCAGATGGTGGCGCTCGGCGAGCCGCGGCTGCGCGACGCCATCAAGACCATCGGCCTGTTCAACACCAAGGCCAAGAACGTCATCGCCCTGTCCGAAGCCTTGATCCGCGAGCACGGCGGCGAGGTGCCGCGCAAACGCGAAGCGCTCGAAAGCCTCCCGGGCGTCGGGCGGAAGACCGCCAACGTCGTGCTCAACGTCGCGTTCGGCGAGGAGACGATTGCCGTCGACACGCATATTTTTCGGGTCTCGAACCGGACGGGTCTGGCGCCCGGCACCACACCGCGCGCCGTCGAGGACGCGCTCGAAAAGATCGTACCCGCGGCCTACAAGCGCCACGCCCATCATTGGCTCATTCTGCATGGCCGCTATGTCTGCAAGGCCGCAAAGCCGAACTGCCCGGCCTGTGTCATCAGCGACCTTTGCCGCTACCCCGCAAAAATTGTCTAGCGCTGGGCGGAGCGTTGATTGAGCGCTTCCGCGAGACAGGCCTGCGGCGAGGCGGGGCCGGCCTGCTTGTCGCGCGCATCGATGAACGAGGTCTTGGGCTCGCCGCCGCCTTCGGGCTTGTAGAGATAGATCAGAAGCGCGCAGGTGTCGGCGGGATACTGCAGGACTTCGACGTCCCGGTCGTGGCGCACCAGATCGGGCTTGCCGAGCAGAGCATAAATGGCCCCGGAGCTTGCGCCGATCAGCGACTCCGGACGCATCGTCTTCGCGCTCACATTATGGTGCTGAGGCGTCGAGGGCGTCGCGCAAGCGCTGAGCACCGCAAGACCGGCAAGTGCCAGCTCATGCGGCAGGCGCCAGCGCCTTGAACACATGGACCATGAGCGCCGTGCCGAAGATCGGGGCGACGAGATTGAGAACCGGAATGCTGAGCGCCACCGCAATGACGACCCCCGCCAGATAGACCCGGAAACCATTCTTGCGCCGCAGGCGGCGCGCCTCGTCGGGTCCCAAGTGCCGGAATGCAACCAGCTCAAAATACTCCCGCCCCATCAGATAACCGTTAACAAGCAGGAAGAGCACGATGTTGGCGCCGGGAACCAGGAGATAGACGGGGAGGGCCAGGAGATTGAGCCCGACGACGGCGCCGAGAAAGCTTACGGCGGTGGTGAGGCTTGGCCAGATGCCGAGTGACCGGCCGGGCGGATCGCTCGGGAAATCGCGCGTCTCGACCTTGGCCGCGACATCGTCGAGGAAGATGCCGATCACGAGGCTCGCAACGGGGTAGGCCAGCAGAATGAGGCCCACGACCATGCCCGCGCCGCTCAGGATCTCGACCAGCGTGTTGAGCCAGCCCTGCTTGAAGTGTGGCAGTTCCTGGAGCGCGAAATAGCCGCCGGCACCGAGCGCGCCGAGCAATAGCGCTGTCAGGCCGACGGAGAGCCAGAGGACGCCGCTCAGCGCGGGATCCCGGATGGCCGCCAGGGCTTTGGAGATGGATTTCACGGTCGCCGCAAAATTGTTCTGGGCCCCTGGCGGTTTACCACATTAGCGATCCCGCGTGACATTTTGTTCCTGCCGTGCAGGATCACGCCCGCCCTATACTGTCCGCCGACCCGCCCCGCGAAGGAGACCGCATGTCCGCTGCCTCATTGGATGTCATTGGCCTTGGCAACGCGATCGTCGATGTGCTGGCGCCGGCTGCCGATGCGTTTCTGACCCGGCACGGCATCTCCAAGGGCACGATGACCTTGATCGACGCGGAGCGCGCGGAGTCCCTCTACGCGGCCATGGGCCCTGCGGTGGAGACGTCAGGTGGCTCCGCGGCCAACACCATCGCCGGTATTGCGTCTCTCGGCGGCAGCGCCGCCTTTATCGGTCGGGTCAAGGACGACGTGCTGGGCAAGGTGTTCACCCACGACATTCGGGCACTCGGCGTGCGCTACGAAACGTCGATGGCGACGGAAGGAGCGCCGACCGCGCGCTGCCTCATTCTGGTGACGCCGGATGCCCAACGCAGCATGAACACCTTCCTTGGCGCGAGCCAGGCGCTCGGTCCCGACGACGTGGACGAGACGCTCGTCGCCAGTGCGTCGATCACCTATCTCGAAGGCTATTTGTGGGATCCGCCGGAAGCCAAGCAGGCGTTTCGCAAGGCCATGGACACCGCGAAGAAGAACGGCAGACGCGTCGCCTTCAGCCTGTCGGATCCGTTCTGCGTCGACCGCTACCGCACGGAGTTTCGCGAGCTCATCAACAAGCAGGCGATCGACATCCTGTTCGCCAACGAGCACGAGCTGTGCGCGCTTTATCAGGTCGGAGGATTCGACGAAGCCTTGCAAGCCGCGCGGGGGCGCGTTCCGATGGCGGCGCTGACGCGCTCGGAAAAAGGCTCCGTCATCATCGCCGGCAACGAAATCCATGTTGTCGATGCGGTGCCGCCGACCCGTCTCGTCGATTCGACGGGAGCCGGCGATCTCTACGCGGCAGGCTTTCTCTACGGGCTCGCGCACGGGCGCCCGTTGCCGGCTTGCGGCAAGCTCGCGAGCCTGTGCGCCGCCGAGGCCATCTCCCACATGGGGCCGCGCCCCGAAACCTCGCTCAAGGCGCTCGCGGCACGCCACGGGCTCTGACTTTCCTTGGCGGGATCGCCGGGATAAGGTTGCGCCATCTTGAGTCGCGTGATCGCCCACCGGGTTCCCATCTTCGCGATTGCGCTCCAAAACAAACCGCGCAGGGAGGATGCACGTATGACCGATCAAACAACACGGCGCAAATTCTTCGTCGCCGGAGGCTTAGGGCTCGTCGCCGCGGCGGCGATGCCGGCCGCCCCCGCGGCCGCCAAAGGCATGACCGACGGCGAGAAGGCCAATGTCGCGCTGATGAAGGGGTTCTTCGCCGATTTCGGAACCGTTGACCTCGATGTCGACAAGTTCTGCGAAAAATACTTCGCGGCCAACTGCCTCGTCCGCTGGCTCGTCGACGAGTTGCCGCCGGTGATCGGCCCGAAGCAGGCGGCCCTTCAATTGAAGCCCTTCTTTACGAAGGGATCGAGCCTGCCGATCAAGATCGTCGACATCTTCGCGAAAGGTCCGGTGGTCTCCACGTCTCGCCTCGACACGATGAAAACCCCGGGAAAGCCGGACGAGGTCTTCAACGTCGCGGGTGTCCATGTCATCAAAGACGGCAAGCTCGTCGAATATTCCGACTGGGTCATCCGCTAAGGGGCGTTCACCCCACACACCGTGTCACCCCCGGGCTTGACCCGGGGGTCCAGAGTTCGGAGAAACTCAGAGCGTGTTGCCCTGGATTGCCGGGTCAAGCCCGGCAATGACACCGAGAGATCTACAGCTTTCTCAGCCACACATCGCGGATCGCGTGATCCATGCCCTTGCGCAGGATGAGCTGGGCGCGCGGTCGCGTCGGCAGAATGTTCTGCCGCAGATTGGGCAGATTGATCGCCGTCCACAACGTTTCGGCCACCTGGGTCGCGGCCGCGTCGTTCAGCTCGGCGTAACGGTGGAAATATGCGCGTGGATCCTGGAACGCCGTCCGACGCAGTTCGAGAAAGCGCGTGAGATACCACGACCGGATATCGGCCTCATCGGCATCGAGAAAAATCGAGAAGTCGAAGAAGTCGGATACGAAGGGCTGCGGCGTGCGTGCGCTCGGGTTCACCTGAAGAACGTTGAGACCTTCGATGATCAGAATATCCGGCTGATCGATTTCGACCATCTCGCCCGGTACGATGTCATAGGCTTCGTGACTGTAAACGGGCGCGCGCACGGGCCGAACGCCGGCCTTGATGTCGGCGAGAAATGAAACGATGCGCTTGCCGTCGAAACTTTCCGGAAATCCCTTGCGGCCGAGAAGACCACGCGCCTCGAGCACATGGTTCGGATAGAGAAATCCGTCCGTCGTAAGGAGCGCGACTTTCGGATGGTCCGGCCAGCGCGCGAGAAGCGTGCGCAGAATACGCGCGAAGGTCGATTTTCCCACCGCAACAGAACCCGCGATGCCGATGATGTACGGCATCTTGCTTTTCTCGTAGCCGAGAAAATTCGCGGTCGCGCGATTGAGTTCCTGTGTCGCGGCGACATAGAGATTGAGCAGGCGCGACAGCGGAAGATAGATGAGCTTGACCTCTTCGAGCGAAACGCGCTCGCCGCGGCCGCGCAGCTGAATGAGCTCCTCCTCGCTGAGCGAGAGCGGCGTGCCCTTTCTCAACGCGCCCCACGCTTCGGCGGAAAAATGCCGGTATGGCGAAAGCTCGCCGTCTTTCGGCAATGCAGGAACGTCCAGCGTCTCGATTCCGCTCGAGGGCGTCTCAATCTTCGACACGACTGGCCTTCTCCTTGAGCCCCGACTTGCCTTCACGCTCGGCCAG
>Ga0081455_10004791_pt1 | contig 15036 bp, 15 predicted proteins | sample TabmetS3T2R1_FD_70207 | JGI IMG/M metagenome (GOLD analysis project Ga0081455, IMG submission 70207) | Tabebuia heterophylla rhizosphere microbial communities from the University of Puerto Rico - S3T2R1 | ecosystem: Host-associated > Plants > Roots > Rhizosphere ... | reverse complement strand
GGAACCTGCGTCCCGCCCTCGCCTATCGACCTGATTATGTGGATCAATTCACCGGCTTGAGCACCGGCGTCCACTTCGCGATCTCGGTCTTCACCAGGGTTCCCAATGCAGCCGGCGTACGATCGGCGGCCGCGAAGTTGGACCCAGCGCGGGCCGAGGCGGACGGTGTTGTCGTGGGCGACAGTGCGCGTGTAGCGGCAGCTGAGGATCAATGCGAGATCGCGCGGCGGCCGCCGCCAGGCCGGCGTGGAATCCGCTGGCGGGTGCGCAAAGCGCCGGTTGTAGTCGGCGATGAACAGCGGCAGAAAGGCGTTGGCGGCCGCCAGCGTGGTGATGCCCTGCAGGCGAAGCTCGGCGATGAGCCGGTCCTGCAGGGTGCGCCACAGGCGCTCGATGCGGCCTTTCGCTTGCGGCGAGCGCGCCCGGATGTAGCCGATGCCGAGCTCGACGAGGACGCGGCCCAGATGCGTGGGATCCTGGATCCCGCGGAGTTCTTCCTCCAGCGACCAATGCGGATCGCTCCGCACCAGGATCGTGGTGCCATCGCCATAGCAGGCGACGGGCAGGCCACGCGTGCTGAACACGGTCTCGAGCACCACGGCATAGCCATGCAGGTCTTCGGTGGGGCGGAAGTGGAGGGCCAACACCGCGCCACTGGCATCGTCGAGCGCCCCGTGCAACGTCATCGTCGGGCCCCGATCCTTCAACCAGGCGGCGGGACTCCCGTCGAGGAGCACGAGGCTGCCCGATCGGGCCTCGGGAAGGCGACGCCGCCGATGGCGCCTTCCACGAACAGCGACTGATCGCCCAGGATGGCGATGCTGAGAGTCTCGGGCAGCGTCTTGCGCAGCTCCTCGACGCGCTGCTTGATGCCGTCGATGATGGCCAGCGTCGATACCGCGCCATTCTTCAGGACCTGCAGCAGCACTGACCGGCCGCCGTCGACATGCACGATATTGGTCTGGGGTGGAAAGCCGTCGCGCACCTGCGCGACATCGCGCAGATAGACCATGGCGCCGTTGGCGGTGAACACCGGCAGGTCGGCGAGCGCGGCGAAGTCGGTCGGCGCATTGTTGAGCTGGATGGCGTACTCGTAGCCGCCGATCTTCTGGGTTCCCGCTGGCGTCAACAGGTTCTGGGCGGCCAGCGCATTGGCGACATCGTTGGCCGACAGGCCCCGCGCCTGCATGGCCGCCGGATCGAGGTCGATCTGGATTTGCCGTGACTTGCCGCCGAACGGGTACGGAATGGCCGCCCCCGGAACGGTGACCAGAGGCGTGCGCACTGTATTGATGGCAATGTCGAACACCGCCTGCTCGGACATACCCTTGCCGGCCAGCGCCAACTGGATGATCGGCACCGTCGAGGCGTTGTAGTTCAGGATCAGTGGCGGCGTGATGTTGGGCGGCATCTGCTTCAGCACGGTCTGCGAAATGGCCGTGACCTGCGCGTTGGCCGTGCGGATGTCGGTGCCGGGCTGGAAGAAGATTTTTACGATGCCGACACCCGTATAGGACGTTCCCTCGATGTGCTCGATGTCGTTGACGGTCGTGGTCAGGGCGCGCTGGAAGTTCAGCATCACGCGGCCCGACATCTGATCGGGCGGTAGGCCGGTGTATTGCCAGACCACGGCGATCACCGGGATGCGGATCTCAGGGAAGATGTCGGTAGGTGTTCGAAGGGCCGCCAGGGGACCCACGATCAGGATCAGGAGCGCGAGAACAACGAACGTGTAAGGTCGCGTCAGAGCAACCCGAACCAAAGCCAGCATCTGGGCCGTACTTCCCCACTCAACGCAGTGCCGACGGCTCCCCACTGACGGCGGCAGCCGCTATCGGACCATGTGCGGCCATCGCCTGTCGAGATGAGATTGGCCCTGCTTCACGCATGGCTCTGCGCTAGGCTTGCATGGACGGTAAACTCGGCGTGAACGGGAGGGCCAAGAACCATGACGAACTACGACTACATCATCGTGGGTGCAGGCTCGGCCGGCGGCGCTCTGGCGGCGCGCCTGAGCGAAAATACAGCAACCAAGGTGCTTTTGTTGGAAGCCGGCCCACGCAGCCATCCCTACTGCCGCATGCCCCTGTCGTTCGGCCTGCTGATCGAGAACCCGGCAGCCAACTGGTGCTACGTCTCTGATCCGGAACCAGGCACCGCCAACCGACAAATCCCGGTCCCGCGCGGAAAAGTGCTGGGCGGCTCGAGCTCGATCAACGGGCTGGTCTGGGTGCGCGGCCAACCGCTCGATTACGATACCTGGGCACAGATGGGCTGCCGCGGCTGGAGCTGGCGCGATGTAGCCCCACTCTTCACCCGAATTGAAACCTTCGTTGACGGCGACGGCAGCAATGGTCGTGGCACCTCGGGTCCCCTCAAGGTGTCGACCGTCCCCGATCAGAATCCGCTCTACGATGCGCTGTTCGCAGCAGCCAAGGCAGCCGGCTTCAAGCTCAACCCGGACTACAACAGCGAAGACCAGGAAGGGGTCGTGAAGACGCAGACCTCGATCTACAAGGGCCGGCGCATGAGCGTCGCCCATTGCTACATCGAGCCCGCCATGAAGCGTTCACCCAACCTGCACGTCGTCACCGACGCCTATACCTTGCGCGTGCTGCTGGACGGCAAGCGTTGTGTCGGCGTCGAGTACGAAAAGGACGGCAAGGTCACGCAGGCCCGCGCCCGGGAAACCATCCTGTCAGCCGGCGGTGTCGCGAGCCCGCAGGTCCTAGAGCTGTCGGGCATCGGCCAACCCGATCTCTTGAAGAAATACGGCATCGAGGTGAAGCACGAGCTGAAGGCGGTCGGCGAGAACTTCCGCGACCACATCAACGCGCGCATCATCTGGCGGGTGAAGGACGCACGCGTCTCCTACAACCACATGGCGCGTGGCCTTGGGGCCGTGACGCAGATGACCAAGTATCTGTTGACCGGCGGCGGCTTCATGAGCCTTCCGTCGGCGCCGCTGCTGGCCTTCCTCAGGACACGGCCGGAACTCGCGACGCCCGACGTACAGATGCATCTCGTGCCCTACTCGATCAAGGACCCCAAGACGCGCAAGCTGCAGGACTTCCCCTCGATGACCATTGCCTGCTATCAGCTCAGGCCCGAAAGCCTGGGCTCGATCCACATCCGCTCGGCCGATCCCAAGGCCCAGCCCGCGATCCGCTTCAACTTCCTTGCCGACCCGATCGACCAACAGGCGATGGTCGCGGGCTTTCGCATGATGCGCAAGATCGTCGATGCCACACCGATGGCAGCCTACCGCGGCGACGAGTTCTCGCCGGGATCTTCGGTTCAGAGCGACGAAGAGATCCTGACCTGGATCAGGAACAACTCGCAGACGGCCTACCACCCGATCGGCACCTGCCGCATGGGACCCGGTCCCAACGCCGTGGTCGACGACAAGCTCAAGGTGCATGGGCTGGAGGGACTTCGAGTCGCCGATGCCTCGATCTTCCCCACCATGCCGTCGGGCAACACCAACGCGCCGTCGATCATGGTCGGCGAGAAGGCGGCAGACATCCTGAGGGCAGCTGCGTAGTCGGAGCGCTACGCTCTCATGAGCGGAGCTGGAGCTCCGCGGTCCGGCAAGACTGTGTTCCTTCTTGCCGGACCGCGGGCCTCCAGGCCCGCTCAAGATCATGAGCCCGGCAATATCACGGCCTGATCACCGCGCCTCATAAGCGCGGTGCCTATGTTGCCTTGGCGATCAGCACGTGAGGGCACCATGAGCACCACCGCCAAAGCCGATGCTCCGCCCACCGGCTTCTCGGGAGGCGGCAGGTTTCTCAAGGAGGTCCGTCGGACGCTGCGATCGGCTTGCCCGCAGGCCTTGCTCAATTGGCGCGAAGCCCGCTTCTATGGGCGCTACGGCGAGGTCGAGCTGCACTTGCTGGAGTTTCTGTGCCGGCGTGATCAGGACGCCCTCGATGTCGGCGCCAACGACGGCAGCTACGTGCACTATCTCCGACGGCATGCTCGGCGAGTCATCGCCTTCGAGCCGATACCCGCCCTGGCCCGTGCATTGCGTCGCAAGTTTCCGCGCAGGGTCGTCGTCGAATCCCTGGCGCTCTCGGACAAGTCCGGCACGGTGCCGCTTTGCATGCCGGTGGTCGATGGCGTGCTGGTGACGGGCTGCTCCACGGTCTCGACCGCAGCCACCTCCACCTATCCCGCCCATCGCGCCATCGACGTCCCGATGGATCGATTGGACAATGTCTACAAGGACGAGGTCGGCTTCATCAAGATCGACGTCGAAGGTCATCAACAAGCGGTGCTGGATGGGGCGATCCAAACCATTCAGCGCTGCCGGCCCCGCATGCTGGTCGAGGCCGAGGAGCGTCTTTCTCCCGGCGGATTGCAGCGCGCAAAAGCCTTCTTCAGCGGGCTGGGCTACAATGGCTACTACGTCCGCAAGGGGCGCATCGAGCCGATCGACAGCTTCTCGATCAAGGAGCTGCAAAATCCAGCCAACCTGCCTGATCTCACTGCGCCGCTCGAGCAACGCGAGCGGTTTGGATCCTATATCTACAACTTCATTTTCCTGCCGCCAGGCGAGTCGCCGGAGGCAGTGCGCCGCTTGTCCGCACATCTGCGCCAGCTCTAAGCCTCCCTTCGACGGCAGCGCGCATTTGTGCCACCAGAAGCTGGCCGATCCGATCCCAGTCGAACCGGTCGGTACATGCCGCATAGGCAAGCTCCTGTCGCTCATTGAGCGCCTTGAAATCGTCGATCAGCGCCAGCACACCATCGGCCAGCGCGGCGTGGCTGTCGAACAGCCCGATGCTGCGGCCGTCCTCGAGCGGCATGCCGGGCAACGCGTTCTGCATCGACAGAATCGGCAGGCGATGGAAGACATAGTCGAGCCCTTTGAGCTTGAAACCGCCCAGCAGGTCCGGCACCAGAGCCAGGCGAGCTTGCCGCATGTACGGCCCGACATCCGGCACAGGTCCAACGAAGTCGACCGAAGGGAAGCGCTGGCGCAATTGGGAGAGGTAACCTGGTTCGACCTCGCCCACGATCTGCAATGCCACGCCGGCGTTCGCCAAACGCGCAGCCGCGGCTTCGAGGAATGCTTCCACGCTGATGCGCTTGGGCGGCCAATCGAGGCTGCCGACCAGGATGGCACGTCTCGGCACGCGGGAATCGATCATACGGCTGTGAATTCGAGGACCATCATAGCCGGGCCGCAATAGCGTGATGGATTGGCCGCCGGAGTCGCTCATGAACTTCCGGCAATCCTCCGGCGTGTTCGAGGTCACGATGTCCGATGCCGAAACCAGCTGGTGCTCGAGCACCCGAACCTTCAGTTCATCGATCCTCTTCACGAGGCCCCGCAAGCCGCGCGCCGATGCTGCAATGCGGCGTGCGACCGTAACTTCGTGATTGTGTGCCAGATAGGCGATTCGTGGCGGGCGGGTACGGCCACGGCACTGCTTCACGACCATGTCCAAGGCCCAGCCCGCGCAGATGCTGTCGAAAACGACGAGGTCCCAGGATCGCTCGGTAAGGGCTCGGGCCAGCGCCTCTCCCATGGACGGCGAATGGCGCTGGCAGACCAGGGGATGGCGCGACAAGAACCGCCGCCAGGCCGCAGTAGACTCTTCTTCCACCAACTGCCAGTCGATGCCGAGCGGGTCCTGTGGCGGCCTTGAATGTCCGGGCCGGCTCAACCCGATCACAGTAAGCGACGCGCCTGCCCGGCATGCCGCTTCGATCAACCCTTTGGAATAGATGAGCTGGCCGTTGGTGGCCGGTTCAGGATCGGCAAGCGTCAGCCAGAGACATTGCATTCGATCACGATGCGCGTCCGGCTTTCGCACGGCTAGTGACCATGCTGTGTCGCGCAACCGCGATGCTCGCTCCCGTCTGCGGTCCCGGCGCTGTTGCTCGGCGGCAACACTCACGGCGGCCACAACCTGAACACTGGCCTGCGCGGTTCGGACACACTTTAGTCCTGACTGGCCCGTCACCCCCGGGCTCCCACGCGGGAGGGATGTCCCGTGAAAGGGAGGCGTTATGTCCCTGGCTGAGCCGGAGGATAGGTCAGATACGGCAGCATTCGTTTGCAACAGGTCGGAGAGCGTTCTCTCCGTCATCGAGAAGTGCCTCGACAACGGGCTGGGCAGCTGCCTGATCGTTGAGGACGACCAGCGCTTCATCGGCCGCATCTCCCTCGACGACATACGACAAGCCTTGGTCAACGGGACGGCGATCGAGGATCCGAGCCTGGACTGGTATCTCGCCGGCGCCATGGCGTCCGCGCAACGGCTGCGCAACGACATCGAGCACGAGGTGCTACAGCCCATGGTGGATCCGGGCGGGCACCTGACAGGCGTTCTGATCGATCGATCGATGCAGCGCGTGCAGATTGCGATGCCGACCCTGACGCGCCATGAATTCCGCTCGATGCTCGACGCCTTCATCTCCAGCTGGATATCGAGTCGTGGCCCGTACGTTCACAAGTTCGAGCAGGATTTCAGCCGTTTTGTCGGCGTCAGGCATGGCGTGGCCGTATCCAATGGCACCGTGGCCCTGCACCTGGCGCTTGTCGCTCTTGGCATTGGGCCGGGCGACGAGGTGATCGTGCCGGACCTTACCTTCGCAGCAACGATCAACGCTGTGCTCTATTGTGGCGCGACGCCAGTGATCGTCGACGTCGATCCGCGCACCTGGTGCATGGCCCTGGAGTCGGTCGAGCCTGCCTGCACGTCGCGGACCAAGGCCATCATCCCTGTCCACCTCTATGGACGCCCGGCCGAGATCGGCCCCATTTCCGATTTCGCCAGAAGCCGCGGGATCGCCGTTGTAGAGGATTGCGCCGAAGCGCATGGCGCCCGATACGATGGCCAATCGGTCGGCCAGTTCAGCGATATTTCCTGCTTTTCCTTCTATGCCAACAAGATCGTCACCACCGGCGAAGGCGGCATGTGCCTCACCGGCTCGGAAGATCTCGCAACGTCGCTGCGTGAGTTGCGCGACCACGGCATGTCGCCGGATCGTTCCTATTGGCATGAGAGGGTCGGCTACAACTATCGCATCACCAATCTGCAGGCGGCGATCGGTCAATCGCAGCTGTGGTGCGTCAACGAGGTATTGCAGCGCAATGCCCGCATCGCTGCGCTCTATCAGGAAGCACTCGAAGGGATTCCCGGCGTGCGCTTTCCGCCGTCCATGCCAGACGAATATGAGCCCGTGGTGTGGCTGGCCTGTGCCCAGGTGCCGGCGGACAAGCGCCTGCCGCTCATGCGCGCGGCCCATGAGCGCAGGATCGAGATGCGGCCATTCTTCTATCCGCTGTCGACGTTGCCGCCCTATGGCCGCTTTGCCCGTGTCGGCTGCCCCAACAGTGCCGAGCTTTCCGCGACCGGCATAAACCTGCCGACATCGAGGGCCGTCGACGAGCAGATCGTTGAGCGCGTGGCACGCGTTTTCCACGACGTGCTGGCCTGACAGAGAGAACGTCGCACGCCATGCTGTCCTCTATCATCGTCGGCGGCGGTCCAGGTGGCCTGGGGCCGCTGCTCTGGGCGGCCCAGAACGGGTTGTTGCCGGATTGGCTCGATCGCGGCCTTGTCGTCGTCGAACGCCAAGCCCATCTCGGCGGCACGCTGGGCCGATTCGGCATCCACTCCGATTCCCTCGGCGGCTCGTACCTGGAATGCCTCGAGGCCGCCGGCCTTCCGCCGGCCCTCCAGCTCCTGCGCCACGATCCGATTGCGTGCGAGATGGCGCACTATCGCGACAGCTTTCCGCCCCTACGTCTCGTCGATCGTTTCATGCGTCGCCTTGGATTGGCGTTGGCCACCATGCTGGCGGAGCGGTCTGCCCTCCATCTCTGCACCGAGGCGCGTGCCGTACGTCTGCATCGCGACGGTTCTGTCAAGGTCGAGCTCGTCGGTCCTGATGGACTTGATCGCGAGCTGGTTGCCCGTTCGGCCGTCATTGCGCTGGGCGGTCGGCAGGTCTGGCCGCGACAGACATTGCTGCCAGGCTTGTCGATCTCCGATTGCTACATGCGCCATATGATGCCATCGGACCGCGCGCTCACGACGGCAGGCCTCGAGGAGGCCCAATCACTGCTGGCCCAGGGTGACGAAGGCCGCATCGTGATTCTCGGAGGCTCACACAGCGCTTATTCGGTCGCCGGCGCCCTGCTTCAATTGCCCGCCGCCAGCGGGCTGGTCGCGGGCCAGATCATGATCGTCCAGCGCCGCGAACCACGCGTTTTCTATCCCAGTCGCGACGTCGCTGTGGAAGATCTCTACGACGTCGACGCGGGGGACATCTGTCCGCGCACTCAGAGGGTCAATCGCATGGGCGGCCTGCGCGGCTATGGTCGCGAGATGTGGCGGCAGATTTCGGGTCGCCCGCAGACCACGCCTGAACCGCGTGTTGTTGCGTTGCCCATTCAGCAGTTTTCCGCCGTTGAGCTGCGCAACGTGATCGAACAAGCGGTGATGGTCATCCCCTGCTTCGGCTATCGTTCGACAATGCTGCCCATCTTCGACGCGCAAGGCGCGCGCCTGGCGCTCAACGCCGAAGCGGGCGGCACGGCCGTGGGCGAGGGCAGCCGGTTGCTGCTTCACGACGGCACCATATTGCCCAACCTGTTCGGCATTGGGCTCGGGACCGGCTATCGCCTTCCCCCCAGCATGGGCGGCGAACCCAATTTCAACGGTCAGGCCAACAGCCTATGGCTCTACCAGAACGACATCGGGGCCGTGATCTACCGCGCTATCCATGATCTCCCGCAGGTCAGTGCAGTGAAGGCCAGTGCCGCCGTTGCTGCTGCGTAAGTGAGCGCGTCTCTTTGCATCGGAGGATAGCTGTTGGCAAAAACACGGACTCGCATCGCGGGCCTCGATGTTCTGCGGGGTGTCGCAGCCACCGCAGTGATGCTCCATCACCACGCGCAGTACTACGATGTGCTTTACCCTGGCCGAACACCGCTTGCCTTCGATCTCGGGCCGGGTCATTTCGGCGTCGAGCTGTTCTTCATCATCAGCGGCTTTGTCATCCTGATGACGATCGAGCGAAAGAGGACGGTCCTCGACTTCGCGCTTTCCCGGACCGCTCGACTGATGCCGGCTTTCCTGGCTGCATTGCTGCTTGCCACCGCGATCCTGATCCTGAGACCCATGCCGCCGTTGGATACGCCGACGCCCCGCCAATTCCTGGCAAACTTGACGATGGCGCCCAGTCTCTTCGGTGAGACCGACATCGATCTGCCTTACTGGACGTTGACCTACGAGCTTGTGTTCTATGCGTTCATGGCGATTGCCCTGCGCCTCGGCCTGCTGCGTTCCGTCGAGTCAATCGGCTTATTGGGTGTCGCGATCGGTTGCCTGTTCTGGATAGTGGTCGATGTCCAGCTTCATCGCCGCAGCGCGATCCTGCTGCTGGTCCAGTACAGCAACTTCTTCCTGATCGGTATCTGCCTCTATCGCCTCAGCACGGGGCTGGCGCGACCGATCACCTGGCTTGCGCTTGGCGGCGCGATCGCCGTGACAGCACTGGGCGGCGGCGAGCGTACCTTCCACACGCCGGGCTACATCTATCTTCCGGTAACCGCAGCCTTCACCATCCTGGTCTGGTTGGCCGCCGGCAGATACGGCACGTGGCTCGCCTGGCCGCCGCTCGTCTTTCTCGGGCGGATATCCTATCCGCTCTATCTGGTCCACGTCGTGGTCGGCTATCAGGTCATCCGCATCGGCGTCGAGCGGGACTGGAGCACGCTGCAAGGCGTTGCGGCCGCGGCGCTCTTCTCGATCGTCGTGGCAATCGCCCTGCACCATCTCGTCGAGATCCCAAGTGAGCGATGGCTTCGGCCCATGGTCAAGAAGCCTGCAGAGCCTGCGCTCGTTCGCCCGCCATCCTAGCCACCCAGCCTCTTCCTTGCTTCACCCGGAATCGGCACCGCCTTCAACGAGCTCGCATCACCGTCCTTGCGTGCCCAGATGCGGGTTTCTTTTCCTTCGGCTGCAATCTCGCCAGAAGCATCGCGAAAGACATGAGTGACGGTGAAGGAGCTGCGACCAAATCGAGAGACATGGCTCTCGATCAGAAGCTTCTCGCCGGTTTGCGAAGCACGCCGGAAGGAGCACTCCGCCGCAACCAAAGGCGTCCCCTCCTTCCACTGGCCGCTGCGCGTGTCGTCGCGGGCGACGCCGGCCTTCAGGAACAGGCGATAGGTCGCCTGATCGCACCAGCGGAAATATGCGGGATAGTAGACGATACCAGCGGGGTCGCAGTCGCCCCATTCCACCATGATTTCGTAAAAGCTGCTCAGCGGCATGGCACCAGTATAGAAGCTATCGACGCGTACGACGATCCCGTTTGGAATCGCGGATACCAGCGGCCCGGGCCTCGGCCAGCAGAGCCTTGAATGGCGCCAGAAGGCGGTCGCGCACGGTAACGTCGCCCTCCATGACGGAAAGCGCCAAGGCTACCGACTCCACAGTCGATAGAGCATCCGGTCGCGCCTCACGACGCAGATCGCCGTAGAGCGACGGCCCGTCGGGTACCACGACGAACCGCCGTAGCTTGGTGAGCCAAGGATTGCGCCACCATAGAGCCTTGGCTTGCGCCCAGTTGCCATCGAGTGCCACGAGGCCTTCCAGGCCGGCGCGTGCTGCCGGTTGATCAGGCAGGGGCTCTCCTTTTCGATCGAGCGCAATCAATGGTCCGCTGCCTTTTGCCGTCGTCCGCGCCTGTGCCGAGCCAAGATAGAGGACGCCCCAATTTCGGGATTCGGCCGGCTCCTTAAATGCATGGCTGAGATTGCGCCAGGACAGACCAACCACGAGCCGCGCCTTGCTAAGAGTGCTGACGAGCAATCGCGCCGTGCCTAGCACGCGATCCTGCTCCTGAGGATGTTGCAGGATCAGTACAAACACCTCGTTGTCGACAGCTGGGGGAGTGTTGGGCATGAGCGAACATATAGACCGTGGAGTTGAGAGCTGTCCCCATGGCCGTCCCCATCATCGCTGCGCCCAGCGTCACCAAGCTGCCAGCCGAAGCCGACGGTGCCGTCGTCGTCGGTGGCTCACACGGTGCTGTCTATGCCGCCTACCTCTCCGCCAAGGCCGGCGCGCGTGCCGCGATTCACAACGATGCCGGCATCGGCCGTGACGAAGCGGGCGTGAGCGGCCTGGCCTGGGCGCAAGCCCATGGCATGGCGATGGCCGTTGTCCTGAGCGGCAGCGCCCGCATCGGCGATGGCGAGGACATGTTGCGCCGCGGCGTCATCAGCCGCATCAACGATCTGGCCGCGGCCTGCGGCGTGACGCTCGGCCAGTCCGTAGCCGAGGCAGCGGAGCGTTTGAGGGCAGCGCCCTGGCCGCATGCCAGTCCGGCACCCCTGACGGAGGGGCGCTCCATGGCCGGGCGCATCCTGTGTGTCGATTCGATCTCGCTGGCCGGCGTGCGCGACCGCAGCCGCGTCGTCGCCAGCGGCAGCCACGGCGGCGTGCCGGCCGGCGAAACAGCAGCTGCGTTCGGTCCACGCCTGGCGCTGTTCAACGATGCCGGCTTTGGCATGGAGCATGCCGGTGTGGCAGGGCTGGCCATTCTGGAGAAAGCTGGGCTGGCGGGGGCCACGGTTTCGACGATGTCGGCTCGCATCGGCGATGGCCGGTCCACACTGCTGGATGGCTTCATCTCTGAGCTCAACGAGCCCGCATATCGGCTCGGCGGTCGAATCGGCAGCTCGGCCCTTGCGTTCGCGCTGGCGGTGGCCGAAAAAGCCGCTCAGTGACCGAGAGCGGGGAGATCATCAGAGCATGGCTGTGGTCAACGTGAAATCCGAGATCGCCGGCAACGTATGGAAGATCCAGGCCAAGCCTGGCGACACGGTCGATGCCGAAGGCGAGATCATGATCCTGGAATCGATGAAGATGGAGATCCCTGTGCTTTCGCCCAAGGCCGGCGTCATCAAGGAAATCAAGGTCAATGAAGGCGAGGCCATCGGCGAAGGCCAGCTCGTCGCTGTGCTCGAAGCGTAGGGCGGTGTCCTAGTTACCCGGCTTGGTGCCGGTGGCTCGCACCACCTCGCCCCAGGTGTCCATCTCCTTCTTGATGAACTCGGCGAACTGAATAGGCGAGCCGGGTGCGGGCATGGCGGCACGCTGCTCGATCTGGCGAACCATTCCGCTGTCCTCGAGCAGCCCCTGAACATCCCTGTTCACCTTGGCCACGATCTCGAGCGGTGTGTGCGCGGGTGCAGCGAGTCCCGACCAACCGGCAGCGTCGAAACCCGGCAGAGTGTCGGCGATGGGCGGAATATTCTCGAGCGGCGGAGCAGCACGGCGCGCCGTAGTAACCGCCAGCGCCTTTATGCGGCGATCGAGGATGGGATTGAGCGCCGACGCCGTGCTGTCCATCATCAGCTTGACGTGGCCGCCCAGAAGATCAGCCATGGCCGGGCCGCTTCCTTTGTAGGGCACATGGACGATGTCCAGCTTGGCCCGCATCTTGAAGAGCTCCATGGCAAGATGCTGCGCGGTTCCAGGCCCGGCCGAAGCGTACGAGTACTGTCCCGGCTCCTTGCGTGCCAACGCGATCAATTCGCCGAGTGTGTCGGCCGGAAAGCTGGGATGGGCCACGATCACGAGCGGCACCAGGAAGATGTTGCTGATCGGCAGGAAGTCGACCAGCGGCTTGTAAGGGAGATCCGGATAAAGGCTGGGGTTGACGCCGAAGGTGCCGCTGGACACCACCATCAGCGTGTAGCCATCCGGTGCGGCCGCCTTGCCGTATTCGGTCGCGGGAATGCCGCTTCCGCCTGCCTTGTTCTCCACGATCACCTGCTGCTTCCAGATGACCGTGAGCTTCTCGGCCAGCAGGCGCGCAAAGATGTCCGCGGCCTGGCCGGGCGGGAACGGCACGATGAAGCGGACAGGCTTGGCGGGCCAAGGCGTCTGAGCGAGCGCCTTCGCGGTGAATGTGGCTGCGGCAGCGCCGGCGAGAGCGAATGTACGGCGGCGCGTCGGGCTACGGCGCATTGTTTGTCCAAGACTCCTTTTGCCGACAAGCTAGCACAGTCGATGGAGAATCGATGTCTCACACTCGACATATTCACCACCAAAATGGAGGTGACAGTGTGGGCCCAAGCCTGTCCCGGCAGCGCGCCCCTGGAGCTGGTCTTGTGAGCGATCGCTATTATGACGACTTCAAGGTCGGGGAACGCTTCGTAAGCGGCGGCATGACCATGACCGAAGCCGGCATCATCGAGTTCGCCCGGCAATGGGATCCACAACCCTTCCATACCGACGTGGAGTTCGCCAGGAAGTGGAGCTTCGGCGGGCTGATCGCGTCGGGCCTCCACACCATGGCGGTGACCTTGAAGCTATGGCTCGAGCAAGGCGTGTTCCGCGCCTGCAGCCTGGGCTCGCCCGGCATCGGCGAAGTGCAGTTCCCGCGTCCGGTACGGCCGGCCGATACGCTGCGGGTGGTGACCGACATCGTCGAGCTGCGACTCTCGGCGTCCCGGCCAGATCGTGGCATCGCCCGCATTCGCCAAGTCACCATCAACCAACGCGGTGAGCAGGTGATGGAACAGGAGACGACGGTGTTCCTGAAGCGCCGGCCGGTGATGGCTGCGAACCTCGCAGGCTAACGCCAGGCGAAGACGGGTTGCTCGAAATGGTCGACGCGCGTGTCGCGTCCGGCCAGGGCGACCTCGCGAAACTGGTAGAGCACGGCCGCGGTCGGCGCATTGACGTTGGCAACTGATAGCGGCAGCCGAATGATCGGGCGATCGGACTCCTCGATGGCCACGATCTCGGGGGAGCCGTCGTGAAAGAGCTCCCGGCAGGCAATGCGGTAAGCTCGAGCGACCTCGGCGGGATTGGGCGTCACCGTCACGCCGGGCGCCCACACGACCACCGGTGCAATGAGATAGCCGGACCGCGTCGGATAGTCGTCGAGTGTCCCCAGTATGTCGTCGGTGGAGGCGAGCACGCCGAGCTCCTCGTGCAGCTCGCGCAGCGCCGTCTGCTCGATCGTCTCGCCCGGATCGACCCGACCGCCAGGGAGAGCCCACTGCCCGCCATGCGAGCGCAGCTTGGGGGTACGCTTGGTCAGCAGAAAGGCGGCCTCCCCCGGGGTATCGCTCTCGACAACGACCACGGCCACGGCGGCACGCTTCAGCCCGCCGGTGTCCGCGCGTCGACGCAGGTCGAAACGAGCCAACCGATCGGCGATGGAGACGCGCAGCGTCTTATCGAAGCCGAAGGAGATCACGCGGCAGCCGCCCTTCTGAACGTCCAGACGACAGCCGGTGGAACATTGCGCCAGATGCGTCGGCCGTGCTCGCCGTCGAGCTTCAGTCGCTGACGCATCGCCTGGGGGATCGGCGGCTTCGGTCCATACGTGAACTGCACCAACCCGCCGCCTGGCGGAAGTATCTCGAAAACGCCGCTCACGATGTCCTTCACGAGGTCGGCGGGCAGCGACAGCAGCGGCAGACTGGACACGACAGCAGCCACCGAGGCGATGCCGTGATCGGCGAGCAGTCGGGGAAGCCGTGCGGCGTCGCCTTCAATGATGCGGGGCCCACGGAAATGCCGGCGCAGAAAGACGGCGAGTTCCGGATCGCGCTCGACCACGGCGAGGCGTTCAGGCGCGATGCCCTTGGCCAGCAGCGCCTTGGTTACTTCTCCCGTTCCGGCGCCAAGCTCGACCACATGCCCGTCACTGCCTTCGAGATTGGTCAGCGTAGCGTCAGCCATAGCCTCAGCCAGCAAGCGGCCACTTGGCACCACCGCCCCCATCGCGAAGGGCCGGCGCAGCCAGCGCTTCAGGAAAAGGGTCGTGCCGGCTTGATCAACCAAAGGCATGCGGAACGCTTACAGACGATGGCCGCGTGTCGACAAGGAAAAAGCCCATGGCCCATTGCGCGGCCCTATTGCGCGGGTTGCATTGCAGGCCCGCTCCCCGCCCGGGCGCCAGGCGCGGCCTCGAAGACGGTGCGAGCATGACGCATCTGCTCGAGTGCATTCACGATCGAGATATAGACCGCGGCCGCATAGG